>Ga0114923_10001212_pt1 | contig 18291 bp, 20 predicted proteins | sample SumtaG_FD_89578 | JGI IMG/M metagenome (GOLD analysis project Ga0114923, IMG submission 89578) | Deep subsurface microbial communities from Indian Ocean to uncover new lineages of life (NeLLi) - Sumatra_00157 metaG | ecosystem: Environmental > Aquatic > Marine > Oceanic > Sediment | place: near...
AGAGAATATACTCTTCTGAATTACCATATCTTTTTGAATAATGTACAGCTACTGCTATAATATCTAAAATATGGTATTTTATAAAAGAATACCAACAACTGGAGGATGCGGTTGATTTTGTGAAGTGTAAAATCCTACATTTATCATATTCATGTTCATGCCAATTGTATTTAATAGTTGGGTTAATATGATATGTACTTTTAAAAAAGTGAAATACATTTTCCTCAAGATTAGTTATAAAATCCTTAGTATGTAATTCTAATAAATGAATATAGGTTTGATTTTTTTTTAAAATAGCATCCCCTAACAGAGTTAAAAAATACTTCGCTTCTTCTTTAGTATCTAATAAAAGCGGTGTAACATGATTTAAAACAAACTGAATGGTATACGATTCAGGTATAATATCAAATAATGTTTTTTCTTTTATAGCCTTCATTATAAGGTTTTTAATTTTATATTTCCACGGCATAAGTTCTTTATGTGAAGAAATACCTGACAAAATTTCATATAGAATATCGCTTTCATTGATTAATTTAAAATTTTCTCCATTGTAACTTATGAAGATTTCAGAATTAGGTATATACATGTAATTCATTTCAGAATTAACCAAAAAATCATTTATATAAGCACTGCTACTTAATTCTAAATTTTCAAAGCGTCTTTTTTTTTCAAGATAAGACTCCATTTTATCGGGCAAATCTTTCTGTAAAAATTCAAGTATTTTGTCATGTAATTCTGGGGTATTATAAGTATTATATACAGATAATATCTCATCATTAATTCGACCTAATCGTGACATTTAATAAATTACTTATTTTAATTTTTAAGTATTTATTAAACTATTCTGGAGTAATTTTTTGACTTTTTCTAATACATATTCGATTGAACAACGAGAATTTGGTAAAGGAGAAAGCATTTTATTTAATAAATTAAATAAATTCTCTCCAATATCTTCTTTTTTAGACAAATGATATTCATTTGGAAAATAAAATTTATGAAAAGGAAATTCATCTTCTGTACATCGTCTAGGTACTTCTCTGTGATTATAGGCATGTTGTGATGTTAGTAAAATCCATAAACATACACCCAATGACCAAACATCTGATTTTTTATTATATTGTCCTCTATAGATTTCTAAGCCAGTATATCCTCTTGTTCCTACTGTTATATCTAATCTTTTAAGTGTATCGCAAATTGGATGAGCTGTGCCGAAATCAATCAGTTTCAAAATTAAAGGATCTTTATTTACCAAAACAAAATTTTCTAACTTAATATCTAAATGTACAAATCCAGAATCATGTAAAGCTTTTACACAATTAGCCATATAATTAATATATTTTAATGCATTCTTTTTTGTAATTAAATTAAATTCTAAACAAGCATGGACCATATCAAAAAGTTCAACGCCCTCAATATAATCAGTAATAATATGTAGTTTATTATCTTCTATAAATAATTTTCTAAATGTTGGAAAATAAGAGTTATTAATTTTTTTAAGAACAGTTACTTCTCTATAAGCGCGTCTTTTTTTACTTAACGGCATTTTTTTACAAGTATAGAATTTACCAGTTTTTAAATTTTTAATTTTATAAACATTTGAAGTGCCACCCGTTCCCAATAAAGAAATAATTTGATATTGATCTGGTCTTTCGATATTATCATCTTTCATAATGTTAATTTCATTTTCTGGGTATGAATTATCAATAACATCTGCTGTTCTACAACAGAGTTTTTTAAATTTACTGAACATACAGTATATTGCGAAACTATATTTATATCTATTTGGCTCTACGGTTTAACCAATACGGCGCATTTAACCCTAAAGTGGCAAAAGAAGAAAGCGCTTTGGCAGCGACATTTCTATGAAGATTTTGTTCTTCTCTCCATTTAAAAATAGAATGTCCTTTTTCATTGAATTCTTTATGGTATTTGTTAATTATTGAATTTGATTTAAATGAATAAACATTCTCATGTATTGTACTTACAGTTTCGGGTACTCTAATGGTATTTTCACTAATTATAAAATTAATATTTTGTGCTGGAACTTGCACAGCTTTATCATTTTGGGAATAGGTTTGTGTACTTGCATTCATATTAAAAATACTAATGTAAATTAATTTCGTTTATAGAACGCATAAGTATTTAAAGACTAAATCAGAGAAAATATTATATAAAATGTCGTCACTTACGCAAAATAATGGTAATGTATTAGAGATTAAAACGGTTCAAATTGCACCATTTAGAACTCTTATGACTGCTTTAAAAGATATTTTACTTGAGACAAACATAACTTTTAAACCAGATGGTATTAGAATTGTAAATATGGATAAATCCCACACTATCCTAGCTCATCTTTTTTTAGATGCTGAAAAATTTGAACATTATTATTGTAAGTATCCTAAGATAGTTATCGGTGTCAATATGTTTCATTTATTTAAGTTAATAAATACTATTGACAATGATGATACCCTTACAATTTATATCCATGAGAATGAATATAGCGAAGGAATTGTTGATCATCTAGGTTTGAAATTTGAAAATGGTGATATAAAACAATGTAAAAATCAAAAGTTGAAATTGATTGAACCGGAAGAAGAGGAGTTAGATGTTCCAGATGTTGAGTTTTCATCCATTATCAATTTACCTTCATCTGATTTTCAAAAAATTATTCGCGATTTATCAAATTTAAGTGATAGACTAGAAATTAAATCGGTAGGTAATGAGTTAATATTCCGATGTTCTGGCCCTTTTGCTACATGTGAAATTACTAGATCTGAAAGCGATGCTGTGACAGAGTTTATTAAGAGTCAAGATGAAAGCAAAGTGATTCAGGGAGAATTTTCACTGAAAAATCTCGGATATTTTATTAAATGTACAAATTTGTGCAATTCAATAGAGATGTTTTTAGAGAATGATTTGCCTTTAATTGTTAAGTATTCGGTAGCATCGTTGGGTACTATCAAATTATGTCTTGCACCATTACCATCGGATAGCAAAGGACATTAATTATATTATTTATCTAATATATAATATAATGAGTGGAAGACCAAAAAGAGTTAGAAAAGCATTAAAAAATAGATGGACAAATCAAACAGGGTTAAAACAAGCTGGATCAGCACCCACAATTGGGAGACAAGGCCCTACTATAACACTTTTAGGAAGACGTGTTAATTCTAGACTACAGACATGTGGACAAGGTTTTAAAGGGCTAAGATGTTTGTATGAATTAGATCCTAATAATATTAGTGAAGAAGCAGCTCAGAGATACTGTAAAAAAGTTGTAAATTTTGATCCACTCACGGTATGTAACCCTCGTCAACCAAAAAATAGACAAAATGCAGGAGGAGTAGGAAATATTTATGTTACCCGGAGAGATAACTGTAATCAGAAATGCGGAGAGGAACAATGTCTTGTTCTTAAAGAAGACTTTTCAAGTGGTTCTTTAGGTAATAGCCAGATATTTATTCCTTTTAACAATTCATCAACCGATCATCATAATGTAGAAATTGTTAAATCATCAGCATCGTGGCCCGGTCATAATTCTACTAGCCCATTTTATAATGCAAGTACTGGTGGTATCCAAACTGGATTTAATTCATTACAGGCTCCATTAAGTACCCCATATTATGCTAGATATGGTCTTTCTGGTACGTTAAATGAAAAAGGAGAAACACAAGGAAGATTCCTTAAGTCTAAAATTTTTGATTTTAAAAACTTAGTATCAATAACGGTGTCTTATATTGCAGGGGGAATAAATGACGAATTACTAAATGCCCAACAAAAAACGGTGCTTCGAAATAATTTATCAAATTATATAAATGGCGTGAACCCATTTACCACTGCATTTCAATCTGCAAGTTTTTCATCTTTAAACCCGCAGAACAATAGAATACCAAAGCTTCAAAACGGTGGTGATTTTCCGGATGTTCATGCTTGGCCATCGGGCGGATACCCCAGAGACACCGAAGATTTGTTTGTACAATTTTATAATGCGAATAATCAACCAATTGGAAATCATTTGACTCTTTTTGCACCTAAACTAAGACCCGTAGTTCAAGGTCAGGGCGATTTATACATATATGGATCGTCCAAATTTTCTATTAAAACTTTTTATATAACCGATACAAATATATTAGCACATGCTTCTTACTTTAAGATTCAACAGCGAAGACATACCCATATCTTAGATAATTATGGTGTTAAATATGTACAAATTAATTTTTGCAATGATAGACAATTGCCATTGCCTAATACACCTCCAGATATATCGTATCCTGTTTTTGTTAAAACCCCTCCACAACCCAATCCAAATGCAAATGTACTCGGCCCATGGGATCAAGATATAGAAGATACAATAGGTGTAGATGAAAATACTGAAGATTGATAAATTATTTCAAAACTTATGTAAAGATTTGTAATAATTTAATATAAATGAAAATAATTCCTAGTGATGTAACTGAAAATCATGGCGTTTTTGATGATGATAATTTTATTACTGTAGTTGATCCCAGACATACAAGTTATAGCTTTCATTATACAGCCTGGTGTAAATTAGATAAAAGATCTATTTTAGATTTAACATTAGACGATATCCCTATGTTAGAAAAAGTAAGAGATAAGTTTTGTAAATATAAACATAATGAAAAATTTAAAACCATTTTACATTTTCCACCTACATTTTGGAGACTTCATTTACATTTTGTTGCCGTAAATCATGAAATTCCAAAAACAACGTCTAAACATGAAGTTTATAATTTAAATGATATTATCAAAAATTTGAAAATAGATGAAGATTATTATAGGAAAAGAGTACAAATTTTAGCTAAAATATAATTTATTAACGTAACTTTACTATGTTAATAAATTAATATTCAGGTTTATGTTTCTTGAAAATACACCCTTGTACACTTAGGCCAGGAATTTCAGTTAGTTTGCTAGGATTCTGAATTGTACAATTTTTCATCCAAATCTTTACAATACAAAAGGATCGCTTAGGCGAAATTGTAATACCATTAATTACTTTCCCCATTCTATGATTATTAGATAATGTTTCACCAACTAGTACATAACTAAGTCTTTTCCAAACTAGTGGTACTGTTTTATTTGTAACTTTAAATGAAAAGCATCCTCCTTCTTTATTAGCAGGATCTTCCCAGGTAGGATTAATTCCCTCTCGCATCAAGAAAAGCATACAATTTTTAATTAACTTTTCTGGTAACGCTGAATACAATGACAACATGTGTTCTACGCTTGTAATATTCATTATCTTCTGATAACTTTTTATAGTCCAATCAGTATCATGTGGTAAATGAGCCCATAGAACCCATTTATCATATAACGGGTGTATGGATGTTTGTGTTTCGGTTTCTACCAATGCTGAAGAACTCATGACTGTATTTGTTGTATCCATTATACTAAAATCTATTTGTCAATTTTTTAATATCTTTTTCTAATTTATTCTTCTGTTGCACCTTCATAATCCTGTGTATCATCGGAGTTTTGTGTATCGGTATTTGAATTAGCCTCCGCTATAGAATATTTACCATTCTCAATATTAACTACCTGTTTTGAGTTAACTGTAAGCATATTTACATCTTTATCAAAAATTCGTAGTTCGTATTCATCAATATCTCCAACATTGTAAAACTGTTCCATATACCATTCTAAAAATTCTCTATCTAAAATTTGGTTTCCATTAATATAAAATCCCATCAGATTAGAGTGAATATCAAGAACCTTTTCTTTTCCAGCTTCATCCTTTGTAACAAATTCCACTTGAATAAATAATTTTTCTGGTAGAGTATCATACTCAGTTTCTTTTTGTGAAGGTTTTTGTGTTCTTTTATAGTATTGGTAATCTCCAATCTTAGTCCTTATAAACATAATAGATGGTTGAATTTTATCCTTAACGTGTTCCATTATTTCATCATTAATTTCATCAGTTATATAGCTATTATGCTCATTATTATTATAAAATATATAGTGTTTTTGTAATTTATTATCATCTTCATCAAAATCTTCATTATCACTTTCCTCATCAGTTGGCATATATTTATCTACAAATAACCCTAAGTGATCAGACCATGTAATATAAAATTTTGTAGCGTTCCACGAAAAATTTATAGCTTTATTTTTGGCGCCTTGTGGATCTACTATATAATATAAACCGGCCGCTCCGGTCATACATGCTAAAGGTAAAAGAACATAATAGCACAAATCATAAAACATAATAGTTATATAATTTGTTATCATTTTAAATACTTTTATTCGTTCTTTTGTAAGGGGTCTTTATCTAAATATGTTCTAGAAGTTACCGCATCTGTAAGGGCCTTTTTAGTATCAGGAGATATATCAGATTCATCATAGCCAGAATTAAACTTATGTGCATATTCCGCACCATGACCTTTTTTATTATGATGATGTCTAGTTCTTAAATAGCCTGGTTTATTTGAGTGACGATGGTGATGTCTGTGATGTCTAGGGCGATGACTATCGATTATTTTTGGCTTTCTCCCTGTAATCGGGTCTAAACCAAACATAAATAAAATTAGTGTGACAATTACTGTCATTAATATGAAAGGTATGAAAACTATAATCCATGATATAACTCCTAAACCCCTATTACAGAGGAAGTTAAGTAGTATAGTAAAAATTAAAGTTACCCATAATTTAATAAAAGCTACATTATAAGTACCTTTGACTGTATCAATTACTACTTGTGTCATGGAAAATACTAAATAAATCAATGCTGGAGCACAAATTTCTTGCAAAACCATCTTATACTATATTAGGAAAAAAAGACCGCACCATCTTCCAAATGTCCAATCTCATCTCCTATTTCTCCATCTTCACAGTATTCAAAAAGTAACCCATTGTCTTTCCCCGTACAATAGTACAGCTTATCTTCAATTTTGATTTCTTCAACCTCTAACTCTTCATCCTCTTCATCTTCTTCATCATTTTCTTCTTTTTCAGCTTCATCCTCTTCATCTCCCCCATCCTCTTCATCCTCATCCTCATCCTCTTCAACTTCTTCCTCTCCATCATCTTCATCTTCATCTTCATCTTCATCTTCATCATCCTCATCTTCATCTTCTTCATCTTCATCATCCTCTTCATCTTCTTCTTCCTCTTCATCTTCTTCATCTTCATCATCCTCTTCTTCATCATCTTCATCTTCAACTTCTTCCTCTCCATCATCCTCTTCTTCATCTTCATCTTCATCTTCATCTTCAACTTCTTCCTCTTCTTCGTTTCGAGCCTCTTCTGCTGCTCCTGAGGCTGCGCCAGCTGCATCCTCCTCAACAGCTTCAAAATCCATAGGCTCTCCCCATCCTTCAATACCAGCAGAAGAATCTTCTATTTCTTTAATCGTAACATCTTTTTTTTCTTTATTATAATATTTTGCATAATTAGCTTTTGCCAACTCCACAACTTTTTGATCATATGATGATTTATTTTCGGTTGAATCTTTTTTTGTCTTCCATGTACCTAAAAGTGTACTTGAATTATAAACATGATACATTTCGCTAGTATCAATTTCAGATGCATCTGATTCATTATCACTAGTATCTGTGTCTGACTGATTAGCTAAATATGTGCTATAATTATAATTTGGTTCATCTTTTGTAGCATTTTCTTTATTTTTAACTTGTGTTTCTACAAGGGCATCAATTTCAGAATAACTTACTGGTTTATCAGATTCGTTAATTTCCTCTGTTTGTAATGTAATTTGTTTAGTTTGCGAAGAATTATCCAATAATTCTTTAATTTTAGAGCGTAATTTTGAATTCTCTTCCTCTGCTTTTTTTAGTTTATCTTCCAAATCCTTTATAATAGGGAGTTTTTTAAGAATTTCTACCGTCGATACCATGTTTTTCTTATCCTCTTCAAATTTATTAACTAGTTTATACAAATGCGAAGTAATAACCTTACTGACTTCAGTCATCATTTCACCAACTTCTGATACTTCAACTTTAGATGCTTCCATATTTATTTAATATAAGCGTAATCGTTTAATACGATTTAAAAATAATTTTAAATTAATACATAATGGAAATATCATCAGTTAATACTAAAGATTTATCTAATAATACCATTGTCGATGCATCAAAAAATGTTACTACCGATGTATCAAATAATGGATGGACAGCAGAACATTTTAAAATTATAAAATATGTATGTTCAAGGACGCATTTAAATGAAGAACAGGCAATGAGAGGATTAACACAATATAACGGAGATTATAATAAGGTAATTCAAGTTGCCACAATGCATCATTTAATCGGTATTGTAATGAGACAAACTACATATACTTTCAAAGAAGCCGCTATGAAATTACAGAAATTTAATGGTGAACCAGTTGATGTTATTAAGGATTTTATGGGAGTAACAAATGTCAAAATTAAAAAAGAAACACCAAAAACTACAAACCAAATGGTTTTTTCAGAAATTAGAAACTTCATGGACGATGTTAATAAAGGGTATAATATTAGAAAGCAAAGAGCTGAACAAATTAAAAAAATACAAGAGAAAATAAATAAGGCATAGTAATAACACGGCTTCCTAAGCTATGATATTACTCACATATTAAAATTGGCACTTAATAAGCTTTTCTTAGAATTTTTAGGAAGTTTCCGATGCAATCTTAATTGTTGCTTTCCATGTGTTTTTTCCGTTAACAAATTCGAATATATAGTTGGACTATCATTATTCTCTTCATATAATTCTGGTAATATTTTTGTTAACGGTTTTTCAACAACCAGTAATAGCTGCTGATTATTTAATAATTTTCTATACTCTTGTATTGTTAATGTACCGTAGTATTTATCTAGAATATAATGCGGATCTGGTGCAGGTTTTATATTATTCTCATATTTATAGATATCTGAATAAATATTATTTAATAAAGCATATCTTTCCCATAAAGTAGAGGTGTCTAGTGGCTCTTTTTTTAAATAAGCGACTGCACATTCAGGACTACAAAAACATCCATAAACCTCTATAGATCCATTTCTCTCCTTTTTTGGTATATAAATAGGTGGATTGTCAAATGGATATGTACACCAGAAACAGTTTGATCGTTTATCAGATACATCGTTATTATGTAACTTGAACTTAAGTTGCCTAATTTTTTCGTATATATCTTTTTTTTCAAGTTTTTGCTCTTCAGACATATTAATTTCATTGTATTGAACATTACTTTGTTTATTAATATTTAAAAATTTCGGATTCACTCCACATAATTGTGAATTTTCATGAATATCATTTGTAGCGCATTTTAAGTGTAAAATGACATTTGGTTTCTTAACAATCTGATTAGTATTTAAATCAGATATATTCTTTATAATCTTTCCTCCTTTTGGCTTCCTTCCTCGTTTTTTTGGAGGAGGTTTGTCAACCTTTTTTGCATTTTTGGGTTTTCTCCCACGTTTTTTATAACCTTTTTTGGCATCATCCGTCATTTTTTTATAAACACATCTGTTATTTTTAATTTAAATACTTTTTTTAAACCTTTTGAGATTAAATTGAAAATACTTTATTATTAACTAATTATAATAGATTACATGAAAGAGTATATTGATTCGAGGGCTTACAAAGCTTTTAGAATTGTACTTTTAAATTTTATAGGACCGTGTATTAAGGCTGCTGAAAAAAAAAGAAGTAATCAATTACAAAAATGGTGGCGGAGAATAAACGGATATTATGATTATAAACTATACAAACCGTCTGAGATTATATTGCCGCCGCCACCTGGTTTGTGGAGACAAACCGGTTGTTGTATAAATTGCAATTATTTTGATTCGAAACCTCATGTATGCCGAATCGTGAAAAAAAGATGGATAAAAAAAATAACATTAGGTAGGATTAGAACAATGGATATTCAAAATTTTATTAAACAACAATTGATACAGAGTAGTTATTATTTAAACAATATTGAGTTGGAAGAGAGATTTTCACAAGAAAGATTATTGGAATATGATAAGTATTGGTCTGGTACATTATGTGCCTGTAATAACAAACCTGCAAAAATTATAATAGACTATCAAACTCGATATAATAATATGGAATTTATATTCAGAGAGTTGGCATCTGATCGCTTGACAAGCAGAACACGTTCACTTGTATCTAAGTTTGTAACGGAGAGATTAAGACCCAGAATAAACCAGTAATTATTTCAAATGACACGCTCTACACACAGGAATATAATTATCACTTCCTATAACTTTTTGTGCGGTTTCCTGTGTTAATCGCTTTGTAAATGATGCAGGGGTTTTGCATAGAGAACAAACAGCATGAAGTTTTTCCACATGATCGGCCAAAGGTATTAGATCAAGAATTTGACCAAATTTTTTCATTTTGTAATCTCCGTCTAAACCACACACATAAACCTTCTTATGATGAACATTTATAAGTAGTTTGACTACATCATATAAATCTGAAAAGAATTGCCCTTCATTAATAATAAATGCATCGGTAGTATCTAATAAAGTTGGATTATTTTCAAATACATCATACACTTTTTGAACCGGTAGACAGGATATCATCTTTCTATCGTGCGTTGACATTTTATTGTCATGATATCTCTTATCTTCAATGTAATTAATTACACAAGTCGATATCCCAGCTGCTTGATTTTTCTCATAAATAGATATGAGTTTTGAAGTTTTACCAGCATACATACATCCTAAATATAAAGCTAAATATCCACTGTTATTCATTATGGTTGGATAATTATCTATATTAGACATTATATATTTTCAATTTATATTTTTATATAAAAGTATGAATCTATTATCTATTAAAATGGAACATAGTCCGTGGGTTGAAAAATACCGTCCAACAGAATTTGATGATATCGTTCTTGATGCAACCAATAAAAAAATACTTACAAATATAATAGATAAGAAATATTTTCCTAACCTTTTATTTTATGGCCCGCCTGGTACAGGTAAAACTACAACAATAATAAATCTAATAAAATTATATCAAAACACATATTCCACAACAAGAAAAGGTTTTATGATACACTTAAATGCAAGTGATGATAGAGGGATTGATATTATAAGAAATCAAATAAGTCAATTTGTAAATACAAAAACTTTATTTGGAGAAGGCATGAAATTTGTAATATTAGATGAAGTTGATTATATGACGAAAAATGCACAACAGGCATTGCGATCTTTAATACAACAATATTCTAAAAATATTAGGTTTTGTTTAATTTGTAATTATATAAGCAGAATAGATACAGCACTTCAAAATGAATTTGTTAGGTTAAGATTTTGTCAATTACCAAAAGAAAAAATCTTTATATTCTTAAATCGTATACAAGATAAAGAGGGATTAAATATAGATAAATCAACTCTACAAGCCATACAATACATGTTTAAATCTGATATTAGGAGTATGATAAATTTTTTACAATCAAATCATACCCCAGATGCTAATTTATTAAAAGAAAATATAATTACCAATTCTGTATGGGAAGATTTAATAAATTTGTTCAGATTTGAGAAACACGAGAAAATATTATTATTTATTCAAAAAAGAAGTGCATTTTACAATATAGAGGTAAATGCATTTTTAACCAAATTTATTTATTATTTAACATCCAATAAAGAGTATGTAATGAATGATAATTGGATTAAGCTATTTAAATATATAACACATCACAGCATGGTAAATGAAAAATATCTTCTTAATTATTCGGTAAAGCGAATATCTGATTTGTATAAATTATTATAGTACTTTTTCATTCTATATTCTAATTTGCCAATGAAAATATTGGGAGATGGATGTGCTGGATTAAATGAATTTCTTTTTAGACAATATTCTTCAAGAATATCCTCTAAAATTTGAGTTTTCTGCTGCGAAATACGAGTTCTTTCTTTGCGACTAGTTTGCGCTTGTAGCTTTTCCATTTTAATAATAGTAGAAAATAAATTGAATAAAAGAACAACTTAAAGAGTCAGAGCCAAACAATTATAATGCTATCCGTAGATGATGCCTGGGAGAATTTTCTCAACAATACCCCCGTAAATACTACAAACCATGAAGAAAAGGAACAAAATGAAGTAATTGAAAGCGAAGATATTCCTAAATGTAGTGATATCTATATATCCACTCAAACTAAAATTGCCTATTTAAATAAGCCTATTGATTTAAAAGAAGTATTCTGGAAAATACCGGTACTTCCGTATCAAGATGAAGGTGTCGGAACTGTTAAAAAACAAATGAAAGTAAATTGCACTACTAAAGAAGAGGTTAAAATTTTAGAAGATCAGTTAGAAAAAACCACAGGAGTCGTTATTGTAGATATCATATCGCAGATTGATAATCCAAATGCTAGAAAAGTAAAGTTTAAAGATGTAAGGAAAATAAATATAGGTCTATGTAAAAAAGATCTAACTAGTTATAGAACAAAACGGAAAGGTGCATTTTATAACTGCTTTGTATTAATTATTAGACTGCAAAACAAAGATGGATATAAAGAAAGCCATGTAAAAATATTTAACACTGGTAAATTAGAAATACCAGGAATACAATCAAGTAAATATTTATATAAAGTATTAGATACTCTTATAAGCATTCTTCAACCATTTTGCAAAGAAACTCTAGAATGGAAAAAAGATGATATTGAAACTGTGCTCATTAATTCTAATTTCAGCTGTAATTATTATATAGATCGTGACATATTAGCACATCGACTCAAATATGAGTATAATATTCATGTAGTGTACGATCCGTGCTCTTATCCAGGCATACAGTGTAAATTTTACTATAATGAAGATAATAAACTACAAGATGGCGTATGTCATTGTGAAAAGAAATGTGATAAAAAGGGTGCCGGAAAAGGAAACAATCAATGTCTAGAAATATCGTTTATGATTTTCAGAACAGGAAGTGTATTGATTGTTGGTCATTGTGACGAAACAATACTTTACAAAATTTATGATTTCTTGAAAAATATTCTAACTATTGAATATAAAAATGTTAAAATAGATGCGCCAACTAAGAAAACAAAGCCCAAAGTAAAGAAAGTGTGGAAAAAATGGATTTTAGTTAAAGATTAAACTAAGAAAATAACCAATTAATAAATTTTAATGCTGTGTAATTTTTTATATATTCTCCGCATTCACTTCTATATAATTTTTCTTGAAGTGAATCCATATTTATTGATTTTTTTTTGATTTTTTTTACAAAAGATTCACAAATACTACAATACTTAATAGTCTCAATCTCGGGATTTTTTATAGCATAAATAAAATAAAGTATTAAAACGGTATTTTCTAAATTTACTTCCAATGTTTTATCTTTACTATAAACTTTATCTATCATTTTATTGGATTGTTTAATACAAAAATGAATAATACTTTCTTTTTTATCTCTTAATTCTTTTTCCTTTGATATCATTGTCAAAACAACTTCATGATAAATATCAATTAAATTACTAATAACTTTCATATATAACCTATCGCCATCTTCAATTTCAAACTTTTTCCTATAGTCATTATTTATTTCAAATATAGTTTTTTTATAGACAAATAGCGTAGCATCTTTTGAATTTAATTGCAAATATGAATGATTATCATCTCCGATTTGACCAATAAATTCAACATAATAGCAAAAAGCCTTTTTACAATGATATATTGTTAAATCTAAATTTCGAGTATACATGTAAATCATCTTAAAACAGTGTTTAATTGTCTCTAAAACGCGTTGTAAAACAAAAAGGAAATATTTTTCATTTTGTACTATTATATTTTCTGTTGCACATAATAAAAATTCGGACACTAAAATAGTATACTTTTCTCTGACTTCTTTTATATTTTCTTTGTTAAAAGAAGAATAAAAATTTTTGACATTCGCAATATTATATGCGTTGTTCATTATTTCTATTATTATAATACTTTATTTTTAAGCAAATAAGTATTTAAAGATTTTAAAGACTTTTCTACTATAAGAATGGCTGAACAAACACAAGAACGTTCCGACGAGGGTAACTATAGACTTCCAGGTGATACCACTTTAAAACATGTAGTTAAATTAGGTATCGTAGAAGATAAACCTATTATGATGGATTACTGGGCATCATCTTGTGATAAGAAAGTTCTTATTGGTGTTAGAGAAGGAGGTGAGAAGCTTTTGGTGAAAAGCGAAGATGAATATACTAGTCCCGTAAGTAAAATATACAAAGTTGAAAAAGAGTATATTATTATTACAGAAAATTCCATTTATTTGGTCTCAGCAGAAATCGATACAAAGCGTATTTCATAGGTATAATATATCTAATTCAATATATATTATGTCTGTTCGTTCTTTCCATGAATCATGGAAAAATTGGGCAAAAACAAAAGGCCATTTGCCCCGTGAAGTTAAATTTACAGTTGAAAAAAGACAAATTATTAGTAGTACTGCTAGACCTACCTTAATCTGGATAGCTTGTAAACAAAAAAAATTTACTTTAGAAAAGTTTATTCAAGGTTTAAAAGATGGACTAAAAGAAAATAGTAGAGTTAAAATAAAAGTTGAAACAAAAACCAACAATGATGTAAGCCAAGAATTTTTAACACTTATTACAAACAATAAAGATAAGGCCACAATTATAGCAAAAAATTTACAAAACAGATTCTGGAATATTAAACAATCAAGAAATATTTTAAACTATAATGTTTTATACGAGGCATTTCTTATTTCTAGAATCCCACAAACTTTATTTAATTACATTAAACCATTTTTAAGCTTAACTAGAGCTAGTAGTAGAAACAATTCATATGAAACAGATAGTGAAGAAGGTGGTAATAATAATCCTGATTACTCCGGGCCTTCAACTACTAGAACTAGATATAATCCACATATGGATAAAGGAGTACCAAATAAATCTTTTTCACGTAGATCGTCTGCTAACAGTGTATTTTACCATCATCCTAGAAAAAGAAAAAATCAAAATATACCTACGCCTTTTAGAGGTCCAACACAAGAAGATAGTGGTAATTCCGATAAATGCAGTAAACAAGATGATAGATACACCAAATTAATGCCAATAGCTCCAGACGGATCGATAAAATTTGTTGAAAAAAAAGTAACTTATAATGATGTTTATGATGAGTTGAATGAGATTTATCATAATAAAAATGAATATTTCTCGTCTGCTATGGATATTCTAGCAAGTTATGTAAAAGGTCAAAAAATTATTTACATGGAAGCTGAAAGTCATTGTCAGAATAGACTTAACTGTTTGATGTTCCCATCAATATTCTGCTCTGCGACAGCATCTGTATGCGCATCCGCGTTCGAAAATACTACATTCGGAGCTACAATGTTAGCCAGTATAAATGCTGGAATTTCCTTTTTATTGGCGATCGTTAGCTATCTTAAATTAGACGCTCAAAGTGAGGCTCATAAAATATCTGCCCATCAGTATGATAAACTTCAGTCTATTTGTGAATTTAAATCTGGAGATCTACTTTTATTTACAGATATGTCAACCTTTAAACAGGGTGAAGGAGCTGAAGAGCCTGAGTTTTTCAAAAAATTAAAAGAAACTGTTGCACAACTAGAAACCAAAATTAAAGAAATTAAAGAAACCAATCAGTTTATTGTTCCTAGACTTATACGTCATCGGTACAAAATAGCATATAATATTAATATTTTTTCCGTAATCAAAAAAATTAGCGGACTTAAAAAGCATTACGTTAATTTTATTCGAGATAGAATTAATCAAATTAAATTCTATAAACTGGAACATAACCATCTTATTAAATATGGTAAAAAGTCTTATACTAGTCCAGAAGTTATAAAACTAAAACAAATGATAGATCAAGAATATCATGAAAAAATGTATGGTTTTGAAAAATATGAATTGTTAAAATCTTCATTTGGTATTATTGATCAATTATTAGCAGATGAAATGGAATTTGCCGAAAAAAATAGACAGAGATGGTGTTGTAATTGGTGCTGTTGTTATGCGAAGTTACCTAGACCTGAAAGGGTAAATACCATAACAAACTTAATCACGGATCCTTTTAGCTCTCTTGATAGACAAAATTATATTAGAAAACTAAACTTTGCAAAACGTATGCATCAAAAATATGACGTTTCTGGATCAATATTTGAATGGCCTCCCAAAAAATATCAAAATATTGCACTAAAACATGGATGTTTTGAAAAACAAGACACAGAACAAATGTTACACGAAATTCTAGGACTACCTCATATGTTACTGCAACACGAAGAATATGAAGATTACAGTTGTTGTTGTAAAAGAAATTGTCTATTGGGATCATTTATTCTGGGAGCGTTCATTACAACGATTATTATAGTTTTAATAACACAAACTACGTAAACCTATTTCTATGGTGTGTCTATATAATTTATCAATTTATTTAAAGAAAAAAAAATTAAATAAATTAAAATGTATTTATGGATAGTTATTGTTGGTGGACTATTTGCTTTTTTTGCAGCGGCGGGAATTGGAAGTAATGACGCAGCTAATGCATTTGCTACATCTGTTGGAAGTAAAGCTTTGACTATTAAACAAGCTGTAATCTTAGCGGCCGTATTTGAAACAGCAGGAGCAATATTAATGGGCAACCATGTTACTGACACCATTAGAAAAGGCATTGCTGATTATGAATGTTTTGAAGAAAATCCATTTGTTTTAATGTATGGATGTATGTGGGTTATATTATCAGTTGGTATTTGGTTATTTTTGGCAAGTTATCTTGAAATGCCCGTATCTACTACACACTCTTGCGTAGGTGGCATGATAGGTATGGCTATGGTATTGGGCGGGTCTGACTGTGTAATTTGGTACAAGCCTGTAGAGACTTTCCCTTATGTTGGTGGCGTAGGTGGCATAGTTTTATCATGGGTCATATCGCCTCTTTTCAGTGCTTTAATTGCTATGCTTGTTTTTTATTCAACTAGAACATGTGTGTTAAGACACAACTTTAATACAAAAAGATTAAATTTGGTTTATCCCATACTGATCGGAAGTACTATTACTATTAATACATTCTTTATAATTTATAAAGGCGCAAAAGGTTTGGGATTAGATAAGATGCCGATTGAAACGGCCTTTGCTATTGCATTTGGATCCGGAGGGTTAAGTGCCATTATTACCATTCCAATAGTTCCAAAAATTAAAAAGTACGTTGCGAAAAAATATAATCAACAAGAAGAGACAGACATTGAAATGAAAACAATAGAAGATGCAATTACCGAAGGTAAGACAGATTTAAATATTAAAACCAAAGAAGAATTAGATAGAATAGTTTCATTGCACACAGAGGCTGAAAAATTTGATCCTAAGACCGAAGAGGTATTCAAATATTTACAGGTTTTTACTGCTATCTGCGACAGTTTTAGTCACGGAGCCAATGATGTTGCAAACGCAATTGGACCGTTTGCTGCTATTTATACGATATATAATTCAGGAGGCGATTTATCTAAGAAAACATCCATGGGTGACGATGCTTATTGGATATTAGGTGTTGGAGGTATAGGTATAGCAACCGGTTTATTCGTATATGGTAAAAAAATAACGTATGCAATTGGCGAAAAATTATGTAAAATTACACCATCGCGTGGCGTTGCAATCGAACTTAGTTCAGCGCTTGTCATCATAACTGGTAGTAGATTAAAAATTCCCCTATCTACAACTCACTGTCAAGTAGGAGCAACTGTTGGTGTCGGGTTATTGGAAAATACCAAAAGTTGTTCTGGTATTAATTGTAAGATCTTTACAAAAACCGCAGTCGGATGGATAGTTACGTGTATAATTGTTGGATTGACAGCAGCTATGTTAACGGCACAAGGTAGTTTTTCTCCTAATGTAATCGGATGGGGGTCTTGTTCTCCGTTGAATATAACAAATTAATTATAAAATTTTTGCTATTTCTTCTCTTTGTTTATCAGTTAGAGAAGTAGGAAATTTAACATCAAATGCAATTACCAAATTACCTACCATAGGGGAAGCAGGATGAGGTCTTTCTCTTTTCATTCCCATGTGTTGTATCGTTTTACTATAATTTTGGGTTATTATCTTTCCATTTGTATTATTAATTGTGTATGTTTTTCCAGATAAATGTTTAATATCAAATGAAAATCCCACAAGCGATTCCTTCAAAGTTATTTTTTTGCTATATAAAAGATCTAACCCATCTCTAGTAAATTCCGTATTATTCTTGACATTGATAAATACCTTGACATCACCCTTTATTGTATCACTAATTACATTACCTTTATTTTCAAGAACAATAATTTCTTGATTGTCAATACCCATAG
>Ga0114923_10001214_pt1 | contig 18286 bp, 13 predicted proteins | sample SumtaG_FD_89578 | JGI IMG/M metagenome (GOLD analysis project Ga0114923, IMG submission 89578) | Deep subsurface microbial communities from Indian Ocean to uncover new lineages of life (NeLLi) - Sumatra_00157 metaG | ecosystem: Environmental > Aquatic > Marine > Oceanic > Sediment | place: near...
ACCGGTTACTTCCCTTGGCCAAAAGAAGACTAAATCTTCGTAGTTTGGAAGAGAATTGTCGACTTTCTAGTAAAGCTTGCGAGGCAGGCCACAATTCACGGCCTGACTCCAAAGGTTTACTAAAGTGTGGATCAGTTTATTTAAAAGCAGGGCAATGTGTTCTTCATTTGGCCCAGGGCAGCGTCCGGTTGGCGTATGCGATGTTGCCTTTAACAAGGTGGTAGACATAAGAGCCCAGGCAAAATTTCCTATTGAGCAACACGGAGATCACAATTAGAAGTCCCTGCAACACCCACGAAACCATCGGCCAGCCACCCAGCAGTGTCGCGCCGATCCCTAGCGTGATGGTTGCAGCCATCCCCTGCGACGCCCTGCGGGGCGGCGGCGCGGGACCAAGCCGAGGCAACTCTTTGGGTCCGGCTATGAGCGCGTTATAGAGCGCGTCAAACGGGTTGTATCGGGGCAACAGCACATTCCACCATAGCAACGAGGAGATAGCGAGGAAGAGCGGCGCGGACTGAAAAACAATCGCGATGACACCTATCACACCTATGAGCCGGGGCTGGAACATCAAGGCCCGGTACTTGCCAACGCTCCCGGCCTCGTCGGTTTCGGGGAATCCCTGTTGCTGCACAAAGTGGAGTAGGTCTAGATGTTTGAATTGATCCATAACAATCACCCCTTCTTCCGCCTCATCCCCTTACCTCTACAATAACAACTTTTGCAGCTCTCGCAAGCACCCGACCCAATAATCAATTTCATGTAGGATGATCACATTATTATTCTGCTCCCTACTATTGATAGGGTCGCAAAATGTCCATTCGTGGCTTTTTGCTCCACGGAAAACTAAAAGTGTCATTTCCGCTTTCCTTACAAATCAATGACTTACCCAATGAACTACTCATAGACAGTCATTGATTTGGGCGCCCCACACGGGGCGCGTTGATGACTTTTTGCGAAGTCATCACTATTAGTCCAAAATTAATGAGAAAAATTCAGCAGATGGACTTACCCCTTCAAACTGCCTTCTTTAATAATCCGATAAACGGATGCAACCCCAATATCGAGTTGATCGGCAATGGCTTGTTTGGTCATGCCATTTTCGAGAAGTTCAGTGACCTGGGGAGCTTTTTCTCGCGCAGTGGGTTTACGCCCCTTGTATTTCCCTTTCTGCTTCGCAAATGCGCGACCTGAACGAGTCTTAAGGTTACGTTCGAAGGCTACAGCTTTTGCGCTGTCGGAAAAGGCAATGAGGTTTTTGATCTGCCAGGTGCAGTGCTCTTTCGTGTGTAAATTTTTACCCGAATTATGGTCCTCAAGGCGTGTTTTCGAATTCTGCATACAACCCGTATAGTAACAATCCGGTTTGGACAAAGATCGGAGAATATAGACGTAATGAAGTTTCTGATCCATGCAGATCTAGGCGCAAGATGAAGACCATACATTTGTACATCCTATGGATACGACCACTTCATTTTCCGTCTTCTCTATGCCTCCAGCGTAACTACGCCGCGGTACTTTTATGCCCGTCTTCGCTTTCAGCTTCGACGCGGCACTTTTAAATGAAAGTTAAGGACTCGGTACACCAGGGTGTGACCACCCGGCCGAATCTAGTCCAAGACCGATTCAAGCAGATTTTTCTCATTATATAAGTAGACAAATTTCCGCGAAGTTGACTTATAATACCCTTTCACCATTGTAGGTACAGGACAATGTGTCCCAATCTGGGAGATATGTTTGTGAAGAATAGAAAAAAAGCGATTAGCGTCTCAATGTTTACAATCCTTGTCCTATTCATCAGTCTTCCCACTGGCTGCGCTACCTCCTTTGAACCCAGACCGGCGGACCAAGTCGGTTTTATGGAACGGGTCCAGACCCAAATCTACAGCAAAGTGACCGTATCGGTGGCCGTTCCGAGCATTGAGGAATCCAGGGAACTCTTCGACGTTAAACTGGACAAGGAGGGCGTCCAGCCCATATGGGTGAGGATTCAGAACGGCGAGAGCATTCCCATCATCTTTATGCAGCTCCATATGGATAGTGGATATTACTCCCCGGCGGAGGCCTCCTACAAGACCCGGTTCAAATCATCGAAAAAACTTAGCCTGGAGAAAGACAAATACTTTCAGGAGAAAGCTTTTCCCGGCATAACGATCCCACCAGGTTCAGATTATTCCGGCTTCGTCTTCGTCAACCTTGACGAGGGGACAAAAGGTGTTGTGGTCACTCTCATGGGCCCCAAAAAGGTAAAGTCCTTCGTCTTCATTGTCCCAGTGCCTGGGTTCAGGGCCGATTACCTGGAGAGAGATATCAACAATGTTTACCCTGAAGAGGAGTACCTGGATTTTAACGACGGTACCTCCCTGCGGGTGGCACTGGAAGGACTTCCTAGAGCGGTAACTAACGAAAAAGGCACTGCTGAGGGCGATCCTCTGAATCTCGTACTCATTGGAGAGTTCGAGGACATGGTCGCCGCCTTTACAATCGCCGGGTGGGATGAGACCCATGCGTTGTATGTCGGTACCGCCTTGAAAACAACCTCATCGTTCATCTTCAGAAAAGCCTATCGGTATTCACCTGTTAGTTCTCTGTACGTCTTTGGGCGACCACAAGATGTATCCTTCCAAAAGTCGAGGGAGTCGATCCATGAACGGAACCACATGCGGTTTTGGAAGACTTCGTATCGCTTCAAGGGCATATCCCTGTGGATCGGCCAGATCAGCCGGGACATTGGGATCAAATACACACTCAAAACTGGATTTCTAACAACCCACAAGATCGATCCTGATGTGGACAAAGATCGTGGATATGTTTTCCAGGATCTCATCGATTCCCAGGCTGTAAATGCCATAGGGTTCGTGAAGGGGGTCGAGGAGGCACCATTCAGCGAACCGCGTTACAACCTGGGCGACGACCCTTATTTCACCGATGGTCTTCGCGGTGTCTTCTATCTTTCCGATCTGCCCGTTCCTTTTGGTGAGATCAAGTTCATGCAATGGGATTTTCCGCCAATTTTTGATGAATACAGGGACCGCTGGTTCGGGGTAAAATGAATTACCTGGGAAAAGGGAATAATTAGCAATTTGAAGCGACCTTGATTCTAGCCCAGAGCTGCGGCAAATTTTTATTGCGGGAAAGAAACTACCAAGAATATCCAGTTTCGCTGTTGAGTTGACAGCAAAAACCGAGAATTAGACAGGATCAACAGGATTGTACTGAAAACCGTTTACCGATGACCGATCACCAGGTTTCCCCTGGCCTCTATCCAGTCACATGTAACACGAAATAAGCCCGCCTTTTCCGGCGGGCTTATTTCGTGAATATCAATTTCTAAAAAGATTTACACGGATCAATCTCCAGGCGGCACCAATTTTTCCAGGACCTGGTCGATGGTGAAGCTGGCTGCTTTCTGGCGCGGCGGAAACTTCTCGAACGTCTCCAGGAAATTTCCGACATACTCCTGCGCGGGAATCAACAGGAACGCATGGTCGAGCCACCAGTCCCAGTACGTGTTCGATGTGATGGTGGCCCTTTCATAGGGATCGGTACGCAGATTGTATAGCCAGGGTATCCGCGTGGTCACATAGGGCTCTCCCCAGGTCAGCATGGTGCCTTGCGCTCTCTGCTGGGAAAAGACAACCTTCCAGTTGTCATAGCGGAGCGCAGTCAGGTCACCGTCGTCGGAGAAGTAGAAAAACTCCTCCCGAGGGCCCTTGTCCACTTCGCCAGTCAGGTAGGGCAGCGTATTGTAGCCATCCAGATGGACCTTGTACTTCTTCTTGTCTGCTTTGTGCCCCTTCAGGAGTTTCTCTTTAATGTCGGCATCACCCGCAGCCGCCATCAGCGTCGGTACCCAATCCATGTGTGACATGATGTCGTTGGAAACGGTTCCGGCTTTGATCTTGCCGGGCCAGCGAACCATGGCGGGTACGCGGTAGGCGCCTTCCCAGTTGGTGTTCTTCTCGCTGCGGAACGGTGTCATTCCGGCATCCGGCCATGAATTCATATGTGGGCCGTTATCGGTACTGTAAACGACGATAGTGTTGTCGGCAATGCCAAGTTCATCGAGCTTTGCCAGAACCGTACCTACGTTTTTGTCGTGGTCGATCATGGCGTCGTGGTAGTAACTCTGCCAGCGGCCAGCCTGTCCCAGGCTTTCCGGCTTGGTGTGGGTTCTAAAGTGCATGTGGGTGAAGTTCACCCAGACGAAGAACGGCTTCCCGGCTTTGTGTTGATTCTCGATGAACTCCGCTGACCTGGCCGCGAAATCATCGTCGATCGTTTCCATTCGTTTCTTGGTCAGAGGACCTGTGTCCTCGATCTTCTGTTTACCATTCTCCAAAGCCCAGCTGTGGATCACCCCGCGCGGGCCATATTTCTTCGCGAATTCGGGATCCTTCGGCCAGTCGGGCAGTTCCGGCTCTTCTGAGGCGTTCAGATGATAGAGAGGGCCGTAAAACTCGTCGAATCCATGGGCTGTGGGCAGGTGCTTGTCCTGGTCGCCCAGGTGGTTCTTGCCGAACTGGGCTGTAGCGTAGCCTAGCGGCTTAAGCAGTCGAGCCAGCGTTGGATCTTCATCTCGCGCGCCGATGTCGGCACCGGGCAGTCCCACTTTGGTAAGGCCTGTGCGGAAACCGCTTTGCCCCGTTATGAAGGAAGCGCGACCAGCGGTGCAGCTCTGCTCGGCGTAGTAATCGGTGAATAGCATGCCCTCTTTGGCAACGCGGTCTATATTAGGGGTCTGATAACCCATCATCCCCTTCGAATAGATGCTTATATTGCTCTGCCCGACGTCGTCGCCCCATATGACAACGATATTGGGTTGTTCAGCAGCAGCAGCAGGGCTGACCAACCAAACCATCACAAGCATAGTGGCAGCCAGTATTACAAAACCCTTTCTCTCCTTTGATCTCATCAGTTCCTCCTTTTTCTATTATTTACATTGTAAAACATTGAATTTGAGACGAGCGAAGGCTATTTCCTCCTTTCAGGACTCAGTCCTCTCCCTGGAACTCACTGTCCATCTGATTGCATCAAGCAAAGCTTCGGTATCGACCGGCTTTCTGAAGTAACCGATCGCCCCCGCATCCATCGCATTCTTTCTTATTTCAGGATCATCTAAAGCTGTGACCATAATTACCGGTATCGCAGCACACTCCACGGAGAGTCTCGCAAGCATATCTATACCGCTTACCCCCGGCATCGTTGCATCCACGACGAGGCAACTATTCTTTGTTTCATAATCGCTCTGGAAAAAGTCATCTGGTGATGCGAAGGCAACAGCATGAAGACCTGCAGCACGGAACATTCTAGCGAAACTCCTGCGGACAGAGGGATCGTCGTCGACAATATAAACACTCGTTCTCGTGGATGCTGCTACCATAGGGTAAAGATTAGCAACACGGTAGAGAAGGTGCTATTGGACCTTGGTCGTATATTCAGGGATCGGGCAGAGGGTGGAAAATTGTGGTGTTCAGGGAGTAGTGGTGCCTGCGGGAAAAACACCAGCCTTTTCAGCAAGGCGAACAAGATCGGCAACTGAGCTAACACCCAGTTTATTCATGACACGGCCACGGTGAACTTTAACCGTCTTTTCGCTGATCCCCAGGGTGTAACCGATCTCCTTGTTCATCATCCCGGTTATCACGTGGGTCAGCACTTCGTACTCCCGTGCGCTGAGCGTCTTCAGGTGCTGCCGGATGCAAATTGCATTGATATGGTGTTCACGTTCGGTCTCATCTCTTGCCAGCGCAATTTGAACGGCGTTGAGGAGTTGTTCGTCATCCACTGGCTTTGTCAGGAAGTCAACAGCACCTTGTTTCATGGTCTGTACGCTCATGGAAATGTCGCCATGCCCTGTAAGGAAAACTACCGGCATACTGTAGTCCGCCTTACAGATCTCTTCGAACAGTTCAGTGCCGCTCAATCCTGGCATTTTAATGTCCAGGACGATACACCCGTTTCCGTAGAAAGGTTCGCGGTTCAGGAATTCGTTAGCTGAAGCGAAGGCTTCAACGTGCAGGCCAGCCGATCGAAGCAGCCGGGACAGGCTTTTTCGGACGGACGCGTCATCGTCCACAAGAAACACGGTGACTCCCTGGTCCGTCATATCTAATCTCCGGCTGGCAGGGTTAAGAAAAAGCGGGCACCACCTTCCAGTGCATTTTCGGCCCATATTTTTCCATGGTTCGCTTCAACAAGGGAGCGACTGATGGAAAGTCCCATCCCTATGCCGCCAACTTTTGTAGTGTGGAACGGTTCGAAAATCCGTTCCAGCAAATCTTCAGCAATCCCCGGTCCGGTGTCTTGCACAATTACGACGATGCCTCCCTTGGCATTTGTGGCGGTCTTGATCGACAGTGAACGCGGATTTTCCTGTACACTGTGCATGGCTTGTTCAGCATTGGTGATCAAATTTATGAAGACCTGTTCAAGTTGGACCTGATCACCTTGGACTTCAGGAAGGTCGGTGGCCAGGTCAGTCCTGATCGATATGCCTCGAATGAGCATTTCACTGTTCAGGATGTTCAGCACGCCGGTAACGATATTATTGATGTCCAGCGATTTACTCTCCGGAGAGTCTTTTCGGAGAAAGGCCCGCAATCGATGAATGATATCGCCGGCCCGCTTGTCGTCAGCCACGATGTCGCTAAAAATCTCCGCTATTTCCTTTAGGTCGGGTTCTTCATTTTTTATAAAACGCTGACCTGCCTGGGCGCTGGCCAAAATGGCGGTCAACGGCTGGTTCAGTTCATGGGCCAGAGAATTGGCAAGTTCCGACATGGTCGAAACACGAGTCATGTGCAACAGTGCTTCGCGATCTTGCTGCGCTTGTTTCTGAGCATGGCGGATATCTGTGTAATCGATGAGCAGTGCGAAGAAGCCACGGACAACACCTTTGCTGACTTCGGGGACGTAACTGGTTACCACTTCACGCATCCCCAATTCCGAGTGGCGTATTGCAGATTCGAAGGTGATCGCTTCACCCGCTAAAACAGTTTTCACATGTTGCCGGACCGTTTCATATCGGTCATTTCCCAACACTTCCCGGATGTGTTTCCCTGCCACCTCGTGGTGAGAGATCTGCCACCATTCCTCAAAAGTCCTGTTAACCCAGATGAAGCGCTCGTTAGTGTCCGCGTAACCAATCAACGCCGGCAGGGAGTTGGCGACGATGCGGATTTGTTGTTCACTTCGTTGAAGGGCCAGTTCCTTTTCAACGCGCTGCGAAATGTCGACTCCCATACCGAGGAAATAGGGCTCTCCTTCGATCTTGAGACGAACCCCTTTGAAGACATAAGGCACTTCGGTTCCGTCCTTCAATAACAGGGGAGCCTCGACCATTGACTCGCCTTCCTCGAACACCTCCTGAACCGTACGTGCGACCCGATCTTTGTCGGGAGGTGAAAACCAATCGAGAACATGGCGCTTTTCCATTTCATCCGAGGAGAACCCGGTCAAGGTCTCGTGGTCCTGATTCCAACGGATGAGCTGCCAATTACGGTCATAGAGGTAGAAGATGCCGGGCAAGCCGTTTATCAGTGTGTCGGAAAAGGCCTTCTGTTGCAGAATCTCTTGTTCTCTTGCCCTGCTCTCGGTGATATCGAGAGATACGCCCATCAACTGAATTTTCTGATCGGATCCTGTGAAATGTTTTTGTCCCTGTGAAACCATCCATCTCTCACTGCCGTCTGGAAGGACCAGACGGTATTCGACTTTGCCACTGTCCTCAGAGTTGAAGGTCTGGTTGACCACGTTGAGAAGGTGTTCTCGGTCATCGGGATGGACCACTTGGAGAAATCGCTGCAGATCGATCTTTTCACCCGGACCGAATCCGCACATGGCTCGCATCCTGTCCGTCATCAAAAGATGCCCCGTCTCGCGGTCGATCGACCAGATGTCAGCACCGGATACGTCGAGGGCCAGGTTCAAGCTCTCCTTGTTATGCTGGAGTGCCAATTCAACCCGACGTCTGCGCAATCGCTGAACAACGAGAACAAAGAGAACAACTGACAGCAGGACCAACCAAATAGAGCCTGCAAAAATAAGTGTGCGATGAGTTTCCCATACAGGGGGGGGGCGGAAAAGTACTTTGCTCCCGGGAGGCAAATCGGTCATATCGATACCCCAGCGCCGCATCGCACTCCAATCAAACATTGGAACGGCGCTGGAAGTATTTATCACGGGAATTTTCGAAGCACGTTCGCCGTTGAGTACGCGGACGGCCTGCTCAGCTGTCTTGGAGCCAAGGGAGGTAAAATGAACGACCGATCCACCTACGATTCCCGTGCCAAGGTACGACTCGAAGATACCAAATACAGGGACACTGGCGTTCCTGGCAAGCGATTGTCCGAACTCCCACGGGATAAACGATACACCAGCTGAGTCGCGGAAGAGTTCAAGATAGAGAATCAGAGAGTTCCGAGGCAGTAGCGCTGCCGATTCCAATATTTCCTGTTCAGTCCCATCCGTCCAATATTCAACCGATATCCCAGGAAGGCTACCGGCAGCGATAACAATGCGTTCGATCAATCCAGGAAACATTCCATCTGGCCCAGCCACCACGATGACACGCTGCGTCCGCGGTCTGATATCTAGTGCTGTTTCCAGCCCCTTGACAATATCGGTTCTATACAATACCCCCGTCATATTAGAAACCAACGGCATGGACTGAGCGCCGCTGGACAGGTTTGAACCAAAAACTATTGGCACATCCGGAAACAATTCGCGAGGGATACTTGAAGCCCAGGCCGTCCTCGCACCGATGATAGGAACGATAAGACCGAGCTCAATATCCTCATACTTTGTCCTCAGATAATCAGCAAACAGCTGGTGGTGTTTGATACTTCCAAAGCGGCTGGCATCCAGATATTCATGATAAAACTTAATGGGCCTCGTAACCTTGTCCCGCAGAGTCGTTTCGAAACCCTCCTCAATCTTATCCAAAGCAATAAGATCGGGCCCCTCATCGAATATCATCAGCACCCTCAGCGGATTCGATGCACCCTGGGCTTCCACACATGAATTTGAGAACAGCAGCAAAAGACTGCAAACAAATGCGCCGAAAACCAGCCACCCCCGTAAGAGTGAACGTTCTGAATCTGGATCAAGCGATCTCATCTTCTCCTCGCATCCTACATTTTGGTACTTGTCCTAACGTAAAATGGCCCACCGAAGAAGGCGATTTCACCAGTATTTAAATGTTGATGGCTCAAAATTCCTGTAAAAATACCTCAAAATAATACAATAATCTAAATGGTTTTTCCAGAATAAGGGTTAAACCTGGCGAAGGAGGATCACCAGGTTTTCACTAGCCCCACAATTTGTGAATATAAGACTAAAGTCCAATGTTAATTATCTCAACCGTGTTTTACTGTTGTACTTCGTAGCACCAGCAGCCACGTTTGTTTTTTCTGACAAAAGGGGGAAACCCTGAAATCCAAAGGGTTGTTTTTAATGTTGATCGTCTGTTCCCTTGTACTGGGACTGGCACTGTCCGCGTAGCAATTCGTCTCGAAGGGGGGGGTTGGCACCTTCCTTAACAGTGACGGTGCCATATTCTGCGTTTCGTCAAGCGGCTGCGAAGTTTTTATTGCCAGCGATGTCCTGTGGCAGTTCGAAGTTGGGGCGGGAGTTTCGTTTAAATTTTAAACCGTTTCAGGGAATAGTGACCAGGGAATTGCTAACCCCTGATCCCTAACCCCGGAATATCAAGAAAAGAGAGGTTTACCATGACAAGAATCTCATTCCGTTATCTGCCCCTGATTCTTCTTATCTTTATTGCGGCTGCAGCTGTGCCATCCCATTCCCGGGCTGACGGTGCGGTGACAGTTCCCGCTGGTACCGCTATTCTCGTCAAAATGCAGTCAGCTGTTGTCACCGGCGAAGCCAGCAAAGGGGATTCTTTCACTGCTATCCTTGAAAAATCCGTTGTCGTGAACGGAGAAACGGTCTTTGCCAGAGGAACCAGGGTTCATGGTCAGGTTATAGTGTCTGTGGATGTCGGGAACATCTCGGGACGTCCCGCGATGGCGCTCCACCTGGTCGAGGTTGAGACGGAGACCGGGACTGTTCCTATCAAAACGCTGAGTCAGGGTTTTATCGGGACCACCCAGGGAACGGTAAACAGTGTGATAGCCGGGAAGGTAGTCGGGCAGACTGGCCCTGGAGTTGCAGTGGACTCAAGCGGACGGGTCACCGTTAAACCCGGTGCCCTGATAGAATTCAGCCTGCTTGATCCTGTGGAGGTGGATTAGGTTACAGAGACTAGGTGTTAGGGGTTAGCTACTCTCTATTCCCTGATCCCTGTAATCTCTAATTATCCTTCCTCTTATATATTTTAACTTTAAAAGGGGTATACACAATGAAACGAATATTAATACTTGCAGCTGTCTTTACGCTTGTGGCGGCTCCCGCCATGGCCCAGGTCAGCGACATGGTGGAGCTGACAAGGACGGTACTGAGAGCGGAAAAAAAGGTGGTTTTCGCCGAGAACATGTGGCTAACAAATGCTGAGGGCAAGGCTTTCTGGCCCGTCTACAACGAGTATGAAGCCGAACTGAGCAAGATCAACGACAGGGTCCTCAAGCTGCTCAAGGACTATGCGGACACTTTCGATACTCTCACGGATGCCCAGGCGAAGAAGATCGTGGACGAGACCTTCGACATAAGAAAGAAGAAACTGAGCCTGCGCAAATCTTACGCGAAAAAGTTCGCCAAGGTGATCCCGCAGAAGAAAGTTTTCAGGTTCTTCCAGCTCGATTACGCCATCGAGGCCCTGGTGAACTTCAGTATTGCCGCGGACCTGCCGTATATGGAGTAAGGTTTATAGGGATTAGGGGTTAGCTTTTTCAGGTTCTAGGGGTTAGGGATTAGGGGTTAGGGGTTAGCTATACCCTATACCCTATTCCCTATACCCTATTCCCTGCATTTCCCCCTGATCCTCATCCCTGAAAACGAGCGCGGACTCGGGAGCGGGATCGATTAAGAACAGGATCATACCTTAAAGGAGGTACATTGAATGAAGCGGATATTGATTCTTGTTGCTATTTTTACCTTTTTGGCGGCTCCAGCTATGGTCCAGGCCGCGGAGGATGTCAATAGCGAAACCATGCCCGCCCAGGCTATGACTGTAGAGGCGACAACTGATGAGGCGCCTACTGCGGAAACAGCTGTAGAGGAGCCGGCCGCTGAAGAGGCAGAGGTAGAAGAATCAGCCGCTGATGAGGCTGTGATGGAAGAGTCGGTTGTTGAAGAGGCTGTGATGGAAGGGCCGGTTGCTGAAGAGGCTGTGATGGAAGAGTCGGTTGTTGAAGAGGCTGTGATGGAAGAGCCGGTTGCTGAAGAGGCTGCCATGGAGGAACCGGCCGCTGAGGAAACGATGATGGAGGAAGCAGTCACTGAAGAAGTCGCCGTTGAAGAAGCCGCAACTCCTGAGCCGGAGACCCCGGCGGGAAGCAAGGAGGCGGTCACCCAAAATCTGAAGTCAGTAAGTGCCGACATCGATGCCATATTCAGTTCCATCAAGGATCTCTATGCCCAGAGAAAACCTGTTGAAGGTGAGGAAGGCAGGCTGAAGGAAACTTACCTCCAATTCAAAGGCGGGGTTTCCCGGTTCAAGCGGGATGTGGAGGCCCTCAGGAGTAACTCCGACCAGATGGTGGTGAACATGGAGCAGACCTTTGAGAAATGGCAGGTGGCCCTGGACGCCATGAGGAGCGAAACGGTCAAGGCACAGGGCCAGAAGAGAAGGGACAGCAAACTTGAAACCTTCAAAAGCCTTAACATTGACATGTGGAACCTTCAGTCGGACCTGGGTTCCTACATCAGCGAACTCAACGACATTGAGAGCTTCCTGGCATTTTCCCTTGATCCGGAAGGTGTGTCCCAGATCGGAGACATGCTTGTTGATACTATAAAGATCGTCGACAAATTGGACATCGGCATCGAAAAGGTTACCGCCAAGGTCGCTGCCCTCCCGGATGTTATAGAGTAGATTAGGCAGGTTTGAAAGGGGAGAGGGATCCAGTAGAAGACAGGGGATCGGTAATCAGTAATCAGTGATCGGTTTTCAGAAAATCCTGTAGATCCTGTTGATCCTGTCTAAATTCAAACGCTTTTAAAGCAATTGCTGTTTGGACAGTATTTACAGGATTGACAGGATAATGCATGTGCTCCCAGATCCCTTTATTATCCTGTCGGATTTTTTATTATTAGTCCTTCCCGCGCCCGAGTCCGAGCCTGAGCCCGCGTCCGGGTCTTAATGTTTAAACCCGGGTTCGGGTTCGGGGTCGGGTTCGGGGTCGGGATTGGGGTCGGGCTCGGTATTATAAACCAGCCACTCCTATCGATTCCCCAATCGCGAGTCGATGAACCCCATCATCTCCCTTGCCGCACGGTTTTGGGGGTCAAGCTCCAGCATCCGCACCACCACGACCCTCGCTTCCAGCAGCATCCCCATTTTCAGGTAGTGGTCCGCCAGGGCAAAGTTGAAATCCAGGTTGTCCGGCTCACGGTCAACGGCCTGGCGCAGGGATGCCTCGGCACCGGGCAGTCTTCCCATCTGCTGGAGAAGGAGACCCAGGTTGTAGCTTATGCGGGGTCTTTCCGGCATTCCAACCGCAGCTCTGCTCAGGTAAACGGCCGCCTCCTCGAGGCGGTTCATCTCCACGTAAAGAAGGCCCAGGGAGTAGGCCGTTTCGTAGAAGTCGGGATTGGTTTCAAGAACCTCCAGGAACAGTTTTTCAGCTTCGTCATTCCTTCCCTGGCTGTTTAACATCATGGCCATGTTGATCCTGGCCGGATAGAACAGATCGTCCACCTGAATGGCCGTTCGATAGAAGTTTTCAGCTTGCTCCGGTTTATCGAGGGCAGAGTAAAGGTTCCCCAGGTTGAAACCAGCGAAGGAAAAGTCCAGGGAGTAGGTCATTGCCCTTTCGTACTGCGCGATAACCTGCGGTAGTTTCTTTTTCTGGTCCGGCTTCAGTATAGCCGACGGCAATTCCGCAAGGATCCTGGCCGCCTCGATCCTCACAGCTCTTACAGGATCCCACAGGAGCGGACCGATAAGCTCCGCTCGCTCCCTGTCCGGGAAAAAGTCGGAGCTGGCAACTGCAGTCTGGCGCACCAGCGGCTCCTCATCGGCAGTGGCTTTCCGCAGGGTCTCCAGGATCCGGTCATCCCTGTACCCCCTCATGAGCTCCAGGGCTGTCGCTCGAACGATAGCCGGGTAAAGCCTGTCTTCGGCCAGCCGGACCAGGTCTTCCAGAGCCTCCGGTTTGCCCTCCCTGGCAGAAGCGAAAACCGTTCCGAAGTGCGGCCTGCGGGAGATGCCGTACCACTTTGTGTATTCGTCGGCTGACCACTTTACTGGCTTGTCTCCGTGGCACCCGGCCATGCTGCACGCATCCGGGACGCCGAGGGCCAGGTTCATATCCGGTCGGGGGATGCGAATGCTGTGATCCGCCCTGTTGTCGATGCCCATGTAGTCTTGTCCCGGCATGTGACAGGCAACGCAGGACCAACCCGGACCAGGTTTTCCCTCGTAGACCTTCTTGTGAAAGTGATGCTTGGCCGTGTTGTATGTGTCTTCCCGGTGGCACTGAAGACACAGATCGTTACCTTCCTTTAGAAGCTTCGTATTATGGGAATCGTGGCAGTCGGCACAGCGCACGCCCATACGGTACATTTTGCTCTGGACGAAGGAACCGTATACGTAGACCTCCTCGAGGATCTGGCCGTCGGCGTGATAGTTTCCCTCAGTAAGAAGTTCCGGGATAAAGGTGTCGAGCTGTTCGGTGCCGGTGTGGTCGTAGTCACCCAGGATGGTGCGCCGGGAGTGGCAAGGGGAGCACAGCTCCACCATTTGAATGGAATCCAGCTCCGAGGTCATCACCGTCAACTCGTAGTCCTCCGATTCCGGCCGGGCCATGGGATCGATCTTCGCCCACTTAACGTGGAGCGAACCGGGACCGTGACAGGCCTCGCAGCTGACATCGATCTCCGACCAGGTGGTGCTGTATGTATCGGATTCAGGATCGTAGTTCTTCCGAAGGTCTGTGGAGTGGCACTCGGCGCACATACCGTTCCAGTTCTGGCCGTTGCGCGTCCAGTGAAGCCAGTCGCCAGGAGGCGGGGTGTTTTCCGGGTAAAGGTGGTACCACTGACTCTTTTCTACATCCCAGGCGATGGTCAGGCACTGCAGGCGTCCGCCTGGAAAGGGAACCAGGTACTGCTGGAGTGGGTCGTAGCCGAAAACGTGGGTGATCTCGAACTCTGCCATCTCCCCGTCTGGCCCTTCGGTGTGAACGTAGAACCGGGCATCCCTACGGTAGAAACGCGTTGTGACACCGTTGTGCGTAAAGGTCGTATCGTTGAAGTCGGCGAGAACAGTTTCTTCCGTTGCCGTATCCATGGCCCGGTCGTGATCAGAACCCACCCACTTTTCGTAGGCATCCCGGTGGCAGTCGACACACTTGTCCCGACCCACGAACTGGGCAGTCGGCACAGCTGCCTCAACAGCCCTGGCACTGAGATACCGCTCCTTGAGCAGGTAGCCAGGGAAGGAGAGGACGATCACCAGGGTGGCGGTGAGGCCGAGAAGTTTATATGTGTGTAAGTTATCTTTATCCATAGTGATAGATGTTCACATCTACTCTCATTACCGAGTTCGAGCCCGAACCCGAGTCCGAAACCGAACCCGGATCTTAATCTTACAACCCGGGCGCGGGCTCAGGCGCTCTTCGACAAGCTCAGGACAGGCAGGATCGGGCGCGGGATGTTACTAATACCCCCTCACAACCTGCCCAACCTCAAACCTCTTCCTCTCAACAGATTTACTCACATCCACAATCACCACGTTGTTCTCGATGGTGACGGGATAGATATCCAGTGGCCTCGGTGCAGGGGGACTGATTACCACGCCCCGGATATCGAAAACAGAGGCGTGGCAGGGACAGACGAACCTGTTTTCTTCCTCCACCCACGGCACCGTGCACCCGAGGTGGGTGCACTCTCTGGAAAGAGCCAGGAATCCGCCGTTTTCCAGACGTGCCAGGTAGAATCTTCCCTGCGGAAAGGCGGTTACCGATCCCGGCTCGAAACGGTCCACCGGCCCGGCGGTGATGACGGACTGGGCTGTCTCGGATTTTTTTAGTTTTTTCGGTCTCAGGAAGGAGACGGAGACCCAAATGAGTTCGGCGAGCGCAACAAGGCCGAGGAAGAGCCAGAATCTGCCCAGGAAGCTACGACGGGATGCACTTTTGATTGAATGATCTTCTTTTTTCATAAGAGAAATCTCAAAGCTTTTTTTGGACAGGATTTACATGATCTACAGGATATGGTTTGTACTCCAGTCCCAAAATCGTGTTAATCCTGTTGATCCTGTCTAAATCAGATTTACTGTTTATAAAGGCCACACAAGTTTCATGCCTGATCCTCTAAACCAGACACCAACAATTGTCAGTACGATGAATGCAGAAAGCAAAAACACAAAAATCGTCTGAACCGCTTCAGCTTTTGTCGCCTCAAATCTTCTCTTCATCAGCACGTAAAATCCTGTCACACCGACAAGCAGGATGGCAAAAGGAACCAGCCCGTTGCTGATCTCCGGCGGCAATCCGGGCAGCCAGGACTGAAAATCGATGAAATATTTGTCCAACACAACCACAGCAGGAGTCATTATAAACGCCGCTGCAGCGGAGATCAGAGCCATCCTCCGTCCCTTTTCAGAAAGGAACCAGGTGCCCACGCCCACAGTGTCGTAATCAAAGTAAGGCAGCAGGACCAGGGCGAGCCCTGCCAGGACCGGGATCACAAATACCGCGAACAGGGGATGGAAGTGCATGAGAAGTTCCTGGAACCCGAGGAAATACCAGGGCGCCTTGGCAGGGTTGGGGCTCATACCCGGGTTGGCCATCTCCTGAAGGGGAGCGTTGACAAAGATGGAGAAGGCAAAGATTGCGGCGACAAGTGCCAGCGCGACGGCAAGTTCCTTCGTCACCAGGTGGGGGATAGTGTGAACGCGCTCCTGGTTTTCAGTCGCTTCCTCCCCCTCTCCACCTGGGTAAACAACACCTCCGGCCTTCCTCACTCTCCAGAAATGCCATGGCAGAAAGATGACGAACAGTATCGGCAGAACGGTGGTATGAAGGGTGTAGAAGTTTACCAGGGTCGCAGGTCCAATATCACTTCCACCCCTGAGCATTTCCTGCAGCCAACTTCCCGCCAAGGGGACATAGGCAAGCATGCCGGTCATGATGGTGACAGCCCAGTAGGCCAGCTGGTCCCAGGGGAGCAAGTATCCGGTGAAGTTGGAGAAGAGAACGAACAGGAGCAGGAACAGCCCCAGTATCCAGTTGAACTGCCTGGATTCTCTGTGGCCGCCGGTGAAAAAGACCCGGAGCATGTGGAAGAGGGCGACCACGATAAAAGCGTTGGCGCTCCAGTGATGGATGTTCCGGACGAACTTTCCGAACACAAGACTGTCTCTTATACCCTGGACCGAGCTGTAGGCCTGACCGGGGACTGGTTCGTAGGAGAACATGAGGAGCAGTCCGGTGGAGGCGAGAAGGGAAAACAGGACCAGTCCCATTCCGCCCAGGCCCCAGGTGTGTGTGTAGCGAATGGTCGCTGCCGGGACTGTGGGGGGATGGAGATGAAGGAAAAGGGTGTTGAGGATCGTGCGTTTTCGTTCCCGATCGTCTTCCGGCACAATAGGAGCGATGGCAAAAGATCTCCAGATCCGCCTTAGGATGTTCGTTTGATTATTTGCCGGCTTTTCGATGGGAACTACCCCTCTCTTGAGTTAGCGACGTCAAATCATACAACAAACAGCTCATGTAATGAAAGAAAAGGAAGTACTTTGACAGGATATGCTGGAATAAAACTCAGTGGCTAGTGGCCCGCCGTTGCTTGCAGCTATAGCGTAGGAAGCTAGTGGCTAGAAAAGGCTAAATCACAGTCAAAACCTGGAGCAAATCAAATTTTGGACAGGATTTACAGGATTATCCAGGTGAATATGGATGGCCTGAAGTTGGCTTATAAATAATTTGAGATTCCATTGTTATGTAAAAAGATCCCCAATCAGGTTTAGTGGTTGCTAATCGGTTGCTCTAGAAATAAAAGGGTTACAGCAAGATGCCATAACCCATTGATTTTCCTGGAGCCGGGAAACGGACCTGGAATGAAGACCTGTTGATTACGAATTCGTCAGTGCCTTGAGCTAGGTTTACGACCGATCGGACCTACCCCTTAAAGCAACCTTCTGCCCTTTAATTATCCGATAGATTGAGGCAATCCCAATGCCGAGTTGGTCGGCAGTGGATTGTTTAGTCAGTCCCTGGTTAAAAAATTCCATGACCTGGGGAGCTTTTTCCCGGGCAGTTGGTTTACGGCCCTTATACTTCCCTTCTGTTTGGCGATGGCGATACCTTCAGCCTGGCGCTCAAGCATCATCTCCCTGCCCCCAGTAAAAGGTCCAACTTGGCAATGGAGAGGGTGGCTAGTCCCTGCTTTTGCTGAGGTTCCTAAGGAGGGCGAAATCACCCCCGATGAGAGCTTGTTTTTTTGTCCACTCCAACGCTTGATCTGATTCTCTCTATGACGAGCAGAGGTTCCATCTGGATGTTCTTCGGAATAGACCAGTTTGACGGGGAGGCGTATTGAAGTGTATTGAGCTGCAAAACCCGATCTGTGCCAAAAAAGCCTGTTTTTCAGGTTTTGTGTTTGCCCTACGTATAGGGTGTTGTCGGAACATCTCAGAATGTAGAGGTAGTGTTTTTTTATTTTGTTCATGCTCGATGGAAGAGCAAAAAGTCTGCCATTCAACATAATAGAGTGCCCCTCGACCCCTCGACAAGCTCGGGGCAGGCGCTTAATAACGCACTGCGCCCATTGGCCCGAACCTGCGGCGAGTGCAGCCCATGTGACCATCTATGGAAATCCTACGAGTGCCCCTCGACGCGCTCCCCGTGTTTACTACTGGGTTGCTTGCTCCCGTTCGACAGGCTCAGGGCAGGCGGGACAACTCGACGCTAGCTCGTGCCTCCCGCCTTTCGCAATGTGGCCTGCCACGAGCAAACAAAAAGTTAGAGTGCCCCTCGACGCAGCACATTTGCAGTTGGTGCTTTGCTCGGGACAACTCGCCGCTGCCCGTGGCACCCGCCTATCGAAATATGGCCTGCCACGAGCAAACAAAAAGGCCTGCCTCATTCTGAGGCGGCCTTTTTGTGCGTCGAGTGGTGGAGGCGGCGGGAGTCGAACCCGCGTCCGGAAGCCTTCGGCCTCG
>Ga0114923_10001216_pt1 | contig 18267 bp, 34 predicted proteins | sample SumtaG_FD_89578 | JGI IMG/M metagenome (GOLD analysis project Ga0114923, IMG submission 89578) | Deep subsurface microbial communities from Indian Ocean to uncover new lineages of life (NeLLi) - Sumatra_00157 metaG | ecosystem: Environmental > Aquatic > Marine > Oceanic > Sediment | place: near...
CCTGCCCATGATACTCTATGATACCCTGTAGTCCCCCTATGATCACTTCTGGCCATGATACTTTATGATACCCTGTAGTCCCCCCGTGATACTCTATGATGACCACTCCCCTACTCTTCTTATAGTGATCAGGGGAGTGGTCATCACTGACCATATTATAACGTTAACCGTGGCCACGCCAGAAAAAATATTTTTTTCCTGTGGTAACATTAACGTTAACGTTACCATCGCATCCTTGCCTCTGCTGCCCTTGACCCCTTACCCCTACTACCCATGATACTCTATGATACGCTGCCTCCCCAATCCGAGTTTGGTATACTGCCGTGTCTTGACTTTTGCCCCTCTGTTAGGTTATACTATAGGTATAAGGTTATAATTTAGTTAGCAGCCCTACAGGGGCAAGAGAGGACAGTAAGATGAAAGACTATAGTGTAAGCGTGATAGTTAATGGGGCAGACCGTACCTTTCACGTAAGGGCATATGACTGGTGCGATGCCCAGGGGCAGGTAGATAAAGCCTATAGGGGCCACCAAGAGTACGAGATTACAGAGATTGCCGAACTCAGTATCCTGGCAGAGAAAGACGCTACCCCCCCTACCCCCCAAGAGGTACCAGGGGTATACTCTAAAGGGGATAAGAAATACTGGTGGTATATAAGGGCAGACATCCGATGCTACGATAGTATTAACCCCGGTGCCCTGGCAGATGCTTTTAAGACTGCCCAGGATGAAGGGTGCTATACGGCATCCCAATTAGAGGCCATAGCAGCGGTATTGGTAGACGCTACCACCCATACAGCAGCAATCCAGGGGTTAACTGCCTAGCACAGCCCCCTACTAGAGTGCGTGTAGGCGCACGGAAAGGAACATAAAGTGACCAGGATAAAAGTAACCGACCAATCGTTTGATATGGACATAGCAAAGGTTGAGGAACTATTCAACCGTACTATCCCCACGGATGACCCCCCCAAGCCTAGGGCCAAGCGGTATACCATCCTCAAGAATCTCAGCCCTAACAGGCAAGCAGTGATCAACCAATGTAAGGCAGCCTTGGTCCGGCAGTTTGGGACTAAAGAAGCGGCCAGATACATCCGTTTCAGGGAAACCAGCGATGGTAGGGGATACCAATATTGGCTGAAGTACCAGATAGAGCGTACCCCCTATATGGACGACTATTGCCTCCTTGCAGCTGCTCAGAAGTGGTTCGACGGTGCCGAGATCAAATAGGCACCCAGGGGTGGTACCCTCACGATATTCTACGAAGACTGTATGGTCAGTGAACGTAGAATATCATGGGGGTACAGACCCGCCCCCCCGCCCTGTAGTATCAACACTACTCATCAATACTGCATGTGCAGGCGCACTTTTCCACTAAACACCTAACAGGAAGGACATAACTTTGGACAAGCAACTCAAAACACTCTACAGACTCCAGGAAGCGCAAGACCTGGAAAGAGAATCTGCCTCCACCGACCCTCATCGTCAACGGCTGCTAAAGAGGTATACCAGGGTATCCGCAGTCATCCATTCACCCCACCCCTGGGCCCTCTTGGCCCCTATGCGTCGCTATCGCCTGGCCATTATCACCTATCGGCTAGAACGTAACAGGCTCAAGCACCGTCACAAGGCTGTAAGGCAGATGCTCCAAGCCCGCCAGGCCATTATCTATAAGCTCCTAAAGTCCCACAGGCGCACGTCCCTATCTGAGGTCTATAAGCTATTCGACCTGAAGCCGCCAAGGTAGCCCCCTGCCCCTGGGCCCACCCCCCTACCCTGCCTCTTCAGCCTGACCCAGGGGTACCATCTTCAGCCTGACCCAGTTCTCCCACCCCAATCTAGATTGGCCATACTACAGCTTCTTGACTTACCACTAGTTCTGGGGTATACTTAACCTAGGGGGGAATTTTCTCAAAGTTTACCCTATCAGACTACTTACCAGCCCCTACCAGGGGCAGAGAGGAACAGACTAATGACGGCCATAGAATTAACCCCAGAGGATATCCGAACCATTCGCAACGTCATCTATCGTGAGCAGGTCATAGCCACTAGGATAGCCCAGGGAGTAGTCACGCTATCTTATCAGGAGCGATACGCGAAAGAGGCTGATGCCCTCCAGAAGATGATAGAAGTCTTCCAGCCATACGTGGGCAATGACGACACCGTTACTATAACCATCGACGTCGCCAAGCCAGAGGTATCCTTCAAGGATATGATGCTAACTCATCTATACGGCACCTATCCCCGATACTATCGCGTTATAGAGAAGTACGTCACAGCCGTGGAGTACGTTGATGCTGGCAGAGGTCCAGAGGTCCAGTGGGAGTATTTTATTAACGAAGATGGTACCCTGCATACGGACCTGGTCGATGAGGACTTTACCTATTACAGGGATAATATGTACCCTGATCAGGTCTATAGCTGCCACTAACGTACCCTACTCATCAACCAACCAACCAACCAACCAACCAACTCACTAGAAAGGAGACACCTATGACAAAGAAAAAGACAGGGCCAGGGCCTCTGCCTCTTCCACCACCAGTCAATCCAAAGACGCCATCACAGCCACTGTACCCAGTAAAGAACAGCCCTGCTATCCCACCATACCCCATAACCACTACCAGACCACCGGTATCACCAAACCCAGTACGGCCATTACCAAAGAAGAAGTAGGTATCAGGGGTAGGGGCAGTCACCACCCCCCTACCCTACCCTACTAGCCGCCAAGGCCACTGACCAGTCAACTCTTTCACCAACTGGTAACCCCAGAAAGGAAAACCAAATGCAGTTCTATACCGAGCAAGTCCAAGGACCCCATAAGCAAGCTATCACCGATGCCCTCACAGCCTATCGCGAAGGGGCATGCTCCCAAGCCGCTACCTGGGGTGCCCTCTCGGCCCTCTATATAACCTGCCGGAGGCAGCCTGCCCCCAAGTGGGCCGACCACGTCACTAGAGGAAAGGCCCACATCGACAATATGCTCGTCTCCTTCTTCCCTCACTATGCTAACCTCTGGGACTCAGGAACGTCTCGTGGGTGCCTAGAGGGTAGGATTCGCAGGCTGCCAGGGGCAATACTGGGCATTCCTAGCTACGGCAAGCCAGTGACCTATATAGTCTATGGGGACTACTGATGAGAACCTACTTCATCTATAAGGATAAGAATGGCATCTCCTGGAAACTATACCCCAGGGGACGCTTCTTAACCCTTATCACCAGCACCAGACGGCTGAATGCCTATAGGCAAGCAGCGGCTGACGACGCCAGGGGACGTGGGCACCCTACCCTTGCCAAGGCTATCGAAAAACAAGATATGTTCAAATTTATCGCTGATGCTGGGCTTATAACCCGACACGAGCGACTAGACAGTAAAGGATAAATAAAATGCACCTGTATCAAGTATGCGCAGTATTTGCTGATGGAATACGTTATATAGCTGTAGAGGCAGACACCGCTCAAGAGGCAAAGGCACGAACTGCCTCAGCCTACTCAGGCGACGATGCATTCTACTATGTTGAAGATGGTCGGGTTATTGAGCCAATGGATGCCCTCCTCACGAAAGAGGATCACCCCTTGCCTGGGAGGACTCGCCACCCCACCTTTCCACACCACCATACCCCTGCCCTGCCCCCCTACCCTACTCCCCCAGCACCTAGCCTAACCAAGGAGGAGATTGCTTCCATTCATAGGGCATTGAACTGCCAGTATTACTACCTGGAACGGTCTCTCTCCATCTCCACATCGTCCACCAACTGCCTCAGCTATAAGGCAGACCTTGCTGCCATTAGGAAACTCCGAGACGCCCTCTGGCACCTCCAATCTAAATAGGCCATACTGCAGGGTCTGGACCCCGTGCCTACCTATAGGGTATACTTAATCTAGGGGGGAAGGTGCGCCGTTTAGGGGTATACCCTGACCGCCGCTCCTACCCCATCACCTAACTTACGAACCACCTAAAGTTCCACCAAGTACCCCAGGGCCTATGAGCCCTAGAAAGAAGCAATAAGAACATGCCAAGGAAAGAATTCCCATCCCAGTACGCTGGTTGGTATCGAATCGCCACTGCAGCCCCAACGATGGGCATTGCCCATGCGCAGTACGTTCGCCAACTGGTCCAGAAAAAGTTCCAACACGAAGACATCGTCAACCCGAACACGGGCAACGTGGAGAAGGGCGCCGTCAAGATTGACATGGGCAGCTACCAGGTGTGGGCGATCAACCCCACGACCGTCGAGAGCTACCAGACACGCCAGACGACTCGCAGCGGCTTGCGCCGGTATCTTCTCCGCTTTGACTCCAGTGTCATCGAACCAGCAGCCCTTGAGGTCGTCATCCGCCAGGCCATCGCCACTGCCATCGGCATCGAGCCCGCCGCCCTCACAGCAGAGAACTTCAGCTTTGAGCCTGCCTACAAGAAAAAGGCGAAAAAGCCAGGGAGCAGCACCAGCGCCATTGATCCATTGGAAATCAGCGACTCTAGCGCCATCGAATTGGACTTTCTAGACGCCTCAGAGTAGTGCCCTTTGATAGTCAGGTAGCAGAGAGAGCTACTCTGATGCACCATAGGGCCTCCTTCTGAGCCTGACTAGCCCTTTATTCCCTGGTCCGTACACGCTGGCTGGGGGATAAAGGGTATGTCCCTTATCACCTAACCTAACCACCTAACTACCTAACTACCTAACTACCTAACCACCTAACCTAACCACCTAACCTAACCTAGCACCTGAAAGGAAAGAAAGAATGACCCAGACAACAACAATAACACCAGACCTGGCTGCGGCATTAGAATGCCATAAAGAAGAGGTCATAGCAGCACTCGCAACTGCTCCAGGGGCAGACCTTGGGGCTTTTGACCGTCTCAAGACCCATCCAGACGCTGCCAAGAAGGCTACCTACCTTGACTACCTCAAGAAGGTCCACGCTGCCGTTGAAGAAGACCGCCCCTGGCCCGATACGCCAGAAGAGCAGGCCCTTGAGGAGGAGGTCTATGAACTCCAGTGCATGGAGCGAGTTGCTATCGCAAAGTCCACCTATCATCACCTCATCGGCTACCTGCCATCCCAAGACGCGCCACCTATCGTAGCTGCCATCATCAAAGGTAGCTCCTAACTGCCTAGGTTCCACCGTAGGTATATTCTGCCCTTTATCCCTTTCAACTCCTTGGGGGGATAAAGGGCTTTTTCGTTTCCCCCCCCCTCCCCAAGAAGCACCTGTAGTCTATAAGATATACAAAATATGATCTTTGGGTCTCGGGGTAATACCGTCTACTAGAGGCTTTAGGTAATTACGTTTTTACTTCTTCATCTTCTCGTACTTACCTATAAAAATATAGATATATAATTATTTAATATATATTATTATTATAGTACTCTTTAACTCTTCTGGACCCTCTTTAACCTGCCTCCTTAATCAAAGACATACGTTAATTCCGACTATAAAGTATAATTATAAGACTTGAAACGAGACGATTGCCCCCCTATAATTATAATCCCCGCAGACTTCTCCACCCCTCTGGCCCCTCCAAAAGGCCCCCCTCTAGGACCTCCCCAGGGCCCTCTAGAGGCCCCCCAGGGCACCCCTCTAGGACCCTCCCAGGCACCCCCCACCCCTTCACCCTCCAAGACACGCACTCCCCTCTAGCCCCTGTGCAGGGAGGACCCACTCCTGGTACCTAGAACTTAATCCTCCAAACCCCGCTGGCCGCCCCCCTTCAATCTAACTCGGTCCGCCTGCCCAGTCTTGACTTATCGTTCGTTATGGGTTATAATTATAACCAGGGGAAGGAGATACCTATCCCCATCAGAAAGGATGAGAACTTGATCCCTAAAGAAGTACGCGACAGGATAGTGGTTACTAAATACCGACAAGGTGCGTCCATAGCAGAGATTATGGCTGCTGCCTCAGTTCGCTGCCCCAACACCCTCTATACGGTATTGAGGGCTCATTCCATCCCACTACGCCGGCCACGGGACGCAGATAGCTTGGATGCTCTAGTTGGCCCCCTCACCCACTTGCTATTTGAAGAGGGATTGGAGCCAGAAGAGGCAGCCAAGCAACTGGGGCAGCCGCTCCCACGGATCATGCAAGTCATAGAAGAGAGGTTATAACATGTTTTGGTTAGCTTGGTTCTACAACCCCATCATCACCTATATCTACAAGGTCCAGCAAAAGGGCAAATATGCTATATAAGCAACTACCACTTGGAGAGATTCACGACCTGGTAGAGCGATATGCACCTGATCGGTTGCGTGGTACTGGTGACCCGTTCCTGGTAATCCATAAGGGCCACACCTATAGCATTACTTATTCCCCTGCTTTCTACTCTGGCAAGGGTGCTTGGGTCATCTGGGAGCCAGAGGTGCTAACCTTGCCTGAAGAGGCCCCTTCTTTTGCTGAGAGATATGGAGCTGGAGAAGATGGAGCACTGGCCACTCATACCATCGAGTGCGTCCTATGTGGGTTCGGGACGGTTACTACTGGCCTCCCAAGGGGATGGCAAAGCCGGGGTGGTAAAGGATATTGCCCCTCATGTATAGACAGGAATAGAGAATGAATAAACAACAATTGGCAGCACTAGCAGACCAGCTCATAGAGGGAATGGTTATTGTGGGAGAGCACTCCCCTACCCTACCCCCTGGCCCTGAAGAAGTAGCATATGACTATGTCCTGAGCTTTGGTGAGGGTCTCTTTTACTTGGGGATCACCTTCCTGGAGGGATACTATTGCTACCCAGCCACCAGGGAACAGCCCAAGGATGAAGGATGGGCAAAGGAAAGAGAAGTGGATACGGACAGTCCCTTCCTTACTGATCTGATCCAGATACTAGAGGACAACAGCATTCCTCTGCCAGAGGCCCTTGTCTTATGATTACTCTTGCCATTACCGCGTGGGTACAACTGTTTATCATGCTCATCATTCTCAAGGAGGACTTGCCCTACGAGCTAGAGTGCGTCCTTATGGGCATATTCGTCACTGTGGGCCTAATCTCGCCAGCCCAAAGCAATCTTGCAGACCAAAAGAAGGAGCAAAAATGAGTCCCCTTGCGACGATAATCTTATTTGCAGCAGTAATACTGGTCCCCATCTTGATAGTCCTCCTTGGGGGAAAGAAATGAAGGGACCATCCCAAGTCAAAGAGAGTAATAACTTGAAAAGGGCCCTTGCAGACCCAACACTAGATGTGGTGCCCTGCCAAGGATGTAAAACCCCTTTGGTCGTCCCAGTAGGACTCCACGACGAATGGTGGTGCCCTGGGTGTGCCTTTATAGACCAAGAGGAAGGGCAATCGTGAAGAGGCCACCACCTGGATTACCCTATATCCCAGCGGAGTGTTATGAGGCCCTGGACGTGTTCACCAATGAGGAGCTTTCTATCTTACACTCGTGGTACGATAAGGATACGGGTGTGTTCCAGTGTATAGGGTTTATGAACCCCCTCACTGGTAGGATAGCCAAGTGGGCTAACCCTGAGAAGTATAAGGCCCTTGAGGTGCTAGAGGACCAGGTCAGAAAGGAGTGCCCAGTATTAGTACCCTTCTTATGATGCTAACGGCAATAGCATATAGATTCCTGGACCGTATCAAGAGTGCAGGGGCCTGTACCCCAGAACAGGGGGGTATACTCCCCAGGCCAATGGTACGGTCCAGGGATGTGTGAGTTATTGACTAGACTATAGAAAGGAATAGCTATGAAGCTGCATATTCAAGGATGGGCGACCAGCCCCAAGGAACGGGGCAGACGCACCAAGAAGTACAAAGAGTGGCGCAAGCGGCGTAACAAGAGGGCACGGCGGCAACGCAAGGTGAACCAGCAGCATGGATAAGACTGGACTGCCGCAGTGGGATGGGCCAGGAGGACCACCTGTAAGGGGGGTTCAAGTGGTCTACTTCCCCGATCATGTCTTGGCGACAGGGGTGCTTCTTCGTTATACCCATCCAGGCACCGAGTTTGGCTTTATCACCAACGTGCGCCCTGAGAAGGGAATGGCCTTTGTACGATACTGGAGCTCTTTTAATCCAGAGGAACTGCGTACCACGGCCAACTCAGAGTATACACCACTAAAGAATCTATGGCCCAGGATCAGTAAGCCCTGGCCTGTAGTCGATGCACTATTAGAAGAAATGAAAGGAGACAAGTAATGAATACTGATGCTATCTTTGAGGCTATAAGCCAAGCCGCAAAAGCAATGGCCCTAGACTGTAAGGTGGCAGAGAAAATAGAGCAGATCAAGAGCGTGGCAGAGCAGAGATGTGGAAATTGCCGACTATGGATGACGTCCCGATGCGCGCCTGAAAAGGAGCATGGGCAGTTCAAAAGCATGAATAGTCCTGGGTGTAATAGTCTGGCCCCATCCTCTAGCTCACTACAGTTACACGAGCAGTATACAACCGAACTTGAGGCTTTACTAGTGGAAACAAAAGGAGACAAGTAATGAGCAAGGAAAAAACAACCACCTTACGGACAGTACTATTGAAGGAGCTCAAAGAGGCCCAGTGTAAGGCTGGACGTATTCGCAGGGCCCTGAAGGGGACACCCGAAGGGCTGTTGAGCATGGAGGTCCGGTCTGGGTCTGCCTACTTCTGGAAGTACGAGAAGCGAGTGTATATGACCTATAGGGCTGGCCTGGGAGAAGAGAAGACGACACGCTTCCGAGACGTCAGTGCCAGGCTCCTGGAACTTTCAGGTCTAGACCAGGTACCAACCAAGGGCAATAAGTTCTATCGCGGCCTCCAGGAGCAGGAGTTTCCACTCCTTGATGGGCAGACCATTGTAGAACTATATTGGACCGACAAAGCCTTGGAAGAGATGCCTTGCCATAAGATAACGGTCGTCCGTAACGTGGACATCGAATGGTGTGGTGAGGGTGATCCGCCTCTACAAGCCGGTGACGTTATCGTCAAGGAGGACAGGTAGTATGGATTTTCAACGCTTTTTCAACGACCCAGGGGATAGAGACGGTTCCCCCCCTGGGGAGGGTCTGGTTGGATTGCTACTCTTGCAGCATCGTAAGCAAGAACAGTTCCAGGAGGCAGCAGATAACTTGGCTTGTTTAGAGACCGACGTCAATGACTACCAGAGACGCGTCGAAAATGCCATCAGTGCTCATATGGGCCTTCATGAGCTGGTTACTCTGGTCGTCCATAGCCCCCACCTACCAGTGGAAGAGGTCTGGCTTTGTAGGCTCGTCCCCGAGCATGGCCCCCTTACTATGACTCGGGTTTCTCAGATTCAGGCTTGCGCGATTATGGAGGTGCCATTCTAATGAGAACATATATGAAGGATGGACGATGCGCCGTATGTGGAGCATACCGTACCCGGGAGACTCTTCAGAAGTTTCGAGAGGCAATAGACGCCACCATTGCCCAGGCCCTGGTCACAAAGGCAGATCTGAAGGAGATGGCATTTCCAACCGAGTGCTGCCCCGTACCTGAATATATCAGCTTACGAGAGTTTGCCTCTGCTTACTATGGCAAGGTCTGGTATCGCAATCCTATTGCGCCCTGGTCGCAAAGGCAGCTACAGGTACACTTTGAGGAGATCATCTTCATTTCCAAAATGTACCACCTGTACCGATTCGGCAACTACACTGACCTCCAAAGGTACTTTACTGACTATGATAATGGAGACATACTCGTTGCCGACATCACTGATGAGGTACTGCCAGCCTATAGGGTACGGGCGGTTGACCCAGATAGTGACCTGGGCAAGCAGGAGATCGCACTCGATGCAATACGTACCATAGAAATGGAGACGGCATGAAAGCAATCACCAAGCTGCGCACACGTGATATTGGCCTGTGCCGTCTGGAAGACGGAACCGTGGCACTGTATGCCGAAACCGGCAATGAGACCTATTTCTATCCTATGGAGAAGTGGTCAGACCCTTACCTTTTAGAGCTAACGCAGTACCTCATCCTCAAGTATGGAGAAGCAACGAGTCCTTACCTGGCATTCTTGAAGAAGCAGCAAATAGATATCCAGGAGAGCTTCTTCGATGAGGATGGTAAGCTCCTGCGTGAGAAGGTCATAGTGGCAGTAGATTCTTACATACTGCAGGGTCTTGACTAAACGCCTGTTGATAGTATATAATTAAAGGTAGTCGGTTTTAATTTACTTTTAGGGGATAATATACTTATGACCATGGCAGTAGCGGCGCTGGTTAAAGGGGACAGCCTATGGGTAGTCCAAATACCCTCGGCAGATATCTATACCATCCAAGAGGTGTCTAGGATACTTGGTACGGCTGCCCCTATGGTCTATGGATACATCAACAAGGGCAAATTACCTGCCTATATCCTAGACGGGGTCAAGCATGTTAAGCATTCTGACTTGGTCTCCTTTGCCGCCCGTCGTAGGCAGTTGCGCCGGTCTATAGGTGCCAAGATTAAGCCCCAAAGGATTGTACCTCACCAGAAGGGGGATCCCTCTATCCGTAAAGACTTTAGTATCCCACTAGAATATGTAGACGAGTAGTCTGCCAGTATTAGAAGAGGTACTGGTTGGGTTGGGGTGGTTATGGCTTGATCGCTCCAGACTACTCGTCTTTTTTCGTTATCATGTCCAGAAAGGACTATTATGAGAATCTTATCAATTGACCCAGGAGAAACAAGTGCATTCGTAATTGGGAATATAAGACCAGCCATGGCCGGTCGTGACTCCCTTTGCATCACTGATTGGGGTATATGGACGGGTATGGAAGAGCTGGCTGCCCTAGTAGAGAATAACCTCTTTGAGAGGCTGGACGCCATCGTTATTGAAGACTATAGAGTCTATCCTCACAAGGCCCAGCAGCATGTAGGTAGTCAAGTCTACACGGCCAAGGTAATAGGTCGTATAGAATGGTTCGCCTTCAAGTCTGCTACCTTTATGTACTACCAAATGGCCGCCCAAGCCAAGGGCAGATGGCCGAACTCCCGTATAAAGCAATACCCTGTATTGAAGAGGTTTCTATCCCATCCAGGACTCAAGGGACAAGGAGGGGCACGCAAGCATATTCTCGATGCCTATCGTCACCTTTTGACCCACCTAGAGACTGTACAGGAACTTGACTTCGATGGCGTGGTAGAATGGACCTACAATGTCTAAGACAAGACTATCTAAACGTGAATATGTCCAGTCCTTAGAGATAGCTGCCAATGGATACGACTTCTATGGTATCGTGGCAGCTGCTATGAGAGAGGCTGATAACAAGAACTTGGAGCGTTTACGTATTGCGTTTCCTGGGGTATATGAGTCGCTCCTTAACTGGAAGGGCAAGAAGGTATGGCCCTTGGAGTCGGAATCATGAATAGGACACCCTATCCATACCAAGAAGACGGAGTCAAGTTCTTACAAGAGCATAAAGGTGGATTCTTACTAGATGAGCCTGGTCTGGGTAAGACCTACCAGGCCATCCTGGCTGCCAGTGAAATGGGGCGGCATATCCTTATCATTTGCCCTAACAGTCTTAAAGCCTGGTGGAAGAAAGAGATCAAGGCAGTGCTTGGGCAGGAGGAGAAGGTACTAACTGCTGGAGTAGGTGGCCGGTTCAAGTACGATGCTGACGGCAAGCGGTTGGAATTCGAGATGCGTCTTACATCCTTGAACAGTCGGCACCTCATCCCCAAATGGACCATCGTCCACTATGCAGGAATTCGCATTCAAGTGGAAGAGTTCAGTAAGCTCCCTTGGGATGTAGTGGTTGTAGACGAGTGCCACTTTATCAAGAACAGGAAGACCAAGCGAGCTATAGCCGTCAAGAAGGTTACTCCTGAAGGGGCAATCCGAATTGGGGCAACGGCTACTCCCTTCAGTAAGAACCCAGCCGATTGGTGGTCCCAGCTAGAGTGGATGGCCCCAAGCAGGAATAACTGGCGCTCCTATTGGAAGTTCTATGAGATGTTTGTAGACTATACTATGGAGCAGGGCGACTATGGTAGATACCGCAAAGTTAAGGGCGGCAAGAACCTAGACCTCCTGGCCAGGGTAATGGCTAACTACTCCATTCGCAGGACCAAGAAGGTCGTAGCCCCGCAGATACCGCCACTCGTGGATACATACCTTCCACTGGAGTTGGAGGGCAGGCAAGAGGTCATCTATAAGAAGCTCAAGAAGGCAGAGGCTGAGGCCCACATCATAGATTCGTCATCAGGTGAAAATAAGCGTGTCCTGATGGTGAATGTTCTGGCCCGTCTTACTCGACTGGAGCAATGCCTTTCTCATCCTTGGACGTTAGACGGCACGGTTAAGGGGGCAAAGCTGAAGTGGCTCATGGAATGGAAAGAGGGGTATAAGTACCCTGCAGTTATTGCTACCAAGTATAAGCCCTGCCAAGTATATCGCTACACTCTTGAGGACTCGTGCTATAACTGGGGACGTCTCTGTCCGCACACGCCAGGAACTACAGAGTGCGTGGGAAGCGGGGGAGCAGCAGTTCCTGGTGGGCACCATTCATACTATTGGGACGGGATTGAACCTGGGTAAGGCTCATACCATAGTCCTGTTCGACCAGGTATACAGCCCCATCCTTATGGACCAGGTACGACAACGGATACACCGCCTTACTACTGACCATCCAGTAGAGGCGATTTACTTATATATTCAGAAGACCACCAACGACTTGGTACTCAAGAGCTTTCAAAAGGCTTGGAATACGATGGAACTAGTCCGGTCTATGGTGGAAGAGTTAACTGGAAGGAGAAATGCAGATGGCTAAAAGGCTATCCACGGGTAAGCCCATTTCTGAGCTCACTGATGAGGAGAAGAAGGAGCTTGGGCAGCAGATGATGCCGATGATGGGGGAACCCCTTGCCCTGCTGGGTCCACGGCCATGCCAGGCCAGCCTGGAAGAGCTGATTACAACCGGGCATAGGGCAGAAGAGGCTGTTCGAGCCGAGTGCAGGGCAATAGCAGCGCGGCATCCCTATATGGAGATCCAGGTGAACCATTCCTTTGAAGCCGCGCATCGACTGCCTGGACATACGGGTAAGTGCGAGCGGCTTCATGGGCACTCCTATCGGGTACGGGTGATGCTCAAGGGGCTGGTCCGAGAGGATGGTATGGTCATCGACTTTGGCCATGTTAAGGACGTCCTTGACCAGTTGGACCATCGGTACCTGAATGACTTCATGGAGAACCCTACCGCAGAGCATACCGCCCAGTGGTTGCTGGAGCGTATCCCATTGGCAACTGCCGTCCACGTATGGGAAGGGTTAGGAGGAGGCAGCGTTGTCGCCAGAATATAAGATCAATCAGATATTCAGGTCCATCCAAGGGGAAGGAGCCTTCACCGGCTGGCCGGCCCTCTTTGTCCGGTTCCAGGGATGTAATCTCGACTGCCCCTTTTGCGATACCAAGGACGCCATCCCTGCAAACGGGGGAAGTATCCTCTCCCTAGAAAAACTGGTGAAGGCGATAGTATTGCTGGCTCATCCTCATGACCTTATCGTCTTCACTGGAGGGGAACCAACTCTACAACCCCTGGACACGCTAGTGGAAGCGCTACTCCTCAAGGGCGACTGGGCTATACATTTGGAGACTAATGGCACTCAGCCTGTCCCCTGGGACATAGACTGGATAACCCTGTCCCCCAAGCTGCCTGCTCCCGTGTTCAAGGCCAACGTCTATAGAGCCAACGAGATCAAGTGGCTGGTGAGGGAGGAAGGGGATGTCGACGCACTACGGAAGTGGATAGAGCCATTTGGCCTGCCGCCTGCAGTAGTCGCCGTACAGCCTATATCCCAAGGCAACCAGGCCACTCGTATAGCCTATGAAGCATCTATGAAATACGGGTTCAGGTTCTCTGTCCAAGTTCACAAGTACGTAGGAGTACAATAATGAATGGATTCCAGTTTCATGATAAGCCAGACCAAGGAGCAGGGTTGGATAGATGCAAGATAGCCAAGCTCATTCGCGATCTCATTATGGCCCTGGGCGATGACGTCGCCAGGGAAGGACTCAAGGATACCCCTATGAGGGTAGCCAAGCTCTGGGAGGGGTTCATCAACTACGACCCTGGTACGATAGAGACTAGCTTCTCTACTGAGTCTGTCAACCAGCTTACCATCCTAAGGGTTAACGATGTGTGGTCGATGTGTGAGCACCACCTACTCCCGTTCTGTATGAACATAGTCATAGGGTATCTGGCCCGTGGAAAGTTCTTGGGAGCGTCCAAGTTCGCCAGGGTATGCTATAAGCACGCCCATAGACTCCAGATACAGGAGCGGTTTGTAGAGGGAGTGGCTGACGAGATTCAAGCACTGACAGGCTCTCCAGACGTGGCCGTCTATGCAGTAGGTAGGCATACTTGTATGGAGAGTAGGGGGGTCAGGAACAGTGGCCCTATGATTACGTCCGTTATGAGGGGGATATTCTTAGCCAATCCAGTAGCCAGGATGGAGTTCCTGGAACTATCTGGGAGGACGGAATAGTGCTCTTTGCAACCATCTGCGTAAATTCCATTGGGGGAATAGGGGGGTTGATCAGTGCACCGACTCAGCCCTCCTACACCTCCCTCTTATGGGCAACCTTGGCCGTCGTGGCCTTTATACTCATTCTATATCTTATGGGCAAAAAGGGAACAGTCTCATGGGAATGGGATGAGGAAGATGAGGATGATCAGTTCTATGACTAAAGCATGTACAACCGTTTGTGGGGAACCGATAGAGGATGGGTTTCATACCATCGCCTATGCCACCAGTGAAGAATGCCCCAGGCCGGGTATGGCCTCTATTGAGGGCCGCTTTTGCCCTCCAGAGAGGCTCAACGATAGGGATGATTGGGTACTGGACCTCAATAGAGGTCATCCCAGGTACAAATATATCAGGGAGATGGTCCTACACGCCCTGAACGACTATGGGTGGTACTATGGAGTGCCCCATGCCATTTATACACGGGTGGAGTCTCCAGAGTTCGTCAAGAAGATAGGACGCACACTCCAGAAATGGGCGCTGTGCTTCCCTAGGTGGTTATATTGGACAGGCATTGGAGATAAGTTGAGGAACTGGGCGACTGCCATATTAACCATCAGGGACAAGCCTATCGAGATTAGGCGGGGATATGCCTTCCACAACCTGGACATACTCCCTTATGGACCAGGCTCTGCTGCCCTTGCAGATGCCGACCAGACCAAGACCAGGCACGATATCTACCAAGAGGCGTTTGATCAGATAAGGGCTACCTACAATGCCAAACAACTTGAGGGCAGTGACCTGACTCCTATGCCTGGACAGGGGACCACGCTTATCTACATCGTCAGGGAAGCACGTAAAGAATTGAGGAGGTTACATGGACTTACAACAGGTAGCTAGGGCAGGCCAACTAGAGATAGACCCTACCATACCAGAGGTGCACATTACTGACTTGACGGCGTTTTGTACGTGTAGGCGCAAGTGGGACTTTAGTAGTCTACTACGCCAGGGACGCCAGCCCTCATTCCCTCCAGAGCCCCTACTATTGGGGTTGGGGGTTCATGAGGCATTGGACCATGGTTATCGAACGAGCGTTGGTACTGGTCTTCCTATGGTATTCGACTTCTTGGCTGCCAGGAAGCGGTTTGATACATGGCTCAAGCTACGAGAGAAGCGCATTATCAAATATACCGGACCCTTATGGCCCCAAGAGATAGAACTACTGGCAGGGGTAAGGGAATTGGGACTCTGTATGCTCAAGCACTATTCCCTATGGTCCCCAGGAAGGGACTTTCGGTATACTCTATTGGGTACAGAAATGGCATTCAAGATGCCTATACCCTCCTTATCGTCCCCAGTGGATGGACGGCCCTCTCCAGAGCTTAACTATGCTGGGCGATTTGACGGGGTAGTAAGGAACCTCTACAACGATAGGCACTATGTGCTGGAGTTCAAGACTGCCAAGTCCATAGACCGTATGTCCGGGGTTTTCCGTGGCATGCAGCCTACTGCGTACATCTGGGCAGCTTCAAAGGTCTATGAAACTCCTATAACTGGGGTACTTTATCGGATTCTACGAAAAAAGATACCCAGTGACCCTGTCCCCCTCCAGACACTTGGCCGGTTCTCTAGGGCCAAGAGGCAGAAGACCTCCTGGGAGTGGTTCGAGTATTGGGTGGCTGCTTGGGCAAAGGCCCACGGGGTAGGTGCAGAAGAGGTAGTCGCCCTTAATAACGACGTCAAGGCCATGCTCCAAGAGAAGGGTAATGAGTTCTTCAAGGAGCAGGCTATCACTCGGAACCCTCAGCAGATTGAGGAGTGTTTGATAGCCTTGACCCATGAGGGAACGCAAATGACTGACCCTAGCATTCCTATATATCCCTTGAGTGGCATGCATTGCTCTTGGTGCTCCTTCAAGGAGCCGTGCGACCTTATGAGTATGGGAATGCCCTATCAAGCTTTATTAGATGCAGAGTATGCTTCCAGGGGTTACTGGGAGAAGGAGGATGCAGGAGAATGAAAGCAATCGTTTTGGAGAGAACTAAACTGATCAAGGCCCTCTTTTATGGAGACTCTGGCTCTGGTAAGACCACCCTTGCAGGGACGGCTATGCACCATCCACTTACCCGTCCAATCTTGGTACTCAACGCCAGAGGGCAGCCCGTGTCGTTAGCAGGGCTTGAGCCCCCTCCCCTTGTAGTGGAGCTTGAGTCCTTCAAGGACTTCAATATTCCCTATCAATGGTTTGCAGATGGCCAGCAGCGTGGGCTATACCTCAGCAAGGAGTCCAAGGGCATCCCAACAGGGAGAGTACCAGTGCCCGTGGTGGGAGCGATGGCTGAATTTGCCCAGATGTGCGCGGACTACCTGGACAGGTGGGGGTTCGACAAGTTTCAGACGGTGGTCGTAGACTCTATCACCCACGTACAACGCATGGCCATCGCACAGGCCACGGGACAAAAGAGTGTGCGCCCTGGGGATATCCCCAAGCCCACGGAGATACAGCACTGGGGCAGCGTATTGCGTATGATGGCTAACTTGACCGATCTGTACTTCAGGTTAGACGTCAACGTTATCATGACGGCATTGACTCGGCGCGATCAGATCAGGGACATGGATACCACTCTCTTCTGCCCATTTCTTTGGGGCCAGAGCGCCCTTGAGGTCCCATCACACGCCGAGATATTGGGACGACTGGTAGTGGCTGATACCCTAACGGCTAAACAACGTCAAGACATGGGAATGCCCAGGGATGCCAAGGCCAAGAACGTTCCATATAACGTCTTACTCACCAAGGGCGGCAGGAATTTCATGGCCAAGTGGCAGGGAGCGATAACACCGCCAGACTCTATTCCGGCCCCCACAGTAACAAAGATATGGGAGGTATTGACTGCTAAGTAGTCGGGTATAGCATGCCCACCAAATTAACCTAACTATTGTACTATAAAGGAGACTTTTAGAATGCCGACGTTTGTTGTAGATTTTACCAATGTAGAGGACTTTGAGCCGTTGCCAGTGGACCTGTATGAGGTCGAGATCAAAGAGGTCCAGATCAAGCAGAGCAAGACCAAGGGCGAACCGATGCTGGGCATCAAGCTGGAGGTCGTCGCTGGAGAGTATGAGGGACGTTCCGTCTTCACCAACCTCATGCTGGCTGGCCGTGGCCTTGGCATCACCAAGCAAGCCTTCAAGGCCCTCCAGATCCCTGGCGGGGAATTGGACGTGGAGGATATGATCGGGGCTGCATGCACTGTTCGCCTCACCCAGAACGTTTACAAGATTGAGGACGGCGGTGATGGCCAGACCAGGAATCGCATCTCCGCCTGGATTGACCCAGACAAGCTCTACGCATAAACCGCCTGGCGCATTGGGAGGGGTGGGTAACGCTGCCCCTCCCCCTTATCATTGGAGAAGTCGTGGACATATTAGACCTATGCTTTGAAGGACTCAGTAACACCAAATACATAGAGTTATCTATTGGAGGAGTTGGCAAGGTCCACAGACGATGGATAACGGTGAATCAACGGCACGCTCTGAAGGCCCCAGAGGAGCTGGACGTCTTCTTTGGTCCTGCCTTGAGAGCCCAGTCGGGGGTCTCAGGTAAGGCCAATTGCTTGGGAACGCAAGTTCTTTGGGTAGATGTAGATAGTATGGACCTTATCCCTCCTACCCTTCCACCCACGGCCATCGTACGATCTGGCCATGGTTACCATCTTTACTGGAGACTATTAGAATTCCAGACCGACCGCAAGGCCATAGAAACGCTCAATGCGGGGCTAGCTCAGTCGATCAGTGGAGATAGCTGCCATAACATCGACAGGATAATGCGAGTGCCCGGCACCTACAATTGTAAAGACCCTGATGACTTCATAAAAGTCATTTGTGATA
>Ga0114923_10001217_pt1 | contig 18257 bp, 12 predicted proteins | sample SumtaG_FD_89578 | JGI IMG/M metagenome (GOLD analysis project Ga0114923, IMG submission 89578) | Deep subsurface microbial communities from Indian Ocean to uncover new lineages of life (NeLLi) - Sumatra_00157 metaG | ecosystem: Environmental > Aquatic > Marine > Oceanic > Sediment | place: near...
AGTGATATTCGAAGTTCCGAGGGGAATCTCCCAAATTTCACCATTCGGTCCCATTTCAGGGATCAATTTGAGGTCATAGTAATTGGCATCCATGTGCGGCCTGTGATCGTACTGCTGACCTGCTTCTCTCCATGGAGCTCCCCATCGGGCGTCGCCTCCCATGTAAGCAAAATGGGGGACATCGCCGGCGGCAAGCCGGGCTACGACCTTTTGGTGGTAAACCTCATCGTACAGCAGCTCGTAATCGATATCGATGTTCGGGTTCTCTTTCTCGAAAGCTTCAACTATACGTATCCAGCTAATACCTTCCTGATTTGCATTGTCGCCATAACCCATTGCCTTTACAACGACCTCTTCCATTTCAGCGGGCTTGCCTGCAGCAGCTTCTTTTTTTCCACATCCGGCGAAAAACGCCGTCACCGTAAACAGCAGCATTACAGCTGCGATTAACAGAATTGTCTTTTTCATCTAAATCCTCCTTATATATTTGTTTCCCCTAACAGGGGATGTTTCTCCTTTATGGGAGTAACCCTTGTGGGAAACCCTCATACAGAGGGTCGTCAGCCACTATGTTTCCACCCGGGCAGGAAATCGATTCCCCCGGAACGTATTTTCCCTACGCCTTCCATAATTTCCAGGTCGGCGAAGAGTTTATCCAGCACCATTCCTGCGGCGCCGTATGCGACTGCTTTGTCCTTTAAAGATGAAAATATGATTTTGCATTTTACCTTATCCGGGTAGGACCAGTTCTCCTGGATCGTTTTCTGCAGTAGAGGTTCAACCTGTTCGGTGTAGTTCTCGATATCGCCCCCCAGGAACACATGGCTCATGTTGAAAGTGTTTACGAATAAAGCGATATGAAGAGAAAGCTCATTGATGAACTTGAGCAGCACTTTCGGATTCTCTTCTATCGTGAAGACCTCGTCGTCGGTAAGGGAAAACTGCCCCTTATTTTCCCGGGTGCAGATAACACTCCTGAACTCCCCGGCGGAGAAGGTGTGGCCGTAATGGACTTTTCCGTTCATCACGATGCCGAAGCCGACCCCGGTTTTTTCATGGAGTTTATCGCTCCTGTTGATATCGTTAAACTCGGCGAGTACGAAGATAAAATCCTTTAAATCCTTTTCCCGATGAAAGGCGAGTTCCGCCCAGGCGCAGGAATTGGCGTCGTTTTCGATGAAAATAGGAAAAAGAAACTTGCTTGCGACCGCTTCGTAGAAATCGAAGGGTTCTGTTATCAGCAGGGGAATGGAATATCGTATGATTCCCTCTTTCGGATTGACCACGCCGGCTAATCCCACTCCGATACCCAGAATAGGAATACCCGTCCGCACAAATTCCCCTATAAGCCGATCGGTTATTTCTAAAAATGTATCGATAAGGTTCTCCCCCGAAAGTTGAATAAGCTCGAACTTCGAATAGAGGATTTCCCCTTCCAGGCCCACTACCACCGCGGTATAGGATTCAGGACGCATCTCTATCCCTAGAACGCATCCGTATTTTTTGTTCAGCGTGAGAAAAACGGGTTTCCGTCCCCCCTGGGGTCCGGAATCGCCTTCGTTCATTTCCACAATAACACCTATATCGAGAAGATTGGACACGATATTGCTGATTGTGGATTTATCCAGGTGGAGGGTTTTCGCAATCCGGACACGGCTGGTTTGCCTGTTGATCCAGATTTCCCGCATGACCCGGGATGTATTGATTATTCTGCTTCTTTTAATTGCTGCCATTCTATAACCATGTTAGTTGGTTTTTAAATCAACTAGCTTATTATCCCCAGGTGGACTGGATTTGTCAAGAGATCAATGATAAAAATGTGAAAAATTTCGGAAAAAAGGGAAAAAACTGGAATTTGACTCATTTAAAAATCTGTGTCAGAATGTGTTTGTTGATTTTTACACTAACCAGGAAAAAAAGTAGATGGTATGATGAAAATAAACCTTGAGGGTGAGTGGAAGCTGAAACAGGCCGGTTGCGACAACGAGTTTCCTGTCTTAATCCCTGGAGACAATTTCTCGGCTCTTATTGACGCGGGAAAAATTCCCCACCCCTATAACGGAAGAAATGAGCTTTTAAGCCTCTGGGTCGGAAGAGCCGATTGGAGTTTCAGCCGAAGCTTTCCTGTCGATCAAAAGATGCTGGAAAAGATGTTTTTCTACCTTCATATAGATTCTCTCGATACCTGCGGAGAAGTAAGAATCAACGGCAGTACGGTGACAACTTCCTGCAACATGTTCAGGGCAATAAGAGTCGATGTAAACCGGTTCCTTAAACCGGGAAAAAACACGATTGAAATCGTTATCCGCGCTCCCGAGAATGTGGCTAAGGAAAGAAGTCTATCCCTTCCATACGAAATACCCCATACCTTGTACCCGGTACAATCCATGCACAGTAACCTGTTACGAAAAACCCAGTGCAACAGCGGCTGGGACTGGGGTCCCTGCCTTATGGTAAGCGGACTGTACGGTAAGACCTGCATTGGTGTTGCTGAAGACCTCCGGCTGGATCATGTGTACGCAGAGACGGTGCTCCGAAGTGATGGATGGGATCTTCGGGTAACGGCGGAATTCACTTCCTACATCGACGGCGCGATCGGTATTGACATATCCCTACAGGATCTACCTGATGAAAACGGCGGAGAAGTTCCGGTCCTGGGACAATTCAAGGAAAGTACCCGGGTCACCCAGGGGACCAACATCGTAACCCGTACTCTCCACGTGGATTCGCCCCGGCTCTGGTGGCCCGCAGGGTATGGGGAACAACCGCTCTATACCCTGGTTGTAAAAGCCGGAAGCGATGAAACCAGGAAGCGGATCGGGTTCAGAACCATAGAAGTCATTGCTGAAGATGACGAGATCGGTCGCAGCATGACCTTTCGGGTAAACGGAAAGGAAATCTTCTGCAAGGGAGCCAACTGGATCCCTGCCGATGCACTTCCCGCGCTGGAATCTCGACAGCGGTTCGAACGCCTTCTCTCCGACGCTGTTGCCGCGAACATGAACATGCTCCGCGTATGGGGGGGAGGTAAATACGAGCCGGACGTGTTCTACGATTTGTGTGACGAAAAGGGGATCCTCCTCTGGCACGATTTCATGTTTTCCTGCGCCCTGTACCCCGCTTCGGAAGGTTTTCTTCGGGAAGTGGAAGAGGAAGTCGCGTACCAGGTCAAGAGGCTTCTAATCCACCCGTGTATAGCCCTCTGGTGCGGAAATAATGAATGTCTCGGCGCCCTCACGTGGTTCGAGGTATCTAAAGCGAACCGTGACCGGTACCTGGTGGATTACGACCGGCTCTACGAAGGGGTTGTTGCAAGGATAGTCAAAGAGATTGATCCGGGCAGGACCTGGTGGTCCAGCTCCCCTTCGGGCGGTCCATCCGATTACTCCGACTGCTGGCACAACGATGCCAGGGGGGATATGCATTACTGGAGCGTATGGCACGAGGCAAAACCTTTCGAGGCCTATTACGATGTAACCCCCCGCTTCTGTTCCGAGTTCGGATTCCAATCCTTTCCTTCCATGGCGATGATTCGTTCTTTTGCAAACGAGGACCAGCTGAACCTGACTTCCCCGGTCCTGGAGCATCACCAGCGGCACCCCCTGGGGAACATGATCATCATCACCACGATGTGCAGATACTTCAGGTTTCCCGAAAAGCTTGAACATTTCATTTATGTAAGCCAGGTGCAGCAGGCGATGGCCATGAGAATGGCGGTTGAGTACTGGAGGAGCAGAAGGCCGGTCTGCATGGGCGCCCTGTACTGGCAGCTTAACGATGTATGGCCTGTTGTTTCATGGTCTTCCATCGAGTATTCGGGTACATGGAAACTCCTTCACTACGCGGCAAAGAGATTCTTCGATCCAGTACATCTGTCGGTATATATTAAGGAGGATCATGTACAAGTCTGGGGAATCAACGACCGGGACGAGGCACTTTCGGGCACTTTTACCCTGGAGTTCATGGATTTCCGGGGAAAGGTACTGGATAAAAAGGAATCGGCTATCCGGCTGGGGGGCGAAGCAGCAACAGAGCTCCTAAATCGCCCGTTATCGGAAATTCCCTTTGAACGGGAAAAAACATTCCTGCGGGCACGGTTTATATCCAGCGGTCTTGAGAGGGAAAACAATCTGCTGCTGACAGTACCGAAAGCGTGTGATCTGGCAGTCCCGGACATAGATATTCGCGTTACAGGATCTGGCGGTGAACTTGAGATAGTTCTTAAAACGGATAAGCCGGCATTTTACGTTACTTTAAGCAGCGGGAATATCCCGGGTGTTTTTTCTGACAACTGTTTTACCCTCTTTCCGGGAAAAGTGAGGACACTGCAGTTCTTTGCGAGAGAGAGTGTGGCTCCGGCTGAACTGGAAAAAGCACTTGTACTCTATCATTTACGGAAGACCTACCGCTGAAGGGGAAACTCATGACCTTTCGGCTTTGCAGTCATTAAAGCTACAAACACCGCAAATTGCTCATACCTGACTATTCCAATAAAATCAATACCTCGCTGTCACCACGCTCTTAACCCTGCACTTTTTAATTGACAGCAGAACACTTCCATGATACGGTTCAGTCATGGCTAATACAATTATTAAGTTATTGAAAGAGACGGTGAGTAGCTATCCCGAAGCGATTGCTACTCTAAGCAAGGATTCAGAAGGTGAATTTGTACCTACCTCCTACAACCAGCTTTACGAGTTGGTAAATGCATGGGGTGCTGGACTTATAGCCTATGGTGTAAAACGAGGTGATCACCTGGGACTGATATCTGAAAACAGAAAAGAATGGCTTATTTCAGATCTGGCAATTCTGGGAATCGGCGCGGTAGATGTGCCCAGAGGCAGTGATTCCACGGCCGACGAACTGAAGTACATCCTGAAACATGCTGACTGTTCGATTACCATGGTTGAAGACAGTGTACAGCTCAAGAAGGTTCTCGGTGTTAAAAAGGCGCTGCCACTTTTAAAAACAATTGTTGTGCTGGATGAGAAATTCCGGAAAAAAGAGGATCGGAAGGATGGGGTAAAAATATTCACCTTCCAGGAAATTATGGACATGGGCAATGAGAAGATTGCCAAGGACCCGGATTTTGCTGAACGGGAATTCAAGCTGGGCGAAGGTGATGATCTGGCTACCATTATTTATACCTCAGGCACTACCGGGGAGCCTAAAGGGGTTATGCTCTCTCACCGCAACTTCCTATACCAGATCGAAAAATTACCTGAAATTCTTGCCATTACCGCAAATGATATCTGGCTGGCGGTTCTGCCGGTATGGCACTCCTTTGAACGCATTATGCAGTATGTTGCTCTAGGCACAGCTTCCGCGTTAGCTTACTCCAAACCAGTGGGCTCTATTATGCTGGGCGATATGGCAGCTTTGCACCCCACCTGGATGGCCTCTGTTCCGCGCATATGGGAGGCGGTGCGCAGCGGTATTTACCGTAAAATAAATAGTGAAGGCGGAATCAAAAAGAAACTCTTTTATTTCTTCGTGGCTGTAGGCGCAGCACATGCAGCGCTATTAAACAGATTCCGCGGGCTGCTGCCACAATTCCGTAAAAGCGTCCGCTGGCTCGATATTACCATCAGTATAATCCCCCTCATCCTGCTTACTCCCCTTAATCTGCTTGGCGCTCTGCTGGTTTTCAGCAAAATAAAGAAAAAACTTAGCGGTAAATTTGTAGCCGGAATATCCGGAGGAGGAGCGCTGCCCCCGCAGGTGGATAAGTTCTACAGCGCTATCGGTGTTCTAATAATTGAAGCCTATGGTCTTACCGAAACAGCGCCCGCAATTGCTGCACGCATTCAGATTGCACCGGTTCCCAGCACCGTGGGCCCACCGCTTAGCGGCACCGAGATCAGGGTTCTGGACGAACATAACAATGTGCTCCCGCCTGGAGAAATGGGAGTGCTCTACGTGCGCGGTGAGCAGGTAATGAGCGGTTACTACCATAACCCGGAAGAAACCGCAAAAGTACTCTCTGAAGATGGCTGGCTGAATACCGGAGACCTCGTAATGCTTACCCATAACAACGAGATTGCCATCACCGGCAGGGCAAAAGACACTATTGTTCTTCTCGGCGGTGAAAATATCGAACCTGAACCTATTGAACAGGCAATAAGGCAATCCGCATATGTGGATCAGGTAATAGTTGTGGGACAGGATCAGAAATTTCTGGCTGCTCTAGTAATCCTCTCCCTGGAGAATCTGGAACAATATGCGACCAGCTTCAACATACCCTACCTGGCCAAAGAAGACCTCGTGGACACACCGGAGATAACAGAGCTGCTTGAGGAAGAGATAGAGTCAGTGGTAAACATACGCAAAGGGTTCAAACGCTTTGAAAGGATCTTCCGCTTCAAAGTACTTGGTAATCCCTTTGAGGTTGGAAGAGAGCTGACACACACCCTGAAAATGAGACGCAATGTAATCAGTGGAATCTATAAAAAAGAGATTGAGGAGCTGTTCCGCTAATCTATTAACCTGCAGATATGGATTTCTTCAATGAAATAATGATCAAGGTGATTGAGGAAACCTCCGACGGTTTCCTCATTCTCAACCCCAACAAAGAAATCATTTTTTTCAACGAAGTTTTTCTACGCATGATGGGCCTGCGCTCCATTGATATCTTCTCACAGGAAAAAAATCTACTGCTCACCATGCAAATAGAAAACGGCAAAGAAAATAAACAAACCATTGAGGTACCCGATAATAATGGAGTCTTACACACCTTTATAATTGAAAACTTCCCGGTAGAAAGTGCATTAGGCCGATACTTCCTGCTGCGGGTCAATCCTCATCAACTGATATTGGAAGAGAAGTTTTGTTCTAAAGATAAATACGAGCTTCTCTTCAACAACCTCGGTGATCCCCTCTATACAACAGACATTAAAGGAAAAATCATCTCATGCAACCTTGCCTTTCTCAAACTTCTCCATTTCACTGCAGATATTGAGAATAGGACGAATATTGCTTCTTTTTATGTTAACCAGGATGAATTGGAAGATAAGATCATTCGTTTGCTGGAGGCAAAGTCAATTTACAACCTGGAAACCCACCTCTTTACCAAAGAAAAAGAGGTTAAAAGGGTACTCGATTCATCCTGGCTTATTGAGAATGAAGATGGGGTGGCAACCGGCTACTGTGCCCATTTAAGAGATGTAAGCTACGTCCATAACCTGCAGCAGAGATTGCAAATATCAGAACGCAATTACCTGATGCTTCTGGGAAGTATTCTTTCATCAATGATTATTGTGGATTCATTAGGTAATATTTTAAACTGGAACTACGCTGCTGAAAAATTTTATGGCTACACCTGGGAGGAAGTAGTTGGCAAGAATTTTGATTCTATAGCCCGCCCGGATAAAAAACACCGGTCAATAGAATCGATTATCAAACTGGTAGATGATAACAAAGGCCGCTATATGGAAACGGATGTGCCCAGGCAGTGTAAAGATTCAACCATCCGTTTTACCTTTGCCTCCTACTCTGCCTTAACCGATTCAGGAGGAGAGATTATTGCCTACTCTATTATGGAAAAGGATCTTACTGAACGGATAAGACTGGAGCGGAAGCTTGCCGAATCTTTTGATCAGCTCAAACAGACCCAATCTGCGGCTATTCTGGGGTTCGCCCGCCTGACTGAATACCGTGACAAGAATACCGGCAAACACCTGGAGCGTATCAGGGAATACGCCAGGGTACTGGCCACAGCTCTGGCCGAACTTCCTCAATACCGCAATTATATCAGTGAGGAATATATTGAAGACCTCTGCCTCTCTTCCATACTCCATGATGTAGGCAAGGTGGGTATTGAGGATTCTATTCTTTCCAAACCCGGCAAGCTGGATCCTAATGAGTTTAATCGTATAAAGGATCACACCAAATTCGGCGGCGATGCCCTGGGTGAAGCGGATAGCCATATATTAAAAGAATCTTTTCTTACAATCGGTAAAGAGATTGCCTATTACCACCATGAACACTGGGACGGCACCGGCTACCCCAAGGGGCTAAAAGGCAAAGCCATACCTCTCTCTGCCCGCATCGTGGCCCTGGCAGATGTTTATGACGCCCTTACCAGCGACAGGTCTTACAAGCATGCCATGACTCACGAAGAGGCTGTAGAAATTATTAAATCAGAAAGAGGCACCCACTTTGACCCTGATATAATCGATGTCTTTATAGAAAATCAGGAAGTCTTTGGGCGTATCAATAAATTTATCTCCTTTCAAGAAAATCCTGAGAGTATCGACGATCTGTTGAGCCACTGAAAATATAAGCAAAAAAATAATAGAAATCCTCTCTTTTATATTGACAAAGCACCAAACATAGTGAAAATAGATTACAATGAGTTGCATAAGCGGTTACAGCCTTATACTTACGCTTCCCCTGGCACTAATTATTATCAACCTGATCATTATCGGGATTGCTCCGATAATAGCGGGAGGTTAGCCGGGTTGTAGCCCTAAAAAGGGTTATCTTCAGGCCGTTCTCCTTCCGGGAGAACGGCCTTTTTTTAAGGTTGTAAATAGAAATTTCGGTGTAGTGCGAAGATCAAGTAACAAGGAGTAAGCTATGAAAATAACAGGCGCCGAGCTTTTGGTAAAAGCTCTTCGCCGGGAAAAAGTCGATATATTATTCGGCTTTCCCGGCGGAGCTGTAATTCCCCTGTTTGACGCTCTCTATGTAGAGAAGGGAATTCGGGTAGTACTTACCCGCCACGAACAGGGCGCAGTGCATGCGGCAGATGGTTATGCCCGCTCAACCGGGAAAACCGGGGTCTGTATAGCTACCAGCGGTCCCGGAGCCACCAATACAATCACCGGTCTGGCAACCGCTAATTTTGACTCGGTACCTTTAGTCTGCATCACAGGCCAGGTGCCAAGTAGTATGATCGGGAACGACGCTTTTCAGGAGGCTGATACTGTGGGCTTGTCAAGACCGGTGACCAAACATAATTACCTGGTAACTGCCAGACGGGATCTTTCCCGCATTATCAAAGAGGCCTTCACCCTGGCTTCAAGCGGCAAGCCGGGTCCGGTATTGATAGACCTGCCTAAGGATATTTTTCTGGAGCTGGAGGAGTATGATTATCCTGATCAGGTTACTATCCGCGGTTATAACCCGGTAATTACGGGACATCCCGGGCAGATACAAAAAGCAGCCGCAGCTCTGAAAAATGCAAAGCGACCGCTCTTCTATATCGGCGGCGGTATTAATATATCCGGAGCCTCTGAGATCTTCCGCCGGATTGTAGAGAAAACCGGAGTACCCTCCGTAACCTCCTTAATGGGGCTTGGTGTTCTACCGCGGCAGAATAAAGAAAACCTGGGGATGCTCGGTATGCACGGCACCTATGTGGCCAACATGGCGGTGACCAACTGCGATCTGCTCTTTGCCATAGGCACACGTTTTGACGATCGCGCTACCGGTGACCTTACCAAGTTTGCCCCCCATGCCCGTATAATCCACATTGATATTGATACTGCGGCAATTGCCCGTAATGTACCGGTTGAAATTCCAATAGTAGGCGATGCTGATAATATTCTGAAGAGTTTATATCCCCTCCTGACAGCTACTGATACAAAAAACTGGCACCGGCAGATAGAGGAATGGAAAATCGAACATCCCCTGGATAACAACCGGGAGGGCGAATACCTGACTCCACAGGGCGTAATACAGGCAATTAACCAGGTATTTCCTGAAGCGATTATAACCACCGAAGTCGGCCAAAACCAGATGTGGACTGCTCTATATTATGATTTCAAGCACCCCTGTACCTTCCTCACATCAGGAGGACTGGGAACCATGGGATATGGTTTCCCGGCGGCCATCGGCGCTCAAATAGGCAACCGGAACAAAAAGGTAATCGACATAGCCGGAGACGGCTCCATCCAGATGAATATCCAGGAACTGGCCACCGCGGTAATTGAAGAGCTGCCCGTTATAGTTGCAATACTGAACAACGGCTACCTGGGTATGGTGCGCCAGTGGCAGGAGCTTTTCTGCAATGGACGCTATTCTTCGACCTGCCTCGGCCGATCAAACGACTATCCGGATAACTATAATGAACAGGGGAATGATTGTCCCGCCTATATACCTGATTTTGTCAAGCTTGCCGAAGCCTATAATGCCATCGGCCTGCGGGTTAAAAGACACAGTGAAGTAATCCCCGCTCTGGAGGAGGCGGAAAAATCCACCAGAAAACCGGTGTTTATCGATTTTCTTATTGAAAAGGAGGCCAATGTATGGCCTATGGTTCCCCCGGGAGCAGGAATAAATGAGATGATTTTCAGCAAGGAGGATCTTAAATGACCCATGTATTTTCTCTTTTAGTAGAGAACCATCAAGGTGTCCTATCCAGGATAGCAGGTTTATTTTCAGGAAGGGGCTACAATCTGGACAGTATTACCGCCGGACCTACTATGGATCCTTCAATCACCCGGATTACCCTGGTCAGCCAGGGAGACGACAATATCATCACCCAAATAAAAAAACAGCTTAATAAATTGATTGATGTTATTAAGATCACTGACCTGACATATCTATCTTCTCTTCATAGAGAGCTTGCTCTTATTAAAATAAAGGCGCAGCCCCGGCAAAGGGGAGAGATCTTCCAGGTAGCTGACGTATTCCGTGCCAAAGTCATGGATGTTGGCTGTGAAATCATGATCCTCGAGCTAAGCGGATCGTCAGAAAAGATAGACGATTTTGCAGCCATACTGCAGCCTTATAATATTCTGGAGATCGCCCGCAGCGGTTTGATCTCTTTAGAGCGTGGTAAAAAATCAGTAAAGAATGGAGGGGAATAATTATGGAAAGAATTGCTGTTTTTGATACGACCTTAAGGGACGGTGAACAGTCCCCCGGAGCTTCAATGAGCATTGAAGGCAAGTATGAGATTGCCGTGCAGCTGGCCCGTATGGGTGTTGACGTTATTGAAGCCGGGTTTCCCGTGTCTTCACCACATCAGTTCCAGGCCTGCGAGCTGATCTCGCAAAAGGTCAAGGGCGCAACTATTGCCGCCCTTGCCAGGTGTATTGAAAAGGATATCGATCATGCATACCAGTCCACCCGCAAAGCGGAGAACCAGCGTTTACATATTTTTATCGCAACCTCACCGATCCACATTAAGCACAAACTACAGATGGAGCCCAATGAGGTCATAGATATGGCCGTAAAAGCGGTCAAGTATGCCCGTAATCTGGCTCCGGAAGTGGAATTTTCTCCGGAGGATGGCACCAGAAGCGAGCTTGCTTTTCTCTGCCGCATACTGGAAAAGGTAATCGATGCGGGCGCCACTATTCTCAATATCCCTGATACGGTAGGCTATGCCATTCCTGATGAATTCGGCGCTTTTATAAAGGCCATAAAAGAGGGTGTTCCCAATATTGATAAAGCCGTAATCTCGGTACATTGCCATAATGATCTGGGGCTAGCACTTGCCAATTCGCTTGCAGCTATTCAGGTGGGAGCCCGCCAGGTAGAAGTGACAATTAACGGGATCGGTGAACGGGCAGGAAATGCGGCAATAGAAGAACTGGTCATGGCGCTTGCCGTGCGTAAAGACTTCTTTTCCTATTCCACCGGTATCGACACCACGCAGATATACAACACATCGCGTTTACTTTCCAATATAATTGCCTTCCCCATTCCCAGGAACAAACCGATTATCGGAGATAACGCCTTTGCCCATGAGGCCGGGATTCATCAGGATGGCGTGCTTAAACATAGAAGCACCTATGAAATTATGACTCCCGAAGCAGTGGGGCGTGATTCAAATAAACTCGTGTTAGGCAGGCATTCAGGTATGCATGGTTTCACCAGGAGACTCACCGAGCTGGGGCTGATCCTGGAGAAGGATGATCTGAAGAAAGCCTATCAGCGCTTTCTACAAATTGCCGACCGCAAAAAAGAGGTCTTTGATGAGGATCTCTTTATAATTGTAAGTGATGAACTGGGACACGAATCTCAAACCTATATTCTGGATTACTTTAACATCCAGTCAGGCAACCTATCAGTGCCCACAGCCACTGTGCGCATTAAGACAGCAGAAAAACTATTAGAAGAAGCAGCTACCGGGGATGGTCCGATTGATGCCATCTTCAATGCAATTGACCGCGCTGTGGGAATTAAAACCACGCTGTTGGAATATACAGTCCAGGCTGTGACCCCGGGCCGCGAAGCCCTGGGCGAGGTGGCGGTTTCTCTGAAGATTGATGGAAAAAAGATAATCGGCCGCGGCTCCTCCACTGATATCCTGGAGGCCAGCGCCAAAGCCTATATAAGTGCCCTGAACCGGTATAAGGCGGTGGCTAATGTCTGAAAAAATGAGGGGTATGACCCTTACTGAAAAAATAATGGCCGGTAAAGCGGGAGTTGAAAAGGTAATCCCAGGTGATTTTGTTGAGCTGGAGCCGGACCTGGGGCTCGGTAATGATATTACCGCACCCATGGCAATTGCCGAATTCCGCAAAGCCGGCGGTGCCAGGGTAAAGTACCCGGAAAAGGTCTACCTGGTGCCCGATCACTTTACACCCAATAAAGATATTCTCTCCGCCGAGCAGGTGAAAATCCTGCGCGAATTCGCTATCGAACAACAGGGTGTACATTTCTTTGAACAGGGAGAGGTAGGGGTGGAACACGCCCTACTCCCCGAAATCGGGGCTGTACGTCCGGGAATGCTGATTATCGGCGCGGATTCCCATACCTGCACCTACGGCGCTCTGGGCGCTTTCGCCACCGGTGTAGGTTCCACTGATCTGGCCGGCTTCTTCTTAACCGGCAAAGCCTGGTTTAAAATACCTGCCTCTATAAAGACCGTTTTCAAAGGCAAACCCGATCCCTGGACCACCGGCAAAGACCTTATCCTTTACCTGATCGGAAAACTTTCCGTATCAGGAGCAACCTACAAAGCTATAGAGTTCAGCGGTCCGGCTATTGATGATCTCTCAGTGGAAGGCCGCCTGACCATGGCCAACATGGCAATAGAGGCCGGGGCCAAAAATGGTATATTCTCTGCCGATCAAAAGGTAAAAGATTATTTAAAGGATACTCCGGCAGGCAATAACCATGATTTCGAGGTACTGAGGGCCGATGAAGATGCCTGTTATGAGCGCGTTATTGAGCTGGATGTGGATGGATTGTCACCCCAGATTGCTTTCCCAAATCTACCTGAGAATACCCGCAGCGTTAAAGAGGCCGAAGGCATCCCTATAGACCAGGTAGTTATCGGCAGCTGCACCAACGGGCGGATCGAAGATATGCGGGAAGCGGCAAAGGTAATGCAAGGAAAGAGAATCGCTAAAGGTGTTCGCTGTATAATACTTCCGGCAACAGTTAAGGTCTACCGCCAGGCAATGGATGAGGGCCTTTTCACAATTTTCCTTGATGCAGGCGCGGTTATTTCGCCGCCGACCTGTGGTCCCTGCCTGGGCGGCCACATGGGTATATTGGCAGCCGGCGAGCGCTGCCTTGCCACTACCAACAGGAATTTTGTCGGCAGAATGGGCCACCGGCAGAGTGAAATCTTCTTAGCCTCACCGGCCACAGCTGCGGCAACCGCAGTAACCGGCACCATTACCCCTCCCCGGGAGGTTATGGCTAGAAAAGAAAGGAGCAGATAGGTGATTTATAAAGGCAAAATATTTGTTTTCGGTAATGATATCAACACCGATGAAATTATTCCGGCGCGTTACCTCAATACATCCGATCCGAAGGTTTTAGCTAAATACTGCATGGAGGATACCAGACCCGGTTTCGGGCGGAATGTAGAGCCCGGCAGTATTATCGTGGCTGGCAACAACTTCGGCTGCGGCTCTTCACGTGAACACGCCCCCATTTCCATAAAAGAGGCGGGTATTGCCTGTGTGGCAGCCGCTTCCTTTGCCAGAATATTCTTTAGAAACGCCATAAATATCGGGTTGCCTATAGTTGAGTGTCCCGGTCTGGTCAGACGGGTTAAGGAAGGTGAAGAGCTGCTGATAAACCTGGAAGAGGGAGCTATTACCCTGCCATCCGGAGAAATAATAACCATTTCTCCTTTTCCGCCATTCATGCAGGCAATTATATCACAGGGTGGTTGGCTCTCCTATCTGAATACGGGGTGAATAATGAAACAAATAATAATCTATGATACTACCCTGCGGGATGGTATGCAGGGAACGGGAATTAATTTTACCCTGCCAGATAAATTACAGATTGCCAGGGAGCTGGATAAACTGGGAATCGACTATATTGAGGGGGGGTTCCCCCTGGCTAATAAGAAAGAGGCTGAGTTCTTTAATCGTTTAAAGCAGGAGAATTTGAAACACGCCAAAATTGCGGCTTTCGGCTCAACGCGGAAACCCAATATAAAGGCGGAGAATGACCCCCATATTAATGCCCTGCTTCAGGCGGAAACACCTGCTGTTACTGTGGTAGGCAAGAGCTGGAAGGCTCATGTGGAATTGGTCCTGAAGACCTCTCTGCAGGAAAACCTCAATATGATCTATGACTCCATCGCCACCTTAAGCAAAGCGGACCGGGAGGTAATCTTTGACCTGGAACACTTCTTTGACGGCTATAAAGATGACCCTGAATATGCTATCCAGGTCCTGAAAGCCGGAACTGAAGCCGGTGCCGCTGCTTTAGTGCTCTGCGATACCAATGGCGGCACTCTTCCAGGTGAAGTAACCGCCATAATGGCTGACTTAGATAAAGGGAAGTTCAGCCCAATGGGTGCTCACTTTCACAATGACTGCGGCACCGCCGTTGCCAACAGCCTGGCAGCCATCCATGCCGGCGCCGTTCATGTTCAGGGTACGGTCAATGGCTGGGGCGAGCGTTCAGGTAATGCCGATCTCTGTGTGCTCATTCCCAATATCTGTCTCAAATCAAAGAGGACAGCTTCTCCATGTGCCCAGTTGAAACATCTGACAGCCGTATCCCGCTTCATGTTTGAAAAGGCCAATATCATACCCGATAAGCGCCAGCCCTATGTGGGCAAAGCTGCGTTCAGCCATAAGGGGGGACAACATGCCGATGTTATATTCAAGGCCGCACATCTAATCGAGCATATTCCCAGTGAAACCGTTGGTAATGAGCGTAGGATACTGCTCTCTGAACTTGCCGGAAAATCGACTATTGTCAAGAAATTGTCCAAATATGGGAACTTCGACAAATCAGCTAATGAAGTCAAAAAATTGGTAAAAGAGCTTAAACATCTTGAGGAGGAAGGTTATGAATATGAAGCGGCTGAAGCCTCCTTTGACCTGATTATTCGCCGGACTCTGAAACGTTACACGCCGCTGCTGCAGCTGCAGAATTATCACCTGGAGTCCTTTAAGAGCGGCTCATCACCGGCAAAAACAGTAAGTAAGATATTTCTAAAGATTACAGGTTCTGACGGTACCCCGCTTGACAAAGAGGTAATGGGCGCTGCAGTGGGTCTGGGACCTGTTGAAGCCCTGGACGGCTCGCTGCGGGATGCACTGTCACCCCACCACCCCTTTCTTTCGCACATTAAGCTGACAGACTATGCGGTAAGGGTGCTCGATCCGGAGAGAGCTGCAGCGGCCAGGGTAAGGGTCTTCATTACCAGCTTTGACGGGCAAAGAAGCTGGGGTACAGTCGGTGTCTCAGAGAATATTGTTGAAGCATCCTGGCAGGCCTTAGTAGACAGTATAGAGTATTATTTCAACAACTATGTTCTCCAGAATGGGATCAGTTGAGAGGGAAGATATTATTCAAAGTATAAGGGTGCCCGAAGTTTATCAAGAAGACGATCCCCGCGTATATACGTCATAAGTGAAGGATAGTACCCTGGACTGGGTGGCTATGCTGCAGATCTGCAACCTCTTGGGGTGATATACTTTATATTTGTTGTATACTTACTATTTAGGCTTTGCTCGTGCTAAGCGCGTTTATTCGGATTACTACGATGTAAAGGAGGTATGCTTTTATGGGAAACGTCAGCAGTTTGGAAACTCTCTTTTCGGAGCACAACTACTCCGACTTCAAATGGATCGATCCAAAGGACATTATCGTAGCACAATGGGTACGGATGAAGTGCATGTTCGGTTGTGGTGAGTATGGTCGGAATGCTTCCTGTCCGCCAAACGTGCCCTCGGTTTCAGAGTGCAGGCAATTCTTCAGCGAATATAACACAGCAGCAGCCTTCCATTTCGCAAGAGCCGTGGATAGTCCGGAAGACCGCCACCAATGGTCCCGAAAAGTGAACAGAGGCCTCATTATCCTGGAGCGCGCTGTCTTCCTTGCCGGATATCAGAGAGTCTTCTTGCTTTTCATGGACAGCTGCGGGCTGTGCAAAAAATGCACTGGTATCCGCGAGGAATGCACCGAGCCTCGATCCTCGCGCCCGACACCTGAAGCTATGGGAGTGGACGTTTATTCTACGATGCAAAGGATTGGCTATCCTCTCGCCGTTCTGCCAGACTACAATGATACTATGAATCGGTATGCTTTTTTGTTGATCGAATAATATATGTTTCAGGCATACTCTATAATGCAGGGGTGCTGCCTGGACTGAAACACAGGCAACATCATGTGGGAAAAGGACATGAAGCGGAAGTGAAAATATGAGGATCAGAAGAGTATTTTTTCAGGTAATCATACTGTTAGTTTTATTTCATTTCATAACCTTAGAGGCCTTCAGCGATTGGTCCCGCTGGCGGGGCCCGGAAGGGAACGGGATATCAACCGAAACAGAGTGGAACCCTGAGGCTCTGTCGAAAGGGCCACGGATTGTGTGGAAGGCGAATGTGGGTATAGGGTACTCCTGTATAGCTATCAAGGGAAGTTCCCTCTATACCATGGGAAACCGGAAGGGGCAGGATGTTGTGTATTGCCTGGATGCGATGACCGGCCGGATGGCCTGGAAGTACTCCTACCCTTGCGCACCGGGCCAGCATCCCGGGCCCCGTGCGACTCCGACTGTTGATGGCAGTGTTGTTTATACTTTGAGCAAGGAGGGACACCTTTTCTGTTTCTCCGCAGATAAAGGCAAGGTTCGGTGGCAAAGGAATATCGTTCAGGACTTCAATGTACAGCCACCCACATGGGGTTTTGCAGGATCGCCGGTCATTGAGGGTGAGCTTCTCATCTTGAATGCGGGGGTTTCAGGACTTGCTTTAAATAAGAGAACAGGCGAAAGGGCATGGGTAAGCAAGCCAGGTATTGGCGGATATGCAACACCGGTCATATACGATTATAAAGGAAACCGATATGCGGCGATATTCGGCCAAAAAGCTATCTATGGGGTGGCGGTAGAGACGGGGAGGAAAGCGTGGTCGTATCCGTGGATTACGAGCTACGATGCAAATGCCGCTGATCCCCTCGTGCATGATAACAGGGTGTTCATTTCCTCCAATTACGGATCCGGTTGCGCATTGCTGGATATAAACGGTCGTAAACCAAAGCTGATATGGAAGAATAAAAACATTAACAGCCATTTCTCAAGCTTCATTCTCATAGATGGATATATATATGGAAATGACGGGTTTGCCGGCTCAAGCAGGGGTGTGTTCCGGTGCGTGGATATTGAAACGGGCAAGGAGATGTGGGGGAAAGGTCTCGGTTTTGGATCCTTAATTGCCGCAGATAATAAGCTTATACTCCTCAACGAGAAGGGTAATCTTTTTATCGCAAAAGCAACCCCTTCATCCTATCAAGAGATTTCAAGCGCTCCAGCGGTACTTTCAAGGACCTGCTGGACTCCTCCGGTTTTGTGCGAAGGCATGATATACTGCCGTAATCATAGAGGCGATCTCGTGTGCATAGATGTCGGAAAATAATGGAACGTATCAAAATAGAGAGAGTTTCAAAATGGCTTTCAGTATGGATGCCAAATAGTTATAGAGTTATCAGCTGGATTATCATCCTTGCCGTTTGTGGACTCGGGATTATGAGTTTCAGGTGGTGGTTCACTCACGATCCAACCAGCCATTTCCTTGTGTTTATTCCCGGCATGGATGGCGTGCCTTCAATAAAAAAGAAAGCTGTTGATATGATTAAAATCGGAGAATTTTCTCGCCTTTTTGACGGTATTCCTGCAGATTTGCCGGGTTCCTGGGCACGTTTTCGAGGTTCACGGGCTGATAACATCTCCACAGAAGACATTGACCTTGCAGATCACTGGGCAGATGAGGGGCCTGAGATTCTCTGGAAAGTTGAGCTTGGTGAAGGCCACGCAGCACCTGCCGTTCTGAACGGCCGTGTCTACGTGCTTGATTATGATGAGCAGAGCAAGGCGGATG
>Ga0114923_10001218_pt1 | contig 18244 bp, 17 predicted proteins | sample SumtaG_FD_89578 | JGI IMG/M metagenome (GOLD analysis project Ga0114923, IMG submission 89578) | Deep subsurface microbial communities from Indian Ocean to uncover new lineages of life (NeLLi) - Sumatra_00157 metaG | ecosystem: Environmental > Aquatic > Marine > Oceanic > Sediment | place: near...
ATCAAGTAATTCCGAATGGAAAACATTCGATAAAAAAACGAATGCTTGTATTTTTCGGCACATGATTCAAGAAAGAGGGATACTCTACAGTATGCCCACTGTGGAACCCCAATGCATGACATCATCTTTGAAATATCCTCACTCAACACAGACGTTTAGCAAGCGTCTAGCAACAAGTGGAGAGTTTCAAAAGAAGTAAATATACATTAGGTGTGTAAATGAAAACAAATATACAATTGATTATATTATTAACTTGGGAAGAGATAATCACTATAACTAAGAAAATTATAACCAAGACGGTCCTTCAAATCAGCGAGAAAATCTAACAACTGATTGTTTAGAATATCTAACGGGTGAATTCCGATCTGCAAAGGACCACCTAATTCAGTTTCAAGAGTTGCATTGGTATAAGTTGTGAAATCAAGTCCTTGACTGATAATATTGTAACTTGTATCATGTTTCGTACCATCCCTCAGATTGTGAACAATATCACCAATTGCACAATATGCAAATCCAGCCTCCTTAGCTATTTTCGTCAACCCATTTGGGGCAATCCATAAGGGAGGTATGAATCCGACAGGAGTTTCAGAAAAAGCGTTCCGGATCAGTGCTAGGCCTTGCTTCAATCGTAATCTCATGCGATCCGAGGGCATCTTTGAAAACTCCGCATTTGAACCGGATTTAGTCTGATGAGAGTAACCATGCATTGTAATTTCCAAACCAAGCGATTGAAGATACTCGCTAAAGAAACCTTTTTTCTCGAATTTGTTAGAGGTTTTCAGTTTATAGAAAGGCGTTGTTAGCAGGGAATAGCTAGTGATTCCCAAATCCTGTAATCTGTCACAGGTTTTGATGATATGGTTCTCGTAAATTGGTGAAACATCGTGGATACTTAGCAGAACTGTGTGATCAGAAACTGATACATCATTCTTACCCAAACTCAGCACCCACTATCGTATGTACATAACTAAGTAAACATCAGTCCCTTAGAAACTTGTTACTTTTTATCAATATTTACAAAGAACGCTTCCATTGTTTGTAAGCTAATTCTACATCTTTGTCAGTAATTGTTTTTCGACCCGTATGTTGTGTCAATTCATAAGCGATCTTAGCAAGATACTCACCGATTTCCTCAAGGATTTGTGCAAGTTTCTCTGCACCTTTATCGCTCACTCGACCAGCGCCAGCTTTTCTCATCAATCTATCAACTGGGGCAACTGGAATTATTCTGTCTTTTTTTGAACGCGGCATCGATTTTCTCTCTCCACAGGCATAAATACGCCCGTATATCGTTTTATTTTAAGTTTCGAGTATTTAAAAACATGGATATTACAAAATAGTGCCAGAAAATCCATTATTTCAGTAGTAGGACGAATTGATATGACCATATATAATTGGTAACTGATTATAATCTAAGGAATGATGTTGATCATGCTGATGTCAATGCTGCATTCAACATAGCGGTGACATCGACACGCAAAGGTCGATCTTGTGTAGACAGAGATGCACAAAAAGGGAGCACTGATACCCCTAGAAGCGCAATAGTGACAGAATGCCATCAACGCTAGAACTCCATGACTCATGTCGGAAGAGTATGTCAGCAACCCGTATATCTAATCTTTTAATTAGAAAAAGAGGGAAGATAGGAGTTTGAGGATTTCTTCGGCATCTGATTTCGAGGGGAACTTCCTCAAAAGCAATCGTCCTTCAGGATAGATGTTGATTGCTTGCCCGTTTGTTCCCTGAAGAAGAAGTAACACTGGTAAACAAACACGAGCAGTCATACCGGTGGCCTCAACAATTTTTTCCTTCAATGCAGGAAGGTCAAGTGATAATCTTCGTTTAGGCTTAACCTCAAATGCAACTCCATCATCACAAAGTTTGATTGGATAATATTCATCCAGTTGAATCACCTTCACGCAGGATCAATATTTCAGATTGGTGAAACTCCGCTTTGATCCAATCCATATCCATTTTGGCTTCGGCTTCAGGAATTACTTTCAAATCCGCATGAACAGTCGGATACTTGGGTGGCAGTGTGCAACAAGCTACACTTTCGTGTGCAAATTGGTAAGTTCCAATCTTCTGTGCCATCCACTCGATATCATTCTTATCGTCCCCAATGCAAGGTCTCAAGATCGGAATGTCACATATTGCACTATTCTCTGCTAGAAGATTGCGAGTTGTTTGTGAAGCTTGTTCACCAATGATTTCACCGGTAATAATCGCATCTGCATTTTCAACCAAAGCGACTTCGCGAGCTAGACGATACATATTTCTCCTACAAAAAATACAAGTCATTTTTCGAGGAGCATGCGCCAGAACCTCTGTAAGGTCGTCACCATGGGGAACAACGTACATCTTAACTTCATAATTATAGATGTATTTTGAAAGATGCTCCGCTTGTTTGACGGCTAGATTTCGATTGGTTTCATCAGAATAAGGACTGTTATCAAAATGAACAAAAATTGGAATGCATCCACGCTTCATCACTTTGTAAGCTGCGATAGGTGAATCCAATCCACTAGAAATTGTACAAACAACTTTACCTTGTGAACCAGTGGGCATTCCCCCAACGCCTTTGATTGTTTGAGTGAAGATGTATGCCTTTTCGTTACGCACTTCTACATAGATGGATTGTTGTGGATTCTTAAGATCCACTTTTGGCTCTAACTCTGGAAGCCCCTCATATATTCGCTCACCAAGCTTCACACGCATATCCTGACTAGAGAAATCGTGTGTCCCCATTCTGCGCCCACCTACAGCAAAAGTGAGTCCTTTCTTGAATTCAGCTTTTGCAATTGCTTGGCCAACATCAAGAATCTGATCTAGCTCTGCAGGAATTACAACAACTGGAGAAGTGGAAACAATCCCGAATATTTGAGAAGTGGCATCAGCAACCTCGTGGGCAGCATCGGTTTCTATGAAGACTCGACCATACTCAATGATTACTTTATGGTAGGAAATTTTCTTTTCCTTCAGAGCTGCTTTTATATGTTTTACAAGTAACCGGACCATTCGTCTACGAGTCTGATTTGATTTGATCGCAATCTCGCCATAGCGAAGTAAGACAGCTGTATACTTTGGCATCATCTAAAGTCCTCAAACAAAATTAATCTATTGAAATCTCAATTAATACTTTGCAAAGGGCTATTGTGCAATTGGCGTAGTAACGAATGCTTATATCAGATATAATCCGCTGGTGGATTATAAATAACGGAGGTAGGTTGAAGAAATGAATAAAGTCAAAGAACATACCAACACCTGTGAACTTCACCCTTGCTCCGTAGCTATTTCTGGTTGATAGTTCGTCAAGATTTGATTCATAGGTTTCAAATACGGTAATTCAATTCGTTCGAGAAATCGTGTTAGATGTTCAAGATCTCAAAATTCAATCATCGTGCCGTTATTGGATGTGATAACAATTATTGAAATAGAAATCAAGAAATACGAAGAACTTGAAGCAGAAGAAATTGCAGAATTCACATTTGCTGTGCTTCAATCATCAGAAACCACAAGAAAAGAGGATAGGACTTTAGAAATAGTGAGAAAGTATATCGATAACGTAGGCGTTAATTATCCCTATACTTTTTTGATTGCCTATCAGGATGCAAAGATTGTAGGCTGGTTAGGAATATTTCATGAATACCCCACAATGGCCGTGATCGGTTCATGGTGTCCATACATTATTCCCAGTGCGAATGAGGATAAGATTGCACATATGCTAATCAATAGTGGAATTGAATTCGTTGAAAATACTGGAAGAGTAAAACTTGAGATCTTCTTTATGGAACTAACGGAAAAAACGATGCCCAGATATGAAAGATATCGAAAATGGTATGAAGCAGTTGGCATGATGCGGGACAATGAATGGGCGCATATGGAATGTGATTTGACATCATATCCCCAGAAAGAAATCGTATTACCTCAAGATTATGAATTAATTCCATTGAGTCACAGAACTAACGATGAAATATACCCGAGCTACTATGCCTCGTTCCTCGCAAGTAACGACCCAAGATTTCTTGAACAGACGGACCAACAGAGAAGATCATTCTTTGATGAGATGTTTGATAGATCCAAGGAAATGATTGAAGAAGCCTCCCTTCTTCTGTTACACAACAAAGAAATTGTTGGAAATCTAAGGGTGACTCCAGATGGGAAAAATTGTTACGTAAATGGGATTGGAATCCATCCGGCTCACCGAAGAAAAGGACTTGGAAGCATCATACTTGGTACAAGTCTGAGGAACGCATCAAAATTAGGAGTGGAGTCCATGATTCTAGAGGTGGATGTTTCGAACAAAGATGCCATTGGATTCTATGAAAAATTAGGATTTGTTAAGTTGAAAGGTTCAATCAGTCATATCTGGCATAAAAAGAAGGAGGAGAAGTAAATGCGTTTTGAAATAATGAAATTGAAGGAAGCAGATATTCGAAAGCTATCAGAAGTTGACCACGAATCGATTCAGAATACAACATTCAGAGATGACAGTAGAACAATAGATATGATCGAAACTCGGTTGACTCAGAGGTCTCAGAATGAAAATCATCTTGTTATCCTAGCATATGACGATTCAGATGATCTTATTGGATGGATGTCGGTATTTCTTGGTTACCCCGAGATAATCATTACTGGTAGATGGCATCCTGTAGTTAGACAAGGTGAAGACAAATTTGAAGTCGCAAAAGCTCTTCTTAACGAGTATAAAAGATACGGAGTTGAAATAGGACGGATTCGACTTGAAGGACATTTGGATAGAATCACCGAATCCCATCAAGAGATATTAGAAGAATATAGCAAGTTGTATGAATCTCAAGGATTCTACAAAGTGACGGAAGAAGGTTCCTTGGAACTTGTAGTAGATGAGAAAGATATTCCCCAAGCTGAAATCCCAGATGGATTTGATTTAGTTCATGTATCTGAAAAAACAAATGAGGAAATTAAGGAGTCATTCTTTGAAACATTTCTAGATAGTATTGACGGACTTTTCCTTGATCAATCGCATGAACAGCAAATGGAAGCGTTCAACTATTGGTTTAGTAGAGAGAGGGAATTCATTGAAGGAGCATCCTTACTCCTATTGAAAGGCAACGAAGTTGCAGCATTCATTATCACCAGACCCGATCATGGTGATGCATCCATTGCCCCTGTGGGAGTGAATCCCAAATTCAGAAGACAGGGACTTGGGAAGGTATTGCTTTCTAGAGCGATTAACGCGTCTCGCGAGAAAGGAATTGAACGAATAATATTGGAATTGGATACCAATAACATACCAGCATTTGAACTGTACAAGAGTTTTGGGTTCAATATTCTTCATACTGCTGTATTCTATGCTTGGTTACCTGAAGGGAGGAAGTAGTAATGGTTGAAATTGTAATATGCGATTGGAAGGAAATTGACGTCAGAAACCTAGCAGTAATCACATTTGAATCGCGGCAAGCTTCTAAACTTGAAGCAACGAGTGTTGATGCTATTGAGAATTACCTACAATCATTGCAAGAGAGATTCCCAGCTGAAGCCACATTTATTGCATATCAGGATGGGAAAATAGTTGGATGGGCAGGGATTGAACGAGAAAGTCCTACATCAGGAGAGATAGGTAGATGGCATCCTTATGTACTTCCAATTCAGGACCAAGATGACATTGCAATGCAACTTGTTGAAGGTATGATGAACTATGCTCGTAAATCTGGAATGAGTAGAGTAGAGATCTCATTCGGGGACGTCACTGAAGAAACCACTGGATCCTATGAGACCTATTCAAAATGGTATAGTAAATACGATGTTACGAAGTATTCCGAAATCGCTTTCATGGTGTTTGACATCAATGATCCGCTTCTGCAGCAGTCAGAGCTACAAGATGGTGTAACTATTAAGAAACTAGCAGGTGTGGAAATCGAAGGTCTCTACCAGTGCTATTATGAAACGTTCTCTTCTGGACAGGATAGGAATTTCTTCGATCATGATGAAAGTCAGAAACGCGCAAGTTTCGATCGGTCGTTCGTTGATGCGGATAACATCAATGAAGAGATTTCGTCAGTTCTTATGGTCGATGACAAACTTGCAGGGTTTGCTCTGATTAGGTCCCGAGATAATGAAGAACACCTCGATATGTTGGGAATTCATCCTGACTATAGACGAAGAGGACTAGGAAAATACCTGATTCTGGATGTAATGAAAAGAGTGACCAAACTGGATGTTGATGTCGTGAGTATAGGAGTCGATTCAATAAACTCGCACGCTCTCGATTTATACAAGAAAGTTGGATTCAAAACAGTAACCAGAATAATTGTTCATTCATGGAAAGACGAAGAAAAGAAGTAGCAAGCTTTCTTAACCAGATTTTTCAATCTTTCACATTTGTGAAGCTGTATCTACGGTGCAAACCATAGCACTTCAATCAGGTTCATCGAAATGATTGAGATGAAGATTCATTTGCTGGGCTCCTCAAGATTCACTTCAGAAGACCCAGCAAATGAATTGAATTACCGACTACGTGTAATTCTTAGAAACTTACCTTGTTCATCAAGCGCAAGCTCTATCCATGCATCCTTGTATAGTCCATCATCGATGAATCTAGCTATCCATGCTTTCTGTAATTCTACGGCCCCTGGTGTTTTTCGATCCTGCGTGATTTTGATGTGTTTTTGTGTAAGGGAAACTAAATATGCTTTATCTGTAAGAGTAACATATTCTGCTATCATTTCTTTTGCAATATCCCTAATTTCGCTTCGATTCATGTAACCACGCTCCAATTCTTTGTGACAGAGATGACCTCTCCTGTTCTTGGATTGATTTTGACAACGATGAAATCACCCTCAACTTCGAGACCGTCCACAATGTGTTTCCATTTTACTGAGTAAGTCTTACCTGGAGTACCTCGGTTTAGTAATTCCACCGAGTCAATCTCCGCATCAAAGGGAATTTCAATCTCCGATTCAGCTAGCTCAAATGCTTCCTCCTTTGAGAGATTAACCGTCCGAGAAGCAATTGCTCTATCAGTGTATCGCCATCCAATTGTTTCTTGAGTTTCACCATCCAATCTAACAATCATCGACTGATCAGCTGCTCGTGCCTTAACTTCAATCACTTCTCTCAAAAGACCGGGGGACCAACTCCGTTTCTTCTTGCCAATTTCAGGAGCTAATCTTGCATCCTCCACCTTCAACTTCTTGGAAATAAACTCTCTAACCTTATTATCGATTTCTTCTTCATTCACAACAATCAATCCTCCCAAAGAACCCAACAATCCAAAGCAGGATAGATGTCATCCGCTTCATCAAGTGCAGTTCTCAAAGATTTGCCTTCAATAAGCCACTTTTCATAGACCAAATCATCAAAGTATTTAGCGTCCCAATCAGGAATTGTCCTTGTGAATCCTACATAGTATTTTGTACCCTTATCTCTGAATGCATTGGCCATTGTATCATTTGCACCACCCAAACAAACCCCAGCATACATCAGTAGAGATGGAACTGAACTTTGTGCGCGAATGTCAGCTGGATATATATTACCATCATCAAACAAAAAGTACACATCTCCTGAAACACTTCCATGTCCTGCAAGATGTACAATGCTTTTGTTTGACATATTTGTCAGAAAATCATCTTTACTTGCAGGATGGCGTATTAATGTGACTCCATAATCAGCTCGCTCCAATACATCTTCGATTTGTTGACCCTCGTCATACGCTCCAGGTAGATGCCCATTTGATAATGCATGGGGGTCTGCGCAGACGAATGCACCTTTAACAAAGATAGAAAAAACATTAGCCCACTTTGCAGAAAGCGACTCCAGATAATACTCAATAGAAAGCAATACTTTGGCATAATCAACGAGTTTTGCCTTTATCTCGAAAATGTCCTTAGCTAAGCGCTTTATTTCGTTTTTTTCCTCCGTCATTTTTCTCACGTTCCTTAATGAGAGGTCAACTTAACAAGAAAAACAACGTTGGGTCCCTTTATGGTCTATTATCCTCTCTAGTCGAAAAGCTCCCTCTCCAGTTGTTGTATAAATGTCCTAGCTAGGTCCCATTTTGACCCCTTATTGTTCCTATACGAAAATCTCCCTCTCCAGTTAATATCAGAATCTTCCCTAATATGTCTTTTGTGATACATATAATAATTAATTCAGTATGTCTAGAAAAGTCTTGAACTTTCCTTTGAAATTATCTTCTGAAACAGAATTATTACCTGCTTCGTATTTCAAAAATGAACATCAAAACCATATATATTCAAAGGCTTCTCTATCAAGGATTATAGACCCGTTATCCTCCTCTATCAGTTATCATTCTCTCAATTTTCGAAATGTTCGTACTTAACCTTGCATGCATGCAATCATATTTCAATAACCTCAAAGAAGTGGTGAGAATTTGAAGAAAACTGCGACCAGAATAATTACTCATTCTTGGAAAAGACAAGAACAAGAGTAGCAAGCTTTCTTAACCAGATTGATAGTTACTCAAAATGTTAGAAATGAAGATAATTGGTGTTGACGTCGGTGGGACCTTCACAGACATTATCATGATCGATAGTGAAACTGGTCGTCAGTTTGTACATAAGGTTCCATCCACTCCAGAATCGCAGGAACAAGCGGTCATTAGAGGAATCGAGGAGATACTTCAGCGAGTAGAGGTCAATGCAAATAAAGTAGGTTTAGTTGTTCATGGAACAACTGTTGCAACGAATGCAATGTTGGAAAGGAAAGGGGCCAACGTCTGCCTACTCACTACCAAAGGGTTCGAGGATGTGCTTGAGATTGCTAGACAGAATAGAGAGGACATCTACGATTTATATGCAAGGAAACCTGAACCTTTAGTCACCCGAGATAATAGAATAGGAATCGCGGAACGGATTGATTTCGAGGGTAGCATTCTCCAACCCCTTGAAAATACCGAGATCACCAGAACGATTGAAGAGTTGCGCAAACGTAGTCCTGATGCAATTGCAATTTCATTCATGTTTTCTTTCAAACAACCAAAACATGAGAGAGAACTGCTTGTAGCTGTGAAGAAGAAAATCAGCGGCTACTCTGTAGCATCCTCGGATGTGCTTCCTGAGTTCAGAGAATACGAACGGACTTCAACAACTGTTTTAGAAGCTTATCTAGGCCCACTCGTTTTGGGTTATCTTGGAAAGTTAGACAAAGCCGTGGAACAGATTTGCCCCAAATCAATATTGAATATAATGCAATCAAATGGTGGCACTATTCTATGTTCGCGGATCGAAGGCAACGCGGTGGGATTAGCAATATCTGGACTTGCAGGAGGAGTAATTGGAGGATGGAATGTTTCTTCATCTGAAGGAATAACACACGCACTGACACTTGACATGGGAGGAACGAGTTGCGACATAAGCGCAGTCAGTGAGCGAGTGTTGGTCAAATCAGATAATGAAGTTGCAGGCCTTCCACTTAGAACTCCGTCAGTCGATGTGAAAACAATCGGGGCGGGTGGCGGAAGTATTGCTTGGATTGATGATGCAGGCATTCTTCATGTAGGACCGCAGAGTGCAGGAGCGGACCCGGGTCCAGCGGCTTATGGCAAAGGAGGAAAGCAAGCAACAGTAACTGACGCGAATCTCATTCTAGGGAGACTCAATCCAGAATACTTTCTTGGTGGTGTAATCAAATTAGATATGGACTCAGCGCAACAAGCGATTCAAAGATTAGCAGATAATCTAGAGATGACAATTGAAGAAACTGCACTTGGGATAATTCGTATTTCAACTTCAAATATGGTTCAAGCAATCAGAGAAGTTACAGTTGAGAGAGGACGAGACCCTCGAACCTTCGTTCTCGTACCTTTTGGGGGTGCAGGCCCAACTCAGGCGGTTGACATTGCAGATGCTCTGGATATCGATTCGATTCTCATACCACCATACCCTGGTATCACTTCGGCGTTGGGTTTGGTTTGCTCACATCTAAGAGTCGACATGATGAGAACAATCATACTGCAATTGGATGATCACGAAACAGAAACCCTATTTCAATTGTTAAAGGAGCTTTCCTCAGAAGCATATAAACGCCTAATAAATCAGGGCGCTGACTCTGAAACGATTTGTGAAGAATGGAAAGTAGATATGCGTTATTCAGGACAATCTCATGAATTAACAATAGAGGTCCCCATGACATCTAATGACTTAGTCAGAAAGACTCGCACGCTATTCGAAGAAGAACACCAACGCTCCTTTGGATACAAACTAGAAGGTAAGAGTGTGGAATGGGTGACGATTAGGGTCACAGTAACTCCTAAACAAGAAACGAGTAAACCTAAATCGATTGCACCTCAGATCAGTCCGGAAGCTTCAGTATCTCGGCCAGTCTTGCTTGATGACGGATCACAAACTGATGCAATTGTATTCAAGCGAGATTCAATTCCGCTTGAAAAAGAAATTGTGGGTCCTGCGATAATTGAACAGGGTGACACAACAATTTACCTTAGTCCCAACTGGAGAATGGAGCGTCAAGCCAATGGTAACATCTGGATGCGGAGGGGTGGTTCATGATTGAGGACCCAATCACATTCGAGGTTATCAAGAATGCGTTGGTTTCATCTGCTCGAGAAATGAGCCAGGCACTTAGGAGAACTGCATTTAGTCCGAATATCAAAGAACGTCGCGATTGCAGTTGCGCCATTTTTGATGCAGAAGGACGATTGACTGCTCAATCAAAGGATATCCCAGTCCATCTTGGCGCAATGCCTATGTCGGTTAAAGCATGTATCAAAGAATTGAACGATCAGTTAATCGAAAACACCATGGCGCTAGTTAATGACCCATTCTCGGGAGGTTCACATCTTCCAGACCTTACTCTAGTAGCACCCATTTTCAATGGTGATGAAAGAGTAGCGTTTGTTGCTAACAGGGCACACCACGCAGACGTTGGAGGAATTAGTCCAGGATCAATGCCCGGGATGTCACTCTCAATACATGAAGAAGGGACGTTGATCAAACCCAGGATTGTATTTCGTGAAAACAAATTGGATTCCGGAACCATATCAGACTTGATAGAAAGCACACGAACACCGAATGAACGGATTGGAGACCTCACTGCACAAATAGCAGCGAATATTGTTGGGAGAAAAAGATTGGTGGATGTAGCAAAGCAACATTCATGGTCCACACTCATCCAAACATTTGATGATCTGAGATATTATTCTGAGAGTAGAATGAAGCATGCTTTATCCAAATATGATGGACTCCTAGGCTCATTCATGGACATCATGGATAGTGATGGAGCGGGAAATTTCGAGATCCCAATCAAGGTCGATATTCACATTGGAAAAGAAAAAGCAATTGTGGATTTTGAAGGCACTGCAGACCAGGTGGAAGGGAACATTAACTGTCCAATTGCATCATCTCTCTCGTCGGTATATTTCGTTTTCATAGCGTTACTCGGAAAAGACATACCAACAAATGAAGGATGTTGGAGTGTATTGGATGTTAAGATTCCAAAAAGATCCCTCCTCAATCCCGAGTACCCAGCAGCTGTTTCCGCAGGTAATGTAGAAACTTCACAAAGAATAGTAGATGTCACTTTAGGAGCGATGGCTGAAATCGTCGATTTTGTTCCTGCGGCGAGTCAGGGCACAATGAACAATCTAACAATGGGGGGAATTGATCCACGAACAGGAACCCCCTTCTCGTTCTATGAAACCATAGGCGGAGGAGTTGGAGCTTCAAAGGGAATCAATGGTTCGTCTGGAGTTCATTCACATATGACTAACACTCTAAACACCCCTGTGGAATCTCTAGAAACTGAATACCCGCTGAGAATTCTAACATACTCGATACGAAGAGGAAGCGGAGGTAAAGGTCTATACAATGGTGGAGACGGAATCGTTCGAGAGATTGAAGTGCTGGCAGATGACTGTTTTGTTTCAATTCAATCAGAACGCAGAACGTCACAGCCATGGGGTATTTGTCAAGGAAATCCGGGGATGATCGGAAAGAATTCTCTTAGATATTTGGACCGAGAATATGAGTTGCAGGCCAAAACATCTGTTAAGACTCTGAAAGGTAGTATTGTTAGAATTGAAACACCTGGCGGTGGTGGATGGGGGAAAATAGATCCATCACGCAAAGATACTCATCGTTGATTAATGCAATTCTTTTGATGCATTGGATTTCTGGTCACAGACCGTTGTAGTAGTACATAACCTCCGGATATTCAGCAGCATGACCATCCAGAAGTGTGGAATCTACTCCTCTAAGCTCTTGATCAAAGAATGAAAGAACGTAGTCACTCATGATGTCAAGCATCTGATTACCATCAATCGAACCCAGTAATCCAAAACTCTTCAGAAGAGAGCTCCAAATGACAACATCCGCGAAGTTGTAGTGTCTTGTTCCGTTGACAAAGAGTCCATAACAAGTGTTTTCAGATCTCTGGAATATTGTATCATTCATCTCAGGATTTCCATAATCAGGGCCAAATATCATCATGAATGGTTTGGTCATATTCTGCACTATAGAAGCACCAGAATGTGGACTATCGAAACTAATTCCAGTATCCACTCTTGAATCAATAATACATAGTTCCTCTGCCGTTGTACCTCCAAAAGAGTGCCCAAACGCGCCAATTGTATCAAAATCAAGATGAGTCCAAAACTCCTGAGGAATGTTGTCATTGGAAACTATTTCTAACTGATCAAGTAGGAACATCGAATCCTGTGCCCAAATATCTAGACTATCACTGAGCTGGAACAGATCTTCATCTGTGGCTTCGTAGGCAACAGAACCATCAGGAAAGACCGTTGAAGCAGATTCGTAGGTATGGCTTATACTGAAAATAACATAACCATGACTAGCTAATTCCTCCATCAGGATTGTATTCTGGAATACAAATCCTCCGTAACCATGGGAAAAGAGGAGAACTGGATATTCAGACTCCGCGTCTGATAATGGTGCGTCTCGATAAGAGTGGGTCTTCACCAGAGAGAAGTGACTCACAATGATACTAGGGAACCCAAAGCTTTGCCCTATTGCCACACCGAATTCCGTTGGAGATTCAATATACGGAATCGGAACCAAGCCCGTCGTATCATCAGTGGGATACCATGCCTGAATCAGTATTCTTCTGAAATCATCTGGATCTTGAGTGAAGGTTTCGTTTCTACTATTATCCGTGAGTTCGAAATTGATGGTACCTACATTGTACGCTCCGCTAGGTTCAGGAAGAACGAACACAGGTAACATTGAGTCAAGTGTGACTGATGTGACCATCAAGACCAGTGAAACAATCACAATAGCTGCATTTAGCTTCTTACGTGGAATCCTCACTGAGCCTGGTGATGAAATCTCTCCTTTGGATTTCAGAATGTTCCTCTGTTGGAATAACTCATAAACTATGAAGAGAAATACTGGCAAGTAGATGGGGAGCAACTGCCATCGAAAACCAAACCATAGAATAGCAACAAGGGTCAAGATAAAGGATAGAATTGCCGTCAGTCCCATCAGTTTTCTCTTCTCAATTCCTCTAAATATATTGGGCAAGAACCATTGTATTGAAAAAACAAATAGTAGTATTAACAGAACTCCTTCAATTATTTGCATTGTCTACACACAACCGCTAATTGTTAGTCTATAGTGTGGCCTCATAAAAGATTTCCGAATAGGTTATGGGGAAAAATAAGTGAGGAAGATGAAGATGCTGGATAATCACCCAGACCTTCACACTTCTCCAAATTCAAACTTTGATTGCTACATTTCCAGTTACACCATTGACTCGCATAACCTTGGATTTAGCGCCTGCCTTCACTGTGACATAGTAAGTCGGTACGTAGAAGTTGTCAAGCTTGGTGAATACCACTGAGCGCTCCACCACTCTTTTGATGTCCTTTGAAACCTTACTTGCTTCCTTGACAATAGCTTTGAGTACCTTTTCAGCTGAATTGAATTTTCCAGAAGTAATTTTGTTCTGTTTAATCCATCCTGTTGAAGCACCTTTTTTGCCAGGTCCTTTTAGCATCTTTTCAAGACTTCTCGCGGGATGACCAGTTGAGCCATCCAATATGTGTGAAACTTTATTCTTGGTGAAGTATAGATTCACTATGTCAACGAAAATCGCTTTTCCTGGAATGGTCTTTCCTTTCTTAGGTAGAACAACTTCTTTTCCAACCATAGCACCCTTCAATTGATCATATACACCAAGTTCCTGAACATCAACTGTAACGTATTTCATATTTACAGTTGCATCATAAATACTGTAGAAATCATATTTCAATGCGGGCTTTCCAACTTTCAACGCAGAAGGCGAAACCCCCAGAATCTCGGCACCAGTTGCTGCTGCTAACTTTCCAGCCTTGTCAGGCTTGACTTTAGTCCTAAAGTAGAACAGTTTCTTTTTCTTAGCATCCACTTTCAGTTTTGCGTGTGCACCAGTCGTTTTGAACATCGCAGCTGATATCGTGGCAGACTTCTTTTTCTTTTTGGCCATATAGAACCCCATTAGATGATTAAACAATCTACTATAAGTTCTCTTTGGCAGTGAGGTGGTGCATTGAATTTCGTTACTTATGTGCAAATGCAACCTTGATTGATTCATCTTTCTCGAAAATTCGTGCGAATCCAACGCGCTCGAATTGCAAGAAAGTATCTACTGGTAGATTCATAATTTCAGGTTCTGCAATACCAGGCAAAACGGAACCATCGACCTGTAAGAGTTCGACGGGAACACTTTCAATCTTGGGTACCCAATGAATAATGGGACCACGATCCTTTCGAACTTCCTCCACATCCATACTATGGAATCTGACTATTGGTCGCTTTCCCTTTTCTAGAATGAAATTGGCAAGATGCTTCAACCTAAATAGAGATCCACTGTCAATGCGTTCATAATCCTTTTCGGGAATTCCAATAAAGAGACCATCATCACCTCGTTGAAGCGGAATTTTCCTGTGTCCCCGTTCCGGATAGTCTGGATGAACTAAGGCTTCGGTTTCAAAGACATCTTCGGGGAATTCAAGCGCTTTGGCCCACACAGGATTCGGTGCAAAGAATACACGTGGAGCATCTGCATCACGTATCTTACGATTCTCTGAATATACAGTTTTCATAGAAATGGAAATATCAACAAGACTGAGTCCTAGATCGAGCATTGCTTTTCGGAGTGCATCAGGGTGAATACCACGTTTGGCTAAAGATTGCAAGCTCCAAGTTCTTGGATCATCCCATCCACTATAAGCACCGCTAAGAACTTCTATCCGGGATTTACTCTTGCTTAATTTTGCATCCGGGAATTTCAGCCGTCCATAATAGATAAGCTCAGGTTGAGGCCAATCATAGATGTTCCAAATGTGCTGTTCGATCTTGCCTTCCTTAACCAAGTCCTTTCCTCGAATGATGTGAGTAATACCTAACTCGTGATCATCAATACCCCAGGAATATTCCAACAACGGCCATACTCGGTATTTTGTGCCAACTCGAGGATGGTCGGTTTCAGAGATTCGTAGAATCACATGGTCACGCATAGCAGGGTCTGGATCATCCATTCCAGTCTTCAATCGCACAGCAGCTGCTTTTTCGGGATATGAACCATCAAGCATTTTCTCCCAACGAGCAAGATTATCTTCAGTAGTAAGTGCTCTGCATGCACAAGCCTTCTTCTGGATTTTGTGCTCACTTCTCCAAATTCCAGCATCACAATCGCAAACGTAAGCTTCTTGCTTGTTAATGAGGTCCACTGCATACTTGTAGAACAAATCCATTCTGTCGGATTTGTAGACAGTTTCATGCCACTTAACACCCAGATATTCAAGCCCTTCAGGAATTAAATCAAAGGCTTCAGGTTCAACCTGTTTCTCCTTAGACCCAATCGTGTCATCGAAAACTAGAATCAATTTGCCATCATGTTTTTTCACAAAATGGTCGTTTAGAATTACCATTCGGGCATTACCAATATGTAGAGGGCCCGACGGAAAAGGTGCAAGGCGCATTACAATCTTATCCCATTTATCTAAATTCGGAAGTTCTAACTTGGGTTCTTCTTTGATTGTCTCTACTACTTCAGGTGTTAATGCTTCGGGGTCTAACTTGAGGAGTTGGGCTTTTTGTTCGTCAGGGGGAATTTTTTCAATCTCAGCAACCAGTTTTGTAACGAGCGGTTTTATTTCACCTGATCGAGACCGTAGGTCAGCTCGAGACCCCATGATAGCACCCATCACGGATTTAGTTGAGGGCTTTCCGTCATATTTCACTGCATTTGCTAAAATCATTTTTCTAACGTAGGTCTCTAAATCGTCCAAACTCGTCTCAACTCTGAAGTAAATCATAAGGAATATCATTTAACGTTAATGGACTGGAATGACAAAAATTGTATAAGTCGGAAAATCATCATATATGCAGAAGTTTATTTAGGCATCATAAAAAAATTTGGAAAAGGAAAATCAACAGGTGTTAGCTGTGTCTGAACTAAAATGTTGTAAGCTTTGTGGCGCGTTCTTAACATGTGATGACAAGAAATCTTGTTGTCCTGAATGCCAATTCTTTGATGAAACTGATAATGTATGCCTTGCTCCTGATGAAATGAAGAAGGCTAAACGCAAGCCAGTGGCTGTGGTCACTGAAGATGTGGGTGAAGTCGATCCTGAAACATTCCTATTCGATGATGACGATGATGAAATTGACGATGACGATTCTGACGACGACTCTAGCAATCTTCTGGTGATGGATGATTGGGATTAGACAATCTACGGTATTACAAGATGAATATTATAGAAGTATAAGCCCATCAAACCTGCAGCAATCATTACTAGGAGTGTTGCATTTCCGACCAACCAATTTCGGGCATTCTTTTTTGCTACTTTGAAAGGACCTAGGGATTTCAATCCAGTAGGAGCTGAATCAGCTGGGTTTACTGCACGCCATAAAATCTCCAACGGACTAGCATCACTAGGAAAGATGTCCAAGTAGAGATGACTAGCATATCCAAGAAGGAATAGTGCAGCTATGTAGTATTCAATATGCGCACCCACACTCAAAGAGGTTGTTTCAATGATGCTTACTGCAACGTTGATCAAAGTCATTAAAACAACGAGCATCGGTAGAATTGCACTGTGGAAGATTATATTTCTATGTCGAGAAATTCCGAGGAAGGGTATGTCCCAATCGGGCATCAATGCACCAGACATCATAATTAGCGCGCCGATGAAGATAGAAAGATTACCGATCATGGCGATACCGCTAATCCATTGGTATATGATAGTGCCAAAGAGAGAACCAAGTCCGAAAGTTATGAAGGCTAATGCACCTAGCGAACTACGATTGCTTGTTGTTCTTTCGTGGTGATCCTTATGCGGAGCTTTCCAATACAGAATTGGGGTTGCTGCTACAGTCAATCCTACTCCACCTGCGACGTAGTACCACAGTAACTCGGTTAATGTTCCAACATTGGAAATCCATACACTGAAGGCATAGACTAGAGAATACAATGCTACGAACAATGAGAAAGCGAACATCATGTGTGATAATCTATTCAATGAACTATCTCCGGGGATAACAGCGTAAAGAATTCCAATATAAAACGACTACTATAGGAAAGGGTAGGAGTTCATAACCATCTCGTAGGATAAGAAGAGGAGGGAACTCGAAAGAAACAAGTCAGAAGTTTATAACGCTCAGGTGAAATGAATGGGTCGTTCTAAGGGTACGATAATCAGTTTGAAGGTTCCAGTAAAATTGGATGTCATGACTGAGAGGCAGAAGATTCGACTCAACCGGATAACTGGTAGGGATACCAGAGTGATTAGAGCCTATCTTGGAGTAATCGAACGTCACGAGAATGAGTTACTGACAGGTCGCAAAAAGACAAGAATTAACACATCTCGCCTAGAAGAACTCACCCTTACTGCATCTAGAGGTAAGGCAAATAGGGATCAAGTACTCCACGATTTCAAGAAACGATTCACAAATATTTCAGCAAATGAGTTTCAAGAGTGTAGAGATACAGCTATCGCCATGTGGCAGAGCTACCTTGAAAGAGGCGGTTCAAAACCGTTAAGGGCGGGTGGATACTCAACAAGGAAATTCCCACGTTATGCTTTCTCTCAACGCTTTGAGGTTGTGTATTCACCAAAGCTTGCGGTGAAACATTGGTTAAAGCTTAGGGACTCCTTAGATTCAGTGAAAGATAATCGAGTACGTCATGAGAAGCTCATGATACCCCTCTCAATCTCTTCGTTCCATCTCAATAAGCTGCGAGAAGGAGAAATAGAAACCGTACGAATCTTCAAAGATTCCCGTTG
>Ga0114923_10001219_pt1 | contig 18227 bp, 17 predicted proteins | sample SumtaG_FD_89578 | JGI IMG/M metagenome (GOLD analysis project Ga0114923, IMG submission 89578) | Deep subsurface microbial communities from Indian Ocean to uncover new lineages of life (NeLLi) - Sumatra_00157 metaG | ecosystem: Environmental > Aquatic > Marine > Oceanic > Sediment | place: near...
GACCGAGTCCTCGAGGATCTGGCGCCGACGATCGCCCGCGGTCAAATGAACCAGGCGATCAAGCGGCTCTGGGAGATCTTCGACGAGCTCGTGGACGCCGACGAGATCTCGGGGACGCGGCGGCTCATCGAGCTCACGCATCTCGTCGCCGGGAACCGTCGGATCAAGACGCTCGAGGTCCCGGCCGAGAGGAGGGCGACATGAACCCGCGCGCGAAGCTCACGGTCGTCATCGGCGACGACCAGGTCGACATCCCGACGAAGTTCGTCGTGTGCCGGCGTTGCGAGGGCCGCGGGTCTCACGTCAATCCCGCGATCGACGGGAACGGGATCTCGCCGGAGGAGTTCCGGGACGACCCCGACTTCGAGGAGGCCTACTTCCGCGGCGACTACGATGTCCCCTGCTACTTGTGCAAGGGCCAGCGCGTCACGCCGGCGCCGGACTGGGAGAAGCTCACGAAGGAGGAGCGCCAGGCCTGGCGGACCCAGGAGCGCGAGCTCGCCGACATGGCGGCCGAGGAAGAGGCGGAGCGGAGGATGGGAGCATGAGGCGCCGGATGAGGACGATCTGGGGCGCGAACATGAGCCTCCCCTGGGCCGAGTGCTCGAAGACGCGCGTCGAGATCCAGGCGGCGCTCGATGAACGTCGGAAGGTGACGATCACGTTCCGCGCGATGACGCGCTGGAGCACCTACGGGAAAGTCACGCGGAACCTCCGGCGCTTCGACGAGAACGGGACGACGCCGATCGTCGTCTTCGGCGGCTGGAACGACTTCCGGGTTCGACCGGGTGAGATCCTCGAGATCGAGATCCTCGAGTTGTAACGCGCCGCGGCTCGGCGTATAAAGTGAAGCCCCGCCAGGAGATGATCCGGGCGGGGCTTTTTTTTCGGTCGGCGTCTTTGCAGGATAACGACCGGCGGCGCGATTCTAGCGCGACCCCGGCCCTCCCCGCAAGATCTCCCGAGACCGGCGACTCACAAGTCCGCCGGCTTCCGACCTGGTTCGTCGTGTCCGGAGCTTCTGGCCCCTCCCTCCGGACCTGGATCCGGCCGGTTGAGATCGGTCAATCTGTTATAGCTTGTTGTTGTAACGGAGGGGCCCCGCGTCGCCGATCCCAGGGGACGGCCTGGGTGTAAGCTGTTGAGAAGCTGGGGATAACTTCGAGGAGTAGAACATGGCGGAAGGATCGAGCGCGACGTGTAAAGATTGCCACAAGCCGATCAAGTGGACCTCGAGGAACGGGCGCTGGATCCCGCTCGAGCCGCGGACGGACGACCGTCATCGGTGCAACATTGACCGGACGTGTGAGGGCCCAGGGTGCGGGAAGACCTTCAAGGGTGCGCCCTGGATGAAGCTCTGCCCGGAGTGTTACCGGAGCCAGGGAGGAGGCCGGGAACGGGTCCAGGAGCCCGCCAGACCGTCCAGGCCGAAGGAACGGCTCGAGGGAGGACAAGATGACGACGTTCCCTTCTAGTTCCGGAGAGGGCGACCAGGGCGGCCTCTTCGACAAGCCCGAGCCCGACGAGGAGCCGAAGCCGAACTCGCCCGAGGATCTCGGGATGACGACGCCGTCGGTCCCGAAGGGTGAGCTCTACGGGAAGCCGGCGCCCGAGCCGGATCCTCTTCCCGTCAACAAGTGCTCGAGCGCGATCTCCTGGGAGGACGGGCGGAAGTTCGTCGCCTGGATCCACGCCCAGGACATCCCGACCCACGCTCGGATCACGCTCGGCGGGATCCTGGTCGGCCTCTCGGGCCTGGGGACTCCCGACCTTCGCTGGCTCTGCGGAGCGATCCGCCAGGCCGGCCGAGCTCCCTCTCCGGAGAAGCTCCGGCGGGCCGTCATGACTCACGACGTCGCCGTCCTCCGCGAGGAGCCCGACGACTAGGCGATCGGGACGCCGGCGTCCTGGTAGGTGTCCGAGGAGTTCTCGGGCGTCCGATAATCCCTCGCGGCCTTCCTGGTCGGGATCGTGCCGGCCAGGTTGAAGCGCGAACGAAGTCCGGCCAGGAGCTCGGCGGCGGTGACGCCCACGACCGAGACCGTGATCCCGTCGTTGATCGTCAAGCCGGTCCCGGCCGCTGGGGCGCCGTTCTTCCTCCGGATCACGCTCGTCGGCGATGCCGGCGGCGTGACGACGGTATAAGTCCCGCGCTCGATGAGCTTCGCCCCGGTGACGACGCCGGCCGCCACGGCCGAGACCATCCCGACCGCGGGGACCGTGAAGGTCCCGCCGGTGATGTCGAACTGGTCCCCGACGAAGTAGCCGGAGCCGCCCGCGGCGATCGCCTCGCCGACCAGGCGGAGCGGGCTCGCGTTCGCCCTGGTCGCCTCCCTCGTGAGGAAGTTGTCGAAGCCGGCGTGACGTGAGCGGAAGCGGTCGTCGGTCGTGAGGAGCCGACGCCGGTGTCGGATCCGCCGCGCGTGGATGTTGACGGTCTTCTGGAGTTGCAAGTTCTGGGACATGGTCGTCTCCTACGTCGGGAGGGCTTCGTTGAATAAGACGAACCACTCGTTCGTCAAGGTCTTCTGGATTTTCGCATGAGCGCCGGCGGCGATGCCAGCGACGACGAGGTTCTGGCTCCCGGTCGCATAGGTGACGGCCGCGTCGTCGGTGACGGTGATCGGGTTCGCGCCGTCCTGGTTGACGAAGTGAAGGGTGTCGCCGATCGGGATCGGGACCGTCACGGCGTCGGGGATGTTGAGCGTGTGCGCGGCGTTGTTGATGAGGACGGTCCCGTTCCGGTTCCTCATCGTCGGCTCGAAGGTCGCCGCGGTGATCGCCTCGACTACCGCCCGCCGAGCGTCCGGGAAGACGATCCAGACGTCGCTCGAGATGTGCCAGAGCTTGAAGTGTTCGTTCGTCTCGAAGGTCGGACGAGCGCCGGCGGTCGCGGCGGTCTCGTCGTAGCCGGCGAAGCGGATCGTGACGCCGGTGTCGCCGGTGAGCTCGAGGAAGCCGGTCCCGAGGAACGTGACCTCGTAGAACACGCCGAGCGGGAGCGGGAGAGCCGCGAAGTCCTGGATCGTCAAGACGACCGGGTTCGAGGCGTCGTCGAGGGTGAGCATCCGGCCCGCGTCCTCGAGGGCGGTCGTGTAGGTCGCGACCGTCTCGAGCTTCTCGAACTTCCGGTCGAGCGCGCCAGGCGTCCAGACGCCGTTGATGTGGATCCAGGGGCGGTCGAGGGTTCGGTCGTAGACCTGGAAGCCGTCGCGCGGCTGGATGTAGAACCAGGGCGAGCCGTCCGTCTGGCCGGGGACGTTCGTGAAGACCGCGAGCGCGTCGGCGATCCCGCCGGTGTCCGGGCCCCAGTTCGTCCCGGTCGGCGTCCCTGGGCCGAGGAGGTAGGTGTCGCCGACGGCGGGGCCGACTGGCTCCGCGGTTCTCTGGTCGATGATGAAGGCCTGGCTCTGGGAGTCGAGGATGACCATCGACGAGTCGAACCCGTTCTTCCAGTCGTTCGTCCCGAGGGTGTACTCGAAATTGACGCCGATGTTGGGGAGTGCGGTCTGGGGCATGGTGGACTCCTACGGGCTCACGTCGCGGAACTCTACACGAAGACCGAAGCCGACGTCGCCGGAGACATCGAAGGCGGTGTTCCCGACGGTCCGGACGATCTGGGCGCCGAGCGAGAGGCGGGTGATGTCGTCGACGACGTTGATGACGGAGAACCTCGCGTCGAGGTCGATGTCGTCGAGCATCCGGAGCCAGGCGGCCCGGTAGTTGTTTTGCTCGGCGATGACCGTCTCCGAGAAGACCGTCCCGTCGAGCGTCGCCGAGATGATGACGCCGACCGTGGCCGCGTCGTTGACGATGCCGATCGTGTTGACCTGGGCGAGCCCGCCAGGAAGGCCGGCGACGGCCGGCGTCCCGAGTTGCGGGTTGAACTTGAGGAGGCCGGGGACCCCGAAGCCTGGGCCGCGCCCGCCGGCGTCGAACGCGATCCCGCCCGAGTTCGAGTTGAAGACCTTCGTGATCCGGAGCGCGAAGTTGTCGCGGATCGTCAGCACGATCGAGGCGCGTTGCATCGGGAAGTCCATGCCGGGGACGAGGACGAGCGGGCCCTGGATGTTCTCCAGGAAGTCGGCGACCTGGCTCTGGCGGATGAGGTCATAGAACTCCTGGTGGAACTGGGTCCGGTCGTCACTGGTTCCGAGTTGCCGGACCGAGAAGAACTCGCCGAAGCCCTCCCGGCCGCCGGCCTCCTGTTCTTGCTCGAAGGTCAAGGCCGAGCCCGCGATGAGGATCGCGTTCTGTGCCGTCGGTGATGTCTGGAGGAAGGCGGGCTCGTTCGTCTCGCTCAAGATGTCCGGGACCAGGAGGCCCGACGTCCCCGGCGCGGTACTGTCCGAGCGATACCAGTCGACGATCACGACCTGGCGAACGGCGGCTCGCGGCGGCGCCGCTTGCTGGCGGAAGCCGACCCCGAACATGAAATTCAAGGGGACGATGTTCGCGGGCGGTTGCTGGCGAAGGTTCACGTCGCCGAAGCGCGTCGTGATCGTGACCTTCGCCCCGACGCGGGAGATCGTGAACGGCCGGCCGACGGACACGGCCTCGAGCCTCGCGCGGATCTCCTCCGCCCCGTCCTCGAGCGTCGGGAAGCTCGTCTGGGGAAGCCGGAAGTCGGCGCCGAAGTTCTCGAAGAGGATCCCGTCGAACATATCGAAGAGGAAGCGGCGATCCTCGCCGACGCCCATCGTCCCGAGGAGCTCGACCGTCCAGATCCGATCGTTCCCGGATCCTGGGACCGGGTCGGGCGTGAACGGCGGGGCCCCTTGCGGGAGGACGACCCCGATGTTCGGGGCCTCGCCGCCGAAGTCGCCGCCGAAGTTGAGCCCGAAGCCGAAGACCTCGAACTCGCGCGTCGTGGCGACCTGGCCCTCGTTGCCGGCGGTCGTCCGGTTCGTGATCTCGACGGTGAAGTCGAGCTCGTCGGGGATCCCTGGGTTCGTCTGCGGGATGAAGTCGGTCGTGATGAACTCGTTCGAGAAGATGTTGATCCGGTCGACGACGATCGCGGACGTGTCGACGCGCCGGACGACGACATGGGCGCCGACGTCTCCGGCTTGCTGGATGTTCGCGTCGTCTTGCTTCGTGTCGAAGGACTGGTTGATCCGGTTCCGGGTGAGCCAGGTGATGTCGAGCGTCCCGACCGCGCGGGTCCAGCCGTCGAGATCGTGGAAGCGGTTCAAGTTGACCATCGGGTCGCCTGGCGGGATCGGGTTCCGGATCCGTTGCTGGACGTCCGTCGAGAGCGTCGCCGCCGAGCCCTCGGCGAGGAGGTTCCGGACCGTCTGCGGGAGGATCTTCACGTCGATCAAGCCCGGCGGATCCGGGAGCGCGCCGGCTCGCTGGAGGAGGCCCAGGCCGAGGCCGATGAACCAGACGACCGCGTTGTCCAGGTGATCGGCGGGGACCGTGTCGAAGAGCCCGAAGTGGCAATTCTGGAGCGTGATGATCCCGCCGCCGGCGTCGATCGCGGTCTCGAAGAAGAGGAGCTCCTCGTCGATGAGGAACACGTTCGACGGGTCGTTCGGGTTGATCGTTGTCGAGGCGACCGCGATGAGCTCGTCGATCCGGACGTCGTTGAGCGCGTCGATCGAGATGTCCTGGATGAAGGGCGTGACGTCGCCCTTGTCGCGCGAGATCGCGGCGGTGATGAGCGCGGTCGGCGTGAAGTCGTTCTCGGTCCCCTCCAGGCCGAACGGCGTCCCGACCCGGTCCGAGAGAACGTCGAAGGAGATGTGAAGGCCGCCGTCGCGCGAACATAGGACGGCCAGGTGTCGATCGTTGTCGAGCGATAGCTGGAAGGGGACCTCCCAGAGCCGCTCGCGGAGCGACGGCTGGGCGGCGGAGTTGATCGGCTGCCAGCCGGTGTCGGTCGGGTCGGAGTAGCTTCCGGCGTTGAACGAGAAGACGTCCTGGACGGCGTCGATCGTCATCTCGTTCTCGAGAATCTTCCCGCGGTCGACCGACGTGATCCGGATCGGGAGGCGGGTGATCCCGAAGCGGGCCCAGGAGAACTCGAGGACGTCGCCCGGCTGGACGTCGAACTGGGAGCGGTCGGTCACGAGCTTCATCGTGACGATCGGCGTCGAGAGCGCGCGGAGCTCACGCCAGGCGATCGAGTTCGCGAGCGTCGGGTTCTTCACGCCAGGCGAGCGGATCTTCGCCGCGTTGATCGCCTTGACGATGTCCTGGTTCGCCATGTCTTGAGCGAGCGCGAAGCTCGTCGTGTAGTTCTTCCGCCGGTCGGTGAACTCGATCTGGATCTGGTTCTGGGTCTCCGCCCAGGTCGGCCGCTGGAAGCGCGTGACCGACTTGACGTTCGACTCGTCGAGGAGCGGGAGCGTCCCCGGCGTGTAGTCGAAGCGGACGAGCGTGAAGGAGAAGAGGCCGGTCACGGCGTCGACCGTGAGGATCCCGTCGACTTGTTGTTCGACGAGCTTGATGAGCTCGAGGACGTCTTGCTGGCGGTCCCAGACCCAGGCGAAGCCCTGGCCCTCGGTCGCGAGGATCGCCGCCTGGGCGCGGAAGTTGACCAGGTCGACGTCGGAGGAGCCCCGAGCCAGGCCCCATTCGGTGTTAGTGAGCGCCTCGAAGACGACGTTCATCGGGTTCGCGCCGAGGTCGATCTCCTCGTTCCCTGGCTGGAGCGTCGCCAGGTCCAGGCCGTCGGGGATCCGCTGGACCTCGTAGGAGAACGAGCGAAGCTGGGGCGCGAGCCCGATCTCGCCCCGCTCCCAGGTGATGAAGCACGTCCCGCGGTAGGCCGGTTGCGGTTGCTGGAACGGCGAGAGGTAGGTCGAGATCGCCTGGGTCTCGGTCCCTGGGAAGATCCGCCCGCCGCCGACCAGGCCGCCGCCGCCGCCGGACTCCTCGCCGCCGTAGAACTCCGGCTCGTCGATGAAGTAGGAGGCGCCGATGTCGGTCGGGACCAGGTTCGCGTCGGCGCTCGGCGCGTCCTGGCCCCAGGCGAACGAGTCGTCGTTCCGGATGTTGATGAGGAGGTCGACCGGGCCCCGACAGATCGCCATCTGGAGCCCGATGAAATACCGGAAGCCGGTCGTCACGGTGTCGCTCGAGAACATCCCCGTCTTGATCTTCTCGGTGATCGGGTCGGCGATCAAGTCGCCATACCAGACGACGTTCACGCCGGACATCCGGACGCGGCCCCAGATCAAGGGAACGGCTCGGCCCTCGGTCGCCGTCGGGACGTTGAAGTCGCCCAGGCCGGCCGGCTTCGCGTCCTCGATGTTCGGCTTCGGACGGAGGAGCTCGGTCACGAGGAACGTGATGACGTTGATGAGGAGCATGACCCAGAAGACCACGGCGCGCTCCTATGATCCGCCGCGGAGTCGCGTGTTGAACGGGTTCTTCCTGGGGACGAACGGGAAGCCGCCGTAGTCCAGGACGGCCGCGAACTTCGTGTCGCAAGTCGCGAGCGAGTGATCGCAACCGGCGAAGACGTCGACGTCCGAGCCGATGACCGTCTCGGCGAACGGGAGGAGGAGCGTGAGCGTGTCGCCCGCCTGGGCGAGAATCATCCGCGCGTCGTCCAGGGTCCCGGCGGGGAACCTGGCGAAGCCGCCGACGAAGTTGTCCGCCGGACCGACGCCGCCGGCGCCGTTGACCGTGATGTCGTTCCCGGAGACCGCCGAGACGAGCCCGGTGAACGTGAAGAGGCCGATCGAGACCTTGCATCGCTCATCGTAGAGGATGTGATTACAGAGCCCGAGGTAGGTGAAGCGCGGCGCCGCCCGGTTGAAGACCTTCGTGTTCGGATTACAGAGGAGCTTCGCCTCGAGCTCGCCGTCGAAGGAGGCGTTCGCGATGAAGCCCTCGAACAGAACCAGGACTTCCTCGGCTGGGTCGGTCAAGTGAGCCCGGAGGATCTGGACCGTCCCGACCTGGCCGGGGAGGTTGACGATGAACTTCGCCGGGACCGGGTTGTCGAGCGGGAGCGTGATCGTGAGTTGACCGGCGGAGTCCTCGACCGTGGCCTCGGTGTTCGTCCTTGAGATCCTCTCGGTCGTGTAGGCGAAGCCGTTCCAGACGATGTCGCGCTGGAACGACGTGAAGCGGAAGATCTCGAGGCCGAAGATGAACGTGTAGAGCTCGATGACCTGGCCGGACTCTCGGCTGGTCTCCTGGGCGGCGAAGGTCATGACGGGACTCCGGTGAGGTTGAAGTCGATCCTAGACTCTCCGGGCCGTTGATGCGAGAAGCCCGGCGCGTCGTTCGAGATCCGCGAGAGCGTGAGGAACTCGATCCGGTTGATGTCGACGAGCGGGAGCGCCGGCGTGATCCCTGGCGAGAGCGTGATCCGCTCGACGGTGTCGGAGACGACGGAGGAGCCCGTGATGAGATGCTGGGAGACCGTCCCGTCGACGCGGATGATCTGGATGTCCGAGCGCGGCGTGATCTCCTGGACGAACTGGGTGAAGCCGAAGGCCTCGAAGTCGATCTGGGTCGACGTGTCGGCGATGTCGGCGATCGCCTTGAAGTCGTTCCGGCCGGTCCCGACGTAGAACGCAAGCTGGGACCCCTTGAGGAAGTGGAGGAGTTGACGGAAGTCCCAGGTGTCCTCGAAGCTCTTCCCCTCGAAGCCGTAGTTGAACGACGGCTTCCCCTTCGTCCACGAGGAGAACTGGAGCGCCGGGCCGGTCTCCGGATCCAGGCGGACGACCTTCCGGCGGATCCCCTCCTTCACGGTCGAGCTCTTCATGAAGTTCAAGCGGTCGATGAGCGGCTTCGCGACCGTCTGGCCGCCGCCGAGGTAGGTCGGGAACGCCGCCTGGCTCGCGAGGTTGACGTTGTCGAGGACCGTGAACTCGATCTGGAAGTCCGTCGGGCCGATGGCGAAGCGGGACGCGGAAAGCTGGGGCCGCGTGAGCGCGGTCCGGACCGGGATGACGATCGTCTCGACGGCGTCGAAGGCCGTCCCGATCCCGACCTGGAGCTCGATGTCGTTCGGGTTCACGGTGAGGATCTCGAGCGTCTCGGCCTTGAAGTTGTTGTCGTAGATCATGACCAGGCCGCCGGCGCGGAAGTCGGCGAAGGCGGTGTCGACGATGACCGTCGTGTTCCCGATGTTGAGCGGAGCGCCGAGCGGCTTCGACTCGTGCCAGACCGGGACGCCGAACACGCGGCTCTGCCAGTCGAAGAGGACCGCGTTGATCGAGTCGCGCGTCCGATCGTCGTCGGTCCGGACCGTGAACTTGAAGATCTGGCGCGGGTTCTCGCGGACGTTGATCCGTTGCTCGCTCCCGTCGTTGACCTCGATGACGTCCGTCTTGAACTGGAGGGTCTCGCCGATCGGCGACTGGGGCCGATACTGGAAGAGCGTGATCCGGTTCCCCGTGATCGGGACGATCAGGAAGTCGATCGCGGTGTCGATGTCGAAGTCGAGCGTCCCGGTGATGCTCGGCGGGCCGGCCGTCGTGACCTGGACGTCGAGGATGAAGTTGTCGAGCGACGCCATGAGGAGCGGGAGGGCCGGGAGGTTCGTCGCGGCGACGCCGGCGCCGGCATTGTTGACGAAGGCCTCCCAGGTTCGCGCCTCGTTGCGGAAGGCGTTGAAGAGCTCGAGCGTCCGGATCTGGGTCGTCAAGACGTTCCCGAGATCCAGTCGGCCGGGGAAGACGTGCCACTTCTCGAACCAGTCGCTCGGCTGGTCGAGGTCGACGAAGCCGGCGACGTCCTTGAACGGCCCGAGGTTCGCCTCCTGGAGCGCGGCCGTCCCGACGACGACCGAGCCGTCCTCGATCGTCGCGACGTTGTCGGGGTCGAACGGGTCGACGCCGAAGCCGGTGATGAACGTCCGGACCCGCTCGAAGGGGTCGTAGTTGCTGGGGACCGTGGCCGGATCCGACGGGTCGTAGGGCGCGGACGGGTAGGCGAAGCCGCCGACCGCGAAGCCGGGCGGCTTCGGATCGCCGACATCCGGATCCGGGAAGGGTCCGGCCGGGCCGGGTCGCGGTTGTACGTTGCCGGCGAAGTCGGTCATCGCGGGCCGCCTCTAGGCGTTCTCGCGCCGGTAGGCGATCCCGCCGTTCCAGGACTCCTCGGTGTTGTTCTGGAGGAATTGCTTCCGGACCCAGGGGAAAAAATACCAATCCTCGCCGGCGATCGAGATGATCTGGCCCGGCTGGATGTTGGCGATGTTGCACATCCGGACGTCGGCCTGGAAGCCGACCCGCCGCGCGAGGTCCGGCGCCGGGACGCGGTCCTCGAGCTCGAGCGGGATCGGGAAGAGCGGCTTGTAGGCGGTCGCGAGCGTGATCTCGAAGCCGCCGAAGGCGGCGAACTCTCGCGAGGTACGCCAGCCGCCGGCGCCGATCCAGCGCGGGTTCCCGGCGCGGTCGTTCCCTGGCGTGGCGGTGTTCGCCATACAAGCCCAGGCCGTCGCCGGATCCGGCTCGCCCGGATACCCGTCGACCCGCATCGTCGCCGCGAGCGAGAGGTTGTTCCCGAAGCCGTCGATCCCGAAGGAGTGCTGGGTGATCGCTGGGACGTCGATCCGGCTCGAGGACTGGTCCCAGAAGTGGCCGTAGCAATACTCGCCGCCGACCCAGTCGCCGATCTTGAGGATCTCGCCGAAGCCGAAGTGACGGTAGCGGCCGGCGTCGACCTCGACGACGACGTGGACGTATGCCGGCGAGGCGTCGTTCTCGAAGAAGAAGAAGGACGTGTGAGGCCCGGCGAACTGGTTGCAGCATCGTTGCGTGTCGAGGTTCGTGAGGACGTTCGTCGGGAGGCCGTTCCCGGAGTCGCCCGTGGCCGTCCAGGGGTCGGTCGTCGGCGACGGATCCGCGGCGGTCGCCTGGTAGATCCCCATCGTCCCGTTATCGGTCGCCTCGGTGTATTGCATCGAGACGAAGATCGAGTTCTTCGAGAAGCCGATCGAGCCGACGTCGGCGGTGATCGTGTTGAAGAAGGTCTCGGTCCAGCCGTTCGCCTGGAGGAAGGTCGAGAGTTGCGTGAGGAGGTTCTCGATCGAAGTCGATGTTCCGGTCTGGAAGGCCATGATCTAGGCGTCCTCTCGTAAAAATTGGAACGCGAATTGCTCGGTCCGGTTCGCGCTCTGGAAGGCGCGGTAGTGTATCCCGCCGACGATGACCCGGTCCTGGGCGAGGATGTTGTTCCCGGCCGTGGACGCCCAGAAGACCGAGTCGAGCTCGCCGAGGATCTGGAGCGACGGGATCGAGAACCAGACGATCGTCGGGACGAGGATCGTGATGTTGCCGCCGGAGTCTTCGGTCTCGCGGAGCGTCGTCGTCGGGACCCCAGGGCTCCCGGTCGTCGGGATGACCCCGTCCCACTGGCGGCCCGGACTGTTCGGGAGGAACTTCGAGGCGGGGTTGTACTCGTTCGAGGTCGGCGGGTTCGGCCGGGCTGGATAGACGGATCGCTCGGTGAACGACTGGCGCGTCCCGCCGAATTGCCAGTTCCTCACGAATTGCCAGGTCCCGTCGAAGAAGCGCAAGCCCGCCGGGCCGCGCGAGTTGCCGCCGGTGAAGGTCGAGGCGCCAGGGTCCGCGATCCCCGCCTGGGAGAGCCCCGACGCGGAGAAGCTCGTGTTCCACTTTGAAGTCGTGCCGGCGATGTAGAGCGGGTACGGATACTCGACCGGCGTCGCGAACGGGTTGAGGAAGCCCAGGTAGAACGACTGATAAGTCGAGCCGATCCTCATGATCCCGGAGAGGACGCGCGGCGTGACGTGGAACCAGCACTCGATCGAGCCGTCGGTGAGCGGGACGAGGCCGCGATCTCGTTCGGCGAGAGGTAGGAGAAGCCCGGCTGGTCCTCGAGGAGGAGGAGGGTGTTGAAGCCGGTGAAGCCGAAGAGTTGCCAGTTGAAGACCGCGGGGCCGGTGTCGCGGACCTCGAGGATCCCGACGAAGATCTGGTCGGCGCCGGCGTTGCCTGGCCCCTGGAGGAGGAGCTCGCGCTCGAGGACTTGGATCCCGCCGCCGCCGGCGATGATCGGGTTGTCGATCGTCGAGGTCGAGACGGCGTCGTTCCGATTGATCGCCCAGTTCTGGACCTCGAAGGTGAGGTTGAAGGTCGCGTCGTCCGCTCCGGTTCCGCCGGTCACGGCGACCGGGTTCCCTGGCGCGGCCGAGTAGGCGCCCGTGTTGAAGACGCGGATCCCGTCGATGACGCCGGCGGCGACGCTCGTGACTTCGAGGGTCGCGACGAGCGAGTTGACGACGGTCCCGCCGGAGACGGTGAGGATGTCGCCGACGGTGTAGCCGGTCCCGCCGGCAACGATCGCGGCGGCGATGACGTTGTCGTTCGTGGCGAGATCCAGGAGCCGGAGGAGGGCTTCATCGTAGCCGGTGACGGTGACGTTGTGCGTGGCGCTCACTGGTTCGCTCCTATCCGAGGACCCGGCGGATCGTTTCCGGGTTCTTCTGGATGACGTTGATGATCGCCTGGGCGCCCTCCGGCGTCTCGATCCCGCTCGGGATGTCGGCCGGGTCGGTGACGTTGATGACGTTGACCTGGGGCGGCGCCTGGGCGGCCTGGTTGATGTTGATGTTCGGGTCGATCTGGCCGGAGCCTGGCGGCGTGAAGAGCTCGGGCCCACGTTCGCCGACGAGGACCGGCTGGCCGCCGCGGACCGTTCCGCCGGCCTGGAAGCCGCCGCCGAAGAGTCCGCCGACGAACGAGAGGAAGCCGCCCTCGGCGCCTCCGCCCAGGTTCCCCAGGATCTCGAAGACCTCGGCCGCCAGGGCCTCGGCGGCGAGTTGCTGGAGGAGTTGCGCGAACTTGAACGGGATCTCGTCGAGGCCGTCGCTCAAGGGGTCGGCGATGATGCCGGCGAGCGTTCGCTCCGAGGCCTCCGAGACGTCGTCGAAGAAGTCCTGGAGGGTCGGGAGCGCGTCGGCCGCGGCGTCCTTCTCGTCGAGGAGCGTCTGGGTGAGCTCGCGGATCCGGGCCGCTTGCTCTTCCGTTGCGCCGGAGGCCAGGGCGCGGAGCTCGGCGTTCGCGGCGAGCTCGACGTTCGTCGCCTGGAGGAGAAGGATCTCCTCCTCGAGGGCCTCGATCTGTTCCTGGAACGTCGCCGCCAGTTCGGACGCCTCGATCTCTTCGCGGAGCGCCCGCTGGGCGGCGATGCTTTGCTCGGCTTGCTCGAGGAACGCCACGCGGAGCGCCTCGATCTCCGGCCCCGGTGTCGACTCGCCGAAGATCTCGTTCTCCGCCGCGGCCAGCGCCAGGTCTTCACGGTAGCGCCGGATCGCCTCGGCCGCGCCTTCGCCCGCCGTGGCCGTGAGCCGAAGCTCCTCCTCGCTCATCCGGAGCGACGAGAGGAACTCCTCGATCCCTTCGGCGACTTCACGGAGCTCCTCCGGGTCGACCGCCACGGCGCCGGCGGCGCCTTCGCCCTCCGGTCCCTTCGCGGCTTCGGCGATGTCGCGAGCGCCTTCGTCCCAGAGCTCGACGAGGGCTTCGATCGTCCCGCTCGTGTCGGCGATGAGCTCGTCGCGGAGCTCGCGGAAGTTCTCGAAGAAGAGGTCGGCCGTGTCGCCGCCGGCTTCGGAGAGGATCGTCCCGATCCGGCCGGCCGACTCCCCGAGCCCGGAGACCAGATCGTCGCCGAGGTTCGCGAAGATGTCCCGCGCCTCGCCGAAGTCGCCACGGAGGACCGCCATGATCCCCGAGACGAGGTTCGAGATCCCGACGCCGATCTCCCCGAAGATGCCGAAGAAGACCTCGCCCAGGACCGCGCCCACGGCGCCGAGCGTCCGGCCGACGAACTGGAACGCCGTGACGAGGACCGTGATGAGTGAGTCGGCCAGAAGACCGACCGCGCGCGTCGCCAGGAGGACGACCGTCGCGAAGACCTGGACGCCGCTCGTGACTTCCGTCGTGTCGTCGAGCGACCCGGTCAGAGCGTCCGAGAGAAGGTCGACCGCGTCCGCGAGGCCCTTGATCGCCTGGGCCGCGGAAGATCCCGCGCCGCTGGCTTCGTTGATCCCGCCGACGAACGAGAGGAGGGAGTTGTTGAGGACCGTGAACGCCTGGCCGATCGTCGAGACGGTCGTCGCGAACTGGGCGTCGAGCTCCCCTCCGCCCTTGAGGATCGCGCGGAAGAACTCCTCCGACGAGACCTTCCCCTCGATGACGAGCGTCCGGAGACGCCCGACCGATCCGCCGGCGGCGTCGAGTCCACGGGCGGCGGCCTGGGCGAGCGGGAACGCGCCCTCGAGGATCGAGTTGAACTCCTCGCCGCGGACGATGCCGCTCGAGAAGGACTGGGAGAGTTGACGAAGCGCGCCGGCCGACTCGGCGGCGGCGCCGCCCTGGATCGCGAGCGCCTTCCCGGAGATCTCGACCAGGCGGAAGAGCTCCTCCTGGCTCGCGCCGAGCTCGTCCGCCGCGATCGACGCGCGCGAGAAGAGCCCGACCGTCGCCTCGAACGAGGTCCGCGTGTCCTGGGAGATGTCGAAGAGGCGCTCCTGGGCCGCGGTGAGCTCCTCGGTCGAGTCGGTGACGACGCGGAGCCGGTTCTGGAGGGCCTGGTAGGTGTCGACCGCGCGGACGATCTCACGGACGCCCAGGGCGAGCCCGAAGCCGGCGGCGGCTCCCGCCGCGACCTTGAACGCGCCCGAGAGGCCGCTGACCTGGCCGCGAAGTCCACGGAGAGGACCGCCCGCCCGGCGCGCGCCGGAGGCGACTCCGCGAGAGTCCAGGACGACGCGGATGACTCGGTCGGTCATGAGCGAGTCCTCGCCGGCTTATGGGCGAGGGCGGCCTTCCGCTTCCGCTCCTCCGTCTCGTCGATGCTCTTCCAGTGATCGACCAGAACCTTGTCGACCTTCCAGACGATCCGCTTCAAGCGGTCCAGGTTGAGCCCGTAGGCGTCACAGTAGGCGGCGATCGCGGAGATCGGGATCGGCCCGCGCGGGTGTCGTCGCTCGCCCTGGAGATCCTGGAAGGCCTCCCAGTAGAGGAGGAAGGCCGGGTCGACCGTCGGCGGCGCCTCGGGATGTTCCGGAGGCGCGAGGCCTCGCTCCTTCATGGCCGCGATGATCTGGTCCGAGACCTTCGCGTCCCCGATCCGGAGCGTGTGATCGAGGACTTCTATGAGTTTCCCGCGGCGTCCTCTTCGTGGGCCGCGCGGTAGTGACCCCAGCGAAGCGCGACGACCTGGATCGCCTGGAAGAACTTCGGCGCGCGCTTGAAGAGGCGGACGGCGTTCGTCTCGGTGAACTTGAGCTTCGCGTCCTTTTTGTCCTTCGGATCCGTCCAGGTCCAGCCGAGGACGACCGTCCGGGCGTAGAGCTTCCAGAGAAGCTCGCGGTCGACATCGTCCTCGATCGAGTCCAGGCCGTTGCCCTTCATCCCGACCGCCAGTTCGGCGAGCTCGCGCCTGTAGTGGGAATTGAGCGCGGCGTCGGCCGGCCGGACCTTCACGACCGCGATCACTTTCCCGCCGAACTCGATCTCGCACTCTCGCCCCTCGCTCGCTAGTTTCTCGGATACTTCAAAGGCCTCTAAGACTCTCACGGTCTTCCTCCTGGGCCTCGAAGGCCCGGTTGTCGTGATGAACTACCGGGCGAAGTTCACGCGCTGGGTCGACATCGTGTAGCCGAACACCGACGAGAGGATCGCCTGGTAGGTTCCGGGGATCGTGACGTCCGCGTTTTTGCCTGGGACATCCGGCGCTCCTCCGGAGAACTTGATCCGCGGGAGGTCGAAGATCAAGCTCCGCCCGTCGCCGCCCTGGGTGATGAGATCGAGCGAGGTCTCCGCGTTCTGGAGGATGACCTGGAGGATCTCGTCGTTGTCGAAGTAAGTCGAGAGCGTTCCCGTGACCGAGAACTCGCCGACCCCGATCCCAGACGCGCCGAAGACCCCGACCGCCGGCTGGCGGCGGAGGTTGTTGTTGATCTCGATCGTCGCCTCGAGGACGAAGTTGAGACCGGCGGCGTCGACCGGGTCGATCCCTCGGCCGAGCCGGCCGATGTCGCTCGACGTGTTGTAGACGTCAAACTGTTCCGCGGCGAGGTCGTTCGGGAGGGTCGCGTAGAGCTCCGGGTAGGTCGGCGTGTTGTCCGAGACCGCCGAGTTGAAGCCGAAGAACGTGAGCGAGCCGACCGCGATCGCCTGGGGCGCGAGCGTGAGGTTGAAGGCGTTGATCGCCATCCCCAGGAAGAGCTCGCGCGTGATCGGGGAGTGATCCTCGAAGCGCCGCTCGAGCGCGAACTGGTGAGCCGAGATCGCCTGGGCGCCGTTCTCGATCCGCGAGCCGTAGAAGGCGAGGACCTGTTCGGTCCCCGCGGCGTCCGTGACCATGCCGGTCTGTGCCTCGGTCGTCATCGTGTCGGCCGTGAGGTCGATCTCACGAGCTCGGACCCAGATGTTGTTCCCGACGCTCGCAAAATCGGCGAACTTGAACCACTGGCCGATCAAGGCCGGAAGGCCTGGGCCGAAGGCGTTGTCGAGCGCGCCGGCGGGGAACTGGAACACGGCGTCGCCGCCGCCGACCGTGACGGAGATGTCGCCGACGCCCTGGGCCGCGAAGCCGGTGGCGTTGATCCGGGTGAAGGCGTCGGCCGTCTCCGTTCCGAGGACCGCCGTCGTCGCGGTTCCCGCGAGCGGGTTGACCGTGAGGACGTTGACCGCGATCCCGGTGATCTCGAAGATCCCGTCGCCGACGTCGCCCGTCGCGAGCTTCTGGAGGCGGATGATCTGGCCGACGATGAAGTCGGCGCCGTCGTCGACGGTGATCGTCCCCACGCCGAAGGCGGTGATCTCGGCGGTCCCGACCTTCTCGATCGTCGCCGCGAACGTCGAGAACATCGACGACTCGATGAGTTGATCGAAGGCCTCGAAGGAGAGCTCGATCCCGGTGTCTCCTCCGGCTTCGGCCCCGACAAGGATGAGGTCGGAGATCTGGCGATCGGGCCTGATCTCCTCCGAGACGATCGTGTTCGGGACGAAGGCGAGGTTCGGCGTCCCGGTGAACCTTAACTGGTTGAGCGTGAAGGGTCCGCCAGGGATGGGGGCGGTCCGCTGGGAGCTTCGGAAAAAGCGAAGCCCGACTCGGTTCGTGTCAGACATGGCGGTCTTCTCCTAGAGTTGAGGCCGTCTCACACGGACCGGAATGAGTCATATTCGACGAGGGCGTTGACGTTGACCTGGAACCATCCCTGGATCCGGCCGGCTTCGACGACGCCCTGGTCGCGGAAGCGGATCCCCGTGAGATGAACCGACTCGACGAAGTCGAGAAGGATCTCCGCCAGGGTGTCCGCTCGAGCCTGGCCGGTATTATGCCGGACAAATACCTGGGCCGCGAAGATTGCCGTCCGGCGGACTTGCACCGACGCGCCGGCGCCGAGGCTGGCGAGCTCGCCGGTCGCGTGAGCGAGTGACGCGAAGACGTAGTCGTCGAGGCCGGCGGGATCGAAGTCCAGGTTGTCCCAGGCCACGGTCTCGAGGTCTTCGCCGGCGCCGGTCCAGTGACTCCCGAACGCGGTCCGAACCGTGTCGCGGAACTGGGCCGGGGTTCGTGTGCTGGCGCCCATCAGTCGAGAACCTTCCGCCCGCCGGGGATCGCGAGCGCGGCGTCGATCGCGCGATCGACCCAGCCGGCCGGCGCTTGTGTCGAGTGACCCTCCGCGAGTCGGCTCGCATAAGGGACATTATTCTGGAGGATGAGCGGGCGGCCGATCTTGCCGCGCGCGTAGATCCGGAGCTCGCCCAGGCCGGCGGCGAGAGTCGACGCGCCGGCGGGATCAATCCCGTCGCGCTCTCCTGGACTCGGGACGGCGATCGAGACGACCCAGTTCCTCCGGAAGTGGCCGCCGACGTAGCCGGTCGGCGGTGTCGGATTTTGCCAGAGCGTCGGGTTCCCGACCGGCGAGGCGAAGATCAAGTTCCGGAGCATCGCGAACGCGGTCTTCGCGAAGTCGTCGGCCGTCTCGGCCTCGATCTGGCGGACGATCTCCGCGGGGTTGTAGGGTTTCGTCGCCATTAGGAGGGCGCCCGGACCTGGAGCTTGTAGAGGAAGTCGGTCTTCCCTGGGTGAATCCGATCGAGCGAGATGATGTTCTTCTCGATCCCCTCGTCGAAGATCTTGTCGGCCGTCGTCGGGATCGTTGCGCCCAGGGAGAGCCCGGCGAGGAGGACGGTCTCGTCGCCCTGGCGGATCGAGCTCCCATCGACGAGCGACCGCTTGATCGGGACGACGACCGCCGGCGCCGTGACGAC
>Ga0114923_10001220_pt1 | contig 18221 bp, 17 predicted proteins | sample SumtaG_FD_89578 | JGI IMG/M metagenome (GOLD analysis project Ga0114923, IMG submission 89578) | Deep subsurface microbial communities from Indian Ocean to uncover new lineages of life (NeLLi) - Sumatra_00157 metaG | ecosystem: Environmental > Aquatic > Marine > Oceanic > Sediment | place: near...
GCCGAACCCACCCCTTCCTTTTTCTCCTCTCCTTCCTCGTCAACCGGCTCCTTCTTTTCTCTTTTTGCAGAACTTTTTATTAATTCATCAGAATTTATTTTGATCTTTTCAGCGTCTTCTAGTGCTACTCTTAGGCCAATTGCAAGATCACTTGTCACATTTGCACCACCAAACGGAATACATCCACTATAGGTAATAGCATCCTCAACAAAAGTCGTAATAGAAGTCGTTCCCCCTCCAACATCAAGCAAAGCAACCCCCAATTCTTTCTCAGTCGCAGTCAAAACAGAGGTTGATGCAGCCCAGCCGCTAAAAACAACGTCCTCGACTTTCAAACCCAATTGCTGCACACATTTAATCAAATTATGAAGAGCTGTGCTTGTAGCAGATACAATATGCGCGTCCACTTCAAGCCTAGTACCGCTCATTCCAACAGGATCTTTGATCCCGCCTTGAGCATCAACGATAAATTCTCTTGGAATAACATGCAAAATTTCTCTAGAAGGTGGGATAGATACTGTCCTAGCGCTTTCAATTGCCCTAAACACATCATCTGTAATGATCTCATCCTGGGCCACTGCTACCACGCCTTTATTATTTGTACTTGTGATATGCTTCCCATTGATTGAGACGTAAACTGAAGATACTGTGAGTCCTGCCATCCTCTCTGCAGCTTCCAAAGAAGAAGCAATAGAATTTATTGCCTCGTCAATATTCACAATCACACCTTTTTTAATTCCCTGACTTGGATAACTTGCAACGCCTATAACTGAGGGCTGCCTATTCTCTTCAACCGAAGCTATTGTAGTGCAGATTTTTGTAGAACCAACATCAAGTGCAGTAACTATTCGATTTGCCATTCCAGATATTCCAAATAAATAATAGTAAGTTAAGTTTCGAGTCTTATTTTAGCAGTATCACTTTAAAATTTCAAAGATTGCTGACTTAGTATAAATAAAATTAACATTGTATTCAAATGAGGGAATGATTGTACAACAATTTATGGACCCTACCTGCCCTTCCGACGTCTTCGCTCATCTCATCTGAAAGCATGGGACTACCGAACACTTGTAATCTCCGCCCTTACATCTATCCTCGAGTAGGATTTCCCAGCTGTGCTTAATTCTGCAAGCACAATCTCTAGATCACTTAACTGATCTTCAATATCCCGATTAACACCAAAAATGAAAGTCTTGTTCTCAAGCGTGCTTACTCTCAAAGAAAATTTACTCTCCCAGATAGTCTCAGTCACAGACAAATCATCGCGCCTGTCAAAAAATTCAAGCGCTTCGATCGTATATACAAGCGCTTCATTATCAAGCACGTCCCCTTCTTTATACTGAGAATTCCCATAATAATAAATCCTTTGAAGTCCTGCAAAATCCGTCTTATTCATCTGCTCATTCACGTCTTTAAAATGTGCATTTATAACTTGATTGATCTCATTCTTGATCTCCTGCAAGACTGCAGTTTTTTCCTCAATTGACACAGTGGAATAGTCAAATTCCTCTTCTGCCTCTCCCTCCTCCAGCTCCATATTCGCAATAATTCTTTGCTTAATAATCTCTAGTTCAGTGTCCTGCGAATAATACGCCTCCCATTCCTCTTTAGAGAAACTCACCTTTTGCTCCAAAGGAATTGCAACCACATAATTATCCTTATCAACAAGATAAACCCCATCAAAATCTATGTACACGAACCGCGGATACCTTTCTGTGATTTCGACCACAAGCTTGGAAGGCAGCTGCTTTCTGGCGTAAACCTCTTTTATATAGACTGACAGAGCGTCCACGTCCTTTTCCACGTCCGACAAACTAACAGAATAGATATTTTTACCTTTGTATTTGGCTGCAATTTCTTCAAGCTTTTCCTGCTCAATCTGCTCTACTCCTTCAAATCGGATTTCTTTGACTTTGAAGTAATCAGTTTTTGTCATCAAACGGGCGAAAACGAAAATGCCCAGGCCAAGGAAAATTATTAGAAAAAATTTATATTGTCGGAGAATGAATTTAAAAAAAGTGAAAATGAATCGATAGCGCCTTTTGAAGCTGCTTGTTGAGCCTTTGGCTTGTCCTTTCCCACGTCCCCTGATTCTTGGCAATCTATTTTTGATCCACGTCAAAGGACTTCTTCTATTTCTAGAAGGCTTCCTAGTCGCCATTTCTGGCTTTCTCTGCCAGATTATTTTGCCTTTCCCACTCACAAAAAATAGTTAAAAGATTTTCTTCTTACACATATTATAACCTTTTTGCAGGAAAGACTAATTGACCGCTTTGTAGATTTTGGGAAATTTACTCTATGCCTAGAGCTTTCATCAATTTTTTGACTGCAGCTTCTCCTTCTTTTTTCTCAAGATAACTTAGAAGCTTCCTTCTTTTGCCTACCATGGTGATAAGGCCTCGTCTTGAGTGGTTGTCCTTTTTGTGGGACTTGAGATGCTCTGCAAGCTCTGTGATCCTTGAACTTAGAAGTGCTATCTGAATTTGAGGAGATCCTGTGTCAGCATCGCCTTGAGCGAACTTCTTTATGATCTTCTTCTTTTCGTCTGCTTTAATTGCCATTTTTGTGCTTTAAAAAATAAGCTAAAACCTCAGTGGCATCATGGCCGAAGCACACCAAAGTAAAAGTAAAATTGTGTGTGCATTATATACTAAAAGGAGAGTTTGGGGCAATACTATAGGGCAAATCAACAAACAAATGCTTTTTACTCTGATTTAATTTATAATTACCCCATATTAGCGCGAGAACACATGCAACTAAACTACACTATCAGAGGCAAAGAGAACGGAAAAAAAATCGTGCTTGTTCATGGCTGGGCAAAGGCTGCCAGCATTGAGAGTCTTGCCAAGTTGCAGGACGAATTGGTGGAAAAAGACTTCCACGTATGGAACATAGAACTCCCAGGCTTTGGCAAATCCAAAAAAGCGCCTGATGATTGGGGGACTCCTGAGTTTGCCAAGGAAATAGCAATCTTCATCAAAACAAAGGTCTTAGGAGACGGCGACAAAGAATACTATCTATTTGGCCACTCTTTTGGAGGCAGCATTGGCGCATATATCAGTGCGAACTTACAGCCAAAACCTACAAAACTGATCCTCTGCTCAACTGCTGGATTGCGATACAAAACACTGAAAGCGTGGATTCTTCTGCCATTTGCCAAGATTTTGAAAATTTTTCTATTGGTTTTTCCAAAGGGTTTGCGAGAAAAGATTAGAAGAAATGTTTATTATTATCTGATTCGTGAACGCGATTATGTCGATACAGCAGACAAAAAAGAGCAGTTTATCAAAATCACAAACCAGGACTTGAAAGAGACATTCAAACGAATCAGAATCCCCACGTTGATAATCTGGGGCAAAGATGACAAAATCACACCTTTAAAAATGGGAGAAAAAATCAACAAACTAGTCGACGGGTCAAAACTTGAAGTGATTGAGGGGAAGCATGGGGTGCCGATTACTAGGACTGGAAAAGTTGCAGGCCTAATCAATAAATTCCTCTGAACCAAAAACCGTTTGCTCTAATCCATAATACTCAACCATACTTGTTACAAATCCATTGTCTTGGTTGTAGAACCTTTGCAACTCTCCTTTTCCCTTCCGAGAAACTAACTTTGCAACTACCGCAACCAATTCTTGTTTCAATTCAAAGAACTCCTCACCATTTAATATAGGTAATTCAGACAATTCTGCTGGGAAATTCCTGACTAACATCACCATATCATCTATCACAGAAATGCAATCAGGAAAATTATTTTTCATTCTATTCTATCTCATTTCTCCTATAAGACTCGGTTCCTCTTCGTCTGAGTTCCCCCCCTCTAATTTGCTCATTCCAGAAATCTTAGCGCCTAACAAGCGACCCTTCAAAGACAGAACGCTTTGAAGAAGTAAATTTCTACCTCCCTGAGTATCAAAAAGCACAGTACTATAATTGTTCGCATTTGCTAGATATCTTCTAGTGGAGTCTAGATGTGGTGGACGCTCAGCATCCATATCTCCCAGCCACTCTTTTAGTTCTGGACTCTCTGCAAAATCCCCAAATGTAACTTGGCTAAAATTCTCTAGTAGCTCCAATACTATTATTGTATCAACCGCTCCCTTACCAAGATCTTGCCTGAGAAACTTCATAGAGGTCAAATTTTTAAATATGCCAGGGCCTTGCTCCTCGGCAATCTCTTCAGCCAACATATCTACAGCAGGCATAGCCACTTCTTGTACCATAGCTACAAAAAAGGCCTAAACCGCAGTTTAGGCCTATTAATTCATAATTAAAATCTAGTAGCTTAGATCGCTCAAATTTATCGCTACTCCAATTATCATCATCACTATACCTGTAATTAACCCAAGTGCTGATAAAACAATACCTACGATTGCCATTGTCTTATTTTTCTCAGATTTCATACCCATCACACCAAGAATTAGTCCGATAAGTGCAAATGGAGATCCACAAAGCCCTGCGCAAAAACTTGCACAAAGACCCAAAATACCAAAAATTAGTGATGCTAGAGCAAAATTATCACTATTATCTGACTGGCCAGGCCTTGATTCCTGACTAGGAGCCTCACTCTTCACCTTTGCCTCAACTTCTTCAACCTGAGGTTTGGTCTTTTTTTCATCAACCATTAAACAAATTTAAAAAGTAACATTGGTGGAATTATACATAAGTTATGAGAAATCGTCTATACTGTCCTTAATATGTATATACTAATCGCTTTTACAATCTTTTTCTGGCTGCCGAGTATACTCATTCTAGTACGAAATATTTTCCATGATACATACATATGGCAAGTTAAAGAGTACCGTGTTGATAGAATAATCTCCCATTTGAGATTTAGAGAAGAGCAAAGCAACAGAAATGCCAGCATTAATGTGCTACAGTATGGACTTTTGCTCACCTCTGCTCTATTTTTTGTTGCACCACATAATGCCTTTCTAGTAGTGCCTTTTTTGACGTTTACAAGTTATTGCGTTGAGGGACTAAATGGTCTGCAAGCAATGATCTCAGGAAAAATTATTAGACCAAAAAAAAGCTTGCGAAATCTCCTGATCCTTGGATTCTCATTTTTAGTACTCGTTCTGCCAATATTTTTACCAATCAATTTCATTCGAAATCTTTATGCGCAAGAGACTATCACTGAAACTTCTCAAGTACTTGATAGCGAGCCAGTGCAGCTCCAGGATTTTCTAATTCAAACCAAGGAATCTGAAGCAAAAATATCAGAGTCGATTCCTCTTCTTGTTGTGCTTTTGATGGCATCGAGTTTTCTGATAATTGCAGCTGATTTCGCTTCACCTGGCGTTGTTTCAGTGTTTGCAATCATTACCGAGCCTTTGGCTCAGATCAAACGCAGGAAAATGATTATGCAAGCAAAGACAAGGACACGAAAACATAAGGGATTCAAAGTAGTGGCAATCACGGGAAGTTATGGCAAGACCACTACAAAAGAAATTCTCTATGAGCTAATAAAAGAAAATTTTAAAACTGAAAAGACACGCAAGAACTACAATTCGCCAGTAGGAGTCGCGCAAGAAATTCTGCGCCATCTAAAGCCTGACACAGAAGTTTTCATTGCAGAAATGGGAGCTTACAAAAAAGGCGAGATTGCGAACTCAACAGGAATTCTCAAGCCAGATATTTCTATTGTCACAGGAGTTGGTCCGCAGCACATGAGCCTATTTGGCAACATTCAAAATATCGTCAAGGCAAAATTCGAAATCATAGAGGGCCTAAAAAAAGATGGTCTGGCAATCTTAAATGGCGACAATCAATACTGCCTTCAAATGGCAGGAAATACTGACAAAAGAAAAGTGCTTTTCTATATTATAGACAACGATAACGCAGCAAATGAGAGTTCAAAAACACCCAAGGGATTCATCTATGCTATTGGCTTGGAAGAAACCAAATCAGCAATTTCCTTCACCTTAAAATACAACAAGGAGTCATACCCGATCAAAATCAAGACAAACAGCCAGCACAATGTGGCAAACCTTCTAGCAGCTATCGCAGGAGCAATCGAGCTTGGAATGGATATCAAAAGCATTGTAGCCAGACTGAAATTCATAGAGCTGCCCGAGGTTCACTTAAAATGGGCACAAGGAATCAACAACACAAAAATTCTAAATGACAGCTACAATAGTAATCCAGAAGGATTTAAGGTTGCGCTTAATTTGGCCTCCAAACAAGACAACGGCAGAAAAATTCTGATTACAAAAGGAATCATTGAGCTTGGAACGCAAAAGAAGGCTGTTTATATAGAGCTGGCAAAAAAAATTGGAAAGGCAATGAATCTTGTCATTTCCTCTGACAAACAACTTTTAGATGCAGTACAAATTCACACCAAGGACGTGAATTTTAAATACGCAAAGAATCCTGAAGACTTTTATAATCTAATACTTGATAATGCTCATGAAGGCGATCTGCTTTTACTTGAAGGAAGGCTATCTCCAAAATTACTAGACCAAATAATAGTGAAAAAATGATGCAAAATTTCGAAATTCGAGAAATAAACAACAAGAAAATTTGGGAGGACTTTATCCAAACCAAGAGTGGGAAAACAACATCTCCCACCTCATTCATTCATTCGTGGAACTGGGGTGAATTCTCAAAAAAAATGGGGCAAAAGGTGTATCGACTTGGCGTTTACGAACAAGGCGAACTGGCCGGAGTCGCACTTGGAGTTTTGGTAAGTGCCAAAAGAGGCAAATATATTCATTTCCGCCACGGGCCTGTGATTGATTGGTCGAACAAAGAATTAGTCGAGTTTGTTGCCACGCACTTGAAAAATCTAGCGAGCACAGAAGGCGCTTGGTTTATAAGAATCAGTCCGCTTGTGAAGGAATTAGACCTATCAGGCAGCCACCAATCCCAAATGCACGACGTGGATTCTGAGGAAACATGGATCTTGGATCTGGAAAAACCTGAGGACGAATTACTTAATGGAATGCGAAAAAACACCCGTTACTCTATTCGCAAGGCTGAAAAACAAGGAGTTGAGATTATCAAAACAAAAGACTCAAAATACTTACAAACTTTCTGGGAGATCATGCAAGATACTGTTGCAAGACAAAAATGGACATTTTATCCATTTGAATATATAAAAAATGAGTTCGAAACTTTTGCTCAAGATGATCAAAACTTGCTGTTTCTAGCTAAATATGAGGGAAAGTTTATCGCAGCTGCGATCTTCAATTTTTATCACAATCAGAGCGTTTATCATCATTCAGGAAGTTTATCAGAATTTCGCAAAATCCCTGCAAGCTACCTAGTGCAGTGGGAGGCACTCAAGGAAGCAAAAAGACGCGGCCTAGCAAGACACAATTTCTGGGGTCTGCCACTGACCGAAAAAAATGAGCTTGATATGAGCGATCCCTGGGCCGGAGTCGGCCTTTTCAAAGTCGGCTTTGGAGGACACGCTGAAAAATGGACACATGCAAGGGATATTCCAGTGAGTTGGAAATATTGGCTCACTCATTATTTTGAAAAGTTTGAGAATTTAAAAAGAAAAGTCCTCAACCGATCTAACTAGCCAATTTGCAAAACCCTTCAAGAAAATCTATTATATTGTTGGCTATAATTAGTTATTAAATACGAAAAATGCCCGAGAAGAATCTCCCAAAGGAAAATCCAGACAAAAAACCTTTAATTATTCTTGCAGGAGTAGGCATTACGTCGCTCTTCATAATGATTCTGGTTTTGGTGGTTGGAATTATTGTGTGGGCCAGCACTGACGATAGCGATGATGACTCTGATGACACCAGCACAACAATAAGCGAAAAAATTACGCTATTTGATTCAAACCAAGAATTTGACGACTATATGGGTAATTTGCAGGATGCGCAAGAAGAAGAGTCAGGAGGGATGGGTTCATTGTGGGAAGATCTAGGAGTAGCAGATGATCTTGTCATGGAATCAGCAGAAGCTCCTTTAGCAAATATGAAAGACGCCACAGGAGCCGGCGAAGAAACTATCACAAACGTGCAGGAAGCAGGAGTTGATGAAGGGGACATTGTCAAAGCATACAAAGACTTCTTTATAGTACTCAGAAGAGGCAGGCTTTTCTCAGTTGACACAGAAAATTTCAAGACAGTATCAAAAGTAAATGCTTATCCAGAAGAATATGACAGCAATGGGTGGTATGACGAGATGTTGATTAGTGGCGACCAAGTGGTCGTGATCGGCTACAACTACTCAGAAGGCGCAACCGAAATCGGCCTATTTGACATATCAAACGATGGGATACTCACGCACAAAGACACATACTTCATAGATTCAAACGACTATTACTCTTCAAGAAATTATGCGAGCAGATTGATCGACGACGAATTGATCATTTACATGCCTTATCAAATATATTTCTCAAATACAAGAGAAATTGACATGCCAATGATTCGAAAATGGGTTAGCGGCAACGAACTAGGCGAAGCTGAAGATTTGCTTGCCAAAACGAAGATTTACAAACCAGTTCAGGATACGCAATACCCTACTCTACATACAGTACTTCGATGTGATCTAGGTTCCAGCGATTTTGACTGTGAAGGAAGCGCAATTGTTGGGCCATATTCTAGAAATTTCTATGTGTCTGCAAATTCGATTTATGTGTGGGTGAGTGATGATGCATTTTGGGGCGGATTAACTGATGAAGAGGAAGAGCGATTAGTAGAGCGCGATGCATATGTCTACAAAATGGATTTAGATGACAATTCTTTTGAAGCGCTTGGTGTAAAGGGTGCGCCAATCGATCAGTTTTCTTTCAAAGAAAGTGGGAAATATTTGAATGTAATGGTCAGATCAAATGGCTGGGGAGACGCGATGTGGTTTCCAGAATTTACTGAAGGAGAAGTTGCCTTGTTTAGAGTGCCTTTGTCGAAATTCTCTACACAACCAAAAGCGACAGCTAAAAAATACTACACTCCCCTACCTGATATCACAGGCTATGACGTGCAAAATAGATTTGTAGGAGATTATCTTTTGTATGGCTCTGGGAATAATTGGTTTGGAAATGAAGATGAACAGGATTTGTTTATAAAAAAGGTGAGCGACAGAAGTGACGCTGAAAAAGTGGATCTTGGACATTCGGTGGATAGAATCGATGTGCTTGGAAGTGACGCTGTTGTAATTGGGACAGACAAACAAGATCTGAAAATCACGTCGATTGATCTGAAAAAGGCTGAGACACTTGATACATTTACGCAGAAGAATGCTCTTCAAGGAGAATCAAGAAGCCATGGATTTTTCTATAGGAATAATAATGACGGCGAAGGCGGAATCCTCGGCTTGCCAATTCGAAAAGTCGGCTCAGAATATTCAAGCCTCTGGGATGAGTCAATCGAAGTTATCTTCTTGAGTGCGGATGAGGACAAAGATTTTGCTTATCTTGGTGCTCTAGAAAGTGATGACAGAAACCAAGCTGATGACGACTGCGAAGTCTCTTGCGTGGATTGGTATGGAAATTCCAGACCAATTTTCTACGGCGAGAAAATATTCGCTTTGATCGGATATGAGTTGATCGAGGGGGACATCATTGATGATAAGATGGAGGAATTGCAGCGTTTAGGATTTGCGAATTAGAGGAGATTGGGGTTTGGGGGGTAAATAACTATCAAACAATACGCTACTCTGACTTTAAAAAAGGACCTATAATGTTGTATAATCCAAACCTTATTACAATTTCACTTTGGTCGCCTTTTCAGAATCGAAGAATGATTCTACTGTATTGCAATATATTGATGATGGCCCCGTAGGTTTTCTCAGTCTACATAATGTCACTCCCCTTTTGTCTAGATCTGTCATCGAGTCGAGATATGCTTTACCCATTGCTGAAGGAAAACCTATCACACAAGAAATTCTGACGCAGTGTTTGCTAAAAATTCAGCAGGGACGGAATGCTCTACTGGACTATTTCGAAATTGGCTCTCACGAGAATACAATGACGCATGAGCAAGAAAAATACTTATCACATAGTGTTTATTTAGCTATACAGCTCACACCTGACGGCGACCATTGCTTCCCAGACTATATAGAGCACACAAATATCCTACTTAGACGATATGCAACAGATAATACGATCGAGGATCTTATTTCAAACCAACCTGAACTAATCATACCAGTAGAACAAGGCTTAGAAGCAGAGCAAGCCCTGGTCTATCAATTTGAGAGATCGATTGAAGGAAGAGCAAACTACTATGAGTATCGTGGAAGAGAAGTTGGCCTTGAATATGAAGATTTCTATACTGCATGCGAGTCAGCCTTTAGAAGAGCTGTTCGAAATTCAGATCCTTTTGCAACAGTTCCCCAATTTATCAACTATGCCCTTACAGCCATGAACAATGCTTCAAGAGAAGTATTTGACAGAGAAGGATATCACTACGGGCTGCCATTATCCATTTCCGCGGATATTCGCAAACTTTCATCAGTAAAAAAAGCATACAGAGACCTACTCCAAGTGAATGAGATAGATCCTGAGGATCATGGGGTGCTACAAAGAATGATGGATATACATTCCTCCCGATTAAGATTTCTAACCCTAGATGAAATAAGAGAGATACAATTAGAAATTGATGACGAAGAAAATATGCAGGCTCAGGGAGAAATTGCACTACTTGAGAACCTTGATAATGTAAGAAGATTCATAATCCAAGACCCCGAAGAAGTTATGGCTACAATTGCCAAGCAAAGATACATTCCAGAAATCCCAGATGAACTTATACAAAGATTTTCCGATTGTATAGAATTTGAAGAAATGCTTTCATTTGGGGAATTTAAAATTTTGACCGAAAATCCAGATGATTTCGACGACGGACTACGAGCAGTAGCGACAAGACTGGATATAGATTCACGAGATTTAAAAAAGATGTACTATCAGTATAGAGAAATGGCCATACTTATTTTGACATTACATGATTTGAACTTTACTGAAATAGCTGAGATGTTCGATATCTCCCGCGAAAGAGTTAGTACAATACATAAAAAATTCGCCAGAGAACTAAAAGAGATATTTAATGCACCCACTCCAACAAATGCTATAATAACTCCATGAAAATCGACATTCTTACAATTTTCCCAAATATGTTTGAAGGTCCTTTTGGCGAAAGTATAGTTAAACGCGCAAAGGAAGCAGGCGCAGCAGAAATCAACATACACGACCTTCGGAAGTGGGCTACAGGCAAACACAAGCAAGTGGATGATACCCCTTATGGGGGCGGGGGTGGAATGGTCATGATGATTGAGCCAATTGACAAGGCTTTAAAAGATCTTCGAAAAAAGAATTCACATGTGATCGCAACAAGTGCCAAAGGCGAGACATACAAGCAATCAAGCGCAAAACGTTTGGCGAAAGTTGAACATATGATTATCATTTGCGGGCATTATGAAGGATTTGATCAGCGAATACTTGATTCGTTGGTTGATCAAACCCTCTCAATTGGAAATTATGTTCTAACAGGAGGCGAGATTCCTGCCATGGTCATAGTTGATTCAGTAGTTCGTCTGCTTCCAGGTGTAGTTGGCAATGCAGACACACCAAAAAATGATTCATTTTATGAGGATGATATGACCAAGCAGTATCCAATTTATACCAAGCCTACGGAGTATGAGCTGGATGGAGAGATCTCGAAGGTGCCGGATGTGCTAATTGGGGGAGACCACAAGAAGATCAAAGAATGGCAAAAGGATAAACGTCTCTAATCTACTCACACTTTCTCCAATGTACTTTCGTAATACTCACGAAGCCCCTGAATACTTCTGATAGTCCTGAATCCTCCATTTGCACTTGCATCAGGGATCAATACACTATGCCTGGCAAATCTAGACTCTGGGTAAAGGGCTTGAGCAAGTGTTGCATATACAAGAAACTCAGATTGATTAGTCTCTCTATCATTGATCAGCGGTAGAGATTTTCCTTTCAGAAGATCCCATATTTCCCCTAAGGCACTATCGAAATAAGCTGTATTGATATTTAGAAGTGGCTCGTTTCCAAGAAGTTCTTCAAACTGTCTGACAGGCTTATCATCAAGCATACCATCCCTATCTTCTAAATATTCCAACAAAAGAATTGCTTCAACAGGATTTACGGGCATTGCGTCTTCAACCCATTCACCATCTGCGAGAAGGGTCTGCTTAACTAGCTTATGCTCTTCTGGATTATACTTATGCACAATTGAACCGGATTCATTCATGGCTACTAGTCTATGGACATTGTCCCCATTCCTCCAGATAGCTGCATTTGCTCGAATGCCTCCATCAAATTCAACATAATCAGCCCCAATATTTTGCACCTTCTTAGCTACGGTCGCGCTACCATTCGAGATATTTGCGCAAGCAACAAGCTGATTCAGGGCCAAACCATTTTCAATTTCATGTGTCACTAAAGCCTTACCAACCGTGGCTTCGAATCTCTTTTTCTGAGAAGAATCAGCCAACATTCCAGAAGTAGAAACACCACCCTTGTCGTTTATGAGAATTCTTAAATCCGCTCCTGTTGGATATCCAGACATCCCTTTTAATTTAGCTCCCAATTCGGTTATTTCATTAAATTCATCATAGTCTATGCTTGTAACTGCCATTTGCGCACCATTGCCACCGACATGACCATGCTCCTGCAACTGCCACATGTCTGCAATTACATCGGCTCCAACCTCGCTTGCTCCGGCACCATTTTGTGAAATCGCACTATTTATGTCCCTGACAGTTCTATCCACTCGGGCTTTCCTTATGGCCCGATCCTGTTCAGACAAGTAATTAGCAGAGACACGATCTGGATTAATCATATATTCTCTAGCTAGATTTTGTGCAACTTCATAGGCAAATAAACCTTTTCCAGTATAATCAAGAAGCACTTCCGGCGTCCTACTTTTTACATTCATATCAATATCCCATGCCTCCCAATCGCGCTTGATGCTGCCCTTTCTTGGAGGTAAAAGCGTAGAAACAATATATTTATTCACATTTTGTGGTCCTTGGGCAGTTTGCCAAACAGGAGTTCCAGCCTCTGGTCGTGGTACTCCATGCTGGGCACAATACTCCACTTTCTTCCTCTTATAACCAGAATTTAGCATAGCTCCCAAGGCATTGTGAATGAGAAGATATTTTTCTGCTTCATTTAGAGGTCTTAGACTTTCTAGATTCCTCTCTTCTGAAAGCACTATATCTACCCCCCCATGTTCATCCGGGCGAAAAACCACATACATAGGCTTTTCTGATAAAATCCCAGGCTCAACTCCGAAAATCAATCCATTATCAATTGCCAAAAGACGCATACCTTCAAACTCCTCAGGCTCTCGAATCTCTCTAGACAATAACGGAACCCAGTCGTCTTTAGCAAACAATTCTCTTTCGAAATGGATCTTAACCTCAGCAACCTGCTCAGGAGTACCAAAAAATTTACCAACAGCATCAGCATCAACCATTTTGCCTAAGATATCAGCTACTCGTACCCTTTCCTTTTCGTGTGCGAATTTATTGACATACTCTCGAACTTGGTCACGCGTAAGGTAACTAATTCCTTGTTTGGTCATTGACTCTTGAACGTATGCTTCAAAATCAGCTCTACTAGGACCCCCACGTCGAAAGCCTGAAAATTCTAAAATCAAGTCTTGATCTGGAAGGGCCAAAGCACCAATACTTTTGTGTGGCTGACCTCCATTTGTCAGAGCAATCAAGGCTGAGTAAAGTTTGAGAGGATCCTCTGTTTCGTTCCACCGATTTTCTTTAAATAACTCCACATCATCTTCAACACCTACAATGCTATGAACCTCTGGTTTTCCCTCAGAATCATAATAAGTGATCTTGGCATATTTTATAGGGGTATATGGTGGGTATACGTTACCCTCTTTCTTATCTGGGCCAAATTTAACTTCAATTTTAGGTTGATCTACAACCCATACATCTTTGAGTTCAACTTCTTCACCTGCCCCATTCTGCCCTTCAGCTTTCAGTCCAACAAGACAATCATAGATCTTTCTATGGTCAACCTGGTCATTGAGGCCTACTAAGCGTTTACTTATGCTTTGTGCAAGCTGACCCGCTCCCCAGGAATCTAGGCAAATCTTTGCGTACCCTTCAACGTCATCAGCATAACCGAGTTCAGCAGCGTCATCAGCATTATCGAGTTTAATATAATCGAACCCTCCAATACGGATGGGCACTTCTATTCCTCCAAATCTTGCATTAGCTACAGCACATATAAGATCCTCATAGCTCCTTGGCCACCTAGCTTGCTCGCCACTTGCTAAAATATACTCACAACCATCAGAATCCTTTGAGGCCAATCTCGCGAAGTACCAAGGACATCCTCTACTATCGATCATGACTTCAAGAGATCCAGGCTTATGGGATCCATCCCAAACTCGAGTGGTAAAAGTTTCCGAACTTATAGGCAGAACTTCCGCAGTTATCGAAGGGAGCTCATTTTTTCTATAAAAAGCACGTTCCATCGGTCCCTCATCTCTTGGAATTCCTACATCTACAAATTGTTCCACATGCGCCATTCCCATTGCCCATCATTAAGATAGCGCGATTATATACCAACGCATCATTTTTTTCAACAAAAACCTCATATCATCAACTATTCTGTCAATATAAAATGAAATTGCAGAAAATCCTCACCTCCTGTAATCTATAATTACCTACTTTTTATTCTTTTACTCATGTCAGACAAAAACCAAAAAAGCGACTGCTGCCCAGAATTCAATCCTGTCAAGTACCATAAAAAGGAATTTGAATTCAAGGATAAACTGTTTGTGAAAGACAAAATTTTCAGCATCTTCCATTTTCCTCTAAATTTCGGAAGTGTAATGGCAAAGGCTACGAAAAAAATTGAAGCAGCAGGGGCACAATCCGATGATTTCCTATATTTTACTGACGAGAGTTCCCTATTTGGCACTCCCCTATACATAGCAGTCAGCAAAGAGGTTCCTGATGCGAACATGGAAAAGCTCTCAGGCAAATTCCTCACAAAAGTCTTTGAAGGGCCATATAAAGAAATGGGTAAATTCGCAAAAAAGATGAAAGAATATGTGGAGGATCAAACAGAGGCCTTAGAGAAAATGTATTTTTACTATCCGTATTGTCCAAAATGCGCGAAAAAGTACAAAAAAAATTATGTGGTCATTTTCGCGCAGCTCAGGCACCTTTAGCTTTTGTAAGCATCCAGCTTTTGCTATACTCAGGAGGTTTTTAAATTAGTCTATTGCCACCATTACTCTACCCTATACTTTCAGCGCTTTTCTACGCGCAGGTGATTTTCTTTACTCAAATTCTTGTCGCAAAAACAAACAAGCCCATCCTCTCAGGATTCTGGTTTCAGATTTTTGCAAGCGCATTTTTCATTCCATTATTCTTGCTTGATAAACCAAACTGGGAGATAAGTATGGCGAGCTTCATTCTTCTTATAGCGACATCAATTTTCTACTTTCTATTTACGGCATTTGGCTTCACCTCACAAAAACTCATCGATGTATCAATCACAGGTGTTTTAGGCCAAATCACACTGGTCTTTACATTTGTCGGATCTGTCCTTCTTTTTGATGAGGGGATGAATTTTCAGAAATTGATCGGAGTTGGGCTGATTTTACTTGGAAATGTTTCCTTGTTTTTGAGAAAAAATAGTAGCGTAAAAATAAATAGGAAAGGCCTAATTCTTAGAATCCTTGCCTCAATCACACTTGGATCTGCAATATTAATAGATGCCAAAAATTCCTCCAAGTTTTCTTTGACTCTATATGGATTCTTCACATACTTCCTTCCAGCTATACTTATTGCACTCTATACCAGGGATAACTTCAAGGAGTATAAAAAGGTGCTGGCCAATAACACACCCGGATTAATTCTCACAGGACTATTTGGCACTGCAGGCTATTGGTTTTTGATCAAATCATTTACAGAATTAGATAAATCCATAGCAGTCCCAATCAATAATTCTTTCTCTGTGATAGTCGTTCTCATGGGCATAGCCTTCTTGAAGGAACGCACAGACATGAAAAGGAAAATACTCACAGCACTAGTTGTATTTGGCGGAGTGGTGCTACTGGGGAGTTCTTGACATAACTGGATGAATCCAATGAGATTTAGGATATAATACACTTTTGTATTACTACTTAAATTCTCCACTTGATTAAATCATTCAAAATCAACCCCATCCACTTCAATGATTTCTATCTCCTCCCCCTTAAATTCAACTAACACAAATCCACCATCATGTGCTTTGATATATTTCTTTCCAAGAACAACATCCACCAATCTTCCTGTGTATCCTCCATGAGTCACAACTATCAAATTCTCTGCGCCCATCTCCTTCATTCTCTCTATCGAGGCTTTAACTCGATCAGTGAATTTCTCATCAGGCTCTGCTCCAAAGGCATATCCATTCTCCATCATTTCAACAATCTCTGGGTATTTCTCCTTGGCTTCCTGCTTGTTCATCCCAGATAAAAGTCCATAACCGTTTTTCTCCTTCACATACAAGAACTCCTCAACCGGAATGGATAGTTTGTTTGCAATAATTCTTGCTGATTCTTGAGCTCTCATCAAAGGAGAAGTCAAAACTTTCTCGAATTTAACCCCAAGCTCTGCAATTTTCTCAGCAGTCTTTTTAAGTTGGATTTTGCCCTTCGGAGTCATAGGGAAATCTCCCCAACCTCCGTATTGATCAGTAAGATCATCTACTGACTCACCATGACGTACAAAAAGAACTTTCATACTAATTATTTTAAGAATATGCTGATTTTAGCAGGAAATAAAAATCTTTCAAACCTCGAAAATATTTGTAAAAGATTCATTCACTATATATAATCCATCAGTTTTATTTACTATGGGGCACAATGAATACCATACTTGATGGGATCGAGCATGCAGAAAGAACCGAAGCACTTAGATACCCATATAATGAAATATTGTCAACTCTCCAGGAGAATCCTACAGGCTGCATGAGCTATCCTTACTTGGTCCTCAACTATCCTGAGTATGTCGCAGATCCTGCAAGAAATAAACTCGCAAACTTCATACGTAATCTAAACGATCTTTCAACATCATCCCTGGGACTCAATGTCAGAAGAATAAACCATGACCCTATTCCATATGGATTTGGATTAGTTAATGAAAATAGCCATGGTGAGAACTCTCCAGATTATCGCCTGGAAACTCTAGATCAAAGATGTCGCACTCAGGCACAAAGAGATCTATTGGACTATTACACAGAAGAGGGATTGCTGAAAAACTCTCCATCTTTCGTTTTGCATGGTAAAACAGTTAGCTTCCCTCCGATACTTGATTCTGGAGGGCATCCAGTACTCTATCATGCTTTGTTACATCCAGAAACTAATAAAAATGACGCTCAAAATCCAACCGAGGAAATCAATCCAGACCCAGAACTCATCGCCTTCTCCAGGAAAAGCCACCATCGAATATTTCGTAGACTGTGTGAGAGCGGTTACATTGACGATGCGGTTTTGAGGGAAATGAATCTATCTCCTGAATCTATGGGAAGATACAGAAGGATACTAAACGACATACTCCAGCCCTATTTTGGGGTCAAACTAGAAGGAGCCTATCCAGCTGGGTATTCTATTGATGGTGATTATAAATATCGGCATACACACATGATAAATTGGTTCGCACAAAATCTAGAAGACAAGTACCAGCACGTTAAGAAAATTGGAGGACACGAATATCTTTCTGGTGGTGCCTGTTGGGATTATCTAGCTAGGAAGTTCGATCAATCGGCGGGAACAAGAAATCTTTTCATCTATAAACACAATCCCCAATCCGACCAAACCATATTCTTTATGCATAATGATCTTTTAACAGAATTTAGCCCCCTTCAACTAAAAACGTCCAAACCACATTTAACATTTATAGGGAAACTCACGCCCAGCGGTTACCAGACAATCTGCATTGAAACGAGTGAGTCGTTATTTCAAGTTCTGCAAAATCTTCAGGTTGATCAAAACGGCAATCCGATAATAAGCAGGAATAGCGATACCCTTGACTACAATACCTTTAAAATTGGAAAACAAAGTCTGCAAAGCTCTCTGGATTTCTTGAGCTCTGCGGGTATTAGATACGAGGAGTTCGATGCCGATATCATGAGTGATAGCTACTTCCCAGAAATTTGGATTGAATAAACATTTGCAAAATATTACTCCAGTATATATAATCCATCAATTTTTATATACCTACTATGACGGAAAAACTATCAGCGGAGGCACTCTATGAAATTTACAACC
>Ga0114923_10001222_pt1 | contig 18211 bp, 18 predicted proteins | sample SumtaG_FD_89578 | JGI IMG/M metagenome (GOLD analysis project Ga0114923, IMG submission 89578) | Deep subsurface microbial communities from Indian Ocean to uncover new lineages of life (NeLLi) - Sumatra_00157 metaG | ecosystem: Environmental > Aquatic > Marine > Oceanic > Sediment | place: near...
CCTCGGTCCCAAACCGAGCGCTCTACCAGACTGAGCTACAGCTAGATGTTAGTAAGTATGTTTTCTTCATACTTACTGGTTAAAAATGGCGGAGAGTGAAGGAATCGAACCTCTGACCTTTCGGCCCCCTCCGGGTTCAAACCGGATTGCCAACCATTAGCGGCACACTCCAAATAAAAAAGCCCCGATCCAATTAAGGACCAGGGCTTCGTAAAAAAGTTTGATTTGTTACCTTATTTTACGACATAGAAAACCCTGACCCATTTGGAGTCGAACTCGGACTAAAGGATGAGGGTGAACTAAATCGTTTCATATATTTAGTATACGCATATGTTTCAGAGTGTGTCAACTAGGACACATCTTGTGCGTAGCGTTAACATATGTTAACTTTTAATTGGTCGATAGGAGGTTCGTATGCGAAGAAGTTTTCTTTTATTATTGATTTTATCCACACTAACTGCTTGTGAAGAAAAAATAGCAATACTTGATACCAACACAAATGCTCCAGGAAATTCTGATAACACTCCCGACACTCCCAATATTCCTAATACCCCTTCAAATAATGCTCCAAAAATTAATGGTTTAACAACTCAAAATGGAGTTGAAAACAGTCCATTTAACTTTACTGTTTCTGGATCTGATTTAGATAGTGACACACTTACTTTTTCTTGTACCGGCTGTCCTGGATCAGCAAGCTTCAATACATCAACTGGCGATTTTAGTTGGACACCAAACTATTCCGATGCTGGTTTATATAATTGGACGTTTTCTGTTTCAGATGGAACTACCTCAGCTAATCTTGGTGTCAGCTCAACAGTTGCTAACACAAATCGCTTACCCACCATAGGCGTTAATACAACTCAAAACGGATCAGAGAACTCTCTTCTTAGTTTTGATTTAAGTGGGTCTGATTTAGATAATGAATCCCTTACCTATTCTTGTCAAAATTGCCCCGCTGGAGCATCTCTTAATGCTTCTACTGGGATTGTTAATTGGACTCCTGGATATAGTGATGAAGGAATATATGATGTCACATTTGATGTGAGTGATGGAATAGATACGACTAATGAAATAGTAAATATGACCATAACCAATACTAATAGAGCACCTGTTATTGATACAATACCCTCAGAATCTATCAATGAAGGCGATACACTAAACATAACCCCTACCCATTCAGACCCAGATGGAGACAGTGTAACCCTAACAATCACTTCTACTTTACCATCTAACGCCTCTTTTGATGGAACAACCTTAATATTCACTCCCGACTATTTACAAGCAGGTGCATATCAATTTGATTTTCAAACAGATGATGGAGAATTTACGGCTTCACAATCATTATCAGTAAGTGTAAATAATACGAATCAACCCCCAACGCTTGATGCGATTGGAACCCAAAACCATAATGAAGGAACTGGTATATTAATTAATTTAAATGCTAGTGATCCCGAACTAGAAACAATTACTTATTCTATTGTTTCCCATGACATTCCCTCTTCATTTTCAATTAATAGTGTTACAGGAACCTTTCAATGGACCCCAAAGGCTTGTGGAGAAGACACAGGCAGTTATACAGCTACTTTTAGGGCTTCTGATGGGGATTTAAATGATGATGAAACAGTTAGCTTTAATATTTCTACCATTACTTGTGTTGCTTGGGATGATCCTTCAACAGCAACCCATTTTAATCCAACCTCTTCTTCCCTAGAAGTCTTTTTGGGATGGGCGGTTGACCCAGAAGCCGACCCAGTACTTTATGAATATTTTAGTGAATACGGAAATGCTGCTAGTGTCGCTACCTGGAATCCCTCATTTAATGATGTTACTCGAAGAATTGAATTAAGCGGAATTGCTGCCGCTGTAGGTGAAATCCATTACTTTTTAGTCTCTGCTTATGAAAATGATGCTAATGATACTCAACAATTTAGATGGATTTCGGTCGAATATTTTGGTGGAAGTGTGTGGGGAGTAACATCCATTGATCAAAACAGGGATATGACACCACCTGTCGATGCTAGCGTTGGTCCTTATTAATCATTTAATTTTTGAACGATTCTTTCAAGGATCTTTGCAGTTTCTTCTTGTGAGTGAGAAACATCTTTTAAAATATCAATGATCTTTTCTTGCTGTTTTCCGACTCCAGCAGGCATGTACCAAATAGGTCGGCCCGATGCATCTTTAACTCCATGCATTGCATGAAGTTCTTGTAACCAAAAACTTTCTTCACTTGTTAACGACGATGCTTTAGCAAATCGATTAATTAAAAACTTCATTACCTCGACAATAAGGTAAGCTGCCCCTAAGCCATACATTCCTGTTACAGGTTCCATGCTGTTCCTCCTTAGATGATACTCAATGGTATCTGCTGGAGGTTAGATGGTAGAGAATTCTCGGTGCATTTCAATAATGCTACGTCTGTATATAAACTTTTTTGGATATCCGGAGGAGCATTACCTCGCTTCCCGTGATCAAACAGTAATATCCCCGAAAGGTCCGGCCATTTACTATTATACCAAACCATTCAAACTTGGTGGACACAGGGGGGAATCGAACCCCCTAAAATTTCATTGCAAATGAAACCGCACTACCTAGCGCACCTGGCCCATGTAAACTCTTGGAGCAGGTACAGAGAATTGAACTCTGCCCCTCTGATTGGAAGTCAGACGTGCCGCCAACAACACCTCACCTGCATTTTTTAATCCCAACCCCAAGGATCACAGAAATAATCTGGAGGAAAATTAATCCAGTTATCCCAGTCTTCTCTATGGAGTTGCTGATTTACACTCCTTCTTTCTACTCGATTCGATTGGTTTTTAAACCAGAAATGATGTCCACCACTTCTCGAAGAGTAGGAGTAACTTCGCTTTGACTTATCCTTTCGAATCTTTTTGTATTCACGCCAAGAATCATCACGTTCTTTTTTCTTGTGATGCTCCTTACGTTGATACTTAAGCCTCTGCCCTTTCTCATGATAAATAGTCCATAACCATTTTGGATATACATATTTCATGTTTTAGTTTCCTTTCACTAATTCACAAAATGTGTCCTCCCGTCTGTTCGTTAACTTTCATAATCATTTCACCTTTTTAATCCTCTTCAAAAATCAGATCTTTCTCAAAAAACCCACACCTACATTCAGAACATTCCCAGTCTGAGCAATCATCGCACCAAAAAACTTTAACTTCCTTTTTACACCAACTACAATATCCTTTGATCATAACTTTTTGGCGGGGGAGCAAAGATTCGAACTCTGAGCTTCGGTTTTGGAGACCGACGATGTTGCCATTACACCACTCCCCCATGGTGGGAGCAGCCGAACTCGAATCGACACATTCTGGTTAAAAGCCAGAGATGCAGCCTTTACATCATACTCCCTCGATAACTTGTATTTTTCTTTCGTTTACTTAATCGCCACATAAAATTTCCTTATGTCTAATATTTTATACAGTACGCCGTGTAACGTATAGAATATTATGCATTAACCTGGTCCGTCAGGATGGATTTGAACCACCGTAAATCGCAATGATGGCAGATTTACAATCTGCTGGTTTTAACCACTCACCCACTGACGGATGTAAATTCTTTCTTGCATGAACCACAAAACCATCTCACAGATTTTATCCAATCAATTTTTAATAAATTAGCTTGGTTCTTACAATTTGGACATTCAATTTTCTCTTCCATAACTTTTTGGCTGTGAGACTAGGACTCGAACCCAGACCTTTCACCTTAACAGGGTGACGTGCTACCATTGACACCATCTCACAATAAAAAAAGCCCTGAAACCATTTCTGGTCCAGGGCTTTTATTCGTCTTTTCTTTTCATATTTACCGCTTTAGACGAACACCTGCCCAGAGACCCAACCGGCCCCGTTATACTTCGCATTATTTTTAGCAGTGTTCATTATATTCATTTTTCTCTTCTTTCTTTTACTATTATACCATTTTTGCTAGATTGACAATCCGCGTTTGATATAAGATGCGAATCAAAAGGTATAATAACCACGTAGGCACTCAGAGAGAGAGCCGAATTACCAAGAGATCAAGGAGATCCACGATGAATTTCGATTACTCAATTCTTATTGGGCGATTTCAGCCCTTTCATAATGAACATCTTAAATTATTAAAAAGATCTTTAGCAGAAGCTAAGCAAGTTATTGTTGTTTTGGGTAGTTATCGCACTGCACCAAACTTCAAAAATCCTTGGTCAGTAGAAGATCGTAGAACAATGATAACCGACTGTTTGGATTCGAAAGATGTTGATCGTATTCGATTTGTAGCTGTTAGAGACCATCTTTATAATGATGATCGTTGGCTAATTGAAGTCCAACAAAAAATAAACATGATTGTTGGAGATACATCATCTAAAAAAGTTTGTTTAAATGGAAATTTTAAAGACGAAACCTCTTATTATTTAAATATGTTTCCTCAATGGAAATTTATTGGAGATTATGTTGATTCAAAACTTGATGCTACAAATATTCGAGAAGAGTATTTTCATGAAGATCATGGATGGGGTTGGGTAAAAGATGTTCCATCTCCAATAGTTAAGTTCTTAGAAAAATATGAAGAAACAGAAAGTTATAAAAATATTAAACAAGAATATTCTTATATTCGAGAATATAAATCTAAATGGGATGATGCACCATTTAAACCAACATTCATTACTACCGATGCAGTAGTTGTAAAATCCGGCCATATTTTAGTTGTAAAAAGAGGAGTTAATCCAGGTAAAGGTCTTTTAGCATTACCCGGAGGATTCTTAGATAATGATATAACCATTTTACATTCTTGCTTAAGAGAGCTTAAGGAAGAAACCGTGATCATGATGCCACCTGATGAAATTAAATACCATTTAAAAGAAAATCAAGTATTTGATCATCCACAAAGATCTTTAAGAGGAAGAACCATTACTCATGCATTCTTTTTTAAACTCCCCGATAAAGGAGAACTTCCTAAAGTTTGTGGTGGTGATGATGCTAAGGAAGCATTTTGGCTTCCTATTGGAGATCTCTATCTAAGAGATGATGAATTTTTTGAAGATCATATTCATATAATTAACCATTTTATTAATAAGGCTTAATATGGAACTTATAAAAAATTTACAAGTACCGACAGGAAATATTTTAATAGTAAAAGGAGACAAGGGTAATCTTGAAATGCTTTCCATAGGTGATTATGGAAAAGAAGTAAATATAAAATGTGATTCTATGGGGTTAAATCGTGAACCTGATCCAGTAAAACATACGAAACTTTTACCACTAGAAGAAAAGTGGGTTATCACCATCTCTACTCAATATGGATGCTCGATGGGGTGTCATTTTTGTGATGTCCCAAAAGTTGGACCAGGAAAGAATGCGACTTTCAAAGATTTAACAAGACAAGTTTTAACCGGCATTAAATTACATCCAGAAGTTAAAACCACAAAAAGACTTAATATTCATTATGCGAGAATGGGGGAACCCACATGGAATCCAAATGTATTGGATTCAACCCGATGGCTTAAAGACCATATCGATCCAGAATATAAAATCCATCCAGTGGTTTCTACTATGATGCCAAGAAAAAACATTTGGTTAAAAACATTTATCCATCAATGGATGCGGATAAAAAACAGACTACTTCATGGAGAAGCCGGGCTTCAGCTTAGTATTAATTCAACAAATGAAAAAGAACGAGATGTTATGTTTCGAGGAAATGCTCACACCCTTGAAGAAATTGCAAAGATAATGGATGGTGTTATTCCTAATGGAAGAAAAATTACCTTAAACTTTGCAATCGCAAATTATGATATCGAACCCTCAATACTTTTGAAATATTTTGATCCAGATGATTACATTATAAAACTTACACCAATGCACAAAACAAATACAGCAGTTGCAAATAATGTAATTACATCCGGTGACTACACGTCGTATTATCCATATAAAAACACTGAAAAAAAAATAATTGAAGCAGGTTATGACGTTTTGGTTTTTATGGCATCTAAAGAAGAAGACTTAGGAAGAATTACTTGTGGAAATGCAATCTTATCTGGATTGATGCCAGAAGTTGAATATAAAGAAATAAAATAGGAGAATAAAATGAACAATTTAATCATTGATACAGACAGTTACAAGGTAAGTCATTGGCATCAATATCCACCCAACACAACTGCTATGTTTTCTTACTTAGAAAGTCGTGGTGGAAGGTATGATAAAACCGTATTTTTTGGATTGCAATATATTTTAAAAGAATATTTAACTCAAAGAATAAATCCTGCAATGGTATCAGAAGCTAATGAGTTCTTTCAGTTACATGGTGAACCATTTAATTTCGATGGATGGATAAGAATTGCAAAAAAATTAGATGGAAAAATTCCTATAAAAATTAGAGCGGTACCTGAAGGAACAGTTGTTCCAAATCACAACATTTTAATGAGTGGAGAGTCAACTGATCCAGAAACTTTTTGGATTGCTTCATGGTTTGAAACGATATTAATGAGAATGTGGTATCCGATTACGGTTGCAACACAAAGTTGGCACATTAAACAAACAATCAAAAAATATCTTGATTTGACCGCCGATGCTCCTGATGCAGAAATCGCTTTCAAGCTTCATGATTTTGGTAGTCGTGGAGTTTCTAGTCAAGAATCTGCCATGATTGGTGGAGCAGCCCATTTAGTGAATTTTATGGGGTCTGATACTATGGCTGGTGTTTGGTGCGCTAATAAATATTATAATATTTCAATGGCCGGATTTAGTATTCCAGCAGCAGAGCATTCTATAATGACTGTTTGGGGAAGAGAAAATGAAGTTAAAGCATATGAAAATATGATTGACAAATACGGTGATCAACCAATGTTTGCTTGCGTATCTGATTCGTATGATATTTATAATGCTTGTGAAAAACTCTGGGGTGAAAAACTTTATCAAAAAGTTGTTGATGCTAATGCAATGGTTATCATCCGACCTGACTCTGGCAGTCCTCGAAAAGTAGTTCTCAAATGCTTAGAGATCCTTGGAAGCAAATTTGGATTCACCCAAAACTCGAAAGGCTACAAGGTTCTTAATCACGTTAGAGTTATCCAAGGTGATGGTATTAACGAACAGTCTATCAAAGACATCTGCAACGCTTTCATCGCAGATGGTTGGTCTGCAACTAATGTAGCATTTGGAATGGGTGGAGCACTTCTTCAGCAAGTTAACCGCGACACGCAGAAGTTTGCCTACAAATGTTCTCATGCAACAGTTAATGGGAAAGATGTTGATGTATTTAAACAACCCATTACTGACCCTGATAAAAACTCAAAGCCAGGTCGTCTTGAACTCACTAAAACAGGAAATAAATTTGAAACCGTTAATACAAGTGAAGGTCAATGGACTAGTGGTCAAAAAGTCATGGAAACAGTATTTGAAAATGGAGAAATTAAAAAAGAATATTCTTTTGAAGAAATTCGTAAAACGGCAGCGGGATTCGCTCCAAAAGAAATAATACTTAATAGTGGATCAATTTAGTATGGTGGAGGTGCCGAGAATTGAACTCGGGTCCTAAAATGATCTTCTAAGCGCCTTTACGTGCGTTATGGGAACGATACAAAACATCGATCTCCACCACTTGTTTTTACATAAACAAGAAATGCTCTGGTTTTCAGTAGGCCAGCCCCACTTAAGTAGTTTTTTCCTTGCCACTCAACTCCAAGGGATCATCACTTTGGATACCAAGGCTGTGACCGCCCCGCTCTTCGTCAGCGACTAAGCTGCTTGGAGTTCTTCGACATAGTTGTCAATTAGTTTTTTTGCCAGTTTTTACGTAGCCTCTGGCGCTACGGCACGAGCATCTCAGTATCAACATTCCAGTCGAAACCAGTCACCCCCACTTAATTATACTCAATGGTTAAGTAGAGTTTCTTTTTGAATCCTTACTTTGTCAATTAAAATTTTTCGAATCTCATATCTTTTATTAGCATCTTGATTTCTTCTAATATCATTATCGGTTTTTAATTGAAGTTGAGGAACTTCAGCAGGTTTACCTATCGAATCAATAGCAATAAAAGTTAAATAAGCTGTAGCTACATGAATTTGATCACCGGATCTAGGATTGTTTCTTTGAATTTTAACTCCGACTTCCATTGAAGTCCGACCCGTTCGATTAACCAAAGCACCAACCACAGCATGATCTCCTACCTTTAATGGGTGTTTAAAAGCCAAAAAATCAATACTAGCTGTGACCACTGGTCTTAGGCAATATTTTTCAGCCGCCATCGCCGCCACCTTATCAATCCAAGACATCATTACACCTCCAAATAAAGTGCCGTGAGGATTGGTTTGATTTGGCATAACCAATTCTCTTGTTAAAACTTCACTATCTGCTGGTGTTCTTTTCATTTTAACCCCATAACTGTTTGTAATTATTAAACTTTTATAACCGAATTTAGATTGTAAACCTATCAAATCCTGGTGTCAAGTACTTGACTTTTATAGTCAGATCAAATACACTATATATAGGTCGATAAATGGAGGGAATATGAAAATTTTAATATCTTTATTAATGATTGGTCTAGTAGCAGGTTGTGCGTCGTCAGGAAAAAAGCGAATAAGTGAAATAGAAGATGTTGTTTCAAAATCAGACGGATCTAATAGTCATGATCTTGCAGTAACTAATAATGGAAGAATCGTTTCTGTTAAAATTCAAAATATCCAAGAAGAAAATGAAATACTTAGAATTCGAAATGAAAAACTTCAAAGAGATCTTGATTTTGAAATCGAACGAGCAAGATCTTTTGAAATGAAATATCGTGAGATAAGAATATTAGCTGGATTGCCACCAACAGAATCTAAAAAAGTTCATACGATTGATAAAAATGGTTCTATTTCTAAAAGTACTGGTCGTGATTACGATGATGAAATAAATGAATTAAGAAAAAGAAAAATTGAAATGGTTACTAGCCAGGTTGTGAGGCCAAAGGTTCGAAATGAAGAATCAGGAGAATATTAAAATGGTTCAAACTGAACGAGGAAGTTCTAAAAACCTTCAAGATATGCTTGATGAAATCAAAGAAACGGCTTCTTTAAATGGAATTAAGTGCGATGATAACATGATTAAAATAATAGAAATGTCTTTTTATGATCTTATCTTAAATCAATTTCAGATATTTAAAAATGCTATTAAAAATTGTGATTTATGTGAAAAAGAAATTGATAAATTAGTAGAAAGACTAAAACAAAAAAAGGGCTAGGTATTTCTACCTAGCCCTTAAATTTTTTAGCTTATATCAGTCGCTTACGCTTTACCGATATTTTCAATCAAGCCGCTCTTACGTGGAGCGTACAAGATAAGCGTTCCTGCAAGCCATAGCAAGAACTCTTTCGCAGTTGAGATAGCTGCGAGATTGATCTTGAGCAATGGTGCAAGTTGTTTCCAACTAAACACTTCAGGCCGCATGTCAAACATGTAAGCTGTAGCTGCTCCAGGATCTTTATTATTCTTGTCAAAGAACTTGGTTTTAGCTCCGCTTCGCTTTACATATCCAATAAAACTTCTTGGAGATGTAAGTGCTGTTCCTGCATCCTTTTCAGTACGGTAAACCGCATAGTGAGAAGGGACATTACCAGCAGCCGGGTCAAGAATATGAAAGCTAACGCTACTACCGTCAGCGGCAAGAGTAAGGTCTTCAGAGATCTGAGATCCTGATCCTTCACCCTGTTCATTAACAGCAGTTACTTCGTATCGAACGATATCGCCCGTTACAAATGTTGTTCCAGCACCAGCGTTTTCATCGAGAGCAGCAGCAGTTCCTTCAATAACTGAAGTGGTTGCATCGTTCTCAAGATCGGCTGGAGTTCCAGGTACACCTGATCGGTCTGCCTGAGACTTTTTGCTTTCTTTTGGTTTCAAGAACACGTTAGGTCGCAATGCGATCCCACCGGCAGTTGTAACCATTTCTCGAACAATATATCCAGCTTTTCCATCCGAAACACCAAGTTGATTAACTCGTTCTTTTGGAAAGAATTGCTTGATGAAATCGCTGAGATTTTTTGGAGATAAGTGAAGTTCACTTGGTCGTCCAAAGTTCTCTACGAGAACGTTAGCAAGGCTTTCGATGTCACTCTCATTGAGAATGTCACCAGATTTTGATTGAATGACAGATTGGTCTCCACCAAATCCATCCAATGCACGGGATTGAGCACTAAAGTCACTGTCTCCTAATCGGATTTGCTGTTCGGCACCCATCAAGTTAAGATTTTGCATCTTAATTGGGATAGAACCAATAGCTCCAGTGAAATCACCATCAGAACTATAATCAGCATTCGCTTTATAAAGTTCTCGCTCAAGTCTTTCAAGCATCCAAAGAGTACCTGAATTAGTTTCACGTCCTTCAATGTCTCCACCGAAGTTTTGTTTAACTAAAGTTGACGCTAATGAGACACCTCTTCGTGTACTCATGAACATCACCTTTTGAGCGTGTCTTTGGTATTCGGAATCGTTCATTACTGGCGATCCGCTTTCAGGGATGTAGGGACTTCCTGCATCACCATATGCGTTAATTCTTACGTACTGCTCAACTAGAGAGTATGCTCTGTCTTGCGGTACACTAGGCCACATTACGAGATTGGTAGCGTCATACGTTACACTTTTCAGCGTTCCGTCAATGCTCTCAACGCCTAATGCGCCTCCACCTACGAGATTCGGTCCAGCAGTACTAGCGTATCCGTGACCAACCTGAAGGGTTTTTAAGAGTTCCTCAGCTTGCTCAGCGTCCATCGCCTGTGATGCGCTGGCCCCCGACTCGATGTTAAATAGATCGTCAAACATCTTTTGTTTCCTCCTCAGTTATCCTTGGTTAAACACCAAGAATTCCTTTAATCCTTTCAACGTCTGTTTGGACCATTCGATTGGTTTCAACACGATTGATAAGTGAGCTTCCGCCCGCTCCTTCAAGTCGCTTGTCACCGCTCTTTTTTAAATCCAACAATTTATCAACCACTTCGCTCTTCTTCAGAGAAGGCGCACCTTCATCTGAATCAGATTTTCGAAGAGGTTTTGCTCCAGTCAACCCTTTGCGTGGTGCAGCAGGTTGTGCAGCGATTTTTTTGACACTTTCCCCAATAGCACCGAGAGTTTTCCCGAATGCTTCGAACTTTTCGTCATACGATTTTCGAAGGGCGTCCACAGCAGAAGTATCTGGGGCAGGAGCAACAATTGTTGCAACTACTTCAGCCGCCTTAGGCGCTTCTTCTGATTTTTGAACTTTAGAGATAAGTCCTCTTTCTTCCATTTTGGAAACAAGAGCAGCATAGGATCGCTTTAAATCTTCATCGCTTTCCTTTTTCTTATCTTTATCCTTGTCTTCATCGTCTTCCTTCACCATGGCTCCACCACCACTGTTGTCAGCAGCTCCGCTGCCTTCTCCAGTAGATCCATCGGGGCCTGATGCTTTGGGACCGTCACCTTTTTTGTCATCAATTGCTTGTGCGTAATCGATTCCCTGACCTGTTTTAGTCAGTTCATCATATTCCACCAAGGCTTCATCGATAACATCGGCAACAGCCTTAAGAAGTTCTTCTTGAGTTGGTTTTGTTTCTTTATCCATCTCTTTTTCCTCTTTCTGTTTCCGATTATTATTGACCAGAAGCACCTGTTCTTGCATTTGCAGGTAACTCAGCAGCTACGAGCGTTTCATCAAGAACGGAATCTTTGTCAATTGTTGCTTCAAATGCTACTTTGACCGAGCTAGCACCTACGTCTACAGCCATCTGCATGTATTTCATGCTAAGAATTTGTGTAGCGCCGGTATCAACTGCAACCCAAGCAACATGTTCTGGTAGACCCTCAGCGGCAGATGAACTAAGTTCAGCAACAACGTTGAACCCTTCAAATGTTCGCTTCGAAACGGTAAAAGCCGCGTCTACACCAGAACCACTATCAATGAGCAAGATAGTTTCGCCATTAGAACCAAAATCTTTGGTAATCGTAAAAGACGGTTCCCTAAGTTTGATATCTGCTTCTAGGCGTTTTACTAGCTGCTCTCTCTGGTTATTAGCTAAAGGCATATTTTATTCCTCCAACCTTTCGTTTTTCATTTTTTTAAACCGCTCAAGCGACTTTTGACACTTAAGTAGTCGCATTGAACTTTCATTTTTTTGTAACAACTTGGCCTGTCGAATAAACTGCCTTGCCGTTACCGCCAAATCAAAAATCCGTTCAGCCGGACTCTGATATCTTTCTTCAATAAAAAGTGGAACTTTATCAGATTCACTCTTCACTAAACTTTCTGGCGCACCTGCACTTTTTACCAATCCAACCACGTCTGTCTTTGTTGTTTTGTTTGCTGGATGTACGGTGAGTGCAACACCTTTAATTATGGTGCGTTTAAGAAGACCACCCTTGCCACGTTCGAGAGTTTTTCCCTCGACGCTTAATTTAATAGGCGCTTCTTTATTTTGATCTTTGTAGTAATTATATATGGAGCTAATCGCATCTGCTTCTTTGTGACCGTGTCCGTCCCATAATTCTAACTTCGTCCATAGGAACGGTTTTTTCATATCGCTCATGTATTTCATCTGTTGAGGTGTTTCGCAGTCCTCCATTTTATGGATCTTTTTGGCATCCAGGACACGACCTACTAGATGTTCGAAACGATTGCTGTGATCACTGTTTACGAAACCACGGCCTTCTAATAGAGTAGAAATATCAGCACCATTTAAATCAAGACTTTCACCTTGTGAATCACGTGCCTCCGTCGAGGCAACTCCTTCAATAATAGTGGATTTCGATAGCTCCATAGGTAAAAAGAGTGAATGAAAAAGCGTAGATCGGCACAGAGCGCTAAAAAATTTCTTCAAGATCTTCAATACCAAAGAGCATTGGTACTTTGCGTCGAAATGATTGAATCACTCTTTTTACTTCAGAATCGTCGATCATCAATAATCGAGCAATTCGATGTGTGGGAACGTTACGTCCATCATCGATCATGAATCGAAAAAAACAATAATAAGACTCAGCATCGGCAACAAACCAAGGACATCCATCTATTTTACCCTTTCGGGCTGCCATCATAGCCTTCTTTCCTAAGAAACAAGGACTGTCAGGATAACATTCAAGCCCACGAGGGCATCTTTTTTGCAATAAATTACCAATAGGGAGATCGGTTATGGGAAGATATTTTTATTATACTCTTTTGATTATGCTGTATAAAGTTTTCCGTTAAAACTAAATTTACCACCCACAACAATGGGTGAGTATCGAGTATAAGTCCCATTTGATTGGAACTCAAAAACACTCAAAGAATGACCCCAATTATTAGGTTTTCCTTTAAGGAAGTCTGCCTTAAGGGTTCTTAAGCATCCAAGTGACATTGCTTCATGTAAGCCCTTTACAGACACGCCTGTGTGTCCCTGAATATCGTGTACATGACCATAATAAATATTTACTCCAAAAACATCTAAATGTTTTGAGGCGTGATGCTTTCCTGTGTAATACCCATGAATAAAGTGGGCTTCTCCAACACCTAAAATCTCATTTAAAGGAATAAAATCATAACCAAGACGATTCAACCCAAGGAGGTTTTTTAAATCAAGATTAATATCCAACTCATCCAATCCATCTAATACTTCAGGAATCTTTTCATTTAAATACTGTTGAAGCCAATCCTCATGATTACCTTCTAAAAATTTTCTATATTTACATTGTGGACCAGCAGCGTCTGTTATTTCATTTAATAGTTTTCTACCAATCTTAAGTTCTGGAACAATTCTTTTAGGTTTTGGATTATTTGGTCTCCAATGCGAAACACTTTCCATTTCAAGAAAATCCCCAAGATTAATCAATCCATGAGGACGATAATCATCAAGAAACTTCATAAAAACAGACATTGCATCAGGATCATGGTCAGGACAGTGTGTGTCTGGCTGAACCACCATCTTAAATATTTCATTCTTTTTTAATTTGGCCTTTTTAAACATTGCCCCAATATCAGAATGATGGACTTTAAAATTGGTTATTTTTTTCTGTTTAAGACTAAATTTAACTTTAGTTATTTTTGGTGTAGATTTTGGTTTGCCATAAATCAAATTCAGAATATTTTTGAGACCCCCACGTTTACGGATCTCCCACTCAGTTAAATCAGCAGCACTATCATCATTTGATACTGTGTTCCAAAATTGAGAAGAAGTTACTTCCCATGGTGTGGTTTTATATTTTCGTGCAGCCTTATCAACATGTTGTTTAATTCTTTTTTGAATCTCGTACATTCTGTGGGTCCTCCATTTGACCTTCAGAATCTACTATACGCTTTTGTCTAATTCCGACGAGCGTCACAATACAATGATCTGTTTGACCCATCAATTCTACTGGAAATTTTTTCTCTTCACCAGATTTCATTTCTAATACAGCATCATGAAGCTCTGGGAAAAGTTCAGTGGACCCAAGACACACTTTTGCTCTTGGATATTCTTCTTCTAAAAGCTCTTTACCACCTTTAAAAAATTGAAGACGTAAAATAACATAATCATCTTTTTGGGCAGATCGATCTTGAATTACCTCTAAGCCCTTGATTTTATCATCTTGAGTGCTTTTAAGATCAAAATCCTCAACAATAATCTCGTTGTTAAGACGCATCATTTCATTTTTATTAGTAATTCCTTTGTTTTCAAGAGTGCGCTGTACGGCTAAACTTCGATAATCAGCAGCCTTTGCAATCGGAAGCAATAACTTAATTTCTTTTATTGTTTTTTCTAATTCAAAAACTTTTTTTGAAAGTCCAAAAATGACTCCCATCAACTGTTCTTGTGAAACAGCAGCCTGATCGGCATTTAATTCTTGTATTTTTCTTTTTCTATTTCTGAAATCTACTACTCGTTTATTTGACATTCCTTCTCCTTAATTTTTTGGTATCACCAATTGCTGCGTAGTGAATTGACTCTCTCTTGAAATCATTGGTTGAGCATTCATAGCTGACTCACTTAAAACTGGTTCAGGTGGTGGTCGCCTGGGTGTTGGTTTCCTGGTTGGTGTTGGTTGTTTTTTAGGTGGTCCTAAATTTCCAACATTTTGATGATTATTTAATTTAGCAGTTACTCTAGAAGCCATTTGTTTTAATACAATAACTTCCATGGGATTAAAAGTCTGACTCGACTCTTGACCAAGCATAATTAATACTTGGGACTCAATCCAAGCCGCATGTTCCTTTAAGATCTCTTCATGAATATCTTTAGGAACGCCTTTTAATACAATTTTCTTTTTGAGCAAAGATCGGTAGGCGTTAAGCTTTGCAATCTTTCTTTCAACGCCGGTTAAAGGTGCTCTATCGTGTAGTCTTTGATCGCTCTCTCGTAATCCCGAAGCTGTTCTGACGGAATCTGTCTTAGACATTCCGGACAGTCGTGATCCTGAAACAGAGTTATTACCGGAACTATCAGTTCCGAGCACATTGGACACTCCACTTTTGGACCGTCTTGATCCATTATTATTTCTAATTGTTCTTCCACCTTTTTTCCCCGATTTAACTAATGTTGCGCTGTCTTTTGAACTCATCATGATCCTTACCTGTGTACTGTAGATTGCCATTAGTGAATCCCCACCCCTTTTTGATCTCAACCATTACGTGACGACCATTTGGATGAGTTAAATCTACTGTGGGCTTCCAATCCTTTTTCTTTTTTCCCACATTACTTCCATTAGCAATCAATTCACTCATTTTATATATTCGGGGAGTAACTTTATCTGGCATAAACCAAAACTGGTAACAATATTTACAGGTAACACCATCACTAGGTCCAACTTTATAAACATAAACTTCATCAGGAGTTTTGTCTTTGTTATTGGCAAAGATAGCATCCATTGATCCGTAGTTAGACGCTCTTGCAAGTTCAGTATCAACAATCAGCTTCCAACGATTGTTCCAATCCTGAACCTTGTCTTTTAAAGCAGCACCCAAATACTTCTTATGAATATCTTTATCTCTAAGAAGATCGTAAACATGTCTACCTTCTTCTCTATTAACAAAAGGCATAACCTGAGATTCAATTTGACCTAAAATATCAGTCTCTAATTGTTGACCAGCCTTATCAGCATATCTTTCAAACATTCGTTCTAAATAATCAATCGCACCATCTCTTGTAGTCTTTGGTGCAATTTGATTACTAAACTGCTGATGTGTCTTATTATACGCTACTGATATGGCTGTTTTAGATGCTTTAGTAGAACTAATATAACCAGTACGCACTAAGTCCTTTAACTCTTTTTTTGAAAGTATATGAGGACCAACTGTTCTGTACTTTAAATAATTTACAAACAGTCTGGTAAGTTGCTTAATCTTTTTTAGAGTGCTTGGTCTTAATGCCACGTTTTTTCTTTTTCTTTGGTGATATTTCTTGACCATCTTCGTCAGTTAGAAAATCACCAACAGATTCTTCTGAGATAAAGTCTGTTTTTTCTACCTCTTTTAATTTTTTGTAATAATCAGGATCTTCCATGAGATGATCCATAGCAATTTCTTGAGCAATCTTTTTATCACTAGTATGTTCTAGTTCAACTTTAATTCCTTCTTTTAATTTTTTAGAATCAAAGTCAGATGGTTTCTTTTTATCTGCTAATCCACCAGGAATCTTGTCAGACTTTTGAACCCTACGATCGTCAAGATCTTCTTTTACACTTGAAAAGATTTCTTTCATTAATTTTTCAGATGCTTTTTCAAAATCCTTTGTAAGATCGTTTCTTACTTTTTTAACATGAGCATCATTTAACTCTGTTTTTTTAAGATTCTCTTGCATTGATTTGAAAAGCTCTGGGTTCGATGCCATAAATTTATCAACTGCTGAAAGCTGTGCTTCTGCCATTGCTTGTTGTTGGGCTTCGATTTGGGCTTGTTTTTCTGCTTCTGCTTTTTCTTTTTCTGCTTTATCTTTGTCTGAATTATCTCCACCGCCAGATGACTTGCTCCTTGAACTACCACCGCCGCTACCATTCGATGAACTACCGCTGTTATCACCTCCGCCTCCTTCTGGACCACCGAGAGAAACACCTGCCTCAGCCATTGCCTGTTGTTGCATCATTTCCATCTGGAACTGTTGCCATTGAAACCACATTGGGTCTGGAATATATTGAAGATCTGGTCGCTCAGCAGCGCCCTCAATACCAAGGAACTTCTCCATAAATACACCCTTATAAAGATTTGATTGAAGTGTTGAAACAAGAAGTGGGTTAAGAACTAATCCGCCACCAATTCCCATTGGAATAAGCTCAGCCTGTCCTCTAACTTCATCAAGAGTTGTGTGAAGTTGTACTTCGGCTTGAAGTCTCTGGATTTCTTCTTCTCTATTTTCTGCATCTAATCCAACAAAACAAAATTTATATTTGTCTGCATATTTTGGATTCCATACTGGAAGAATATCATCATTAATAAGAGCTTCAATTCTTGCAAGTAATGGTCTTAATCCCTTATCTCGTGAAGCAGTAATCTTCCATTCATTAGTTTGTTCTGATTGTGCTTTTTGTGCAATGCCCTTTGATAGATAACCAAATCCAGTTTCTTCAGCATCAATTGCAAAACAAGCATGTATTGTTCGAATAACATGATCTTGATAAGCAGCATATTCCATATCACGATTAGCAATCGTTAATGGTTCCCATTGAACACCTTTTATGCCTGCAAGAATAGGTGTTCTCCAAGCCGATTGTGGTCCAGATACTTGGTTGGTCCACTGAGCCTGAAGGGTTCTTAACTGGTTTGGAGTTACATCTCCTTGAATAACTAAAAGACCTCTTGATGCAACACCATGAGTAAAAAACATTTTTTGATGATTTTCAATTTGAAGATGCGCTGTTATCATCATCATAGAACGTTCAAGTGGACCAATAGCATAACCACTTAAATCAATCTCTGAAAGTTCATAAATCTTTCCAAAAATCATTTCATCAGCCATGAATCCTTCAACTACTTTTCCATTAATTACTTGGAGATATTCATACTGTTCATTTAAATATTCATCATTATCTAATTTTCCAGACATCCCGTGAATACTTTGATAAGCATCTCGATAGGTGTCTATCATTGTCCCTATTTGTTCTTTATTAACAAGATTCTTATTGGTATAATAAATTGTCTCTGCGGGAAGAGGTAAGAATGCGTAAAGATTACCACCACGGTTTTTAACCATCTCAATCGAACAGTGTCCATAAGTAAGCATGTCATGTGTAATCATGTATCCCCACTCAGGAAGTGTAAGAA
>Ga0114923_10001223_pt1 | contig 18211 bp, 17 predicted proteins | sample SumtaG_FD_89578 | JGI IMG/M metagenome (GOLD analysis project Ga0114923, IMG submission 89578) | Deep subsurface microbial communities from Indian Ocean to uncover new lineages of life (NeLLi) - Sumatra_00157 metaG | ecosystem: Environmental > Aquatic > Marine > Oceanic > Sediment | place: near...
CCCGGTGACGGTATTCGAAAAGTCCCCGGAGGTTGGCCACAGGTTGAGCGGTGACTTCCAGGGCCTCGAAAACTGGAGTTCGGATGTCGATATCACCGAAACACTGAAGGACATGGGTATCGACATGAATTTTTTATGTGAACCTTACAACGGCGGTGTCATCTATTCCCGCGGCATGAAGCCTGTTGCCGTAAAGTCTGAAAAACCCCTTTTCTATCTCGTTAAAAGGGGGCCCATGTCCGGTACCCTCGACACGGGCCTGAAGGAACAGGCCCTGGCGCTGGGCGCTGAGATACTATTCGAACAACGCATCGATCACCTGCCGGGGCCGGCCATAGTTGGAACAGGCCCAAAGGGGGCTGATTTGATCGCCGTCGGCATCACCTTTGACACCTCCATGGAGGATACGGCGGTCATTGTCCTCGATGATGACATCGCCCCTGGGGCCTATGCTTATCTTCTGGTGAACAATGGCCATGGGACCATGGCGACCGTCATTTTCAGGAATTACAGAATAGGTGAGGAGTACTTTGAAAGGATGGTGCGTTTTTTCAACTCCAATATGGAGACCGACATCAGAAACGAGAAGAAGTTCGGGGGCTTCGGTAACTTTTTCCTGAGGGACACACAGGTTCGCCACGGCAAGCTTTACATCGGTGAGACAGCCGGGTTCCAGGATTGCCTGTGGGGGTTTGGGATGAGGTATTCTATCTTATCAGGCTGGCTCGCCGCGAGAAGCCTTATTGAGGGGGCCAGCTACGATTCCCTGTGGAAAAAAGAGCTGGCGCCCATGCTCGAGACCTCTCTGATAAACAGGTTCCTGTTCGAAAAGTTCAGTCATGCGGGCTACAAGTTTCTGGCGAGAAAGTTTAGTAACAGTGATCCCAGAGACTTTCTCAGGCGACATTACAACCGTTCCGGGATAAAGCACCTGCTGCTGCCCTTGGCCAGGAAAAACTTTGTCAACAGGTTCAAGGATGAGAGCTGCAACCACACGAACTGTACGTGTGTCTGGTGCAGGTGTGAACGTCCCACCAGAACATTATAGAAACGCTTGTCTTCTCAAAGAGAACGGTTCCATAAGTAGTGGCTGTTTCAACTTCCCTTGCAGCAACCAGAGGGCTGCTAATCAGGACTATAACTCTTGGATTTAGCTCGACTTTTCATGGCAATGGAATAGTATCTTCCGATAAACTAGAGCTAGAAGTCTGCATGACATCCTCCGACAGGCTCCCAGATGAGCACGTTTGCAATAGAATGGTTATATTAAAAACGGAAAGGTTCTATGCGAGGCACAGGGCAGTTTTGCCTATCGGAGAACATTGTGTGAAACATGGTTTTAAGGGAGGACAGTTGTTATGAAACGCGCGTTTTTCATGTTGATGATTTTGCAATTGGTAATAGGGTCTTCGCAGGCTTTTGGTGATCATAAGAAGTTCACTAAGACGATTTTTGAAAAAAATTCCCTTTATCAATTTATTATGGTTGATGATGATCTGAAAAAGAATGAAAGATACGTTCTGGTTAACACCAAGAAGGATCGCCCTCAGGGAGGGATATCAATAAATGATCCCGATAAGCTCCTGTTCGAGTACACCCGATTGGCTTTTACTTCACTTGCAATGTTGGACAGGGAGCCCGAAGATGTGCTTTTCGTTGGCCTTGGTGCGGGTGTGATGCCGCGATACTTCAACAAATATTATCCCGATGCCAACGTTGACGCTGTCGAAATAGATCCTGTCATGGTGGAGGTAGCGAAAAAATTCTTTCATTTTCAGGAAAAAGCCAACCTGAAAGTTCACACTCTGGATGGGAGAGTGTATATTAAAAGAACAATAAACAAGTATGACATGATCTTTCTTGACGCCTACAGGGGCGAAAACATCCCATTTCATTTGACAACTGTGGAGTTTTTAAGGGAATTGAAAGGAAAATTAAAAGAGGGGGGTGTGGTGGCATCAAATGTCCTCTCAAAACCCAACAATAAATATTTCTGGTCCATGATAAAGACGTACAAAGAGGAATTCAAGTCCCTGTATCTTTTTAAAGGCAAAAAATCGGGCAATTTTATATTTGTCGCCACGGTAAACAAATTCCAAATGAAAAGGAATGCCTTTCTCGCCAGGGCAAGCAGGATTCAGTCTGCCAGGGGGATGGATATCAACTTGCGACGGCTGCCTTGGGATTATGAAAGTGGGGGCTTTGGATGGAATTCCAAAATCCTTTCGGACGATTTTGCTCCTGTGAACCTCTACAAACATATGAAAATCGACAATTAACCTTCCGCAAAGGGTGTCTCATGATATTAGTGATCGTTTTTCTATGTGGTGCCATGGTGATGTCTTTTGAGATCCTGGGGAGCAGGGTCCTGGCCCCGAACTTCGGGAATTCCATCTTTGTCTGGGGGAGTCTTATCAGTATTTTTCTGGCAGGGCTGTCGGCCGGTTATTTCTGGGGTGGAAAGGTCGCGGATATTCACCCATCAACCAAAAAACTCGCCTTCATAATAATTATTCCAGGGATTCTCTTCATTACGTTTCCTCTCTACAGTACCGGTATATCCGATTGGGTCTTCATGCAGGACATGGGCATAAGGCTTAGCCCTCTTATGGCATCATTATTTCTCTTTTTCATCCCTTCGGTCTTTCTCGGCGCGGTCAGCCCTTATACTGCAAAACTCATGATTTCCAGCCTCCACACCTCGGGGTCAACGATTGGCACCCTTTATGCTCTTTCCACCCTGGGAAGCATTGTTGGAACACTCCTCACCTCCTTTTATCTTATAACCGTAGCAGGTGTTAAATTTTTGATAATGGCGGAGGGGATCATATTGATCGTCATTGCAATACCGCTTCTCTTCATGGATTGGGAGCACCCAACGCAGGTCGCAGGGTAAATACAGTAATTGGTAAAAAGCCGTGACTCGTGATTCGTGACTGGTAACAATCTCAAATCTCAAAGGTTTATGATCCAAGGTCCATCCACCTTCGATAACGCCATCCGTTCAGTTACCGCGGACAAGAAATCCAAGACCCAAGATCCAAGATCCAAGATCCAAGAATCTAACCCTGCGTAACCCTGCGGTGCAGCCTGGGAATGGCTGTGCTGCGTTAAGATAGTTTTAACCGCTTTTAAAGGAACCGATTATCCCCCTGAACTTCGCCTTTATCAGTGTCCTCGGTGAACTGTGAGAGGCAGCATTTATCGCATTTAGGGTAACTACGCCTAAACCCAGATTAAAGTCTTTCTCCTTTTCCTCCGTGCCTCCGTGGTGAAAAACATCGCCTCTATAGCAACCGCGCCTTCTCCCCCCCAATTTCGCTTTCCTCTGCGTCCCTTAGCGCACTCTGCGTTAAAACAATGTCGTTTTTTGATGCCGGGTTTCATTCTGGCTACTGGATTCTGGTTTTTCCCCTACTCCCCCTCTCGCCCCCTCTCCCACTCGCCCCTCCGCCCTTCCCTCAGGAAGGCTGATCTACAGGATTTCCATGACTTTTCGGGTCGCAGAACGTCCTTCCTCAATGGCTGAGATCCAATTCATGTGTCCGTTCAGTTCCGACTGCCCGAAAGCAATACGGCCAAAGCGTTTCCTGATGATATCGCGCGGTGCTGGCTTGCCATCCCTGCCAAAGTAAAAGCCGGGCTGCGGGTTGAGGTAGGCGTTGACCCATCGGTTCAGTATTATGCCGGCGATATCCCTGCGTGGATCAAAACCGGCACTGCCGAAAAGCCTGCTCATCTGCTGTAATATCTGTTGTTCGTAATCGTAATAGCTGGTGGACAGAATTTCCTTTCGTCCTTTAGCCCCCTGATCCTGAATGGGAAGTCCCGGATAGTGAAGCGGTACGTAAAAGGTCAGGACTATCGGTTTATCCGGATGCAACGGCTGTTGATAGTCGCCGACGATCATGGGTTTACGTAAATTGCACGAAAATCCGAAACCATCGAACCAGCGGCAACCTGTCAAACCAAGCTTGTAGAGGAAACGCCAGTTGGTGAGTGCAACGTTAACGACCAGAACAGGAGAGTAGAAAAAATTTTCATACGCACTTCTGTACTCATCAGGTAGATCAGTGACAACCTGACGGTTGGTCCAGCCGGCAGAGGCCATTACTACTGTTCTGGCCTTTAACCGATATGCTTGTCCGTTCTTTACATAAGTAACCAGCACATGATCTGATCCTTCCGGTGACGGGGTGTGCTCAACCCTCACGGCCATAGCTTTTACCCTCATACTCACATCGTTTGAGGGACGATCCAGGGCCTTCAGGTTCACCGGGCGGTTAAGTATCTCATTAAAGGAATATCCGCCATCAATAGCACCAGGGATGAGCGCTTTAACAAGATACCGCGTGAACCCATCGTTTCCTCCCGGGAAGGAATGCCAGTTCGATTCATCCAGGCGTCTCGTCCCTGCCCACCTTCCGAAGCCCTTGAATCCCGGCATTCCGATCTGGTAGGCTCCATATGCAGAAATAGCATCAGAGCCAAGGCCGAGAGCACTTGCAAGGATCGGGTCCGCAAAAGCAGGGATCTCGGCACTCAGGCGAACGGTTTTTTGGAGGTATTCCTTGTAGGTTACTCCGTCAAGCCGCTTTCTGAAAGTTGAGCGGCGATAATATTCTTTTTCGGTATTTCTCCAGCTGAGAAAGTCTTTCTTTACTTTGCGGGAATACGGCGCTTTTTTCAGCTTTTCCCCCCATGGGTCGATCACCCAATCAGGTGTGTTTGCCTTATCAAAAAAGAACCCTACACTTGGTGAAATGTCCTGCCACAGCATGAAGCCGTAACTTGTTCGGTCAAATTGCAGCTGCTTTAGCTCAGGGCTTAGTTCCTGATAGTTAAATGTGCGCGGTATCTGCAGGTCGGAGAATATCTCGTCCTCAGGCACGCCCTCCCGGTTGATGACCGAGAACGCGTTGGAGGCCTGCGGACCCGTCAGTTTGTACCCGTTGACCATGAATTCATTCCTTTTGGCATGGCCGCCAAAAATAGGATGATTTTCGATGATGAGACATTTCTGACCGTCGCGTGCTGTTTTTTTAAACTCATAAGCGGAACCCAGACCGCTCAACCCGCCGCCCACCACGACCAGGTCGAAAGTTTCCCCTGTATCGATGACATTTTCAGGGTTGAGCTTGTATTTCCCACGCTGCAGCTTACTTAAAATACGAACGATCTCTTCGGTATTACCGTGCGAGGAGGCATAATCACCGACACCGCCGTAACCTTCCCATCCATGGTCCTGTGTTTGTTCCTGGGCCAACAGTTTCAATGGTGCGGGCCATTCCAGCAACAGAGCGCCTGAACCCAGGAGCATGCCATTGAGAAAATCCCTGCGTGTTATTTTCAGGTTGATCCCGTTCATGCTCTTCCTCCAGTGTGCCGGTATGAAGGTAAATTGTTATTCTTGAGGGCATACGTCGATCATACCGGTCAAGTTTACATCAACTATTTGACACTTGTTTCACGAATGAAAAAAATTGAGTTTTGCAGACCCCTGGCAGCGTGTCGAGGTTGTCCGACACCCTCCTAGAATCCGGTTCGGACACCCGCGTAAATGTTCGAAGCATCCTCGAACTGGCCGAAAAAGGTGTGGTCATTCACCCCATAGAAGTAGTTTCCTCCAAGCTCAAACCTCACGGCATCGGTCATCTTGTAATGAGCGCTCGCCCTCAGGTAGCCGTCCTCGTCGCTGGGGCTGTAAAAATTGAACAGGGACAACCTCAGGTTCTGGTTCATCGCCAGGCGAGTCAGCCGCAACGTCAGGATGTGGCGCTTTCGGTCCCTTGCGGGTGAGGCGGCGGGAAGCGTGCCACGGTATTCCCCGTAGTCGTCCATCTGTTCGAGGTAATACTGGACGCTTCCCGTAAGATCGGAGACAAGTTCCCTCTCGTACCCGAGCAGCAGCCGCCACTCGCCGTTGCGGACCTGAGGGTCGGTCCCGTCCTTGTCATCACGGCTGTTATAGTGTCCCACCTCGGCATTGGCGATCCCGCCGGAAACCGGACCTCTGACGCTCGCACCGAGTACCGTCAGGCGGGGGAAGGTGAAAAACCCGGTGGATCCATCGAAACCGTTGGGACTCTTCCAGTAGCCATCGTATCCGTACAGCGCCGTCTCGTAGGAGCCGAGGTTCCAGTAAAGCCGTGCGGCGAGCTCATCGTCACTGAACCAGTCGTCCGGCTTGTTCGCCGTCAGGGGTTCATTTCTCCCCACAACCTCACCGAGGGTAGGGTGGTAGTAGGAGATCCGACGGCCATCTATGAATCGGTCCGGGTCGAATCTAGGAGTGTACGCAACGTCGATATTTGCCGAAGCAGTGTAGAGGGAGACCTTGACTGCATCGGAAGGGGCCTTGAGGTATTCCAGGTCCCGGCCAATGAAAAAGGAGTTCCAGTCCTTGGGGAACAGATCGTTGATAAAAATGAGATCCCCTGTACCCCACGTCAGGATCTGACGCCCGGCCTTGACATCCACCCGTGAAGAGACCCGGTACAGAAAGTTGGCCTCCCTGAGGTCCAGAGCGCCGTCACCATTTTCCAGGTCCAGCCGGTCGTCATCCGCCACCGGGTCGAAAAGAAGATCCGCGACGGTCCTCAGAGAAACGACGTCCCAGTCCTTCTGCAGTTCCAGCTGGATCCTCGCCTCGCGAACGGTCGAGTCCGCCTGCCGGGGATCGTCCTCGAGGCGGAAACCGAGGCGCGCTTCGAAAAATCCGCCGAATTCAACCGGTGAAGAGTCGGCTGTTATCTCGGAATCCGTTCGAGTAAGGGATTTCTCTTTATCCGTCACCAGTCCGGGGGGCAGAACCGGCGCCGAAAGACCGGTACCCGATTCCGACGTACCAGGACCCAGCCCCTTCGGCAAGATCGGAGCTCCGGCGGAGGAAACTCCTGCCGCGGTCAAAAGGACAAGTCCGGCCACAAGGGATATGAGGAGCTTGTCAGCGCAGGTATTTGCGCGGCGCATTGCGGAGGTATCTTTCGGTGAACAGGTCATCGGGAAGCCCGGCGTCGTATTTCACGTCTGTGTACTCGATGGTCGTGTGCCCACCTGTGCGGATGTCGCTCATCCGGGCACGGGTGACCGTGGGAAACCCGTCGATGGTATCAACCCCCAGCGCTTCATAGGTGCGATAGAGGTTTCCGTCACCGTCGTAATACTCGGTCTTGATCGGGATGAAGGTTCCCCGGTGGATCCAGGTCCTGTAGGAAGCGAATTCGACTGGCGATTGGTCTTTGGGAGTGCTCTTGAGCACGTAGAAGTCTGACGTTCCCTCCTCCAGCACGTGACGGTCCTCGTCAGGGTTTCTCCCCGAAACATCCTCGTAAAAGAAGTGGGACCCGACGAAGCTTGTCCTTTCGTCGCTTGAAGCGATCCGTTTGACCAGGTCCAGTGCGGGAAGGTACATCCAGCGGTCATCGTCCGCACCGGTGCGCTTCCACACCAGGAAAGCGGTGCGGTTGACATCTGCGGGCCGGCGGAAGAAGACGTAGAACTTCTGGTCCGTATCCTGACCCTCGTCCGCGTCCTTCCTGAGGATAATGAACTGGCGTGTGCGCTCTCTGCCCTGCTTGTCTGTGATGGTCATGTCGACCTTCGCCCTTCCATCTTTTCCCTGGTAGTAGGCGGCGTGGTTGGCCCTGGAGACGACCTCATCGACTTCGGCAGCCGCTGCAGGGACCACCGCTGAAATTGCCAGGGCGACGGTTATTGTCCAAGTTAACCGGTTCATGTCGTTGCACCTTCCGTTTCAGAGGCCTTTTTAAAGTTATGGTCAGAGTCAGGGTCAGAGTTTTGGGTTAACGGGAAAAGCTTTTTCTCAAAGATCGTCAGCAGGGCGGGGAGGATGAAGAGGCTCGCGATCCCCGCAAGCAGCAGGATGGCCGAGATGAAGACACCGACCGTCCTGTATGGTAAGAGGGGAGCCGCCAGGAGGGGCAGGAAACCCGCGCCGATGACGATAACGTTTCTGGCTATGCAGCGGGCAGGTTCGCCGAATACAGTTGTTAGAGTGTCCTTCCAGGTTTCGTGCTCTGCCCTCAGGGCACGGCTCCTCGCCAGGAAGTGGATGGCGTAGTCGACGGCCAGCCCCAGGCTGAGGGAGGACAGGATAGCGACAGGCATGTCATAGTCCTTGCCTATGAGTCCGATAAGCCCGTAAATGGCTACTATGGTAAAGGTCAGGGGGACCATGGACAGCAGACCCCACCAGAACGAACGGAACAGGAACGCCATCATGGCCAGGACGACGAGGAAGCTGCCAAGGAACGCCCGGAGCATACCGGAGACCATCTTCTCCTGCCAGACGACGTTGATGTATGTGAGTCCGAACCATTCGTGATCCAGGGGAACCGGGGGCGGATTCTCGCTGATGAACCGGTCCACAGCCATCGTGACCGCCTTCATGTCCACGTTGTCGCCGCTTTTGAGCTGAAGCCAGAGATTTGTCCTACGATAATCGGGAGTGACGAAGTGCCAGAGGTCCTGGGGACGGTGGCTGCTCTGGAAGGTTATGAGGGTCTGGGCCACCGCAGCGGGTGTGTCCGGTATGCGGAACGCCTCGTCTTCACCCATGAGCAGTTCACGGTACACGGTCTTGACAATGTCGGGCAAGCTGTTGCTCTTGCCCACAAGCCCTGTCTGCCCCAGATCTGTTTGGAGGTTTTCGATGTAGCGCAGCACTTCGGGATCTTTGAAGATCTCATCTTCCTGCTCGATCCTTTCCAGGGCGAGCAGGGCCTCATCCCAGGCGTCCCACTCTTCATCTGCTATCGCCGCATCCTGAGCCTCCCGAGCCCGGGAATTAAGGATGTCGAGCAGGGCTGCCCTGTCCGGCGCGTTTTGCGCAGATTCCGACGACAGCAGCTCCCGCAGCCGCGAACGCACGGGCTCGGCAAGGGCAGCCAGCTTCCGGTCCAGCTCCGTCAACCCGTTGCCGGACATTTCCCCGGGTGTTGCTGCCGACAGGGTGAGATAGGCCATGTAGGTTCCCCCGAACCTCTCGTTCAAAGCGCGGTCGGCCACCCTGATCTCATGGTTGGGGGTGAACCACTTGACCGGGTTGTCGTTGATCTGGATCCTGGTGATCCCGAATACCGCTATAAGCCCGGTGACCAGAACTCCCAGCAATATGGTTCTGGACCTTCCGAAGGAAACCCGGCCCGTCCAGGAAAGCGCCGTGTCGAGAGGTGATCGGCCTTCCTCCTCGCGTACATCTTTCTTACCGAAACCTTCGAGCGCCTTGGTCGGCATGAGCATGATATAGGCCGGCACAAGGGTCACAGTGAGGAACCATGCCAGAAGGACGCCTGCGCCGACGAAAAGCCCGAAGACCTGAACGGGGGGGATGGGGGTTAGAGCCAGGGATCCGAAGCCCACGCCTGTAGTCAGGGAGGTATAGAGCATCGGTTTATGAAGGTCGGTCATGACGGCGCTGAGCGTCGCGCCGCGGTCACGGTAATTGGGGTACCTGTCGAAGAACTCCGATAGGATGTGGACGGCGTCGAGTACGGCAATGGGCATTATGAAGATGGGGATCATGGAACTCATGATGTGGATCGTGTTCCCGGAGACTACAAGCAGGCCCATAGTGTCGATAACTGCGAGCATGGCCACGATCATTGGCGAGATGATGAACCGGATATTTCGGAAGAAAAGCCACATCAAGGCAAAGATGAGCGCCATGGCCAGGGGAGCGGATATCGCCATCTGCTTGAACATTTCGATGCCGAACTGATCCTGGGCTATGGGGAGACCCGTGATATGGTACTCTTCCTGGGCATCGAAGGAGGAAATCTTCTGCCGCAGGCTTGAGGCGACTTTGTAGCTGATGTCCTTTCGACTGATGGGGAAGTAGAGTGCCAGTGCTTTTCCGTCCCTGGAGACCATGGTGTCGTCGAGGAACGGAATTCGCCTGGCTTTTGCGGCAACCTCCCTGGCCCCCTCGGCCGACTCGGGCGGCTCGGCCATGAGCCACTCGAAGCGGACCGTCCCGGGACCTGCCTGCTCGATATTGTCCACCGTCGAGGGTGTGATGAGGTCCACGCCGATAACGCCGTTCCGCTCCCCATCTTTTTCCCAGGACAGGGTTTTCGCATACCCCGCCAGTTCGTGAACGTTCCTCAAGGTCTGAACGTTAAACACCCCATCCGGATGGCTGGTGTTGACCACACCGACGACCACCATGTCGTAAAGGCCGAACTCCTTCTTCATGGTGTTGTGAAAGACACGGACCGGTTCATCGGGGTCGAGCATGTTCTCGGGATCGGTATCAATGGTCAACGGCTGGAGAAGGGGTACGACGCCCGGGGCCAGGGTCGCCACCAGGACAAGCAGGACAAGGATAAAACTGGTAAGGCCTGCGAACCAGAAAACCGATCCGGGCTTGCGAGCAGCGTATTCAGACAGAAAATACATCTATAGTTACCTCTATTTGAAAGCGCAGCCCGGCTCGGCGCCAATCTTCTTCAGTACGATGGCGAGGGGGCAAAACCGGGTGAACGCCGCCTGCAACATGTTCAGCCCCACGAAAGCGGCCATGAACAGCCAGTACGGGTGAACCATGGAACCCAAGATAAGGCTAATGGTGATCACGGTCCCTGCAAACGCTAATACGATCCTGTCAATATTCATTATATCACTCCTTTAAAAGTGTTTTTGACGCAACAGTTTATTATATAATCATTATAATCTAAAAAGCAAGTATAACCTGTGTGGTCTGATGTTCAGGTTCTAGAGCGCGTCCCGGGGTTCATACTGCCTCGTACTCAGTCCGGGATCGGTGTGCGGACAACACCGTTGGGACAAAGGCAGGCACGCGCCTGCGGTAATCCTGGTATTCGTCCTGGAATTTCTCCATGACGTCCCTCTCCTCCCTCATGGCCAGTTGGTAGTACATCCTGACGACGAAGGGGAAGATGATGAGGGTGAGCAGTGTCGGCCACTGGATGAGGAAGCACGTAGTGGCAAGGATGATCCCGCTGCGCTTTTCCAGCCTGGTCCTGACCGGGATGTGCCTTGAGACGAAAAAAAACACCAGCAGGACGCTCGCTATGATCAGGGACCAGTAGTGACCATATGCGTAATTTGTTGTCATCGCTGATCGCCTCTCGAGTATGGGTAGTCCATGATCGTTCTCTCAACGTATCATCCGGCTCCTTCAGCAATGCGGAAGGAGCCGGATGATATTTTATTCAACTATTGATAGGGTCGCAAAAAGTCCATTCGTGGCTTTTTGCTCAACGGAAAACGAAAAATGTCATTTTCGCTATCCTTACAAATCAATGACTAACTTTGCTGATCTTTGTTTTGGGCCGGTCATTGATCTGGGCACCCCGCCCGGGGCGCGCTGATGACTTTTTGCGAGGTTATCAACACTGATCCACAACGTGGCGGTTGCCTTAAACGAGGCCAGGCTCCTCCCGTAAGGGGAGGAGCCTGAATCTTCCTTATTCATGGATGGTGTAGGCGCGACCGGTATCTTTTTCGACCAACAGACGGCTGACCAGCTCACCGCCCTTTCTGGTGACGATCTCGGCCTCGAAGCCTTCGCCGCTCTCCGTAAGCTTGCCGATTTTGATATAAGGGTTTTCACCCATGTTGTGTTCGGCAATATTGCGGGCTTCCTCACGTGTGACGGGCCGGTTTAGCTGCCGCCGGCTGTCAGTGCGGTTGAAAAAAGAACCATCAAAGTTCCTCCCGAAATCACCCATGTGGCCCCAACCGGAGCCGCTCATGAACCCGCCTGAGCCCATGTGGCCCCAACCGGAACCACCCATGTGGCCCCAACCGGAACCGCCCATGTGATCTGATCCCATACCGAACCAGCCGTTGCTTGGTCCTCCTCTGGACTGGCCTACGTGGGCCTGGGCCAGACCAATTCCTCCGGTCACGATGGCCAGGCTCAGTACTGTTGTCATGATCGCTTTTCTTTTCATTTTTCTTTTCTCCCTAGCTGTCAGTGTGTCGTTTAATTCATCAGGGCCTCATTGCCCTTTGTCCGGATATGAGCATAACCCGTGCCAATTCACCTTCACGATGTGTATGATCTTGTAAGCGGTGGTAATTAAAGGATATATATGAGATTGCGCTTGGATGGCGGCGATGGAGTAGTGTTACATTATTCCACAGTTAACGCCGGCAGGGCGGGTAAGAATGACCCGGATTGGGACGGGGCTAAGATAAGTATGGGGGTATGGGGGCGGGAAACTGAAGATCACATGACACGGAGACGCGGCGACGCGGAGAGAAAACCGGAGGGGGCGAGGGGGAGAGTGGGCGCATGGGCCAAATGCTGAAAAACAGGAGCCAAAAGCCAGTGGAGAGCTGTAACGAAGTATCGAGGTAACGAAGTGTCGAGGTGAAAACCAACGAAAGGTCTTAACCAATCACGAATCACTAGTCACGAATCACTGCTCTTTCTGAGATCTGAGATTGTTACCAATCACGAATCACCCTTCGACAGGCTCAGGGCAGGCGAGTAACGAATCACGGCATTTATCACCCGTCTGAAAGTCCAAGTTTCCGCAGTTCTTCGTCAACGGTCGCCCGCAGCTCTTCATCCGGTTGTCGGGAGAGGATCTCCTCAAACAGTTCGAGGGCCTGTGTACGGTCGCCCTTGTCGTAGCCGTAGACCAGTCCTAACTGGTACAGATGCTCCAACACTTCCGGCTCGGCGGCGGAGGCGGCCCGGAACTTTTCGATGGCCTGATCCAGGTTCCCCAGCTTCCGATAGGCTTTGCCCAGGTTGCTCAACACCCGTCCGTTATCGGGTTTGATTCCCTCCGCGTTCACGAAGTGCGCAAGCGCCACATCGATGTTGCCGGCGTCAAGGTAATATTCGCCGAGTATGATGTGCGAAGTCACGTTCCATGGGTTCTCCTGTACGTACTGCAACAGGTGTTCGAGACCCGCCTGGTCGCTGCTGGAAAAGGATGGCTGCGAGGCAACCGGGACTACAGGCGCCGGGGCTGCGGGCGCTAAGGCTGCGGGCGCTAAGGCTGCGGGCGCTAAGGCTGCGGGCGCTGAGGCTGCGGGCGCTGAGGCTGCGGGCGCTGAGGCTGTCGGGGCCGGGACAGCTGAGCTTTTCCCCATCTGGAATAGAGCGACACCCATTCCCACCGCGAGAACCAGGGCAAGAACGATAAGGGTCGGTCCCTTCACACTGCGGTGTTCATATTCGTCGTCTTCGTCCTCGTCCCACTCCTCATCTACATCATCGCCGTCTCTGCCTTGAATGATCTCCTCATCGTCCTCATCGTCCTTGTCGTCCTCTTCGTTCTCATCCAGTTCGTCCTCATCCTCGTAGAGCCCCTCGTCCACGTCCGGAGCCCCTTTCCCTCGCTCGCCGTAACGGGCATCAACTGCTCCCTCCTCTTTCCCCGCCAGATCCTCAATGAGGCCAAGAGTCCTGGATACCTTGCGCACATAGTGATCCCTCAGTTCCAGATAATCCTCATCATTGATCTTGCCGGAGGCGAGTTCGAACTCGATGTCCTTCAGTGCTTTCAGATTGATCTTCTTAGTCAGTTCGAGTTCCCGCATCCTCTCATCATCAGGATGCTCAGCGTCGATCCAGTTCACTCTGCGGCCCAGGAGAGGTGCTATTACATAGTATAGGGCTCCCGCGAATATGACTCCGAATATGATCTTGATCACATCAATCCTCCAGATTCTCCAGCTCCTCGCGAATTTTCTCTTCTATTTCTTCGCTAACGTCATCGCCGGATTCTGAATCCTCGTCTTCCTCCTCCCTCCGGGAGGATCTCCACCGCCTCGCCAGGGTCATGGCAACCACGGATCCGAAGAAGAATCCGGCCATAGGAACACCATAAGCGACCAGGTTAAAACCCTTCCTGGGCGGGGATGAGAGGATAACCTCCCCGAACTGGGATACGAAGAGGCTCAGGATCTGCTTTTTGGTTTTTCCCTGATTGATCATCTGGCTGATGAAACCACGCAGCTCTTCGGAGCGTTCACATGTACAGTTGACGAGCATGTCACCGCACCCGCAGTCGCACATGAATTCCGCTTCCATCTCGCTTGAGGTGACAGCTTGCCCATGGACGGGAAGGATCATCATGAAGAGAACGAGAATGATTAACAATTTGAGTGTTTTTTCAAACATTGGAGATTGGTCTCCCTATCCTGATCCTGGGTGTTATGGACATTAATCCACCGAAAACCATTACGAACCCTCCGATCCAGACCCAGACCACGAGGGGATTCACCGCCACTTTGAGAGTCACTTCCCGGTTTTGTCCGACAACGGGCATGGTGACGTACAGGTCCTCCAGGAGGGTGGATCGGAGACTCACCTCGGTAGTGGGCTGCTCGGCATTTGTGTAAAAGCGTTTTTCCGTCCGTATCTTGTCCAGGTACTGCCCATCCTTGAATATGGAGAACTCGGCGGCGGTTACATCCCGGTTCCTGTCTGTATACGTTCCGGCTCGGTCGTACCGCAGGGTGTAATCCCCGACGCTGATGGTCTGGCCTTGCCTGAGGGTTGCCTGGTTCTCCAGCTTGTATGCGGAAGAGCCGGTGATGCCGATGACCATGAGCACCACACCGAGGTGAGCGATGAAACCACCGTACCGGCTTCTCATTTTCCACATCAGTTTAGGAAACGCGAGCAGGGGCCCCTCACCCGTCAACCTCATCCTCGCCCTTGTTCCGGTCCAGAACTCCCGGAAAATAGTACCTGCTATAAAAATGGACAAACTTACGGCAAGAAAGGGATACAACTCACGGATGCCCGCTATATAAAGTACCAGGCCGCTGATGATCGTGACGGTGGCAGGAAGCAGAAAATTTTTCCTCAGGTTCGAGGCTGAGGCCTTACGCCACCCGATGAGCGGGCATAGTCCCGTGATGAGCAGGAGGAGCAGGAACAGGGGTGTATTTACGCGGTTGAAAAATGGCTGGCTGACTGTGATTTTATCACCCGTGACGGCTTCAGACAGGAGAGGAAACATGGTTCCAAAGAGGGTCGCGAAAGCCAGTGCCAGCAGAATAACGTTGTTAAACAGGAAGGTGCTCTCCCTGGAGAGGTAGGACTCCAGCGCATGGTCTGACCGGAGTCTCTTGTAGCTGAATATAATGAGGCCGGTTCCCAGCAACGCGGTGCCTGACATGAAAACGAGGAAATAACCGCCCAGCCCCGTGGCTCCGAAGTCATGCACCGACTGAAGGATACCGCTTCGTACAAGGTAGGTCCCGAAAAGGCAAAGGACGAAGGTAAGGACGATCAGAGCCATGTTCCACACCCTCATGATATTGCGGCGCTCCTGGATGATGGAAGTGTGGATGAAAGCTGTGGCCACGAGCCAGGGGATGAAAGAGGCGTTTTCAACCGGGTCCCACGCCCAGTAGCCTCCCCATCCAAGCTCCACGTAGGCCCACTGGCCGCCCAGGATGATCCCGATGGTCAGAAATACCCATGACAGTACGTTCCATACCCTGGTCTTTTTCAGCCACGACTCGTCAGGGTTGCCGCCCATCATAGCCCCAATAGCGTAGGCAAAGGGTACGGTGAACCCGACATACCCGAGAAACAGGGTCGGAGGGTGAAAGATCATCCCCGGGTTCTGGAGCATCGGATTCAATCCACGCCCGTCTCTGGAAGTGAAAGGCAGCAGGTCGAACGGATTGGTCACCTTGACCAGGAGAAAAAGGAAGAAAACCATGCATCCCGCCAACACCAGGTATATGTATGGGGTCGACCGTTGTTCGATTTCGTTCCGGGTGTTGAAGGTCACAACGGCGGCGAAGAGACTCAGGGTCCATACCCAGAAAAGAAGTGACCCGTCCTGACCGGCCCAGAAGGCTGTCAACTTGTAAAAGAAGGGCAGCGCCCTATCGGAGTAGGACATGACATACTCGACCTGAAATGCGTCGGTGGCAAAAAGGTAGACAAGACTCAGCGCTGCCATGGTCGTAAAAAGTGACGTAAAAGCAAGGGCCCGTCGTCCCCCCATGATATACCGGAAGTCGTTCCGGATAATACCGCAGATAAGGAGGATGATGGCTCCAAGGGTGAACCCGAGGGCCGCATACTGTGAAAAGTTCCCGATCTGGACCATGCCTTCTCCTATTGTGATGCCTGCTGTTCGTCTTCTTGTGATGCCTGCTGTTCGTCTTCCCCCTCAGCCTCATATTTCGATGGGCACTTGGCCAGAAGGATCGTTGCGTTGAACAGGTTGTCATATTGACTGTAGCTTCCCTCGAGGATCACTTCGACACCTCCCTTGAAGGCGTCCGGCGCGACGCCCTGGTAACTGACCCGCATTGTTACCCTGTCGTTCTCCGTGTCACTCACAGCAAAGCTGAGGATGATGTTTTCCTGATCAAACTGTATGGTATCGCCCACAACATCGCCGCTGATGCGCAGGCTCTGACCATCAAAGATGCTCGCCTGGTCTAGAACCTCCGAGACGGTATGGTAGTATACGCCCGTTTCCGATATACCGGTGTACATCAGGTAGCCCATAGCGATCAGGATCGCCAACACAGCGAAGGGTATTTTCGCTTTATTAATCATCACGCGCCTCTAATGGTAGGGAAATGTTGCTCTGGTTTACGGAGATCGGATTTTTGAGGGAAACAGAATCCGGCTTGATACGGAAAAAAGGGGATAGCTTCACTTATACCATCTCTTTCTCTCCCCTTTTATATACGATCGGCTCCTTCGATCTACAAACGGCTTCTTCGAGCTACACCTTCGAACCATAATAATAACTCGTTCAAACTACAGTTCAAACTACAATAGTAACTCGCCTGAGAAACTAAAGTTAGACAATCCGAAAGTCAAGTATATTATGTATAGTGCAACCAGTAAATACATCAAATGTATTATGTATAGTGTAACTAGTAAATACATCAAATGTATTATGTATAGTGTAACTAGTAAATACATGGAGAAATGACAGGCCTATAATACTTTTTGTTAGGTGTTTACCATACGCGTGATACAGACAGATATCAGGCCATGCAAGATTGTTTGCAAAATAAAATAGGTGAGCATGCTCTGGCAGAGCAGCCATTATATGACAAATTGACCTTGACACCATTCCGCATAAAGTTTATCTTTTTGCTTGAGAAAGGGGCTTGAGTTTATGCTCCTTTTTTGTTTCCCGAATCCTGTGGAGGGGAGAGGGAGTTTTTTTCATGAAGCAATCCCCCTTACCTTCAGCTCTGCTGATCGCAATCGTCATCCTGCTTGTCCCTGTCCTGACGTTCGCTCTTTCCCCATCGAAAGTGACCCTGAATTTCATGTGCCCCTGCGGTGCGTGCGATGAAGCGCTTTCCACCTGCGAGTGTCCTCAATCGGATGGTTTCCGGGCCGAGATCGCCGCCATGGTCGGACGAGGCTTCTCCGAGGAACAGATCGTCCAGGATTTTAGAGGGCGGTTCGGTCCTTCGATTCTCATTGCCAACGCGGCCATGCGGCCCAACTCCGGGGGCTCGGTGTCCAAGTCGTCCAGCAAGAAAACGTTCGGCTTCATATTACTGTTGGCGAGCTTTTCCCTTGTCGCCTTCAGTCTGGGCAAGTACAGGAAGGCCCCATCCCCTGCTCTTTCAAAACGCAGCTCCAAACGCAGCTCCGGGGCGCCCGGCAAACAAACAAAAGGTAAGGGGAAACGCGGAAACAGGCAGGGAAAAGGGTTTCGTGACGGGATTGACGATGATCTCCTTGATGATTAAGATCATAGGCAGGAAGTGAGCAAGATATGGACCCGAGTGTTTTGTTAAGCATACTCATCCGGAATACTTGTTCGAAGGAGTGCGATGATGGAAACTCAAGTTGAAAACAGTATTTGGAAGCGGTTCAGCGAGAAATTAAAGACGTTTCGCGAGGAACTGAAGAAAGATTCTGTCGCCGCCAACCCGCGCAAACCGGTGGACTGCTGCAACCCTCCGGTTCCACCCAAAATGGATCACGAACATAAGAAATAAAGTGATCACTGTTTGATTCACTGACGGCCAGCACACTTTTCATGTGTGCTTCAGGGGAGAGACCATTGGGGTCTCTCCCCATTTTTTTCTGTCCATTACCAAAACACCAAGGCGGATTTAACAGGGATGAAGAGGATACAGGGGATAAAAACCAGGTAAACAATGATAAATGAGATAAAAAGGATAATCGGGGTAGATCGATATCTTGCATAAGGTTTTTCTCCCTCTCGCCCACTCTCCCCCTCGCCCCCTC
>Ga0114923_10001224_pt1 | contig 18207 bp, 31 predicted proteins | sample SumtaG_FD_89578 | JGI IMG/M metagenome (GOLD analysis project Ga0114923, IMG submission 89578) | Deep subsurface microbial communities from Indian Ocean to uncover new lineages of life (NeLLi) - Sumatra_00157 metaG | ecosystem: Environmental > Aquatic > Marine > Oceanic > Sediment | place: near...
ACCTACCCATCCATTAGCAGAATAACAGTTGATATGTGATCTATTGGACTCAAACTTGTTACCAATAACTCTCCAACCTAAGTTTGGATTACCTCCAGAAGCACCCCAAATAGCAGCAGCTCCTGTGGCATTCAAATACATGAAGTCATTATTGATAATGTTGGCGTAATGAATTCCATTGTAATCCACCAAACCTGCAGCCTCAATTCCGTATTTTCCAGTTGAGCCACCCCAGAACATACAATTATCTACTGTTACTCCTTGAGAGATAGATCCAGCTGTGCCTGCAATATAAGCAGTTGTATTCTGGTCAGCTACTAACTTAATACCTGAAGAAGTTGCTCCTGGTCTGAAACACATATTACTGTATCTCCAACCTGAAGCGTTGTTGGTAATAATAGGACTTGAGGAAGTAGTTGGTACAAGATTGACTCCACCTCTAATTCCTGGCATCCCTGGTGAAACTCCAATAACAGAAACATTCTGTGCTTCTGTTTCATCAGGAGTTGAGTAATTTCCTGTATAAGTACCTGGTTTCACAAAAATAACGTCTCCGTCACCAACGGCAGCGAAGGCCTCATCGAGGTCTGAGAAGGGTTGATCCCAACTCTTGCCACCTTTGTCTGCTGATGCAGCATCAACGAACCAATAGTCTCCAGTTGACATTAGTGGAGATCCCACAATATCTTCTGGGTATATCTTGTGTCCGAATTTCAAAGCTGGTATATAATCTCTTGCTTTTCCCATGTTTATTTTATTGTTTCTTTCTCGGGTCAGGGGCTTTCACACCCCTGCCCGGTCAAAAGATAACACGTTAAATTAATATATCGACTAGCCTGTAATTCCTGTCATTTGACCCGTTCTTCGTGGGTCATTTGAAATCCAATTACCGACTAAGTACATGTGTCCAACTTGAGCTGGCTGATTGACTGACCTTAACATTCCTGACCAATTAAATCCCTTAGGGATTGGTAAGGCTTGTGGTCCTTCAATGTTAGCTTCACCTGTGTTGAACTTAGCGTAATCTGGAAGATTTAACCCTGCCCAGAAGAAGTTCTTTTCATTCAACATGAACATCTTTTGAGCTGTACATTTGTCGTCCTTAACAAAAGGCGTACCTCTGTACCATAAGGCATTGAAACCAAGCGTACCTCCACTCAAGGCGTTAGTACCAGAAACTACTCCAGTCCTAGTAACCTGTGGGAAGCCTGACGTTTGATATCCTGCTCTTACAGTAGGGTGAAGCAAAGCTTCATAAGCAGACCAAATTGTAGGAGTTGAAACCAATAAACTTGGTCCAACACCGCCAATTTCCACTCCATCGTAACCTGTGGACATGTCTGATATTGCTAATGCTCCGATTGTTGCAGCGTAATAACCTTTAAGGGTTGTATATGTACCTCTGGCTTGCGCTCCATAATTAGCAAAATTAGTAGAGTCATCGGCTGCGTTCAAGATTGAGTCAAACGAACCCGCTCCTGAAGCTGCACTTGTACCAGTGTAAATATAAGTTCCTAAATCATCGGTTAAGTCCTGCGCAATTGAGTCCATTTCAACTGATAGTAATTCAAGGATTCTTTCGTCCCCTTGGTTTACAGCAGCCTCAATGTCGTCAATTACTACTGGTTTGTGAATACGTTGTGGTTCAAACGTTAGTTTGACCCTGGTTTCCTGTCTTGCTGTATCAAGAGTTCCACCTAATCCAACAATTCCACCTTCAGTAGATTTTTTGTATTTGATAGGGATGTCGTACTGATATCCAGACCTCCAGCTCTTGGCGTTTCCAAGAGTTCTTAAAAGAAATACGTTTCCTTCAAGAATGGTATCTGAAACACTAGGTACGATTGTTTCCCTCGTAACAGTTTTTACTGCATCACTGAATTGCATTGTTCTTTATTTAAATTTTGATAATGCTTCCTTTGCAGCGTCAACTATACCTAACCTCTTTGTCCTTAGCTTATTGGGGTCATAAGGCAGAGTTCCTCCCTCTGAAGAGGGTTGAGAAACTGAATCTGAAGCTCTCTTCTTTTGGTTGGCAAGAGCTATTCTCACTGCCATTTTACCATCTGCGTTGGCCTCTAAATAAGTAGAATACGTGGATTTAAGATCATCTGGCGTCTTAACTCCAATCTTGTGGCGTTCAATATATGAGAAGAAATCTTTGTCATCGAAGTCCTTATTTGATTTCTTTATCTCTGCCACAAAACTATCTACTTGTTTCTTGGCTTCATCAGATTTAAGAGTTTGAGCATCAATTTTGCCTTGTCTTTGCTTTTCTCCCCACTCTGTAGCTTCCTTTAGGGCTTCACCTAGTTCCGTAAAAGAACCTGGCTTCCACCCTTTTTTCAGGAAAGAGGGTAAGTCTTCCTGCTCAGGATCTTTTCCACCAAGTAGTGCGGCTAAAGCCTGCGACTTCTTAGTGAACTCTGGGAGTAACTCGTCGTACTTACTAGAGTTTTCTAAAGATTTAGTTAATTGATCGACAGTATATTCTTTCTCGCCGATTTTAATTAAATCTCCTTTTGGCTCTCCCTCGCCATTTCCTGGAGGTGTAGTATCAATACCCTCGCCCCCTTTGTTTATCTCGTCTGACATGTATTTTGGCTATTATCATTGCCCCCTTAACGATTATTCTCTAGGAGAGTTCGTTAAGTTGCTTGATGAAAACAGCGGTTATGTTATTGCTCTATGTTTTATATCAGATGCTCTCGAGCATAAGCATCAGTTCGTTATTTAGCTTCTTCTTTTGGTTTAGCTTCTGATAAATTCTTAAACTGCATCTTTAACTTACTTAATATCTCTCGCTGTTCTTTAGGTGATTTCTTTTTGAATTCAGGACTCTTCACTATTTCATCAGTTTTCTTTCTAAGTTCTGCAATTTGGGTAGCTCTTTCGTCAACAGGTTGTGCAGCTTGTTTTAATTCCATTATTAAAGCGATTCCTTCTTTCATATTTTCTATATCATCAGGATCTAATTCAAGCACTGAAAATGGACTCACTTTATACATTTCAACCTGTTTTGCAGTCTCCATTGGATTATCAAATTCAGCTGCTTCGAAGTATTGCAAAGGTGTTATCATTCCTGCAACTAACAACTCTTTTGCTGTCTCTGCTCTATAAACTCTATCTATAGGCATTACTTGTCCTGGAATCACCTTAACTTCAATCCCATCTTCAAGGCTATCTTGCATTATTTCTACTACTCTCATTGCTGCTTCCTTTCCTAATAGCTTGGTGTAGTGGCTTTCAGTGTACCTAGTCTTCATGAATTGCAGTTGGTAATTGTAGACTTCAAGATGAATCGTGTCTACTATATCAATAAGTTCGTTTAATCTTTGGAAACCTCTTTCTCTCAATATAGCTCGACCCGTAGCTGTTTCAGATCCTTCCCTTTCTCCTCTCATTGTTGCTTGAGTTCCAAATATAGACTCTAAAGACTGAACTGACATCACTAAATCTTCTCTCACCATATTAGGCAAGTCTCTGCCACTTTCTATAGTTACTCCTAGTCCTACTCCGTCTCCGATAATTACTCCTTCTGGATCTGATTTCATTGCTTGCCATTCCCCCTTGCTTTTAGCTTCAACGAGCTTGGTATCTATTTTCCATCTGCCATTGGCTGAAGCTGCGTTGTCAGCTATCTGTCTCTTCCTTTTGTTAATGTTATATTGCAATGATGCAACTTGTTCCACTAATGAGGTTTCTCCCATATCCTTGTCTTCCATTTCTAGCATTGTCGCAGAAATGTAAGGATTGGTTGGTCTATCAAAATGGTTGAAAAGGTACTGATTATATTCATCACCTGTCTTTTCTATCCTCTTTACTCTGTAATCTCGGAACTTCTTTGCACTTTTTAAGGACTTCTTCCTGTCATTTATCTTGGCATTATCAAACTTCCTGAATTCGTTTTTAGTGAAGAATACCCCATCCCAGTCCCAATAAGGGTTCTTTTCCTTTTTTAAAATCTCTCCTCTAAACTTGTAAATGACCCAATCTCCCAGCCAAGCTTCTTTATATGTTACTGGATTGTTGGTAATTCTTGCCTCAATCTCCTTCTGTTTTCCACCAGCCTGCTTCAATATCTCCTTTACCTTGTCAGGGAACTTATCTAGCATAGCGTCCATGTGAGTATCTATTTCCTCCACAACGTCCCCATTCTTACTGAATCTTGCCTTTCTAGGATCTACAACTTCGAGGTCGCAGTCGTCAATGTCATTGTTCCAAATGTTTTTAAGAACTATTTTTCTTGACAATAACAACCACCTTAGTCCTCTTCTCACTTTCTTTTTCAGTTTCAAAGTTCGATACTTCTCCAAAAAGACATCTTGTAGGTCAGTAGCGACTTGTCCTGATTCAGGACTCTCATTACCCGGTAATACGTTCGGCTTTGATGGTCTCCCTGTAAGATTTCCTATAACACTCTCAACTCCTAAAAATACTCTATTATCCCTAGTCTTAGACTTTTTTCTTGGGATGGTAGCGACGGTTGAGTCGTCGTTCTGCCATATCTTCTTATTCTTCTTATAGGTCTTCTCTATTATTGCCGCTGACTTCGCCAAAGAACTCCATCTGTTTTCTATCAGACGTTTTAATTGATTGTCATCTAACTTCGAAATATCAATCATAATAAAAAAGCGAGCAAAGGACAAAATAGCAGTTTACTATTCTATCCTCTGCCCGCCTTGGATTTGGATTTTTATTCTCCGTCCGTGGTTAGGGCTTGGATTATTACATTATAGTCTTTTCACTTTTCTTGTCAAGTCTTTTTTCCTTTTGTAAGGTTTAGTCACAAATGTCATGCCTTGAATAACTCCATTATGTTTATCGATTATAACCTGGCCACTCTTCAAATCAAAGAATCCTTTTTCTAATAGGACCCTTACTTCTTCTCTGATTGTCTTCTCTTTATTCATGTTGGTTCTCTTCAATTACTTCTTTTAATGATCTCATTACAAACCCATCTGCAGTTCTTTCAATTATCTTTTTCTCTTGAGTATTCTCTGATATAAACTCCACCTTACTCATCTTCCTCATTTTAGCTATTTGAAAATAAACAGTCGCATGGCAGAAGTGGTCCACTCCGGTCTTTGAATCCCAAACATATCTTTCAGTTCCAAGAGGTGTTACTTCAATTATTTTCCTCATTGATTCCCAATGCCTAATGTACACCTCTAAATCTCTTCTGTTTATAGCAAATTGGATATTACCTTTTACAATCTCATCAATCACTTTGTCTATAATTCTAGTCCGGCCAGTCCAAACATAACCCCAATTATCTTGATCTGCTTTGGTCATTCCTCCCCATTTTACCATCTCTTTTTTCTCTGTGTCCTTACGATAATAACATAGAAATAGTTTAGGGTATTTGTTTTTAAACTCTTCAGCCCATGTTCTTTCTGGTCCTGCGTCCATTACTACGATAGGATTGTACTTCTCGATAATAGATTCTAACTCTTCTCTACTCTTACAAGCTCCAGTCTTGAAGATTCCTTCATCTGAACCTATAACATAATGCTTTAGTCTTCCGACATCAATTCCCATATAAAAAGGTTTTGTATCTAACGGCTTTGCTGACCATCCATCCATAATTGCCTGCCTAATGTTCGCTTGTTCTCCTGCGCTGTAAGGCTCTCCTAATACAAAGTTCATAAAGTAATCCTCCCCTCGTAGCTCTTTCTCCTTAATTAAGTCCTTAGCAGATAGCCAGGGAGCCATCATCTGAGAAATGTGATACCCTGATACCTCTTTTCCCGGAACTGTTGGTTTCCACCTACCTAACTTTCTAATCTTATTGGTAATTACCTCTCCACAATGGCTGCAAACGTAAAATCCATTTATCTCATCAACGTTCTCTCCCCACTTGAGATGTTGTTCTTCCTTACACTTAGGACAAGTAACAAACCATTCTTTCTTATCTGACAAGGCCCACACCTCATCTACTCCGACTCCAACCAAACTTGGATTAGATAAATACCACGTTCCTTTATATGGAGATGCTGATATTCTTGACTTATAAGTTTCAATGGTTTTTAAGTCACTTCTATCAATTTCGTCATGAATTAGAATATCTGCAGTAGTAGAAATAGCTGCACTCTTTGATCTTGTACCCTTGTAATAAATAAACCTGTCATTAATCTGCTTCAAACCCACAGTATCACTACTAAATTTCTTCCTTAAAACCTCATTGGCCTGAAAAATTTTATCTGCTTTAGTCTTTACGAACTCACTTACGTCTGTGTCTGATGGCATTGTGTAAATTACATTGAATCTTCCTTTGTCTGCAGCATAATAGGCTTTTAACGTAAAAATAACAGATCCTCCAATCTGCGCACACTTCTTTATTGCCTGCACCGGAGTAAAGTCCTCCAAGATGTCTATTAGATATCCTCTGTCTTTAAACTCTAGTAATTCTCCTTTTTCATTTGCTATCTTGTTGCTTAAAATCCAGTGAAGGATAGAAACATCCTCTGGCTTTATTTCAGGCATTACCTTATGTTATTAAGCTTCAAACCTATTTCCATTCTCTTCTTGAACTTCTTCTTGTCTATCCTTATCATCCTTTTAATAAATTCTTTGTAAGGTTCTCCATATTGAGTCTTGAATCCATACTGATCTGCTCGAAGAAAGTCTAAGGCATATTCATTCCTCTGTCGTCTTATCTTACGAGATTTATTATAATAAGGATCCTGGTCCCTGTGGGTAGCATATCTAATCGCTTCCTTGCCACATTCAGGGCATATTCCTCTGATTGTTGAAATCTTGTGGCCATCTAACCTATAACTTGTCTTTCTTGCTGATGAAACAAAATCTTCCCGGCAAGTATCACACCAGAAATCATAAGACTTTAAGAATTGAGGAACGTCGTCGTCCATTCTTTGATTAGGCTTGAGTTTCTTTCTTTCTCTGTCCTTGGCTAAATCTTGTTGAATTTCTTTAGTGCGTTGTGTTAGTCTTTCTATTTCATTCATCTTCTTTAAATGTTAGCGGAGTAAAGACATTCTTGCCAAATTCTTTAATCATTTTCTTTTTATATTCTTTAATGTTAGGTGTCTTTTGGTTTTCGTCGTATATAACCTCAACTTCTTTATCTTTCAATGTTTTATATGGAATGGCAACGAGCCTTCTGTTCCAATCCAAACAAAGCCACCCCTCCCCTAATGGTGTTTTTTTCTCTGTTTGAATAAACTCATACTCTAGTTCTCCAAACCCCTTTTTACTCTTTAGTACAAATTTAAGTTTAAACTTTTCTCCCATTTTAGGGATTTTTATTGTCTTATTCATCTTCCTTTGCTGGCTTAGCGAATAATTTGAAAAACTTATGTAATCCTTTAGGTCTTTCAGCTTCCTCAACCTCTTGACGTGTTGGTTCACCAATAAACTCAACCTTATGCTTTGGTCTGTTGATTGGCTCGAGTGTTATATTCTCTCCTTTCTTATCGATCTTAATCTCAAAACCTCTCTTGTTTGTTATAAACGTAGAGATTAGGTGGCCTAGTAATACTCCTAATAAAAATTTAATCATAGTTGTTTGGTTTAATTAACCATAGTATAAACATTATTACCCATACTGTTTCAGGAATTGTCATCTCTTATTAGGTTAATTCTTTTTTCCCATTCATCAAGATAACCATTAGCTTTATCTCTCTCCTTTAAATCTCTTGTTAAATCAACAAATGGTTTTTCTTTAATTATCTTCTCTATTATTTCTTTTCGTTGGGAGGAGAGGGCTTCTTTGAAACAAGCTAGTATAAATTTATAATTACCTTTTCCAAGCTTAACTGCTTTATCGTGAGAATAGCCTCTTGAAGAATTTGCCATAACAAGAAGTGTCTCTATAAAATCAGTTTTTTTCTTAAACTCTTTTATTATTTCTTTATTTGTCATACTTCTTCCTCTATTTCCTTACGAAGAGCTTCTTTGATCTCTTCGCTTGTTTTAGCTACGACTTTTAAAATGTTTGTGTTCTTAGTTAAAAATATATTAAGAGTTGGTCTTAATGCCATAGCCTCCTTTCCAATTAGCTGCCCTTTCTCTATTCTCATTACTTCCCACATCTTCTTGAAGTCTGATGGAGTAGGGATTACTTTTCCTTTCTCTATCTTTTCAATAACCTTCTCCATTACAATCTTTGTCATTCCTAAGATTCTCTCCTTGCTTAGAACTTGATCGTCAACTGCTGTTTTCTTAACTATATCTGTTACTGAATTATCCATTGCCCTGGTTTTTCTTACCCAATCATTATTCACACTCCAACTCTTTAAAGTCCTTAGATTAGCTTTTATATCTTTATCAGAACATAGTTGGTGCAATTTCTTTAGACTTCTACCTTTACCTAAATTGAAATAAATAAAGAATGCCTCGTTCTGTTTTACTTCTAATTTAGTTATTAACTTTTTCATTCAACTTTATATATAATTTAGCGACTGCGATTAGTGGGGTTTTGCCTTTAATTGGATTATTCTCTTCCATAAAAAGTTCTTCATAACACCAAAATCCTTTTTTACTATTACCAAACAATCCTCCAAACCCATCTCCACAAGCCTCTATTAGTTCTGAAAGGGTTGGGATATAAACAGAATCTAATGTTCTAATCTTAGGAACAACACCATTCTCTTTTACGTGTAACCCACCAAAATACTTTTTTTGTGGAAGCCCTACCTTTCTTAATTGTTTTGCTAATTTATAGTCTATCATTCTTTTATTATTTTAAGGATTCTACTCAAGGCACTATTGTATGCTCTTTCATCAATTTCTTCATCTCTATCAGCTGGTTTAGCACTAAAATTAAATTCTATTTCCTTTTCTATCTTCTCTACAATATCATTTCTTTGGGATTTTAAGGCTTCTTCTAATAAAGGAATATAACTTCTTGTTTCTTTTCTATCGCTTTCTTTTTCTGGTTCTGATAATTCTGAATAAGGAGTATCTATTTGTCTAAACCACCTATTAGTTAATTCAGCAGGAATAATCATATCTCCTTCATCGAAATTTGGAATAGAGGGATATTTTATTACTATGCCCTTACCGAACATATGTTTTTGCCACCTCGCCCACCTTTCGTGTTCAAGATTAGCTCCTTTTTCTATAAACTCTTTTATTATTTCTTTATTTTTTTTCATCGTTTATTATTTGATTACCCATTGTTTTTACAAACTTAATTATCTCCTCTTCTTGAGCATTTCTTATCCACGTTCTATGAACTTTAATTTGGTGTCCTATTCTTTTGTAAATTGAGTTTAGTTGTTTTTCGGTTATTTCTTTATTTGCCATCTTTCTTTTCTTCTTCTGGTAAATCGACTATTACAACCTCTGTTATTAAGAATAATGAAATTACACTCACTGCATTTTCTAATGCTACTCTTACAACCTTAGCTGAATCGATTATTCCTGCTTTTAATAAATTAACATATTCTCCTACCGCTGAATTGTAGCCGTCTGATTTTGATGTTTCTATCTTCTCCAAAACAACATCTGGCTTACCTCCTGCATTAAGAATAATCTGTTTGGCAGGTTCTCTAATTGCATTGTATAGAATTCCTAATCCTAATCTTGTACTCATGTTCTTTTCTAATAGCATTCTCTTTTCTATGGCCTTCGAGGCTTGAATCAATGTCATTCCAGCGCCTGGTACGATTCCTTCTTCGATTGCTGACATTGTAGCTCGAACTGCGTCTTCAATTCTGTATCTCTTTTCTTTGTTCTCTTGCTCGGAAATAGTTCCTACTTTTATAATAGCGATACCACCTTTAAGTTTAGCGATTCTCTTTTTCAATAATTCTTTCTGATAGTCTGATTCTTCTTTCTTCATTGCTAAAGTTAATTCCTTTATTCTTTTATTAATCGCCTTCTTTTGGCCTTTGCCTCCAATAATTGTAGTTTTGTCTTTACTTATGATTACCTTATCAGCCTGTCCTAATTCAACTAATCCTACATCTTCAACTTTTATTCCTACTTCTTCGGTGATTAGTTTAGCTCCTGTAAGAATAGAAATGTCTTGTAATTTGTTTTGCTTATCATCTCCATACCCTGGAGCTTTAACTGCTGCAATTTTAAGTTTTCCTCTCATCTTATTTATAACAACAGTTGGTAAAGCCTCACCAGAAACATCGTCAGCTATAATCAAAAGTGCTTTATTGTCAGCTTTATAAACTTCATCTAATACTCCAATAATTTCATCATTAGTGCTGATTGATTGAGATGTTACTAGAATATAAGGCTTTTCTATTACAGCCTCTCTTCTTTCAGGATGGGTCATCATGTATGGAGAAATAAATCCTTTTTCAAACTGAAGTCCTTTTACTATTTCTTGCTGAAGTCCGATAGTGTGAGATTCTTCTACTGCTATAATTGCGTCTTTACCAATTTTCTTGATAATGTCTGCAATAGTTCTTCCAATTTTAGAATCTCTTGAGGCGATAGTTCCTACACTCTCAACGTCTTTGTCTTTCGTAAGAGGTTTGGCTAGTTTTTTAATTGTATCTACCGCTATTCCTAATCCCATAATTAAACCTTCTTTTAACTCAATTACATCTACACCTGCAGCCATAGCTTTTAATCCTTCTTTCAAAATATATTGAGCCAAGATTGTAGCTGTAGTCGTTCCGTCTCCTGCTTCCTTGTCTGTCTTATTAGCTATATCTTTGACTAAATCACAACCCATAGCTTCAACAGGGTCTTTTAATTCTACCTGGTTAGCTACAGTAACTCCGTCTATTGAAAAAATAGAAATTCCTTTCTTGAAAGCAACTACTCTTCCTTTGGGTCCTAAAGTAACTTTGACAGCATTAGTAAGAATGTCTACTCCTTTTTGGAGTTTCCTTCTAGCCTCGTCAGAAAATAGTATTTGTTTGCTCATTTTTCTTCTTTGATTAAACGTTTAATAATTCTTAAAATATGTTCTTGATCGTTTCTCTTCTTGGTTTCTGCAATTAACACATCTTTTGCTTTGATTTTTCTTTCCATTCCCGGTATTTGTGCATTGCCACTTGGAACAACTACAGTTCTGACAACATCATTTGGCTTGAGTTCTGAAAAGAGAACAGCATTTATTTTGTGAGCGAGAAATTTTCTCAAATGCTCATTATAAAACATCGTTAACCCTTCTTTATTGGTTATTTGACTTATAACATTATCTTCTGGCATGTTTTTATATTTTAGCCCAGATATCACTTTCTCTGGTCACGAAGAATTCTTCCCCATCAATTTTCAAAGATTGGGGGATGAATGGGTCGACTAAGACCGTATCTCCGGTATTTAGTTTAGTTTTCACATAGTTTCCATTGCGATCTAATCGCCCAGGTCCAATAGCAATAATCTTTGCTTTTGAAGGCCTAGTCTTGGAAACATCGGATAATACTATCCCTGATTTTGACTTCTTTTTCTTTTCCCATACAAGAAATACAAAATCGTTAAGAGGTTTTATTTTTAACATGTGTTTTTTTGCGTTGGTTTCTAATATCTCGACGGTGCTACTTCTTACGCTTCTTTTTTTTACTCATGTCGTATTACTATATTCTAACATTTTTTTTAATCGTCAACAAGTAAAACAATAAGAATAATTAAGCACACAACCCCTACCCATAACCAAAATGTATCTTTTTGGAAAAAGGCAATTGTTGGGCCAAGTATACCTCCTAGTAATAAAAATGTAGCTATTGGTTTTTTCATATTTATTTACCTGACTTAAACCTTAATAATTCAACCGAGTATTTTCTCTTTTCAAAATCTTTAAGATAATTCTTATACTTTTCACCCTTAACTAAATATAAAGGTTTCATTTCAAGTCTTTGTCTTGCTTTCTGAATAGATTTTAGTTTTCTATTTTCTGAAAATTTTTCTTTCATTTCTAATCTAATAATTTTTTTATATATTTTTTAATTTGTTTTTATAGAGTTCGACTAAGCACTCTAATTCTTCAATAGTATGTTTTTTAACAGGGGCATGCTTTAACTTCATCCCAACGGGTTCTAAAACAACCTCGCTTAATGTAGTGTCCGGCTTGCATCTCTGTTGGATTTTTACGAGTAGAACAGGAATAACACTGGCATAATCCCCATTCATCAGTATCTCTTTTACGAATGAACTTTGAAAATACTGTATCTAGATTTTTAACTAATCTTTGTCTTTTAGATTTCATGTGGAGCTGACAGGACTCGAACCTGTATCTGATTGTACACTTCCGCATTACCCTTGTACTACAGCCCCATTATTGCAGGTTTTCGTAATTGTAATTATTCAACCAACTACTTGTCCTGCTTTCAACGACTTAAAAACAAGGTCGTCTTAAAGGTGGAAAGGTTATTATAGTTGGATTTGAGTTTTCTGAAAATTAATCAACAACTTTCAGGGGCCGGTCCTTTAACATCTAGTCGCCTAAATAAGGTATAGTTAAACCCACCAACCGACTACTAGACAACCACCAATTACTATAATTCTAACGACTCTTCTATAATTTTTACCCTCTTCCATAATCTTTCATTTGAACGATCTAAATAATCAATACTATAATCTACTTCCCACTCTAACTCCCATTCTAAACTTTCAATTCTATCTCTCATATCAGTAATATCTCCCATAAATTTACATAGTCCAAAAATAATCAACACACACCACATAGCCATCCAAAACCCATCCCAAAACCCTATTTCTTTTTCTACTGACATTTCCTTAATTGTTATTTTTTATAATATCGACTTTCCTACAAATTTATTAAAGTTTGCTTGAGAATCGGCATTATCTTTTGCAATTTCGTCTAATTTTTTTTGATTAACCTTTTTTATAGGTCTTTCCTTACCACCCCAAGAATCAAATCTTCTTCTGTGTTCGTCTGTCAAAAGATTCTTTTCTCGCCAGTCTTTATCTTCTCGTTCCATTCTTTCTTCTTCCCACTTCTTTAATTCTTTTGGATCTGTTGGCTTTGGATTGTATTTATTCTTCAAGTCCTGAATTTCCTCTATCTTTTTTTGCACTTCTGATTTTACGATTTTAGGTTCTTCTTTTTTATCTCTATTCTGATATTCTTCATAATCTTTATATTGAGGAAAACCTCCACCACTCTTAAAGTTCCAAAAAATAATTTCTTTACTGTCCATCGTTTACTTTAGCCAAATACCTATCTCCGATTTCGTTCAAGGCATCGGTATACCAGGTATTAAATCCTTTAGTAGTTCCGTGCTTTCCTTTGTAGTAAACAAACATTCTACCTCTTAATCTTTGAGATGGTGATTTTTCTCCTTTAAATCCTTTTACTTCGTCTGGTAGATCAACAATATCTTCTTCTAATATCTTTGTTGCTTTGAAAACCATAAATCCAGACTTACCTCTAAGTTTAAAAAGCTCGACTGCATCTTCAGGCTTTAATTCTTGAGTAGTTACCCCAAGAGATAGTCCTCCATCAACAAGAGTCCTTACACCACTTATTATTGCTGGTACTCGCAACAAATTTTCAATTTTTTTTACCATCATTTTATTTATTGATTAGCTTTTTAATAATTCTTTATTTTGATAAATGTTGCCGATGATTTCACCTTCTCTAATTTCAGTTATTGGTTGAGCATCTTCAAAATCTGGTTCACCATCAATAATTGGATAAAGAACAAATTGACCATCGTTTTCATTATATTCAATAACGTTCAAAATATCCTCTTCTGGAAGTTTTACTAAATCTTTCTCAAAACCCTCTTTTCCGTTCTTATCTTTTAAGCCTGTGAATTGCATAATTGCAGACCAGTCTGTTTCTACTAAATCTTTTGGGAAATCTTTTAAGCCAAAGGGTTCAAATATCTGGGCTGAATCTACTCCCCAAGGTTTTTTTCTACCTCCGTAAGCTCTAAATTTTATTTCTCTCATATTATTTATTATAAGTATCTAATGCTTTAACTCTCCTCTTGATGTCTAAGCAACTTAGAAATGCTTTCTTATCAGCTTTTTCTTCTTCTTTAGGAAGTTCTTTTGCTTCAAAACTACCATCTTCTTTTCCAAACTTCAGGATCATTCTACGATCAACTTTCTTTTTCATTTCTTCTTCCCAAGCTATTTGATAACCTCCAACTTGAAAGTGCATTGGTGGATAAATTCCTTTAGAACTCTTAAAGTCAATCAGCCATAATTCTCCATCAATCGTTCCCATAGCATCTAAAAATCCACAATAGTTATGCTTCTTGCTATAAACTATTCTTTCACTTTCAGTCCATTTTACCTTGTGTTCTTTTTGAAATTTTAGAAAAGCGGTTATTCCGTTAACCACTTTTGGATCTTCCGGCATTTCAGGATTTTTCTTTAGAATCCAATCAGAAACCCACTCATGTATTTTCGTTCCAATATCACCTGCTTTTTTCTTGAATATCCTATGTTGCTTACTTGCTTCTAAAATATCATCTTCGCTAACAATTCCTTTCTTGATTATATCCAATAAATAATCTCTCGACTTGTTCACAGCCCAGTACATTAATGGTCCAGACTTATCTACTATTCCTGTTGCTCCTGTTACCGAATCAGGGATTCTTTTATCATTTAACCAGTAGCTATGATAGGGGTTTTCCCTAAACTTGATCTCGATTGTGTCGTTATATAATTTAAAAACTTTTGCTTCCATATTATTTTACTTCTTTATTTAATAATGTTGCTATTAGATTACTAATGTAATCGCTTTTTAATCCCTTAAAATTAGTTAGCTTTACTCCTATTCTTTTCTTTAAGTCTGCAACTTTCTCTTTTTCGGTTTCTCCTTTAAGCATTGATTTCAATTCTTCAACTTTTTTTCCTCCTTTTACTATTTTCTCAGTAGGAACTGCAAAACCTTTATCAATTTTTCTTATTTCTTTAAACTCATTGGACCCATATACATCAGAAGCAATTCCTAACTCAGAGGCACACTTCTTTAAAGCATCAGTTGTTGCGGCCTTCAAATCGTTTCCAAAATCAAGCATTCCTTTGGTCTTGTCTTTGTAATACTTTATATCAGCTCTACCAAATTGTGTTTTTGTGATAGATCCTTTATTGGTATTAATAGTTAGCCTACCAAGAACCCATATCTGATTTTCTTCTTTACCATGTTCCATGACCTCAAAACTCCACATCCAACCAAACACATAGTTAAGAACTTTTTTGATATATACACCTGTAACATAATCAAATGTTTTTCCGCCTTTTCCTTTTCTGTTATAAATATGTTTTTTAGGTGTTTTTTGTAAAATATACAATAATTGTTTTGAGTTTATTGGACTTTTAGAAGGATTAAGCATCAATTTATTTTTCGTTGCTCTTGCTTCTTTAGCTTTTTTGATAGCTTTCTCCATTTTATTTATTTTACTTCTTCTAATTTATAATAATCAGAGTATTTAGATAAGCTTTCGGCTTCTTCTAAATTCTCTGCCTCTATTGTTTCTAAAACTTCTCCATCATCATTTAAAACTATGTATGATTTCATTTTTTTAACTTCCATTTTTATTATTTCTTTTTTCGGCCTCATCTTCTTGTATTCTTTCAACAAGATTCAATAAGATTTTTTTGACACCTTGAGGCTTTTTTATTATGCCTCTCCGCCAAAAATCTATTGCCACTATTGCTTCATTACAGAAGTCTTTAGTTTCACGGATCATAATTTTACATTACAACCAATCCAATAAAGAACTCCTAGAAAAAGAACTAGAGATATACTTTCTACGATAGCTTCAAGCATTTCAGTTCTCTTGAAGTTGTTTTTTATTTTATAAATTCTACGATATGGGTTCATAACTTTTATTTAATTTTTAATAATACGACTATTTTTTTTAATAGGTCAGTTAGGAATAAGTGGGTAAGACCAGATTATTTTAGAATTGAGATCGCCCTTTTAATTGTGTGTGGCTTCTCAATTTCAGTAATCATTCCGTCAAACTAACTTACCCTAACTAACCATTTCCTTATCTTTATTAAGTATACTCCTTTTAAAAACCTTGTCAAGTCTTGATTATCTTAACTCCTGCTTTTCGGAGAATTTGCCTAACTCTTTCACGAACAATTCCGTGCTTGTCGCCAATCTCCTGTAACGTTAAATACGGATATAGTTTTACTATTTCCTTGTCTCTTTTTGCCCTCTCTTGTTTTTGAATTGGATTTTCTGGCATATTGTTTTTATTTAATTATATTCTTTTAAAAAAGACTTGTCAAATGTTATAATAAAGTTCCTTGTTTAATTTTTCCTAAGACACAATCTAGAACATGGAGTCCCAATTTAGGCAATACACAATTTCTCAATATCTGCCGTTTATTTTTGATTTTAAAGTCTTTTAATCCATGCAAGTCTATTAATTCTGGTATTTGTGCCTCACGAATTATTGCCTTCCTTTGAGAACTTTTTGATGCCTTTCTGTTCATTGTCCCTATTTGGTAATCCATCTTAATGGGCGTGATATAAAAATTAGACCAGAAAGCGTGTCTACCAACATACTGAGGCTCTATTAGGGGTTTATAATAAGGTTTAACATTTTCCACCACCCACTTGCCTTTATAAAAAAACTGTAAAAAAAATATCTCTTCATAAAGTTTCATGTCTGGATACCTATAAATACCCTGCCCTTTTAAAAAATGATTACAGACTGAATGACTTTGGCAAGGCGGACTACTCCATATAAAATCAAATTCTTTGAAATGGTCTAATAAGTATTTATGGGCATCCCCAACTACTACCTTATCTTTAGGAAAAAAGTTTTGATAGATTTTAGCTATTTTAGGATTTATCTCTACCATAGTGATTTCGTGGTCCTCACCCCATAATTTCCTATTTCCACCAATTCCCCCATATAAATTAAGTATTTTTAGTTTTTTAGTTGCCATAACCTCTTCGTAGAATAAATAATTGCTTTTGAGTCTTTGGGTCTTTTTCAATTCCTATTATTACATGACCATCTTTTATGTAAAATCCCTCCCAGTATTCTTCGTCTGTTGAAAAATCTTTAATTGTTATCATCTCATCTGACCAATAACCAATTTGATGTCCTGTTTTCTTACTTATTATCGCATATTTCAAGATAGGTTTGCCTTTGAGAAATTCTGCTCCTTTAGTAGTCAAACAATAATTCCCTGGCTGATTTCCTGTTTTTGCTATCAATCCGTGGGACCTCGGCTTTGACAGGTTGCCAACCATATTAGAGGTGATGTGCCCCGCCCTAATCATCAAATCACGATTAGGGGTATTAGGAACTTCCATTTCCTTGCGTGGATGAATACAGTTAATTCCCTTGTCATAAATTGCCTTTGCTATGGCATGCAGGCTCTTGACAGAGCCCTTGTCTATAGGGAGAAGGTATGTCATCGTCTGCCCACAATCTCCGCATTTCTCTTGGATGTATTCGTCTTGTTTTTTAAAACTAGCCATGTTTATTTATATCTCATATTTAGAATTTTAATTTTTCAAGTTTTTTTCTTTCTCTTTCTTCAATCCTCAAGTCTTTTTCAAATCGATCAATATCAATATATTCTCTTATACTATCTTCTATCTTTTCCTCTAAAACATCAGGAGGCAAAGCATCTAATTCAACCGATATATTTCCATGTTCCTGAACAAAAGCATAAGTTCTACTATCAGTAGTTTTAGCCGGAGCAGGTGGTAATTTAAACTCATCAATCTCTTCTTTAGTCAAAGAAACTCTCCTAAAAAATGGAGAAATTCCAAAACACTCTACCAAATTTTCTTCAGCACTTCTAGGAATATCTAAACCAGTAGGATCAAAATCTCCGAAGTAAAGAATGAAAATATCTTTATTGGGAAACCTGTTCGCCGCATCATTCAAAGAACTTAAACTTTGATAACCACGACCAACAAGCAAATTTACATCATACTTTCGTGTTATAGGTTCAAATATCCCGGCCAAAGCATCTTTTTCTAACCAAACTTCTACATAGTTTTTCTGATTGTCCCACTTATCTTTGCTGTATGATCTTTTAACTGTTGACATAAAATCATTTAAATCTAACCAAGAACCATTTTTAATTGATGTTCTACTCCTATCAGTAAAAGCATCAAAATCTAAACGACCACTCTTACGAGCCTTGGAAAGCATAGCATCTAAATTCTTGTAAGATTTAAGATTATTTAAAATAATATGTTTCGCCACTAATTGATAATAAAGCTGCCTAACAGTCAAGGCTATTGAATAACTATTTAAAATTTCTTTGACTTGTCCTATTAACTTAATTGTTTTTTCTTGGGGTTGCCAGTTTTTCATC
>Ga0114923_10001225_pt1 | contig 18200 bp, 29 predicted proteins | sample SumtaG_FD_89578 | JGI IMG/M metagenome (GOLD analysis project Ga0114923, IMG submission 89578) | Deep subsurface microbial communities from Indian Ocean to uncover new lineages of life (NeLLi) - Sumatra_00157 metaG | ecosystem: Environmental > Aquatic > Marine > Oceanic > Sediment | place: near...
ATGTTCTATGGATGACGAAAAAAGAATTGATATTTCTTCTGAAATGAGAGATAAAGAAACAATTTCAGTTTTGGTTCATCATCATATTCCTTCAAAATTTGATCTTTTTATTATGGCTTGGCTTCAATTTAGGATTTGGGAATTATCTAAAGATAAAAAAGTTCCTTCAGATATAATAATTCCTATTAGAGAAGCATCCAAATTCTTTAGAGCAAGTGATAAAAGTGTTTTGGAAGATAAGTATAAAATTTTTAAGAAATATCTTGATGATTTTTTGAGATATGCAAGAGGAAAAATGCACTTCATCTTAGATTCTCAATCTCCTGCTGAAACAAAAGGACTCTTAGATGGAAATCAGGACCTTTCAATTATTGGTATGCTTCCTGGTGCAGAAGATAGAAGTTTTGCCACAGATCAATTCAAGAGGGATGGTTGTATGATTATTGAACAAATAAAGGAACTTGCTGAATTAGAAGTAGGAGAATATTTTTTTATATATGGACAAGGTAAACTTGCTGAAAAGAAATATCTATTGCTCCCAAGAACAATGTATTGGAAAGAGAAAGATGGGAATTTCTATGATATTTTTGCTAAAATAAATGGAACTAATGCTTTCACAATTAATTCTGATTATAAAGATTGTATTAAAATAGATAAAGAAAGACTTATAGAATTAAATAAGATTGAAAAAAATGAAAAAGAAAATAGACAGAAATTACGAAAAATTGAAGAAGGAAAGGAAGAAGAAATTAAAGAAAAAGAAAGATTGGATAAATATAAGAAAGAATTAAGGGATAAAACAAAAATAAGAAAAGAATTAAAAGAGGAATTAAAAACAGAGAAAACTATTAAGATGGTTGGAAATTCTGAAGAAATAATTGAGACTAAGGAAAGTAAAAAACCTGAAGAAGAAATTGATTTACTTGGAGGATCATTTGATGAAAAAATTTGAAGTTTCTGATTTTAATGATACTGAAATAGGAGAACTTAGATTATATATAGAAAAGCATGTGCCATATCATATACTTAATAAGATGTATCTTCTCTCTGATAATATTGAAGATAAAATGGTTATTTTTACAGGGGTTTATAGAATTTTGAGTAGTTGTAAAAATTATGCCTCTACTAAAGAATTAAAAAATAAATTAGATTATTTCTTGCAAAAAGCTAAACCTATTTATAAGAAATCCTCACCATTAATTACTGAATATACTATTCTTCAAATTAATTATGGAAAGAATAGTCTGCTTAGAGAAATGGGAAAAATTATTTGTGATAATTTTGAAATTATGGATGAATTAATAGATGTATTTATTGTCTTAGGGGAACATATACAATTAATGAAAACAGATGCTGTTATTGGTGTTACTATCCGTCATAAAGATGATGAAATTAAAAAACTGATTAATCAATCAAGAATTATCGCACAAAAGGAGGGAGCATGAAAATGAAATCACTAGAAAAAAGATTACTTAACCTTGAAACAATTGTTCTTGTATTATTATTTGTATTTATTTCTTTTTTTGGGGGGATGATGAATTTAACAGTTCTTACTACTAATGATGGAAGGATGCCAGTTTATTGGGAAATAGATTCAACAAAATCACATTTTTCATTCCAAAACTTTGATGAGGTTCAAAATCCTTATTTATCTGATATTTTTCATATTGGTAATCGTATTTTTTCATTAGGAGATTTGATTACGATTACATCATTAATCTTTATATTTGTAGTTCTTGTAAATTATATTTATCAAAAGAGGAAATTAAATGAAATACAAAATTAAAGAAATATCTCCTAATTTATTTGAAGTTCTTGGACATTCTGTAAAAATCCAAATAAAGAAAGGAAGAAAAATAATATTATGTGATTGTTTAAATCATACTAAGTTTTGTGTTGAAAATCCTTTTTGTCTGCATAAGGAATTAGTCATTAAACATATTTTATTTAAACCATTTAAAAAAAGATTAGACAAGTTGATTGAAGTTTATGAAAATTGGGTTGAAAATAAATTACCTATTAATCCAGAACTTTGTTTAAATGATTTGAAGGAGTTAAAATGCCTATAAGTAAACATAAGAAGAAATTGCTTTGTCTTTTTCATAATATGATGTGTGAGGATTGTAAAAAATTAAATGATAAAAATAAATATAAACTTCACGAATTAGAAATTCATAAAATAAATTCTGAACTTGGTTATAAAGATTTTAGAAATTTGAAGGTTCTTTGTAAAAAACACCACAAAACATATTCTTCTGCACAAAGGATTTCTAGGGGGATTCAAGGAATATGATTTTCGATATTTTATTTAATAATCCATTAAGAATTCAAATTTCTGAATTTTTGAGCAGTGAAATGTTTATAGTTGATTACTGGACTCTAGTTCATTTGTTTTTTGGAATTATCTTAATGTTTTTAATTATTAAATTTAAATTAGAAAGAAAATTTTATGTAGATAAATTTCTTATCTTATCATTTTTCCTGGTATCTTATGAAATAGTTGAATTCTTTTTATTTATTACAAATAATAGATTTTTTCTTCCTGAAACCTTATCTAATCAGTTGTTTGATATTTTGATTGGATTAATTGGTGGGGGAATTTATTATCTTATTAGAAATTCTTTTAAATAAATTTTTACTTCCCAATATCTCTGAACTGAGTAACATTCAATTTCGGTAATTAATTTTAATATTGGAAAATCACATGAAAAAAATTTATTTTTATTTATTTGCCTAACATGACATTCTTCGTGTTTTACTACAGGAATATCTGTTTCATCTTTAATCCAAACTTCAATCTCTTTAGTTTCATTTTCATCTATTGTTAATGTCACTTCTCTCCAGCAGTATAATATCTATCTCCATAAGTTTGTTCAAATTTTTCAGAATTACAGATAGACAAGATAGACAAGTGTGCAGGATAAATTATTTCAATAAAAAATATTATAGACAAAACAAATAAAATTATTAAGATATATATCTTTTTCATCTACTAATTAATAATCTCTTACTTAAAAAAGTTTCCAAAGAAATTTTTTATTGAATCAATTATTCTTGTGAAGAAGTTTGATATTTTATCTGAAGGAACTCCATCATCTATTACAAGTGTTGTTGATCCTCCTCCACCAGCACTTACAGGAGTTACTCTTAATGTTCTTGAAGATGAATTTACCTTGTCATCATTTCCGTCTGTTGCTTCTATGACTACTGTATAAACTTCATTTACTCCTAAAGATTCTGATGCTGGGGTTGTAGTGTTTGTACAAGCATTTCCTGAAGCTGAAATATCTTTTGTAGAAGCCACATTTGTTTTTGAATTTGTGAAATATACCTTACAACTACTTATTCCGATTGAGCTATCTGCATCAAGTCCTAATGTAATTGTTGTTGATGAGATTAATGCTAAATTATCTATGAATGATGCAGAAGACCATGTTGCTGTTGGATTTCCATTATCTATATCTACACCAGTTGAAGGATCTGAAGTTACCATTGCTGTTGCATTTGATACATTTACCCAAATAGTATAATCATTCACATCTATTAAGTCAGTTGTAACCCAAGTATAATTAAATTGTGTTGCAGTCTCATTAGGGGTTGTCCCAATTGTTGTATTAACCCCACCAGTTTCATAAAAAAATGTTGCAGAAGTCATATTTAATGTGTTAGTGTCTAAATCAGCACTTAAAACATAAGAACCAGAAATTGAAGCATCTTGAGCTGGTAAAGTAAGTGTTACATCATTTGCTGAAGATACAATTGCCATTGAAAAAATTACTAGAGCAAATAAGGGTAAGAACATCAACTTTTTCATATTTACTTAAAGAATTAATACTTTATAAACTTTTCTTTTTATTAATAATAAAATTATTTAAAAAGAAAAAAGAAAAAAAAAGAAAAAAGAAAAAGAAATTAATTGGCTTTAATCAATGTAAAAATCTCTATCAGCAGTATTTTCATATTTAGCAGTTCCATCTGAATCCTCTATACCAGATTCAGCAAGAGTTCCGTCATCATCGATAAATTCTTGTCCTGCATACCAGTCAGTGTAAACACCACCTGTTAAATCTTTAGCACTTCCTAATGTTGCAATTACAGAATAACTTGGTTCAATTGCTCCTTCAATATTTGGAACAATAAAAGCTACTGCTTTAGAACCTGCATTCACTAATGAATGAACAGTAGGTAAATCTATTCCTCTAAGACTCCCCATAGTTACACCAGTAATATTCACACCAGAACCTGCTGGGAATTCAATAACATAGATTAATTCACCAGTTCCTTCAGTGTTTGTTCCTTCAAAGTAAACATCAAATTTAACTGTTGCTCCTGCTGAAGGACCTGTTAAGTTTGTTGGTCCACCACCAATTGCATCTGTTACAGTTGCATCACTACTTTTAGGATCTTTGATAGTCATAGCTGGATTATCAGATGTTGCATAATACATTGAAACTTCTTCAGTTAATCCACCACAAGGCATTACAGTTGTAAAAGATTTGTCTATGAAATCAGATTTGCTTACTAAACATACTAACTTTGATCCAATAGCAAAAGTTGTTGTTCCTGAAGTAACAGAAGTTTTTAATTTATCACCATCAACACCACAAGTAATTGTAGGACTTGAAGGATCACTTGCTCCAGCCAAAAGACTTACTGCATTAACAGTTAATTTTCCTGTTGAATCAGCACATTTTGTTGGATCTTCGACATCTTCTTCTCCAGTCACAGCCATTCGATATAATCCTATTACTCCTATGATTGCTACAATAATACCAATTGTTAGAAGGACCTTCACATAAGGACTTGATTCTCCTCTTTTATCTAATAAATTTCTCATAATTTTTAACCTCCTTTTGATTCTATAGTATCTTAAATAATTTAAGATTTACTTGAAATAACAAGGAAAAACTTACTTATAAATGCTTATCTAAATATTTATATACACCTCATTACTATTTATATAATGGATTTAACTAATGAATTAGTATTAAATAACTTTACTTTTTTTAATAAATGTGTACAACTTTTGAAGATAAAAAATAAGACTACTAAAAAAGAGATTTGTCAATGTATGGGGACTACAAAAGAAAATATTAATCTCATTAAATTACTTCAATTTTTAGAATATAATGATTTTATTCGTGTTAATAAAGAAAGAATTCCATTTTTTTATGTAGTTAATAAAAATGAATTAGCTGAATTTTTAAGAGATAGTAAATTCTTTGAAGATGTTACATCAATTATCAAAATAACTAAACCAAAAACTTATAATTTCTGATGAAAATTCCAATTAAAAAAGGTATTAAGGCAGGAGGAGGATTCTTGAGACTTGCCAGACTTGGCTTATTTGGATTTTTCCTTCTTTATTTATTTATTTCAATAATCTTAACTGCTATAAGTGAAAGAGATATTAATATTGTTATAAAAGAATTAGGAGAAGAATTTTATAATCCTCTTCAGACTGCACAGGAATTTTCTTTTGAACTTCAACAAGACCAAGAAGCAACATTCTTAGGAAGTATATGGGAATATTGGGGATTTTATTTTAATATTTATAAAATTTATTTATGGTTTTGGATATTATTAATTCCTGTTAATTTCATCTTTAAAGAATCAAATGCTCCAATTATACGATTTGGAGTTGTTCTAATAATCTTTTATGGAATCCAGGTATTATTTAGTGTTCTATACTTAAAACAAAGCCCAGAGATGCCTTTTATAGCCACTAAAGATATACTTCAGGGATTAGTTCATATTTTTACTAATTTTGATTTTAGTTCTGGAAAAGAATCTCTTATTAGAACAACTAATGAATGTAATGAATCAATTTGTACTATTTAGAAAGATAAATTAATCTTGCACAATTTATTAGAAAATATTTTCTTTATAAGATTAAAAGTATTCCCAAATTTAGCATATCCCAACCATCCATTAATCCTTGATTCCAATTGTTCTAAACTTATTTCTTTATTCTTATAAAGAGCTATATTCTTTTCCAATTTTTTTCTAAAATATCTTATATTTCTTTCTCTCAATAATTTATAATGATAAAAAATTCTATATCCTAAAAAAGTAATTCCATTTCTTAATGCGTGAATCTCTGTTTTGTCTTTGTGTAATTTTATTTTCAAACAAGGCAAGAAATAATTTATATGTTTAAGAAAATACTCTAATCTCTTTTTATTCTTTTGAAGAATTACAAAATCATCAACATATCTAATATAATATTTTGCTTTTAAGATATGTTTTATATAATAATCTAATTCATTGAGATAAACATTTGCGAAGAATTGAGAAGTATAATTTCCCAATGGCATTCCCACTTTTTTATCAGTTTCAAAATTTTTTAATACACTCTTAATTAACCAGATTAAATCTTCGTCTTTTATCTTTTTTCTTAAAATTTCAATTAAAATTTCTTGATTAATTGTATCAAAATAATGTCTAAAATCTGCTTTTAGAACATATCCTTTTATTGAATTGTTATTAAAATTATTTTTAATTAATTTTCCATTTGAAGATACTTTTTTTATAAAAGATTCAAAGCGTTTTACTGCTTTGTGTGTTCCTTTAAATTTTCTACTCGCAAAAGAATCATAAATAAATATTTTTTCATAAATTAGATTCAGAATATTTATTATTGCATGATGGACTATTCTATCTCTAAAAATTGAAGCGTGAATTGTTCTTGTTTTAGGATCTCTTATTACAAACTTCTTTAAATTACATGGAGAATAAATTTTGTTTATCAAATCACTCTGTAATAATCTTAGGTTTTCATCTAAGTTTGATTCAAATTTAATTACATAATCTTTTTTTGATTTGCCTTTTCTTGCTTTTCTAAATGCTAAAATTAAATTATCAAAACTGCAAACCTTTTGATATATATTTTTGTAAGTTTTCATCTTTAAAAATAAATAAACCAATGGGCTATTTCGAGCGTTGAGTTAGAATTATCAGAATTCCTGTTACAATTCAGATTAGCATAATCCGAATTCACATTGAACCTCGCAACTTGTAGCAGATTTCATTAAGTTTCACTATAATTTTAATTTTCGCTCATTGGTTACCCAAGCCAAATCATCACTACTAATTATCATTATTGTATTTTATGGCTTTAAGCACTATGAATCTGCGTGTAGCCCATTGGTTGTTTAACTTTTATGTCCCAAGTGGGAAAGATTTAACCTTTGGGATTATGAAATTATTTCTTTGACTTCTTTGAAATTTTTCGCACGAAACGAACCCCGAGCGTAGAGTAAGAATAATCAGAATCCCAGTAACAATCCAGATCAGCACAACCCGAATCCACAATGAACCCCGCAACATAGCCATTTTTTCTGCTCAAATCAAAAGGTTGCTGAATAAAAAAGTCATCCTTAGATGAACTTCCATCCATTTTAAGTTCTTTAGCATACTTTGAATTAGCCAAATAAATACATTGTTCTGCTGTTAATAATTCTTTTTCTCTTTTTGATAATTCTAATTTATCCCAAGATTTATTTTTATCATGCACTTCAATTTCAACAGAAATTCCTAATTCAAGAATATCTAACCAACCTTTAGAATCTTCTTTGACAAATCTTTCGCCATCTATCTCAATAATATTTTCTGTTATCTTTTTTACTTTCATTTTAATTTTTTTATCAAAAACACCCCGAGCGACGAGCCAGAATAACCAGAATACCTGACACAATCCAGATCAGCATAATCCGAACCCACAATGAACCCCGCAACATAACCGTTCGCCTTGCTTACTTCATCAGGATTAGGAACAAATGCCCAAGTATCTTTCAAGAAACCATATTTCTTCCAATTTGATTTGTATCCTTCATTTCTTAATTCTTGGAGTAATTTATAATCAGCTATTTCACTCTCATCAACTTCTTTTAGAATTTCTGAATAAGTTTTTCCTTTGAATTGTAATTTAGTTGTTATTTTTATTCCTCTTTCAGGAACTTTCAACCAGGAATCTTTTTCAGATTCTTCTCTAAGTTTTGTTTTTAATCCTTTAAGTTCTTTTTCTTTCTTTTCTATTTGTTTTTGTAATTTATCACTCATTTTTTAACCTCCTTTTGATTATATCTTTTGGAGAACTTGTCTTACAATTTCTTTTATTCTTTCATTCATTTTAATAAACACTCTCCATTACAATCTATACAAACCTTCTTAGATTTAAATATCCTCTTTCCTTCTGAGTTATTTTCTGGATTTTTATAAACCATTGTTAAATATTGACCTGTTGGTTCTCCTCTTTCAGTTTGTCTTTTACATAATGGGCATTTTAACATTTTATCTATTCTATACTATGATAAGTATAGGAAACACCCCCTTGTTTTCTTCTTATCTAAATATTCTCCTGTTAAAGCACACATTGAATAAGCTGTATTATAAATATGGTTTAAAAGATGCTTATACCTTTTTTCTGGAATCTTAATCCTCATTCTCCAAAATAATAATCCTTGAGAAAATTTATCAATAATATCCACTTTTATTTCTATTCTCTTTCCCCTAAATACATCTTCTAAAAATGCTTTTATTCTGTAACAATTTCTTTTATCCATTTTATAAAATTATATTTACAATATTTAATATAAAAATTATTGTCCAAATAGTTCCTAATATCAAAAATCCCTGTTCTGTTTCAGACATATTTTGTATTCTTTCATCTAATTTATCTAAATATTTTATTTCCATTTTATCTTTTACAAAGATTTAATCTTCGGTTTTGTCCTCCTCTTCATCTATCAATTCTAATGCTTTTCCTAAAGACCTATCAAGACCTGTTTTCTTTCTAAACTCTTGAATCTCATCTATTACTTTTTGTCTTTTGGCTATGAATCTTTCTTCTGCATCTTTCCCAAGATAACTTTTTATTGTATCATCAACAAACTTTCTTGCTATTTTAGGAATAATTACAATAGCATTTGCTTCACATTTTCTTGCACCAAATTCTTTAATATAATCTTGAACATATTTCATATAGTGATTTTTATGAGATGGACTTGCAAGATTTCTTTTACTTCCAGTTATTAGATTATCAATCCAAGTTAAATTATGTTTTTTAATAAAATCATAATTAAGCCCAAATCTTACAATTTCAAGATTAGATGGGTCGTATCCTGTTCCACCTTTTTCCCATTCAATGTTTTTTAAATCATCAAGATTTTTTCTTAGAAAATCTGAGATTCTTACTCCATCAGGGTCATGGTCTCCACAATAAAGTAATAGTGGTTTTAATCCTTGCTCTTCTGCTTCCTTGAATCTCTTTGCATAAATAGCCCTTTGAATCATGCTACTCCATCCCTTACTTGTTGCAATAGGAATTTTATATTTCTTGCATACTGGTGAAAATAATGTTTTCAAATCAATTTTCTCTACAACCATTTGAATATAATATTCTTCTCCTTCCCACCAATTAGCTTTATATCTCTCTTCTGTTGTGAGAGCATTTTCAACCCAATATCTTAAATCTTCAATAGGTGTATCTTTATCTGGAATTTCAACACCACTAAATTGTCTTCCCTCTTCCTCCATCGTAAAATCTATTGGTAAAATTCCTTCCTTTCTGCAACGATTAATTATATTTTCAACCTTATCAAATTGGGCTTTGGTTATCATTCCATATCCTTCTAATTGATAACACCATCCTCTTGCAGATTGTTTAAAACCAATCTGTTCAGAAACCTTTTCAAGTTCTTCTGCAAACTCTCCTAATCTTTTTTTTGTTGCCTTTTGATTTAAATCAAATTCCATTTTTATCTATAAGTCATCCTCGTATGACGCTTTGCAAAATTGTTTCTGCTCTTTAGTTAATGTTTTCTCCCCAAGCAATCTCCAAATTATATCCTCATAAGTTTGCTTTTTATGAGTAGAATTTTCATCAAGAAACTTCTTTAATTTTTCGCTTATTTGTATTTTTGGTTTCTGTTCCATATTATATAATGATTATACTAAATATAATGACTATATAAACTTATCTTTTTAGAAGTAGTGTGTTCCCTACCTTGTTTTAATTATTTAATAACAAATAAAAAACGATATATTTAAATACTACCTTTCCATATAAAGTATATGGTAAACATACAAGTTGATATAAATGAAAAACAAGATAAAATTATTAATATGTGTAAGTTGTTAAATAATTCTAAAAATAAACAAGAATCTATTTGTGAAATTATTGACTATTGGGGCGAAATATATTCTTTATCAGAAAAACAAATCGAAGAAAAAATAATTGAATTTTTTAAAAATAGATGGAGTTCAAAAAATACACATGATAGAGAAGATTGGATAAAAAGAGCAGGAAATAATTTGAAAAAAGCATACAAAGAATATGATAGTCATATAAGAAACTTTCCAGAATTGATGTTAAAAAAATATAAAGTTTCTAAAAGATTTATTGAAGAATTTATGGAAGAAGAACAGTGGACTGATGATGAAGATGAAATGGAAGAAACTAAGGCATCTGATAAAAAAATTAAGATTAAAATTTTTAATGATTTTCAAGATATGATTTCTAACTGGCAAGATGAAATAGAAAAAAAATACGATTGTAAAATAGAACATGAAGAATTTTTCTGGTCTTCAAAAAATAATTTTGGATTATTGAATATGGAATATTGTGGTGGAAAGGATATTGATTATAGATTAGATTCCTATGTTAATGAAGTAATAAAAGAAATGATAAGAATATTTAGAAAAGACAAAGATATTAAAAATATTATCTGATTCACTTCTGTTTCAAAACACTACTTTCACCCAAAAACAAGGTACAGAATTCCCTACACCAAAAATTATTTAAATAGATAAATCTTAATTATATTGCTCTGACGAGGGCAACTAAAATGTTCCCATGTGTCTCTAAGGGGATGCATGATGAAAATTAACTCCCCTTCATTAGAGAACACTAATGTTGGGTTTATTTTTTTAGAATTCTTATGTTCGCATTTCCCTACAAATTTCTCCTACTAAAAATTTATAAATGCTATTTTATTAATAATAAAATGGAACAGGTGATCAGAAACAAACTTTCTGACGATGAAATTAATTTCCTGTTGATTAAAAACTTTGATTCTATATTAATTAATTCTAAAATACTTAGTAAGGAACAAATATTAGAAAAATTAAGAAATATTAGAGACGAATTAAATAGATTTTGTTAATCTATTGAAAAAAAATAACCTTGCCATTATTTATATCTCCATGAATATTTTTTAAATTGGGAAATAGTCATTGTAGGACCTTTATATTTTCTATGATCTTCGTGATAATAACTTATATCAAAGAAATGTTTTTTGAAAACTCTTTTACCAAGAGCTTTTGCTTGTCTATCATTCCTTAATCCTCTAACATAATATTTCTTATAATTTGTATCAGTTATTTCATATACTTTTGCCATTACTTAGCCCTCACTTTGACTTTTCTTGAGTCCATAAAACCTCTCATCTCACTTCCCCCAAAACCATTATTAAAACCTGATTTTATTTTTGCCTGTCTCTTAGAATTAGCACTAACTATATCGTTTATTCTTTTTCCCTTGTATGTTCCTCTTACACTATATTCTTTCATTGTTCTTCCTAAGTTTAAGGTTCTTCAACCATATTAAAAAATAAAAAAAAATAAATTATCTAAATATTTCTATTACAACAAATACTAATAGAGCTATTTCAATGAATCCTTTAATAGTTGATAAAACTGCTAAAGACATTCCAAACCAACCCAATACTAATGCTATAAAAGAAAGTCCAACCACAGAAAGTCCAAACCATGATAATCCATCTACTTTCTTAGTTCTTTTTATTACCTGCATTATTCCAATTTCAAATGCTACAAAAAATATTGCTATTAATGTAAGCATATCTGATTGGTATGTTGTAAAATCAATTATATTGAATCTTGCTAAAAGATTTACTAAAATTAATGCGACTATACCTATAAGTAGAATTTTCATTCCTATTGGTTTTACTTTTGTTTTTAATATTTTTTTCATCTTTACCTCCTTTCACTTATTTCTTTCGACTATGTTTCTTAACAGTTATTTTCGTCTTTTTTCCTTTGACTTTCCGAAGATGTTTTTTAACAGTTATTTTTTTTGCCATTATGAATATCTCCTAACTAAATAATGAATTCCCCAACCGATTAGGAAACCTATAAATATTACAGAAATTAATCTCATCAATGCCCAAGTTGAAAAAATACTAAATGGATTTAAAACACATCTTCCAAAAGGACAAATACTTGTTAAGTTTGTAAATGTATAAACTATCCATCCAACTAAAGCTCCAACATAGCTACCCCACATTTTTAGTGGATTATAATTTTTCTTTTTTCTTGCCATTGTTATTTTTAAATCATTAAACTTTATAAACTTTTCTTTTTATTATTAATAAAATTATTTGATAAATTCTTTTGCTTTAATTAAAAGTTCTGCAATTTGTTCTGGAGCAATTAAGATGAATGTTAAAAGTATTCCAGTTATTAATGCTGTAAAGAACCAAACCCAAAAGAATTTCCCCCAGTTTGTTTTCTTTGATTTAAAAGCCCAAGTCATTAATGGGATTATTGTTAAAAAAATTAACCAGAATGTAATTAAAACTGAATTATATATTTCTGCTTTGCTTTCTATTATTGTTTGTATTGTTTCATTCATTTCTTAGCCCTCTTAATTATTACATAACCAATATAACCAACAACTACACCTGCCCAGATATATCCTGCAAAATCTTCTATTAATTTTACAAAATCTCCTGTCCATAATTTATAAATTGGAAATCCAAGAATAATTGAAATAAGTAGAGCATCTGCTATTGTAAATTTCTTTCCAAATGTTTTTTTTATAAAACCTTTTCTTTTCATCTTCTTTTTCTCCTTTTAGGTTTTCTTGTTAAGATTAATAATGAACCTAAGATTAAAATTATAATTCCTACCCCCAACCAAATAATCCAACCCTTAGTTTTACAAATACTTACTGGTTGTTCAATAGGATCAAATCCAGGGATATATGCCCTCCAATAAGCAAATCCGTAATCTAATTCTATTTTTGTTGTTTCATATTCCCACCATCCAGGACATAAATCTTCTTTACAATCAGCAGGACAATTAGATTCTGTTTCTCCAATATCACAAAATCCATCACCACAATAATTTGGTGTAGTTGATTTTATACAAGTTCCATAATTCTTTTGAGATAAATCACAAACATATCCTGCTCCATGTTTTTGAATACATATTGCTGTGCTTGTACATTCAACACTCTTTTCTTTTTTGACACAAAGATTATCAATACATACAAAATATTCTGCTACTGTATTACTTTTAGGATAGAAGTCTCCTCCATGAGAACATTCAGAAGAATAAGTACATTCTCTTATTTTGTCTGGAATCCAATCAAATGTATCTTCATCACAATTATTTTCAACTGGGCAACAATTAACAGATTTTATTCTTTCACCCTGAATTTTATTTATGCTTCCGTCTTTAAATTGTTGATTATCTATCTCGTAAAGTTGTCTTGTTTGACAAATTACTTCTTGATTATTATATTCATATGTTCTAGTTGCTACTTGAACAAAGTCTATCATATAATTTTGACATTCATCAAAACTTAATTCATTTTTACCATCTGTAGTTGTTTTTCTTCTTAAATCAGAACTTAATATACAAGATTCTTGAACATAAATTTTTCCATTTTCTTGTCCTTTAAGATAAAATGATTTTACCTTTTTTTCAACTTTAAAATATTTCATATCATCCTGTAAGAAAATATCATCAAATTTTATTGCTTTTCCAACATTAATTGTAATTCTTTTCTCATCTGTTTGTTTTACAGTTGCACTAAAAGTATTAGTATTCCAATCAGAACATCCTGAACCATCTAAATTACATATTGCAAATCTGAAACTTTTTGCACCAGATAAAAAACTAAAATCCCTATCAGGATTTATTTTAAATAAACATTCATTAGTATAATCATCACATTTCCTAAAAGTTTTATCATCCATATATCTTAATTCACTTATATCATAATTATCATATTGAACACAGCAATAATGACCCCAGTTCTGTTTATAGACTACATCATAACTAATTATTGTTTCTAAAGTTCCACTTGCAAAAACAAAAATTAATCCAGTAAGTATTATGAATCCTAAAAAGATTGCTTTTGTTTTATTAAAATCTCCTCTTAGACCAAAAATTAAAGAAAGAGCAATCATTCCTCCCCCTATTATTACTATCTTATTTACTGATGCAAATATAAATAATCCAGCTATAATTAAAATTGAAACAATTGCTAAGACAATTACTACTGGTAAGGTCAATAAAGGTAAAAATCCTTTTTTATTTTTAATTAAACTTCTCATTTTTTTTATTCTTCAATTTCATCTTCAATAGATTCTATTTCTTCAGATTCTTCTTTTACTCTCTCTTTATGTTTTAGTATTAAATCTTTTATATCATTTCTTTGTTCTTCAGTTAATTTCCCTTTTATAGAAGCAATAGCACTTATTTTTTGTCCAAGATTATCCATTAATTCTATATGCTCTTCAATTTGAGTTTGATTTTTTACTCTTAATTTTAATCTATTAAAACTTTGTCTTCCCTTTTCTGCTTCTTCTATTTTATTTTCCTGAATCATGATTTTTACTTCTGCAAGTCTCTCCTTTGCATGTTTCAATTTTGCATTTTCATTAAACCCTTCAGTTACTCTTTCTAATGCTCTATCAAGTCCCCAAAGAACAACATTATCTGGAGTAATTCCTGCAACATCAATATCCTCTTGAGTTGCTATTTGAGAAGAGGTTATTGGAAAAATACTAATTAATAAAATTAGAGATACTAAAATTGTTTTTATTATTTTTTGTTTTTTCATTTTTTAATTCCAAAATTGAATCCAATCCCATATATTATTTAACCATTCTCCTATAGAATCAATAAACTTAGAAAATCCTCCAGGGATTGGAATTTCTGGGGATATTATTGAATATTCTGACTTTAAATCAATTGCTTCTTTATTTACTATTTGTTCTTCACCTGTAAGCCATTGACCTGTATTTATATCAAAATTCATATCATATTGAGTTATTAATCCTACTAATACATAATTACCAATATCTGAAGGAGTAGTTATTGTAACACTTTTTGTATATACACCATTAACTTCTTCCCAAATTCCTTCCTGCTTTATATTTCCATTAGAATCAATTAAAGCCCAATTACCCCATTGATAAGACATTGTTCCATCAGTATAATCTGAATCAGGTATTTGAGCAGTTAAATCAATTTGATAAGTATGTTGTGTATTTGGTTCTACTGTTTGAGGACCTACTATTGATTGAAATATAAAAAAATTAGAAAATAAATTTTTAATCCATTCTTTAATTTTATTTATGAATTTTGAAAAACCACTTGGTTCAGGAATTGTTGGTTCAGGAATTATTAATTCTTCAAAATCTAAAGTTAATTGTGAACTTGAACTTCCAGGACCTGCTGAATGACTCATTATAGTAATAGTTATTTCTGTTGGTTCACTAAAGATTAATTCGAAATTTTCTGATTTTGGATCACTACCCAAATTACAACTTCCTATATTAGGATCACAAGCATAAGATGATAATTCATAAAGAGTAGATAATCCTGATGAAATCTTACAAGAAGGAGTTGAAAAACCATTTGAACTTCTACTTGCACCTGCACCTAAATCACAAGTACCAATTAATTTTCCTTCAGAGATTTTTAATTTTGTAATTATTCCATTATTATAACAATTATGTTCCCTTGCAGAAGTAGAACTCTTTAAAATTAATTGACTATTTGAAGTATAAGTATTTGTAATTGTGGTATCTCCATCATTTGAACCACAAAACTCTCTTCTTGGACCATCTGTTATTGTTCCAAAATAAGGGGAACTTAATTCAACAGTTTTTCCTTCCCAAATTATTGTTTCATGTGCTTCAGATAAACCTTGAATTGATAAAAAAGATTGTCTAAATCCAAAATAAGAAACAACTCCAAGTAATATTAAAATTACAAAAACTATAGAAAATATTTTTATTCTTTTTTTAACCTTCTTTTTCATTATTTTATTAAGTTTTCCTTATATTTAAACTTTTCTTTTTATTAATAATAAATTAAAATATATACAAAATAAGTAAATTTATTGTCATACTAGTTGATATTACCCACAATGCTTTTACAGGTGTTTTTTTAGGAATTAATTTTGTAGATATCAATATTGAAAAAACCAAACCAGATATGAATATTAAAATATAAGGAATCCCACCTTTTGTTCTTAAACCTAATTTACTTAATGTACTTACTATTATTCCTGCTTTTCCTACCCCTAAATAAACTGTTACAATTCCACTTTGATCTACATCATCTGTTGCTCTTATATTGAACACATAGTCTCCTGATTCTATTTCATCTGATAATGTTATTATGAATAGACTTTTTATTTTAATGTCTTTTAATAAAGGCAAAGTGAATGGACTTTCTTGGAATTCTACATATTGACATATTTCTCCAGTTACATCTTCGCAAGACAAAGTAATTGTTCTTTCTGATTCTCCTGTATTTTCAAATTCAATTCCTAATTTTCTGCTTGTTCCTCTAACCATTTCAATTTCATATTTTTCTATATCTTTTGCTACCTGCATAATCCAACCTTTTTCTCCTATGATTATTGTTGTTCCTCCTCCTCCAGGCGGAGTTACAACCACTTCACTTGTTGTAAATCTTTCAGTTGTTGAATTTTCATGATTTACTAAATCATTTGTATAAATTGTTAAATCATATGTTGAATATGCAGTTACTGTCGCTGATGTTTCTGAATTACAAGTAAATGAAACATTATTATTTAAACCATCTATGCTCCCTGTTGAATTAAAAATAGAATACCAACAAGAATCTAAATTTGTATCTGAAACTGTTGAATTAAACTGTATTGTTTGGCTTCCATCTGTTGTTGTTATATAATCTATGGAAATATTTGGATAAATTGTATCGACTGTTACTGTAAAATTATTTAATGCCCAACCACCATTATCTAATGTATCATTACACCAAACATTCCAAACAGCTTTTACATCAGTCAGATTAATTGTTGTAAAATTTTGGGTTGCATTTGTTGGATTTATCCAAGTATAATTATTATGCCAAACCCCTGTCCAATTTGCCCATAATTCACAAGTATCAACCCCATCTGAATCTGTTGGTGTAAAATTGAAATAAATATTTGTTCCATTATCAAGGTATATATTATCTGTCGGAGCATTTAAAACTACTGCAGGAACCACTAAAGAAACTGAAAATGTTACAAATTCAGAATCTTCATTATTTAATGTATCATTAGCATATAAAGTTAGAGTATAAGTGTCACTTCCTGAAACATTAAATGTTGTGTTTTGGCAGTTTGTTATTGTTGTATTACTTATCTCTAAACTTCCTGTTGAATTTGTAACTTTAAACCAACAAGAATCAACTCCTACTGTTGCATCAGTCACAGTATAATTCAAAGATAAACTTTCATTGTCTGCATATACTTGGGCTTTTGGGTGATCTAATGTAATGTCAGGAACTGTTGTATCTATTGTAAAAGTTACTGAACTTGAATTAATATTATTCGCTGAATCATTTGCATAGATTATTATTGTATGTTTTGCGTCTGCCCAAATTTCAGAAGTTATATTTATACAATTTGCTAAAGTATAATTAGTTGCCCCAGTATCATTAGTCCACCAACAAGAATCTAAATTAGTGTCTGAAATAGTATAATTAACATCTGTTGTGTTAATCGTGGTGTTAGTATTATTTGTAGGGGTTACTATATTTATAAGTGGGTTTGTCAGATCTATTGTAAAGTTTATTGAATCTTCATCGGTACTACCAGCAGAGTCATTTACCAAAATTTGCAATAAGTAGTTTCCTTCTGAACGGTTAAATGTAGTGTTCTGACAATTTGTTATACTTGTATTTGTTGCATAACTATCTGTTGTAAATAAACAAGTGTCTAATGATGTACTATTTATTATAGTAAAGTTAAGATTTATGCTTATGTTATTAGATAGATAAGAATTATTTTCTGGATAAGTAATACTTACTGTGAATATTGGTGTATAAGTTATATTAAGATAAGGTCTATTTAAGATAGTTGTTGAATCTCTTGAACTAAATGATATACGGTCATATTCACCATCCCC
>Ga0114923_10001226_pt1 | contig 18171 bp, 14 predicted proteins | sample SumtaG_FD_89578 | JGI IMG/M metagenome (GOLD analysis project Ga0114923, IMG submission 89578) | Deep subsurface microbial communities from Indian Ocean to uncover new lineages of life (NeLLi) - Sumatra_00157 metaG | ecosystem: Environmental > Aquatic > Marine > Oceanic > Sediment | place: near...
AGATACGCTCCTAGAAAAGTAATTATTCCGCATATTAGAAGCGTTGGAGGGAAACCGACATTTGGAATGAGCCAACCGAAGAACGCGATTTGAGGAATGGCAAGTAATGTAGCAATTGTAGGAGATAGAGAGTACATGCTATTCCTGATCTTATTTGGAATTACATCCAAAAGCTCGCGTTGTGTTAGGATTTCAGCAAAGCCTCCGAAGAAGCCTGTGAATGTGAAAGTGACCGTCATCAGCAACAGTGGGAGAATAGAGGAAGCCGGGAGTTGCATGATGACGATCTGAGTGTACGGAAGCATGAAGGTTAGCAAATCACCTGTGCCAGGGGGGAAGAACAGCATGATTGCTGAAAAGGCCACGTAGAACACGAATCCACATCCTTGAAGTAATCGGAAGCGAGGGATCCATGTCTTTGCCTCAAACTTGCGGGACCAAACTCCGCTGCGTTCGTTTTGGACCACACCTGGAACAAACAGCATCGTTCTGAATGTCGAAACCGCAACATCAGAGATGAGATAGCTGAAATACATGGGGAAGAGGATAAGTGAGCCCCAAACAAAGTTTGAACTCATAATCAAAGTCCCACCGAGAATAATATAAAGTACGAATTTGTCACTAACTAGAAAACTGAAACCGGATTTGAGCAGTCCACCATATTCAGTCATGCTCGGGCGTTCAGTCCGTTCCTCTCGAACCTCTGGAAAGTCTTTTACCATTCTCAAAACGACAAGTGCAATTACTAAGCATAAAATTGCTTGAAGTTGAAACACCCAGGCACGACCAAAGATTACAGCAAGTATAGAACCAGGAATTAGAACTAGCGTTGCCACGATTTGAAACAGCATCCCGATCTTTCCCCAGAAAACGCCGTATTGCTTGCGGTCTTTGTCGCCGGGCATTGCGACGCGATAGTTATTATCGAACCATGCCATGAATGAACCGCTCATCTGACTATTTCCGAAACCCATCATGAAGTAAATGAATATCAGAAAGGCAAAGGGAGTTGCGCTCGTAACAAGAGATACCAAATAGAATGCAACAGCGAATGATATGAATGCTGAGGAAATCACATATCGCTGGCCAATCCAATCACCTAAGGCACCTGTTGGATAATCTAATAATGTCTGAACACCTAGTTGAATTACAACTAGAATTCCCATTATTTCAAGTCCCTCGATGAATGATCCATGGCCAACCGCCTCAGCCACGAATATCATAAAGTAAGTTGTAGTAAGTTGAATCGTAATAGCAACAATCGGTAAGAGAATCGCTAGTGTTTTTGCTAATTTGACAATCTTGTCGTTTCCTTCAGTAAGTCCGAAGAAAGATGTAATTATACTCATTATTCCGTAACTCTCCAGTGATAGTTCAATGTCATCATTGATTGATTGTAGAAGCGAGACGGATTAATGTCTGAAGAGCTTGTGCCAGATTGAGAACTTTTTTCATTCATTTTTACTACCTCACTACAATATTGACTGGTCACAACATATACCATTGATGAGCGGAAGTGACCATATGTCTGACCACTTCTTGCCCAAGGTGAATGTAGTTCAACCAGCCTTGAATTCAATAGATTCTACCTCACAACTGTAAGGTAAGCGTACGCGACTGCTCGAATTGCACGAGCGTCAGTCTGCTTGTTCTTCTTCACTAGGGTTAATCGGTTATTGCTTGCTAGAGCCATAATATTTCACAAGGTAACACACTCAGATTTGGTATATATAGCGAAGCCACATTTTAGGGTCACAAATTAGAGTCACAACTTGTGACTATCAGCAAGTGACTCAAACCTCCCCCATTGGGTTCATAGGAGAGGTCTGAGTAGGAGATTTTATTCCGTAACCTCTACAGTTTCTACTGCTGCTCCTTTCTTAGCTACATCTTTCTTTGCCATAACGGGTTTGGGTTGATTCAAGCCATGTCGGATAATGAGCACGCCCATTAAACTTACAAATCCAATGATTACTAGAGTGGTGGGAAATCCGATAACCGGAATCAACCATCCGAATAACCCAATCTGAGGAATTGCAAATAGCATAGCAATTGTTGGTTGCAGAGAGTACATGCTATTTCTGATCTCATTAGGAATAACATCGATCATCTCTCGCTGAGTCAATATACCAGCAAAAGCTGCAAACATCAACGTGATTGTATAAGTCACAACCATAATGATCATCGGAATTATTGATGCCAATGGCACACTCATCAAAATGAAACTTGTAAAGGGAATTACAAGGTCAATAGCAGGACTTGGTCCGACTGGGGGGGGAAAGAAATACATCATTCCTGCAAACAGAAGATAGAACACAAATCCTGCAGCTTGGAGGAATCTGAATCGCGGGATCCATTTCTTGGGCTCAAATCTACGTGACCAAATCCCGGAGCGTTCACCTGTAACAACACCAGGTACAAATAGAACTGTCCTGAAAGATGATACAGCTACGTCGGTTATTAGATAACTGAAATAGAGCGGGAAGAGAATCAAGTTACCATACACCATGATTGTACTTCCTGCCAATGTACTTCCGATTATTACATATTTCACCCAAGGCTCCTTGAATAGATAGGAAACGCCACCTTTCAAGAGGTCGGTGTATTCGCTCATGGAGGGAAGGCCTGTTTTCCGCTTCTCCTCTCGTACTCCAGGTAGATCTTTTACTACTTTCAGTACAACAAGAACTAGAACAATACTCATGACACCTTGTATTTGAAAGACCCATGCACGCCCCCAGATTACAGCGAGAACACTTCCTGGAATCAGGATAAGTGCCGAGGTAACTTGGAATAACATCCCAGTCCGTCCTTGGAAGACACCATATTGTTTTCGATCTTCATCACCATCAACTGCTGATTGGTAATTGTTATCGAACCACGCTGAGAGGGCTCCACTCTGCTGCGACCCTGCAAATCCTTGCAAGGCGTAAATCAAGACGAGTAGAGTGAAAGGAGTGGATGAGGTCACCATTGCTATGAGGAAATAGGTAACCGCGTAGGTCAAAAACGCCGAAGCAATCACAAATCGCTGGCCTATATAATCTGCCAATGCACCGGTTGGGTAATCCAACAATGTCTGAACTACTAAGGAAATGACCACAAGTGTCCCTACAAGCCCAAGTCCTTGAATGAAGTCACCACCGCCAAGGGCTTCAGCTACGAATATCATAAAGAATGTCGAGCTTAACATGAAGGTGATAGCAAACACTGGCATCAATAGGGACATTATTTTTGCAAGTCTGTAGATATCATCATCCGCATCTTCTAATCCAAAGAATCTGTGTAAAATGTTTGCCATTATAGTCACCCGGAAATAAGGTTTGTCGAACAAACCTAATTAGACGAATGTCTAATATATAACCATTTGTCAACGCCACTTTATGCAATTGGATGGTTTGATGAGCAAAATATGTACGTTGCGTTTAGTATTCAACTTAAATCTCGAACCGAAAAAGAGAATACACACATCCACTAAACAATATCCATGTTCGTTCAGCTAGAAAAAATCCGATTACATTACCAAGTTGTAGGAGAAGGGAAACCGATAATCTTCCTCCATGGATTCTTCGGTATTTCAGATGCTATGATGGAAATTTTCGAACCAATTTTCGAAAATGTTGACGGATGGCGGCGAATATACATTGATGCACCAGGAAATGGAGATTCAGAAGCTCCGGAATGGGTCAAAGGATCAGATGAGATTCTTGATGTTGTGGAGCAATTCATTGATCATGTTATTCCAGACCAGAACTTTTGCTTAGCAGGATGGTCGTACGGGGGTTTCTTGAGTCTCGGGTTAATCCATCGACGACCCAAGCAGATAGATGGACTTGTATTGGTGTGCCCGTTAGTTGAACCCGAGGAAGAAAAGCGAAATTTGCCAGAAATCAAAATGTGCAAAATTGATGATGATTTTCTTAGTACATTAGAACCCGACATGCAAGAATCCATTAAATCTGGAACGATGGGGCTTGCAGTTTGCGATGAGCGCGTGATGAAAAGAGCAGACAAGATATACACACCGGGACATCAAAAAGCAAATAGGCCCTTTCTTGATAGCATCAAAGAAAGAGGGTACGAATATTCTTTTGATATCTTTCCTTTACCTGTACCATTTCCTAAACCCACACTGATACTCACTGGACGCTTTGACAATTCAGTGGGATATAGAGATACCTGGAAATTTGAGAGTCAATTTCCTCGAGCCACATTTGTGGTATTAGATGCTGCAGCGCACTCAGTTCCTGTCGAACAAGAGGGAATTTTCGTTGTACTAGTCAAAGAATGGATTGAGAGATTGCAGTATTATCATGATTAATGACAGTGATTGGTTCATGCGTCAAACATATTACGGACATAGTTCCGAAAAGCACCATCTCGAATCAATATTGTGAGGATGATAATGATGGAAATAAAAAAGATTGCAGTCCTCGGAGCCGGCCAAATGGGAAACGGTATTGCGCATGTTTGTGCACAGGCAGGCTACGAAGTTGTGATGCGTGACATCGACCAGAAGTTCATCGACAAGGGTATGGCGACTATCAAGAAGAACCTCGATAGAGGTGTCAAGAAAGAGCGCATGACCCAAGCAGAAGCTGATGAAATCTATGGTAGGATTAGAGGAGAATTAGACCTTAAGAACTCGGTAAAAGATGCGGATCTTGTAATTGAAGCTATTCCAGAAATAGTCAAACTGAAACTTGACACATGGAAGGAAGTTGATGAAGCTGCTCCAGAGCATGCAATTCTAGCCTCAAACACTTCAAGCATCAGTATCACTCAGATGGCTGCTGTTACTAAGAGACCTGAGAAATTCATCGGCATGCATTTCTTCAACCCAGTTCCAATAATGGGGTTAGTAGAGATCATCAAGGGTCAAGCAACCAACGATGAAACCGCAAAGGTGATCGAAGAGGTTTCTCATAAGGTTGGTAAGAAGACAGTACTAGTCAATGAAGCACCAGGCTTTGCTGTGAACAGATTGCTGGTTCCAGCAATCAATGAAGCTGTTTTTGCAATCCAAGAAGGAGTAGCAACCGTTGAAGATATGGACCTTGCTATCAAGTTAGGTCTAAACTGGCCAATGGGACCATTGACACTTGCAGATTTTGTAGGTCTCGACACACTCCTCTATATCTCAGATTATTTTGTAGATGAATTTAAGGATGGAAAATATCGCGCACCTGCACTGCTTCGTAAAATGGTAAGAGCTGGATGGATGGGTCGAAAATCTGGAATGGGTTTCTACGACTACTCCGGAGAGAAACCAGTTCCAAACAAATTCTAGTTTAAACAAGACTTAGGGTATGGCCCTAATGCGGGGCCCATCCACTATTTCTTTTCATTACTATTATTACAGGCGATGTTTGTATCCTATTAGTGCCTAGTATGATTTTCAAAGAAGAGCAATACATTGGTTTTGATGGATTAAGAATGCATATGTCATCATGGATTCCTGATGATGAGAAACCGAGAGCATTGCTAATTGCAGTTCACGGATTGGGGAGTCATGGGTACACGTTGAAGAACATAGGCGAATATTTTGTTGAACGCGGAATTGCAGTATTTGCTCCAGATATGAGAGGATTTGGACATTATTCGGGTTTCAAAGGGCATGTGATGAGTTTTGATGAATACATTGAGGACATGTATAATCTAATTATGCAGGTCAAGGACCGATTTCGAAACAAACTAGTATTTCTGTTTGGCCATTCCCTAGGGGGACAACATGTAATTCGTTACGTTTCGACCTATCCGAAAGCTGTCGATGGGATGATCCTTTCATGCCCAGGTGTTTCTCAGACTCTCAATATAGGAATAGGAAAACGAATTGTAGGAGAATTCCTATCGATGTTGAATGTTAAGAGATACTTCAGCAGCAATATGGATTACTCATTCTCATCCCATGACCCTGAAGTTGTCAAACAAATCATTGAAGACCCCCTAATATCTGACAAAGTGACCGCTAGATTTGGAATTCAAGGACTCAAAGCTTTGAAGAGAGCATTCAAAGCTGCACGATTTATCACGATACCAGCTCTTGTACAACAAGCAGGCGATGACAAATTCGTTGACCCAGATAAAACAAAAGCATTCTTTGATACTCTTGCGTCTCCGGATAAAACGTGGCGTTTCTATGAGGGATTCTATCATAGTTTACATAATGAACTCGAAAAAGAAAGAGTGCTTAGTGACATGGAAACGTGGTTGGAAAAACGTCTCCCGTCCTAAGCATTGTATTAGTATTCCACTATCTTCTTTTGATCTTCTTTATGATGCCCGAATATCCTTCTTGATGGAATGAACAGTGCAGGCAAACTCAAAGCAATAACAAGTGCCCAATCCCATAGATCGAGAGGTACGGTCTGGAATAGTGGTTGCATGAATGGCATGTAGATTGTTGCCATTGTCAGTACGATTGATAGCAGTACAGCTCCAATCAAGACCTTTGATTCCCTGATTGAAGTCTTCCATACTGGGTTGTATTCATCTCTGCAATTCCAAACAAACAGCAACTCAAAGGTAACAACACTTGCAAAAGCTGTTGTTCGTGCATGTTTCAAAACATTGGGCCAAGGAGTACCATTTGGTGAAAGACTTTCCATGCTATTCCAATCAAGGCCTATCCAGTCGGGTCCAATGGGGATAGCACCACCGTAAGCAAACATTGCTTCGAGGAAAACAAATGTCGCAGCCAAGAAAGCTACAAATCCTGCTACTAAGATGAAGGAAACCATTCCCTTATCCATCATTTTTGTCCCGGGCTTTCTAGGCGGCCGATCCATCACACCTTTTTCAGGAGGATCAACGCCCAACGCTAATGCGGGGAACCCATCTGTGGCAAGATTCAACAATAGTATCTGAATGGCAGTAAGGGGCAATGGAAGTCCTATCATGATGATAGTGAACACCAAGAATAATTCATCAAAATTAGCTGCGAGGAGGAACCTCACAAATTTCCTAATATTTGAATAAATTTCTCTTCCTTTCTCAACAGCTGAAACGATTGTTGCGAAGTTATCATCGGTTAAGATGATGTCAGATGCTTCCTTCGTGACATCTGAACCGCGGATTCCCATGGAAATTCCAACGTCTGCTGACTTGATAGCTGGTGCATCATTAACACCATCTCCAGTCATAGCCACAACTTCATTTGCAGCTTTTAATGCAGTAACAATCTTTAGCTTGTGATGAGGTGCGACTCGTGCAAATACATTACATTGCATAACAATATCTGCAAATTCTTCCTCGTTCAATTGATCAATCTCGGCTCCTGTGATAACCAATCCATTCAAATCAACAAGTCCGACATCTATTGCTATTGCTCTAGCGGTAAGTTTGTGGTCACCAGTAATCATTATTGGACGAATTCCAGCCTTCTTACATACCTTCATTGCTTCTAAAACCTCATCCCGAGGTGGATCAATCATACCCATTAAGCCAACAAAAATCAGATTTCGTTCAACCTTTTCAGGTTCCCAATCGGGTATTTCTTGTTCGACAGGACGATATGCAAACGCTAGAACTCTTAGTGCTTTTTCAGCAAGCCTAGCATTCATCATAATGATATCTTGTTTACGGGTATTATCAAGTGGACGCACTTCATTATTCTCAAAGATATGAGTACATAGAGGAAGAAGAATTTCTGGAGCCCCTTTTGAAAAAGCGAACAAGTCGCCATTCCGATCACGAGCAATTGAAGTCATACGTTTTCGTGCAGAATCAAACGAGATTTCAGTTTCTTCTGTATATTCATCCAATGTTTCTGAATGAACTATACCTGCCTTTTCTGCAACTACTAGTATCGCGCCTTCGGTCGGTGCACCAATTATGCTCCAATCAGCTTTATCAGATGGATCTGCTTGAAGAATAGTATTGCTACAGATTTGTCCGGTTTGTAAAAGCTTCACAATATGTGGATTTGCCTTTGGGTCACAAACAGTGTTATCCCGAAAGAATTCACCTTCTCGATTATATCCAACTCCACTGATACTATAGAAATTCCCATCTGCGTAAAGTGTTTTCACAGTCATCTCGTTTTTGGTGATTGTTCCGGTTTTATCCGAACAGATAACTGTAGTAGAACCAAGCGTTTCTACGGAAGGCAATCTTCGAACTATAGCGTTTCGTTGATCCATACGCTGAACACCGATGGCCAATGTAATTGTTACAACTGCGGGTAATCCTTCAGGGATAGCAGACACTGCCAATGCAATGGCAGCCATTAGTTGTTCCATGAATGAATCAGACGTGTCCCTAATGACTTCAGCTCCAAGGACAATTATTACCATTACGATAATCAGTGCTCCAAGTTTCTTACCAAGGTCCTCTAGGTCGATTTGGAGAGGTGTCATATCCTTCTCGCTTTCTTGCACCATCTCCGCAATCTTTCCAAACTCGGTCTGCATTCCAGTGGATGTGATAATTGCACGTCCTTTTCCAGCAGTTATTGCGGTACCCTGGAAGACCATATTCTTCATGTCGCCAATTATTGGACGTTCCAAATGGAGAGGATTTGTAATCTTGCGAACTGCATGTGATTCTCCTGTAAGTGCAGCTTCATCAGCAGAGAAACCAACCGCGTACACAACACGTCCATCAGCAGGTATCTTATCTCCTGCCTCAAGTGTAACCAAGTCACCTGGTACTATATCTCGAGATTCGATTGTTTTCCACAAACCATCACGCATTACTGTGGCTTTGGGAGCAGCCATTTCCTTTAATGCTTCAAGCGCTTGTTCGGATTTAAACTCTTGAACGAAGCCAAATATTGCATTGAATATGACAATTGCTGTGATTACAATTGCGTCAATCATCCCAGTTCCTTCATGTTCCCCAGGCATCATTGAAGTGATGACAGATATAACGATGGCAATCATTAGAATGATAACCATTGGGTCTGTGAATTGATTAAAGAACATTCGAAGAGGACTAATACCTCCAGTTTCCACCAATTCGTTGTACCCATATTTTTCAATACGAGCATTTGCTTCAGTTTCAGTAATTCCCTTTTCAGAGGTTTCTAACTCTCTCTGAACATAATCAGTGTCATTACTATACCAATTCATTTCAACCATTTTTTGCGCTCCAGCGCCTGAAAGTTTGAAAACTTCATAGCATGTAGCTACGGCGCTCGGATTTTCCATAGAAAAACCTGTCGAAAGGTGTAATTTTTTAGTTATTCAGTCCGTTCGAAAGTGTTAAGTAATTCTCCAGACTCCGCGCGGTCTAGGAATCTAGAGGTGTAACTTCATGAGTGAAAAACAGAAGTATAGTTTCAATTGTCTAGAGCAAAAATGTTCAACACAAGATTGTCATATCAGACCACACGTCAATGTGACTGTAGGAGATATTTCCAGATGGTCGGTTCATAATCATCTCCAACATGTTCTTCCAGGTTTATCTCTAAAAATGCCAGAGAACGAAACTCAGAATATGGTTATTGAAACGCTCAGAAAACCGTTAGAGAGCGACCCAGAAAAGACAGCGTGTGCATTCTACCATGAAGAATCAAATGGGTGCACGATTAGATTCGCCAGACCAATTTCATGCAGAACATTCCCTTTGGAATACAATGGAGAAAAGTACTACTTATCCAGTAAGAACTGTCCAGGGGTAGGGGAAGGAGAGATTACCAAAGAAGCTTTGCAAGAAGCAAGAGACCTTGCTTTACAAGAGTTCAAAGAAAGAATGGAAACTTTCGCAGCACTTCCCGGAATTTACACAATGATCTTTAGCCAAATGATAAAGCAATCTTCTGAAGCGATGCAAAACCTTTCTGAAGAAGACAGAAAACAGTTAGACGAGATAATGGCAAAGAGAGAAGAAACAGAAACCGAGGAGGATGGTTCTCCTCAGTCCTCTACAGAGTAAAGTTCCTTCGAAGCAAAAGTAAGCAATTCAGCCCCATCATCACGGATACAAACTAAATCTTCCATTCGCACTCCGAATTTACCTTCCATGTAAATTCCAGGTTCGACACTATGAGTCATTCCGGCTCTTAATTCCAAGGAATTACCGCGTACGAGATAAGGTGGTTCGTGTATTTGGAGACCTATGCCATGACCAAGCCTATGGGTGAAATACTCTCCATATCCAGCTTCTTCAATCACTTTGCGTGCTATGCCATCCGCTGCACCGCAAGCTAAGCCTGGTTTCAATTTCTCAATTGCTGATTCTTGTGCCCTGATAAGCAACGAATGCACAAGTTCATGTTCATCAGAGGGTTCACCGACGACAGCATTCCGAGTCATATCGGTATTATATCCTCCCAGAGAACATCCACAATCCATTAGGATTTGATCACCTTTTCTAAGCTCACGATTACCAGAGTCCGCGTGAGGTAGTGCGCTATTTTCCCCAAATAGAACAACTGCAAAAGTCGGAACTGCATTATGACGAGTGATAGTAGAATTCACAAGTTGACTAACTTCAGATTCTGTCATTCCAATCTGCATCTTTGAAAATACTTCGGAAAACACAGCATCGATGACTTTGCCAGCACGTTTCATGAGCTCAATTTCTTCATCAGATTTGACTAATCGCATCTCTTCAAGTGTTTTTGAAATTGAGGAGGTAGACTGGAAACGTCCTACAGCCGTTTCGATGGACCAAAAAACTCCAAGAGGAAGGCTACCATCAAACATAACGGAATGTCCATCATTCTTTTTTCCTAGTGTATCAGCTAGAATTTGGTACGGATCCTCATCTTCAGACCATGGAATGAAATCATCAATCCACGTATGCCTTTTCTGGTCGGACACTTCGAATGATGGAGCAATTATTTGGACATTACTCTTGCGAGGAATGACTAAAGCAACCAATCGTTCTTTCATGACATAATGTGTACCAGTCAAGTATTGATATGCAGGAGAGGGCGTAATAATTGCAAAATCCGCATTTGCTCTCTCAAGTACCTTGCGAACGGTTTCCATTCGATTTTGATATACTGTTTCCGCCAGCATAAGTCAACTCTCACTATAATTCCAATCCTTTCATAGTCATAGATAACCGTTGCGTTTGATTCACAGCCGTAAGAAGCACAGTTAATAATACCTTCAAATGGGTCCTAGGAGGTAGGAGCTTTCGCACCATGGATGAAGTTGAAACCTCAGGGGAGTCAGATACACCCCATGAAGGTGAACAACCTAAACGACTTCCAGCCAAGGTGTATCTTGTTGGTGCTCTTACGCAACTAGCAATTGGAATGAGTCCGGGATCTTTCCTAGAATCTTTCATGATAGATATGGGAGCAAATTTTGCTGAACTGGGGACGTTTAGAAGTGTAGGAAATTTTGCTCCAACTGTCTTACAGCCTGTATGGGGGGCAAGCTCCGACAAGACTGGACATACAAAAGCATTCGTTGCATTTGGAACCTTTTCAGGCCTACTAATGATCTCGATGTTTCTTTGGGCAGCAGCGCCAATACATATGATTGCGATGTATGGTATACAGTCAATTCTCTTCAGTATTCAGATCCCCACATGGCTTTCTCTGGTGGGTAGTTTGATTGATGAAGAGAACAGAGGCAATGAATTAGGCCGACTTGGGCTGGTTACAAATACAGCTTCATTTGTAGCAACACTTGCTTCGGGTTATATAGCAGGGTTACCAGCAGTCATCCCATTTCTACGAACAAATCTAGGGGAAATTGGTTTGCTACTATTTCCAACCATTGATGCGTGGAGGGAGATTTACTACATTCCATTTTACTCAACAGCAGTTATTGGAATAATAGCAGCTTTAGTATCGATGCGAATTAGGGAAAACACAATAGATTCCCAGAAAAAAAGAAAATTTACTCCTATTCACAAGTTGTTGACAATCCCTGGAGATTTTAGAAGATTCGCATTTGTTTCAGTTTTCTTCTCGTTTGCCATGTCAATGGCATGGCCATATTTTACTTACGTCCAACGTGAAATTCTGGGCGGTTCACTTTTTGAGATAGCAATTGCATCAGCAATCATGACAGTTTCCATAGTGGTTTTTACTGTGCCATTTGGAAGATTAAGCGATAAGGTAGGAAGGAAACCGTTGATACTGCTTGGAAGAGGATTGTTGTTCATCGTCCCATTGATGTACGCTTTTGCGACGCATGTTTACATCATCTATCTTGCTAACGCTTTAGCAGGTTTCTGCATTGCCTCATCAATGAATGCAAGAGTTGCATACATCTATGATGTTGCACCGGAAGAAGAGAGAGGGTCGTATTTAGCGGTCTTTAGTACATTCACAGGATTGATTTTTCTCTTTGGTTCATTTGTGTCAGGGGTTCTTGGAGAAATTATGACATACTCCATGGGCGCTTATACTGCAGTCTTCTGGATGTTGATAATCAGTGCTTCATTACGTGTCATTGCTTCATTCCCATATTTGCTTATCAGAGAACCTAGGAAATATGCCTCCACATTTTGGGGAGAAATCAGAAATGTATTTCACATGTAGGCAAGTAAATATCCCACGCAAATAGACATACTTAAGGATAATATTCGATTATTGACGAAATGCAAGGATTGAATCTTTTGAAAAGGACAACAAGTTTTGAAGAAGGATGGAAGGTCGAGATACGGAGAGGCCTTCTTCAATATGCAGTTCTTGCCATAGTCAAAAGACATGAAACAGGAATTCATGGATACGGGATTGCTCGGGAGCTTGATGAACGCACTGATGGTCTTCTTGAAGTAAAAGAAGGAACGTTGTATCCAATACTTCATCGACTCAAGAAGGAGCGTTTGTTGAATGTCCATACAGAAAAATCTGAAGCTGGCCCTAGCAGGAAAATGTATGTACTGACCGGAGAGGGAGATAGAGTATATGGAGCACTCTCTATTATTCTAGGAAGCATCTTTGAGAAACTGGAGGCGTTAAGAAAATGAGTGATGAAGCAATTCAAAGAAAGATCAAAGACTATCTAGAGAAATTAAGACGCAAAATGCCAGACACTTTTGAAACGGATGACCTGCTTGAAGATCTTGAAGCGCATATTAAGGAAGCATATCAAAACAAAAGTCTGATGAATCCAGAAGACGACAAAATCATGCTCATTGAACAGGTTCTCGATGATGTGGGTGAACCTGAATTCATTGCTGAAGAATTTGATAAAGCCACCATTTCTGAAGATGAATCTGAAGATAAAATAAATCAGATATTTCGAACCACCATGAGATACTTGTTTACTGGCATAATCATTATTGCAGCTGCGTGGTTTGTTGCATCATTACCGGATAGTATTATCGATTTCTGGACTGCACTCATCGTTCTCTTCGTCTTTGTAGCCGCTGAAAGCCTTCTACGGAATTGGGAAAGAGGAGAATCAAAACGCATAGAAACGGAAATTAAGAAATAGCAATGGACCTGTACGAGAGGTTCTAATCAAAAACTTCAACGTACTGTTCCAAGTATTTCTTCTGTTCCTTGGATAGTTTTTCTGGAATTTCGATTTGCACACGTACTAGTTGGTCACCTTTCCGGCCATCATCAGCATGAACTCCTTTCTTCTTCATGCGAAGAATTTTACTTCCTCTAGTACCTTTTTTGATCTTAAGCATACTCTGCCCCCACATAGTGGGAACTTCCATCTCGCCACCTAATACGGCAATTGAGAAAGGAATATCAAATTCCATGTATATATGCAACCCTTTCCTAACATAGAACTCATGAGGCTCTACAGAGAAAATAACAATGAGATCACCATGAGGTCCGCCTCTAATTCCGGCATTTCCTCCAGATCGGATGCGCTGCCCCATTCCATCTTCAATCCCTGCAGGAACAGGGAATTTGACCTCTTTACGTTCAGTTTCCAAACCAGAACCTCTGCATTTCTTACAAGGACGTTCAATCTTCTTGCCCATCCCACGACAAGTTGGACAGGTTTGTTGGACTGTCATGAAACCTCCCATGGAGCGCATTACTTGTCCATGGCCTCCACAGGTATTGCAACGGATAGGTGAAGTACCAGGTTCCGCACCACTTCCTTCACACTCTGTACAACCAGTTTTTCTATTGAATGCTATTTCTTTTTCAGCTCCGAAGAATGCTTCTTCAAATGTCAAGGGAATTGTGATTCTAAGATTTTCACCTGGTGGGGGACCCTGTCGACCTCTTCTACGTCCGAAACCACCTCCAAATCCTCTGAAGATTTCATCAAAAATGGAACCGAAACCGTCCATATTGATACCCTGAAAATCAGCAGTACCATAACGGTCGTAGCTTGCACGTTTTTCTTGATCGCCAAGGATATCGTATGCCTCGTTGATTGTTTTGAGTTTCTCTTCAGAAACCTTATCACCAGGATTACGATCCGGATGAAGCTGCTTGGCTAATTTTCGATAAGCTCGCTTAATCTCATCCTGAGTAGCACTGCGGCTTACACCTAATCGGGCATAGAAATCATTTTCTGCCAAGTAGCTTCACCATCATTGGTTGTTTTACTCAATATCTTCGAAATCTACATCGACGACATCTTCTTCTGACGTTTCAGAACCTCCAGGTCCATCTTGCGCACCCATTTGACTTGGGTCGATGTCTCCCATCTGAGATGGGTCGAACCCTGCAGCTCCAGGATCTTGGGATCCATAGGCTTTCTCGGAAATTTTATGGATAGTTTGTTGGAGGTCATCAGTTTCAGCCTTTAATGCTTCGTAATTTTCTGACTCCATTGCTGTTCGCAAGGAAATAGCCTTAGAATTGAATTCAGTGGCCAAATCCTCTGGAACTTTATCCCCGAGATCTTTGATCATTTTTTCACCCTGGAAAATCATCTGATCAGCATTATTCATCAACTCGACTTCGGTTTTCCTCTTGGCATCCTCTTCGGCGTATTTTTCTGCTTCATTCACCATTCTTTCAACATCATCATCAGTCAAGTTCGTGGACGCTGTGATTGTAATTGACTGTACGTTACCTGTAGCTTTGTCAGTTGCACTTACATTGACAATCCCGTTTGCATCAATATCAAATGCTACTTCAATTTGAGGAACACCACGCGGAGCTGGAGGAATACCTACAAGCTGAAATCTACCCAAAGTCTTGTTCCCCGCAGCCATTGAACGTTCACCTTGAAGAACATGTATATCCACAGCGGTTTGGCTATCTGCGGCTGTTGAGAATATTTTGCTCTTCTTTGTAGGGATGGTTGTATTCCTTTCAATAAGAGCTGTAGCTACACCACCAAGAGTTTCAATTGAAAGTGTTAATGGAGTGACATCAAGAAGAAGGATATCCTTTACATCTCCTGCAAGAACACCTGCTTGAATACCAGCACCTAAGGCAACACATTCATCAGGATTGATGCTCTTATCGCCCTCTTTTCCAAACATCGCTCGAATCATGTCCTGAATCATAGGCATTCGTGTTGCTCCACCTACAAGTAAGACCTTGTCAATTTGCTCTGCTTGTAATTTTGCATCGCCAAGTGCCTGTCTAATAGGACCGATTGTTGCTTGCACAAGATCATCGGTCATCTGTTCTAATTTGGCTCTAGTTAGGTCAAGGTTGATATGTTTCGGACCAGATGCATCTGCTGTAATGTATGGCAAATTGATATTTGTCTGCATAACAGTAGACAATTCAATCTTAGCCTGTTCTGCTGCATCTCTAATTCGTTGCATGGCAGAAAGGTCTTTTTCGATATCCATTCCCGTTTGGTCGTTGAAATCCTTGACAATCAGATCGATGACACGTTTATCCCAATCGTCACCACCCAGTTGTGTATTTCCGCTTGTAGAAAGAACTTCGTAGACTTCATCACCAATGTCTAAAATTGAAACATCGAACGTGCCTCCACCGAGATCATATACCAATATTTTCACTTCTTTGCCTTTGTCAAGACCATAAGCGAGTGCTGAAGCAGTTGGTTCATTTACTATACGGAGGACTTCTAAGCCGGCGATTTTTCCAGCATCTTTTGTTGCCTGTCGCTGACTGTCATTGAAGTATGCTGGTACGGTAATTACTACTTGAACTATTGGTTCGCCAAGAAATGCTTCTGCATCTTTCTTCAATTTTGTCAAAATCATTGCAGAAATTTCTTGAGGGGAATATTCAGTATCACCAATTTTGATTGTGTAGTCTTGTCCCATTTTCCGTTTGATTGAACGAATGGTACGTTCTGGCATTGAAACAGCTTGACGTTTTGCCAGCTCTCCAACGATTATTTCACCTTTAGGCGTAATTCCAACGACTGAGGAAGTTAATCTCTTTCCTTCTGCATTGGGAATTAATACGGGTTTACCGCCTTCCATATAGGCGATTCCGCTGTTTGTTGTTCCTAGGTCTATGCCCACGACTTTTGTCATTTATCATCACCAATTTCATTTAGTTCTTCATTACTGGTCTCATTAAGAATTTCGTGTCGATTTACGCAGACTAAGGCTGGACGTAGAACCTTTTCACGAAGCATGTAACCTTTCTGATATTCCTCAACAACTATGTTATCTGATTTTTCAGGATCACGTTCAATGCTGATAGAATGTTGATAGTAGGGGTCGAATGTTTTTCCCAGAGATTCAAATGAACGAACCCCTTCGTGAGAAAATAACTTATCCATCTGTTTTTGAATAGCATCAATACCGTTTCTTGCTGATTTGGGATCTTCAATAAAATCTACTTGAAGTGCTCGGGATATGTTATCATACACTTCAAGAACCTTGAGAAGTATTCCTTCGCCGGCAAATTTCGTGGCATCTTCTATCCGTGAACCAATCCGTTTTCGGTAGTTATCGAATTCGGCCTGCAATCTTTGAATTTGATCAATTAGATCTTCTGATCTTTTTCGTTCTAAATCAAGTTCTTTCTGTAGTTGTTGCTCGGGAGTCAGTTCAATTGATTCTAATTCATCATCTTCAAATGAGTCAATTGAAATTTCATCCAAATCTTCATGGCCATTATCTTTCTCGGACATTCTTTTGTCACACTGCCTTCTAACAACTGACTTGATTGACAACTACGCACAGAAATACGTCGCACTACTAATCTCGACAAGGGATGCTTACAGCAGTTCCCCTCAGTGACTCTCCGGCGAATTGCTAAGGATTCATAGAAAAACTTTTCGACAGCGCATATATTCTCATCGAAAGAGGAACCGAACCGAAAATGCCTTTTACTGGTAGGTTATGGATAGTTTGCCATGGCGGAATTGAAAGATATAGCTCTCGCAAAAGAACTGATTACAAATGCTACTAGAATAACTGCACTTACTGGTGCAGGAATTAGTGTTGACTCAGGAATACCGGATTTCAGGTCAGAAGGGGGAATCTGGACAAGGTATGATCCCTTAGAACATGCAACACATGATAGTTTTTTGAAAGATCCTATGAAATTCTGGACGATGGGTCGAGAACTAGCTAAAGTCATCCTGAAAGCAAAACCTAACGATGCCCATTGTGCTTTAGCAACTCTTGAGAAACAGAACAAGCTTCTTGGGATAATAACTCAGAATATTGATAATTTACACCAGTCAGCTGGAAATCAGAGAGTTGTGGAGATAAGAGGAAATTATCTCAGGGCATACTGCATAGAGTGTGAGCGAGAATATTTCGGCGATGAAGTTCACCAAAGAGTTGTTGAGGGAGAGATTCCACCGATTTGTGAGGAATGTGGAGGAGTACTCAAGTCAGAAGCAGTCCTGTTTGGCGAACCGCTGCTCAAGAGCGCAATGGCAAAAGCCATAGAAATCTCTAAAGAAACAGATTTGATGTTGGTAATAGGAACCAGTCTTCAGATATACCCAGCAGCATACCTTCCTCAATTGGCGAAGAAATCGGGAGCAAAAATTATCCTAATTACTCTTGAGGGAATCAATAGGGTTGATATCGCTGATATTTTGCTTCGGGGGAGAGCATCAGAGATTTTGCCTCAGATTGTTTAGTTCTTATGTTACAAGAGGAAAGTAGAACCAAGAATATACAGCTAGGCCTCCAGGTATTATAATCACAGAAAGAAGAACGGTGATTGCACCGATGATGTATTGGTTGTTATCCATTAACCAGAGTCCAAAGTATGAATAACCATATGCAACAACACAAGCTGCAAACCCAAGAACTATGACTGGTGCTAAGGGAAATGCAATGGCTAGAAAGCCACCAGCTGTTGTCCAAAGCAATCCAATATTGAGCACTACAAAAAATCCGCGAACAGCCAAGTACACAATTATTGCTATGAAAATACCA
>Ga0114923_10001227_pt1 | contig 18170 bp, 18 predicted proteins | sample SumtaG_FD_89578 | JGI IMG/M metagenome (GOLD analysis project Ga0114923, IMG submission 89578) | Deep subsurface microbial communities from Indian Ocean to uncover new lineages of life (NeLLi) - Sumatra_00157 metaG | ecosystem: Environmental > Aquatic > Marine > Oceanic > Sediment | place: near...
CGTTCGCGGTAGAGTCTTTCAGGGTCAAGGTCTCATTTGCCCTACGACTGCTCGAATGTGTCGGTGAGCGGATGGACCCTGAGATGGTTTTAGAGGTCACTAAGAGATTCGAGACCGAATACATGGCACCTCGCCTAAGACAGCCACTGCTGGCTTCTGGCTTGCTGGTAGACGCTGTACCTCCGATGCCCTATGCCAAGGGTACGCTCGACCATACAGAAGCCTGTGACGCTGCCAAAAACACGGCTGACGGTAAGAAGCTGCGTAAAGCTAAGACTTGCGGATGTCCCCCTAAGATGAAAGCTGCTGTCAAAGAAACCAATCCCAAGAGACCACTCCACCAGTATCTGTGGAATCTTGCCCATACCAACCCCAACTTCGAGGTATGGCCAGCAGATGCCTGTGAGGCCAAGCTCAAAAAGGATGGTGCGTATGAGGCCTTGGTAGACGGTAAAAAGTTCCGGCCACAGACATTAGCTTGCATGAAGATTGAAGATGCCGCCATGGACACTTTAGCCGATATAGAGACGACCAAAGTTAAGACGGAGCTTGAAAAGCTGAATAAGAAACTGGCCCTGATCCGAACCAGCCAAGCCGCGGGTCATGTGGTCTTTATCCCCGACGAGGTGACGCTCACGACGGCAGAGGAGTGGAATGCTACCTTTGCTCACATGGACCCGCTTTTGTCGATATGGGCCGAGCGTAGAGCGTTAGCTAAGATAATGACTGACTACCTGCCTAAGATGTACTACGAGGCCCCTGACGGCACGAAGACACCGGCAGCGATTATCCGGTCGAGTTTCTATCCTCTATGCCTCACAGGACGCTCAAGCTCGTCAGCAAGCAAGTTATACCCATCACGTAACGGACAGAACGTAGACCCGCGTGTACGTCCCTGCACGATCCCAAGAGAAGGTAACATGCTACTGTCTACCGACTTCAACGGTATGGAACTCGGTACGCTTGCTCAGAAGTGTATAGAACTGTTCGGCCACTCGGTCATGGCCAACAATATCAACAACGGTGTGGATAACCATGCCTACCTTGCCGCTCAGATCGCCGCCGCTCTGGATGCCGATTTCCAGGCTATGTTGAACAATACCAGAATACCTATGCACGATAGAGATGGTATTTTTGAGTTCTTTAAACAGATGAAGGGGTTAAAGCAGGAGTGCAGTGCCGATACGTTCTGCAACAACTTCAGGACAAAGTACCGTCAGGAAGAGAGTAAAGAACTGGATCGCCCGGTGATGTGGTCCGATTTCTTCAAGTATTACCGGCTATTGGCTAAACCCACCGGCCTCGGCTTTCCTGGGGGCCTGGCAGCGGCTACAATGGTCGCTTATGCTAAGGGAACCTATAAGGTGGACTTGTCCTTTGAGATGGCACAGCAGCTAAGAGATGTCTGGCTGATGACGTATCCTGAGATGAAGCTCTACCTTGACTGGGTACGCCAGCAAAAAGACCCTTGCCACTCACCTATCGAAGTCGAAGAACCGGACGGTACCAAGAAAAGGAAAGTGTTCTATTGCTACGATACTCCGCGGGGTATGCACCGAGCACGATGCGGCTACTGCGAAGTGGCCAACGGTGCGGGACTTCAGGCCAAGTCGGCAGAGGGAGCTTTAGAGGCATTGTACCGATCTCAGAAAGTTACATGGTTAGCCGGTTACGATGGGGAGTTAGATGATATAGCTAACTTCTTAAATACGTACGACCCTGACAGTATTATGGGCGACGCTTTCGTTATCAATTTCCTACACGATGAAGAACTGTGGGAAAGTCTGATGGACGATAAGGTAACGGCTCGCGTTAAGATCATCGAGCGTATTATGGTGACGGCCATGGAAGAGATCACGCCGGACGTAAAAGCCGGGGCTGAAACAGCGGCTATGCTTAGGTGGCATAAGCGGGCTGAACCGGTATATGACGAGAATGGAAACATCGTACCGTGGGTACCTGAACCGAAAGGGGTTGTAGTATGACCGAGCGATGGGCAAAGATAAAGGGCTACACCGATAGGTATTCTGTGAGTACTGAAGGCAAGGTGTTTAGTTATAACCGAGCTAAGATATTAAAGCACCAGAAGTCGAAACGCGGTGGCTACTACCCGTTCGTAAATCTATATAAGGACGGCAAGCGTAAGAATTTCACAGTGCATGGGCTGGTCGCCGCAGCCTTCTTAGGTAAACGCCCAAGAGGTCACGAGATACACCACAAGGACGAAGATCGCAGTAATCCTGCTTTGAGTAATTTAGAATACATAACTGTTAAAGGGCACGGTAAAAAACGACGGAAGAAAGGGGTTTAAATTGAAAACAGAAAATAGATGGTTTGGTAAAAATTGCAAGCACCAGTGTTGTCAATGGGAAGAGACTGAGCAAACAGGAGGGCCTGAATTCCAAGAGGCTACACCGAGTTTAATCTTCTGCGACCATAAAGAGAATACTAATGAATGCGAAGGTAACTGCACCTTGGGATTATGTCCTTTGGTAAAGGAAGCAAAAGCTGTACACTCAGGCCCCGGTGTAGAGTCCGGCAAGTATTGTGCATTCTGTGGTAGGGGTATAGGTTTCTGGACTGGTCCTGACGAGTCGCCATGCGGTTGCGAGATACATAAAAAGAAACTGGAGCTACCAGATGTAGACGAAGTAGTGCAGGAATTAGAGTCGTTCAGGATACATCTACCGTTGCATACCAGAGATGAGTCGATGCCGGTGTGTAATCTGGTGATAGGTAAGCTGTGGGCTATGGATGTGGACACGATTAAATATAAAACTGCCCTCGAAGCTATCCATACGCTAACTAACCCTGACCACCATCGAGAAGAATGCGAATGCTGTATGTGCCAGATTCGTAAGCTGTGCGATACTGTTTTAAACGGCGACGGTAAGCAGGAGAAAGTGTTGGTAGAAGATAGAGCGTGTAGCAACTGTAAGCATGTTAATGTGTTTGCTGGAGACCAACCATGTACCATGTGTATAGATGCCCTCAGTAATTGGGAACAGAAAAAATGACCTACACGTGCCCGGAGTGTGGTGTTACATGGACGTATGAAGAACTAAATATTACTTGGTACGTAGACTGCTATTGTCCGGTCTGCGATGTAGAAAGGGAAGAAGAAAAATGACTAAAACAAAAAAGAAAAAAATCTACATAGGTGTCGACCCCGATCTAAGGGTACTTAACGCCGCGATCATCGACGACGATAAGAAACTACATGCAGTGTTCGTCCGGCGTAATAAGACCGGTCCTGGTCCGATTGCAGTGTGTAACGCCGCTCGTATGGCCTGTCGCCTGATCGAGGACGTGATAGCGTTCTTAGTGGCTACTCCTGAGTTAGGACAGCACGAGATACATCTGGTGGTCGAGGATCAGAACTTGCAGTACACCGGTAAGACCAACAGAGCGACCCTTGGTAAATTAACGCAGTTGTGTCAAGTAACTGGTTGCCTCATGGGAGCATTTAGTAACATGACGCATGAGATACATCTGGTCCAGCCGATCAACTGGAAAGGTAATGTACCTAAAGGTATTCACCACCTGAGAATTTACAAAGACTTGGGGCTGGAGTGTACTCCTGCCGGTGCAGTGAACGATCCGACACAAGGCTACTGCGTACCTAACTGTCTCCCTGAGATCGTTACATGGAGTCACGACAAGGTAAACCCCGGAGATTTTAAAGACATATCTGATAGCATCGGCCTTGCGGCTTATGGTATTAAGAAAGGTTATTAATTATGGTAGGTATAATCGCAGGAAATAGTGTGGAGGCTAAACAAGCGATCAGGGAGCTTGGCCTGAAAGACACTAGAATAATTACGTCCCCTGAATCTATGTGCGGACTACACCTGGTGAGTTATATATTTGTAGGGACGTATTACACGCTCCGCAATATCGAAGAACTAAAAATGGTGGCTAGAGAAAATGTCTGTCATAACGGCGGCTTAATTTTGTTTGAAGAAAGAGGATAAATGGTATGAGTAAAATAGATATGAGCAAAGGCTTCGTGTGTCCCGCATGTAGTAAAGACGGAATCTACTGGGACGCAAGGGCTAAAGTACTTTTGTGTCATTATACCAACTGTAATTACGTTATCAGAATCCCTAAAGATAGTTACGGAGATGTGCCTACCTATGAGCAAGCAGTGTCTGCCATAACGCACGACAAACTTAACGGTAAAGTCATAGGTGTCGATCTTGCTAAGGAAGGTGGGGATGAGACTGTAGTTGCCTGTTATTGTCGTGCTAAAGGCGGAGGTAAAATGTACGAGGCCTTGACACAGATAGCTAAGATCAACCCTGACAGAATCACTATTATCGAAGCCCCTGAGCCTAATAAGCAGATCGCCGATATTAAAGAAGTAAGGAACAACTTACGTACAGCTAAAAACATGAAGTGTTCCTGTTCGGGATTTGTAATACAGTACCAAGGATGTGGTTGCGAGAAAAATAAACTCGTCAAAGTATACGAGGATGCTTTTTGGAAAATTATCGACGCTTTGTAAGGGATAAATGACCACCCCTCCCGACGAAAAGGGGTGGCCTAAAAGAAAGGAAGCGGTAATATCTTTAGCTGGCTATTAGTCCTTAACTCCGTCAGAGAAATCTCTGTCCGCCGTGACCGCTTCCTCTCTGGCTCTTCCGATAGTGTCGAGGCCCGGAATATCGAATTGGCTCGTGATAGTACGCAATCTGAAGTCTTCCGGCTTTAATTCCGGTATGCCTTGCTCTCCCCCTAACGTACGAGCCAGTGTCTTTTGTATGATCGTCTGCATAGGACCGATCACAAGCAACTGGAAGCTCACCAGTGCCTGAACGGCTTCATTTGTAGCACCTAACTTACCGGGGATCAAAATATTGGCCAGTACAGGCGGTACGCGGTGGGCCGATACTATGTTCTGTGCGAATATCTCCATGTCCTTAGCAAACTGAAGCTCGGTTTTCTCAGAACCGGTCATCTTATCAATCTGTACTTTATTTTTCTCGCCGGTCAGGTTAATAGCCAGGTTCTTGAAATTGTTACCCATGCCGACAGAGCCTTGGATTAGTCGTTCGATCTCTTTCCACTTATCGCTGTCTACCGGTCCGATCACTGAGAGAATGTAGGCCAAGACCCCTTTGTTAGTGTAGAAGTCTGATTTGTACTGCATGGCCATAGATACCAGCGTAACTAAGGATGATGCCGACAGCCACTCAGGATAGCCGTAGAAACGACTTCTATTGGATGGCGACATGATGGGGATGATCTCAGAGACGACCCGCTTATCAAAGCCCTGCGTCGTATTAGGATTCGTGGTATCTGCGTTAGTGGCCTCGCCTGAATCATTCAATATCTTCAGGCCCTCGCCGCCACCATAATATGTGTCCCATACCCAGTCGCGGTTTTCTTTACCGAACATACTGAACCAGCGATTTCCTCCGGTGGCACTCGATCCGGTCAAGCCCCCAAATCCGAATAGCGGAGAACGGTACTTGTATACGATCCGCGACTTACCATTTTTATCCCTAACCTGGACCACATTGATATCCTCATAAGGCATCCAGTTAATGCCTATGATCTTATCTTCTAAATCCCTGATAACTTCTATGTAGCCGGTACCAGCATCGAGGAAATCTTCGATCACTCTATAGAAGTCAAACATGAAACCGTTTAAGGTCAGAGGATCAAGAACCTTATCAACTTTGGACTCTATAAATGCTTCGCCGGTGAGTAGTGACTGTATCCTATTTTCTGTCTCTTGCACACTATCGGCCTTGGCTACCCGCTCTTTGGCTTTTGTCTGCATCTCCTTCTTTAGTTTTTGAGAGACTCCCTTAAACCCATCCACCAATTTTTTAACAGCTTTAGCCACTTTGCTGCTTTCCACCTCTTCGGCATCGCTAACAAATCCAAGACCGGCGATACTGTATTTTTTCGACTGAACACATGAGGCATGGTGCGAAGAAATATCTTTTAACTGCCGAGCGGCACACACATCTACCGGTGCAGGAATTGAAGTGTTAGCCAACACAAAGATAGCGTTCTGGTTCGTCGGCTGTGCCTCGGTACCTTGGGCCTTCTCGATCTTGATCGGACCATTTTCTATCTCTTGCGAGACCGTAAAATACTCCTCCTTGTCTTTCTTATCACAAGGAAGAAGACTACTATTGATCTTCTCTATATCCAAGTCGCCGAAGACCTGGGGGTACGTTAGACCCGCAGTAGAGACCTTCGTCTTATTCGCGTCCACTATTTTATCTGCTGGATTTACTTCTGCCATAATATTTTCCTTACCTATCTCCGGCTACTATTAACATCCCGCCAGCATCTGCCAAAGCCCCTGCTAAATTATTTATGTGCATCCTACACCCAGTTGTAGCTAAGTTGGCCGAAGGGAAAGTTATATTGTGGTCGTCAGATGTAGATACAGCCACTATAGCATAATCGTTGTTGGCAAAAGGTGCCCTGAAAGTAACATCAAATTTTCCTGTAGCAAATTTCACAATGGAGGCTACGTTAAACTCGCCTGAAACAACAGGAGTCGCGTTCCATTGTGCCCGTGCTTTAATGGTATTAGTTCTGTCTAATAAGACAAATGCCCCATCCGCATCCAAAGCAGCATCATATCTTATATCGTAATATCTTCCGGCAATAATAAACGCGGCGGGGACTTCCGTAGAACCGTCCTCTAAAAACAGCGGTTGTGCCCCTATAAAAGTCCCTACAGTCTGCCCTACATTAGCTGTCACATTTCCTGTGTTAGTTGCCGCTGCCGCAAAACTGAATATTGCCCCATCTAAGAGCGTGTAGTCGGGAGTAGCAGGAGTGGCTACTCTGAGGCCCGACGCTCCGGTGATAGGTGTAAGCTGTATAAGGTTCGCACTACCGTTATCCTGCATACTCTCGGCAGCAACACCATTAGCGAACATCGCTTTAGACAACTGGCCAGCATCCGCTGAAGCAAGAGCTTGACTACTATCAGTAACGGCCCCCTCAAGTTCCACGTTCCGATCATTAAACTCATCGTCCGAATGTACCGTAGTACTGGGGGCCGGATTAGTCACGCCATCATAATCACTTTTTGTTGCAATAGTATCCATAACTCTATTATACCTCTTTCAGGTTAAAAATCAATCAAAAACTACGGCCACATTTGCCGGAGTTACTTTTCTAAAGACACACGCTAAAACACTGGTCCTAAACGATCCTGCCAAAGGGTACCCTGAGAAAGCCACGCCGGGCACCGAAAGAAACTGACTATTAGCGGCCAAAGCATCTATTTGCGTCTGGTCGATACCGAAATTAACCGTTATGGTCCCTGTAGCCGGGGAGACAGGAGTAGTCGCTATTTCGTAGGTAAAGGTAGTCCCTAACGGTATTGTCGCTATCACGTGATTACCGTTATACTCTGATTGATCGGCTCCCGCTATCACCACCGTACCGCCTACTACCATAGTGCTGGTATCCGTTACCGTCACTGTTACGGTGGTGCCTGACCTGGTAATCCCAATACCGGACTCAAAACCACTACCAAAAGGTAATTCAAAAGCGGATGAGTTTACTGTAGGGGCCGTTATCAAGAGTACGAATTTATATATAGCATCCGCAGGAAAATCATCTTGCCCCGGCCTAATGTTCCAATTAGCCGCAGGTTCTCCCGTAACGCTCTCGGCCAATGCTTTATAGTCGGCTATCGTAATGATAGGTACCTTTCGTAACTTATCGAGAACATCCGATCTTCGCGTGGCTATATCTTCGGCACGACTCCGGCACTCATCAGGAATACCTACCGCTACTTCCCATTCCACTATAAGGTCTTCAGTAACATTAACATCCCATTGCGTTACCAAACGATACAACTTCTCTTCCAGAGCATTTATCTCTGTGGCCAGACTCTTGAGTAGTTTATAGAAGTTACTGTCAGTAACACCTTTAGAGTTCCACACAAGCCCTTGAGGCAAACAGATAGAAAGCAACTGTGCTTGCTCGTCGTTGGATATAGGTTTATAGTCTACCGATTTTCTCATTAGTTAAAAGTCACCGTCCCTAAAATCCCCATCGAACCTCCGCCTACTACAACATCTGCGGTAGGGGCATCCAGGGAAAAGTCTTCCACAAATTGTCCAGTCTCCAAATCTTCTGTATTTTGGATCGCGGCTATTAATTGGTTCAGTTTAATGTCCTCAGCAAACCCCGCACTATCTTCAAAAAAGGCGTTAAGGTTACTGGAAATAGCGGCTCTCATAGAAGTTGTATCGGGAGACAACCCGCTTATAGTTACGGCCACACTTACAAAGAAAGGCCCCACGACAACGACATTTTCTTCCGGGGTATGTGCGGGAAGTTTTATGATTATCTTGTCTTTAACATTCGTCAGAGTAGTAGAACTCGGTGTAGGAGGTGCGTTATTATCGTCAAGAACAAAAACATACACTATACCTGGTTGAGGTATATTTTTTAACTTATCCAAACTTATAGTGCCGTGTACTGAAGAATTGGCAGGAGAGCCTGTAATCGCAAAAGTAAGTGCTGTAGCTGTAACTGTTAATATTGTCCAGTCTCCATTATAGTCCGAAGGAGTTACGCCAGCAACAGTAACTGTAGACCCTACATAAATATTTGCGGTGCCGTTAGTAGTCATGTCTATAGTGGCCGTACCTCCCGACTCGGAGAAACCGTCAGGTACCCTATCAACTACATCGGTACCGTCTGTCGTAAAAGCCACTAAAGGATTAGTTATGAATACCCTTGTCGCTGTCGGTATCGTTAGTGCGTCCAATCGTACTTGAGCACTTGTAAATACTCCGGGATCAATAGAATTGGCCAACAGTACTCTCTCACGAAGACTCTCATCGTCCTCGATATCGGCACCCCCGGTAACGCCGTCACGGTTCACCGTACCTTGTGTACCGCTGGCAAGACCTGCCACAGTAGACTGTAGCGTTACCAAAGCTCCTACGGATAAATTCTTATCGGCACCTATAGCAACACTCTCTATTGGGACATCCGCAAACTCTGAACTATAACTACCGCTATCTGTAGCTGCGGACGGCTCTGACAATGCTGTATACTGAAAAGTGTTCTGATCTAAAACATTAACCACAAATGTTCCATTATAATCGGAATCCCCTGCCCCGGAAATAACCACCGACAAGCTATCTACAAGACTATGTACAACCGGAGTAACCGCTGTAATTGTCGTGCCTGATTTAGTTAGTGCAACTGATCCAACTTGAGCGGCTATAGTAACTGCCGATGTACTGGTATAGTTATTATTGGCTGTGGACGCAAATAACGTGCCGAGCGGTATGGAAGTCGAAAGTGTCCCCGTAACCACTATTCTACCTTCTGCGACTGTCCCCGGTATTCTCGTCAAGGCATTTATTCCCGCCCAAAAATCCAAAAACTCCCCGCTGGAAGTTTGCGGAAAAAAATCATCCTGAGCGGCCTTAATATTTCTCTGTGCAGCAGAGACATTTATAGATACGGCATTCACCAAAGTCCGCACAAAACTGCCCGGTAAAGACGGGTCAAGGTCAGGTAAATTAGTTTTAATTGCCGCCTCACCGATTCTGATTAATTCTTCAAAAGTATATAGCTCAACTGTCATCTGTAAGGTTCCCTAAATCAGTAGCCAGCCAATAGTCAAATTTTTCGACTTCTCCGGCCTTAACGATTATTTGTATTTGTAAATTAACGCCTCTAACACCCTCTTGTGCCACATCCACGATAATCTCAGAAGCCAACCCATCATCAATTAAAGGCTGTAAAGACTGTTCTGCCCATACCTGAATCTTATTTTGCATCTCTTGGGTGTTCTTAATCTGCGACCATAACCACAGCATACCACCAAGTTCGGTCTCACGCAAGACATTTCCGAGCCACCCTCTTCTTTTAGTTGGGTCTTGGACATCTTCGGGTGTTGCCCTTGCGTCGGTAAACAGTAGAACCGCTATAGCGGTCTCCAGACCGTCCACCGTACCAAAATCCTGTTCTCCTACTTCGAGATCGAAACAACTACCTTCAGAGCTTTGTTTTAATAAAAGGTCTTGGGCCATCATTCTTCCTTGGGTTTAATATATTCTACAAGCGGTAACTGTTTTAGTGCCGCCACTATATTAATATTTTCTCTGGTTGTACTTTTAGTTGGTATTGAGTCCATGATTCTGTCAACTAAAAAGTCTCTTTCTTCGGGAGACATCACGATACCTTGAAGTCTCTCCTCTACTTTCTGCTCCTCTACTTTCTGCTCCTCTACTTTCTGCTCTACCTCAACTTTTGGTTTAGGTTTCGTTTTAGCATTTTTGTCGTTCTTTGCCATCGTCGGTTTTCCTTTCTTACTCTATTAAGTTTGATGTATCGGCCTGTTCTTCTGCGAGTTTCTTTCTGTACCTGTTTACAGGTCTACGCAGAGTTATTTTCATACTAAGTTCAGCACGTTCCTGTACTGTACCTTCCTCTTCGTCAATCATTGAGGCAAAGGCATCACGAACTAAATTCACCTTATCATTCGGTACAAACATAGCCGGTAACATTGTCTTTCCGTCTGGTACTTCTACTTGTGTTGTTGTCATAATTATTTCCTATACAAATAAGCCTACCCCAGTGGTAGCGTCTAATCCTGCCTCAAGTTCATTTATTCTTATTCTCATATTGTTTATTAGCTGGTCTTGAGTTGCATCGGTTCCGTCAGTGGCAGTCGCATCAGCCGCCGTGAGACCAGCAGCTTGCGTTACTGGTGTCGCAGAATAAAAACCCGCTGTGCTCCCGTCGTGGTTTAATGCCCCCTGTAAATTTGCCGTTCCTAATGCCGTGAATGGGCCACCTGAAGTTACTGTTGAGTTCACATTTAATGTGCCGTCAACCTGCATATTTCCTAACATCTGAACATCTTGATTTTCGTCAATGATTACTGCGTCTATCAAAGTGCCGCCATTAGCACTTCGCAGTCTAAGTTCACCGTCACCAGAACCAGCACTGATATCAATCGCCTGTATCGCACCCAATGAAACTGTGCTTGGGGTGGTAGTCATAAGGCTAAACCTTATACCTACTGCATCTCCTGCCTGTATTGTAGCACCCACCGCTCTATCTAAAAACAACACATTTCTTGATGCACCGCTAGACGCGACATCAGTAATCAGTTGATGTGCTCCCGTATGAGTAGCATCAATCATGCCTGTTAAAGTAAATGTCCCTGTACTCGTTATAGCACCACAGCCGATAGTACCAAGACCCGCTATGTTTTTACTCGCGTCGAGGATAACCGCCAAACTCGCCGCCGCTGTACCTGGTGTAGCCCCTAACAAAGAATGGTCGGTACCATTGCTCGATCTATGCGTCGTATTTAACGCCGCTGCCGCCACTACAGCTACGACTAAAGAATGGTCCGCCCCTGATCCGGCAGTAATATTTGTATGTATAATAGCAGACTGAACCACATCTAAATCTATATCGTCTCCGTTAGCTACAACACTTATTTTAGCCGATGCCGGGGCGATATTCTTGAACTCTAAATCAACGCCTGACTTCTGTTTGAACACACCTAAGCCATCCGTACCTACATTAGATGCAGTATTTGTCTCTCCTGCACCCACTGACGGCTTCCAGAGGGCATTACCCGATGCGGTGTCTTTGGTAAGGACATGTTCATTCGTCGCACCAGATACCGCAGATAAGGCATCTATGGCGTCTTGTGCTGTGCTCTCCCCAGTTCCACCGTCTACGATAGATAAAACTACCGCAGGACCGCCACCGCCGCCTACCGGAGGACCAGAGACGCCTCCGCCCGTAGTAACTCCGGTATGTGTGTGTGTTAGGCCAGAGACGATACCACTGAAATGGTCGGCGGCGGAGCTATCACCTGAAATCGTTAAATCCCCAAAAACATTTGTCAAGAGTGCGGTGATCTCAATAGTGGCATCCGCTTTAAAAAGTATACTATCCTGTGTAAGATAGTTACCTATCTTAAATTCGCCTTTGGCCAAATTTTTAAATCGTATATCTGGCCGATCCACTACAGCAAAAATATTGTTTGCACTATCTCTGTTAGCCCTTAACGCCACCCCGAAAGAATCGTCTGGTGGATTAGAGCTAATGCCGTACATACCTAATTTTTTTAGGGTTTGGGTCTTACCAAAAAAGTCACTTTTAACGGTAGGGAACAGACCGGTATCGTCAGTAGTTAAAATTTTAGCGAGATGTATTGCGTCAATCACTAGCACCCTCCGCTACTATTGCGGCACGAACAGCATCTACGGCTGCACTAAACCATTTTTTACCTGCGGCAGATAGGTTAGCTGTCCTCTGACTGATCGCCGCCTCGGCAGTATACGCATCTCTATTAACAATAGTTAATTTGGCCGTTCTTCCTTTTTGGTTATCTAAACTGTACTCCACACCTTTAACCAAAAACTCCCCAGTAATATCGCACCTTTCATCCGATACAGATACAAATTGATTTATACCCCATACCGTCTTATCCTTGAATCCTTGTACCGTAGGGGTGTACTCAAAAGCTCGTGCCCGACGTACGTTAGCCTCTTCTGCCGCTCTGGCCTTACACTCAGTGTCATCTACGGCCCCCTCCTCTATCCTAAACTCATATTGTCGGACAGGCGAAACTTCGGTGTCTATCGCGACCCCAACAGCGTTTACCTCTGTGCCACCCCATAATGCTGCATCTTGCGACTTACAAGTATACTTAAAAAACCTCTCTGAAATGTTATACTTATTCTTCCACGAGATAACATTGTTATTGTTGTTTTCCAGATCATTGATAATTCTATTGCCGGTCTTTATACCTTCAGCTTTAAAAAATATCAAATTGCCGTTGTTATCGGTATTTAAAAACAGTTGACGTTTGCGACAATACTTCAACAAGAATCCGATGGCTGTTGTTCCTGTATCGCAACTGATTATTTCATCTTGTGCGAACGGCTCAATAGCCCCGCCCGTTTGATTAACGACTTGTATCAAATCCTGAAGACCTAAAGCCTGAATAACGCTGCCAGCAATACTAAAAATATTGGCCCCGGCCTCATACACTTTAGCTGTGTCCGGTACTGTACTATCAATTAAGTCTCCAGTAATATCTCGTCCCGCTAAAATAATATTATCTGTTGTTGCGTCGCCCTCGAAGCTGGTCTGATAGATTTTACCTCGCATGGCCTGAAAGCCGTCTAACAAAATATCTATCACATCGCCCACCTTAAATGGACTAACGCTTTTTTCAGGTCGGCTTAATACGATTTTAAAATCGCCGCAGACATTATCTATTGACCTGGACACCGAAAAACTTACAAAAGTTTTATAGTTGACGCTATCTACTTTAACGATACTCTTATTGTCGTCGTAGGTCTGTATATCGGCACTTAATCTTAAAGTCATATTTTAAGCACCTCCACAGTTTCTTTGTACCTTGTAGGGAGTATATCGTTTAGGTCTGTGAGCACATCGGCCTTCTCTGTTAAATCGTCCACATCTACAAAATCTTCAGCGTACAGCCTATAGGCCAACTCTATATCATTTGTGGGCACTTTCAATTTAAGCTCTTCTACTTTTGGCGTCGTCTGTATTTTATCGTCCAAAACCTTCAACGCCTCTATTCGACTTTGATCGAGGGTCTGTGCCACGATAGGGTCAGTTGTGGCTATGAGTATAACATTTTCGTACACATCATCTATATCAGCTATAGTTGCATTGATATCCGAATCTGTGGCGTACTCATTTCTAGCGGCCTGATTTAAGTACGTTGCAAAAATACTTGTCCGTAAACTATTTACCACTACATTTCTGTTGCTGTTACTTATTTGCCTATAGCTTGTATCATCGGCAAACTCCGGTATATCAAAACTTTGAGACGCATTAGATAGAGCGTCATCCCCTATCGACTCGAAATCCACAGCCAAATTATAGCCGGCTCTTGATAATTTGCTCAGAGCATTTAACGCGTCTCTCGACACTTCAATGGTATCAAATACGTCGCCTAAAAATCCATCATTAAACATAGCCGACGCATACGCTATAGGATCGCGTACTAACTCACTTATATTGTCCCTAACATTATTAGCCGCACTTGTTATCTGGTCTACTTCCTGCCCAAGAGCAGAAATCTCATCCACCACAGTATTTGTTAGTTGCACCCCGTCGTACTCCGCAACTTCGGCAGTGGTCGCCAGGTTGGGTACGGTAAAGTTCTCTGAGAAATTAGTCTGCACCACCTCTAAAACATCCACAGCAGTCTTAGCTACGGTCTCCTGATTACTCGAAGCTATAACAGGAGAGGGGTTAGGTGTAGTGACCAAAAAAGTTATATCGAAATATACAAACCCTAACTCTGTCTGATTTACGGTCTTGGTGAAAGTCTGAGCCTTGACTCTTATTATGCCGAAAGTCGATAGCTCCAGATCGCCCTCAGTACTCTCCTCAAGCACCGTAGTAAGTCTACGAGATCGTTGCCGCCAATCTTCACCACTGACAAAACCTTTAACGGTGTAGATGCCGGGCTTTTTTCCCATGTCTTCTACGAAGCGGTTGTCTGATCCGGGGTACTCGCTCACCGCTACCTTACGACCACCGGCTTGTGTTTCTGTCCTGACAAAAAAAGGTACGTTCTTGAATTTGGCTTCTATTGTGTCTTTTGCTCTATCGGTCACTGGTACGAGCCTCCCATCGAGTAACTATCATTGGGCGAGACGTTAATGGGTATTAAGCCTCCCCCCGCTCCCGCAGAAACCATACCGCCAGTTTTATCATTAACGTCAATACTGCCTTTAATTATATTCTCAACAGTTACTTTACCGCTTGTTCCTAATTGATCGGGTCTTGTAGCCGTAGATGACAGTTCGTGTTTTGTGTCGCCGAAACCTAACTTACCTTGAATAGTGTCCCAAAGGCCTTTAACTTTTTCCAAAGGCCAAAGTAGCCCCTCTACAATATTATCTTTTACGTTAAATAACGCTGTGGCGAAGTTCCCCACACCTTCCACCAACACAAAAAATAACCATTTGAAGTCGTCGAAACGGGCTATAATTATAGTGAGTATTGCCACCAATAATAGAAGGGGCACCCCTACCGTGGCTAAAATGGCTATATGTAGTTTGAGATACCCTATAGCCAAAAGGAGGCCAGATACCGCCCCCAAAACTATACCTATAACTGCAACCAATCCGAATACTACCGCGAGTAACGACATTAGCACCGATACCATTTGAGCGACCTTTGGGTGTTCCTTCATCCAATTAGCAAAACCTTTTACCCATTTTAAAAGAGGTATAGTCATAAACTCCAGAGATTTACCCATCGTTATTAGCATATTTGTCCAAGACGACTCCGCCTCTGCTGCCGCTTTGGTAATACCCTGTTGCATTATATCGGCTATACCTTGAGCAGTAGCCCCCCTCTCGTCCATCTTGTCCATTAGAGATTTAACAAGTTCCAACTGGCCTAAAAGTTTAATCATAACCTTTGAGCCTTTTTTACCAAAAATAGCGACCATATCCGGGGCGGTTGCTCCGCCCTTCTCAAACAACTCCATCATTCGAATAAAATCTAAACGCTCCCCCTCAAAAATATCACTTCTTTTGTGTATCCCTAATCGCCCTAAAGCCTTTAACGCCTTCTTATTAGGGTCAAACAAGTGAGATATTGACATCTCAAGCCTTGTACCCGCACGTGCCCCTCGTTCCTGTTTCTCGGACAATGCTCCCAATATAGCGATAGTGGTCTTAAAGTCCATCCCAACAGCTTCTGTCATACCTCCAGCCCTACCAAACGCGTCTACAAGTTGCAACATATCGAAAGCCGCGTTAGCTGATGCTGTAGCCATCATATCAGTATATTTAACGGCCTTCTCCATACCTTCGTCATATATCGACAAAGCATCCGCTAAGGCCATGGTCACTTGTGGTACAGAGGTGTCTCCACCAGCAGTGGCTAACGCCGCGATTGCCGGTGCCATTTTTATGATCTGTTCCGGGCTGAAATCTCTCTTGGCTAACAGTCCCATACCTTCGGCAATATTAATAGCTGTAAACTTGGTCTCTTTATTTAGTCGCATAGCTTCATCGCTCATCTTTTTCAGATTACCCGCCGAAGCACCTGTCCAAGCCTGTACCCTATACATATGTGTAGAAAAATCCAGAGATGCGTCCGTAGCAGCCTTTACCCCCCTAAAAAGTGCGTAAGCCGCAGCAGAGGTTCTCAAATTGGCCATTTGAGACGCGATTTTACCTAACTTAGCCCCAGTTTTTGTCCATGAGTTAGTCGCGGTCTTAGCTTGCCGCTCTAAACCTTTAGTCAACTTCTGCATTCGGATTATTTGAGACGAATACTTATCAACTATAGAGTATTGAAATGTGGCGGAAAATGCCATGACTTATTTCTTTCTCATTTGCCGATCTATTTTCTGTTGCCTTTTGCATAACGTATCATAAATCATAGAAACCTGAATAAGATTCATACACATAATATTATCATAACTAATACCCCCATTGCTACCTTCAGATACGGAAATCACTATGCGTATCCAATCTAACTCGGTAAGCTGGAGGTAAGGCCGAAAAAACAACAATACTTTATCGCAACCGCTATCCTATCTCGTGGGTCTATATCATTTTGCCAGATACTTAGCGTCATAGGTACTAAGCCATCCTTCTCGCCTTGTTCTGCTTTTACCTTGAGTTTGCATCGTTTACCCTCGACAATCATCTTGCCAAAGTCACTGGCGAATCTGAAAAGGTCTATCTTCTCACAAATATCTATCAACCCGGAAAATTGTTTTACCTCATCCTCTATGGCTTTTATTTTCTTCTCACGAGCAACATCATCATCATCCGCGTATTCTTCATGTACAGCCACTACGGGATTCCCGGCCTCCAGTTTCAACTCTTGATGTTCTTGTATTTTTTCGGTCCCCATTAGATCGGCAGCTAACGCTATCCCTGTCTTTGCTAATTGGCCAAAATACTTGTTCATTTTGTACGTATAACTTGCCATGGTAGGTAATGGGGGAGACATCTCTAACATAGTCGCTTCTACAGTCCCCCCTCCGTGAGACACACGTACAGGTTTTATGATCACCATATCTAACTTTTCGTCGAGAATCATCTTACGGCTTTCCTTTCTTTCTTTCTTTTAATTACCTATTAAAAATACTCCTTACTCTAATTTATTACCGGCACACTCCACTTCGATCACGCCATCCGCCGAGGCCACTATTTCAGGATCATTTGTGACACTAATATTTGTGAATGCCTCACTAAAATCGTCCGCACCACCGGTACCTCTTTGCAGTGCCTCTATCGTGTGGTCCCCTTGCGTCGCTTTCCACGTCTTAATGCGATTTACATTATTGATCGTGTTCATAAGACTAAACTTAACTACACTGTACTGCATCTCAGCGTCGAGACCGTGTACCGTTACAGAATTACCTCCGCCGACAGACGCTGATCGTACTTTAGTCTCTCCGGCACCTGTAGTAAACTTGAACGAGTTAGGTACGATAGAGATAACGTCATTATCGAATTTTATCGTTGGGACGCTTAGAGCTTGCTCGAACATTTTATGCTCCTTATATTTACTTCTTTAGATCAATTTCTTATTATAGTTCAAAAGTCAGTTGCAACGGCATATTGACAATTTCTAGTTGTGTAACTATAGGCAACACACTGTTTACTGTAACAGTTCTCGTGGCGAGGGCTATAACCACTGTGAGATTTTGATTTATAAGGGCGTCTGCCACACGACCTTTTCTCACGAGTCCATCATCTTTAAGAGTCGCTAATAGAGACTTAACAACAGCCGCTATGGATGCTCCGTTTTCCATCGCAAGACCTTCGACCAAATCACGATCGGTAAGTCTCGACTGGACAAAAGCGGCTTTAAGGTTAGTAAACAAGAACTCTCGACAAACGCTGGCGGTGTCTACGTAGTTAAGGTACTTGAAACTGAGATCGGCATTGCCCGCAGCGTCGGTCTTGTAGGTAGTTACTATTGTACCTGTGATACTGTCAGTGATCGGCTTATTCGGGCCAGTAACACTAAATCCTGCCACGTTCAACTCTGCTTGTTCTGCACTGCTGAATAAATTGACGGAATTAGTTACCGGTACCCCGGCCAATGGTGTGTTAAAGTAAGGCAACGATGCAAGGCCTCTGCCGCCGAACTGATCACCTGATGCGGTAGTA
>Ga0114923_10001228_pt1 | contig 18159 bp, 18 predicted proteins | sample SumtaG_FD_89578 | JGI IMG/M metagenome (GOLD analysis project Ga0114923, IMG submission 89578) | Deep subsurface microbial communities from Indian Ocean to uncover new lineages of life (NeLLi) - Sumatra_00157 metaG | ecosystem: Environmental > Aquatic > Marine > Oceanic > Sediment | place: near...
AATACATTCATCAGGATCGAAGAATAATAAACGGTTTATTGCTGTCAACTGTGGTGCAATACCTGAGACTTTGCTTGAGAGCGAATTATTTGGGCATAAAAAGGGGAGTTTTACTACCGCTGTGCAAGATAAAAAAGGGCTTTTTGAAAGTGCCCATGAGGGGACTTTGTTTCTGGATGAGATAGGATCGATGCCGATGAGTTGCCAGATAAAGCTATTGAGGGCAGTGGAACAGAGGCAAGTAACGCCGGTTGGAGCCACCGAGCCTGTGGATATTGATTTGCGATTGATTGCTGCGACTAATAAGAACCTTGTTCAAGAAATAAAAGAAGGGCGATTCAGAGAAGATTTGTATTACAGGATGAATGTTGTTGGAATTCATTTACCCGCCCTTCGTGCAAGGAAGGAAGATATTCCCCTGTTGGTGGAGCATTTCATAAAGAGATATAATTCAGAGATTGGCAAGCAATGCGTAGGGGTAAGTAATGATGTTATGCGGCTGCTTATGAGCTATGAGTGGAAAGGAAATATAAGGGAGATGCAGAATGTAATCGAACGAGCAATAATATTCGCTGAAGATAATGTCATAGAAGCTTGTGATATTGGTTTTATATGTTCTGTTCCGACCGGATTAGATGATGGAAGCGAGAACCTGCAGGCTGGAGTCAAAATATACGAGAAAGAACAGATATACCGAATATTGAGTAAGTACGATTGGGATAAAGCCAAAGCCGCCAAGGCTTTGGGAGTGGGTTTGTCAAGTTTATATAGGAAGGTAGATGAGTTGGAAATCAAAATTAAAAAGCCCAAAGCCAAGAACAATGACCACTGAGTATGAGGTATTTTGGAAGAAAATATATGTTGCCAATTGTATTTTTACTAATGATTTCAATGAGGAATTGGAGGTAGAAAATGAAAGTCAAGAAGGCTACAGCTTATGCATTGCATGCTCTGATGTATATGGTCAGGCATATCACACAATTGCCTGTCACGAGCGGTACTATAGCTAAAGCCGAAGGGATCCCACCCGGGTATCTTGCTAAGATATTTCCACGACTGGTTGAAGCAGGTTTCGTAAGGACGGTCAGGGACAAGAATAAGGGATATGTTTTTGCAAGGCCGCCTGAAGAAATCAGTCTACTTGATTTGTTTGAAGCCATGGAGGGTGGGGCATTATTAGACGATTGTCTGTTGAGGCACTGTGAGTGTGGAGGAACACCAGAAAATTGTTATATTTATGCCCGGTGGGCCAATTTCACAAAGAAGATTAAAGAATTGTTTGCGGAAACAAGTATAGCTACTGCCGCATGGAACCATCCGGAGCATCGTTTTTACAGCTTGCCAGAGTTAATTAAGAGCCCAAAAGGCAAGTTCGACAAAGAAGATTGAATCGGAGGCCCTTTAGAACAGGTTTTATAAAGTCAAAAATGTTAAAAAGTAATTTTCCCGAGTGCCTTGATTGTCTTGTCAAAGCCTTTTTGTTTATGTTTTGTGGAGATGAAACTGGTTTCAAACTGTCACTTAAATGCCCCAACTGGATTTTAAGAGGTGTCTCTTGCCCATAACAGCACAGCAGCTATTTGGTTTTAATTTTCTCAGTGGGCCATGAATAGTTCTCGTATTTGAGAAAATCGCTTTTCTTCTTCGCCTTAAGGAGGCCTATGTGCTTGACACCAACTTGAATTAGAGTAGGTTAATAATATAGAAACACCCCTTGGTTTGGAAATTAGGGGGATAAGAGGCTATTTAAGAAATGAGAGACTAAATTATGTTAGGACAGGCATGTAATTTGCTCTTATTGATGTATATCCAACTGCCATGAAGGCAGTTTCTCAGGAAAGAATGTTAGAAAATCAGATAAATGAGATTTAAGGGTGGTTATAACATACTGTTTCAGGGTAAGCCTGCCGGTACAGTCAAGGTAATGCCTGAGCCGCGGGTGCTTTACCTGCCATTGCGAAGCCAACGATTTGCATTCAGTGAGCTTTGCATAACGGATGGTCAAGAAGTTAACAAAGGTGATGTTTTAGCCAAGGACCCGATGAACTATGCAGTACCTTTGCTTGCGCCACGAGCCGGCACAGTAACACTTAAAGAAGCTGAAAACCATATAAAGTTAGAGTGCGTAGCCCAAGACAAAAAACATACCCATGTTGGCAAGGCTGAGCCACCACACATAGTTCAGGAGATGGGCGCGGCAGGAATCAAGCGGTATAAACTGTTGCAATTAGGCGCGTGGCAATTTTTTTATGATGCATACAATCAAGTGGTACCTGACCCTCTTGGAACACCACAGGCGATCATTATATCCACCCTCAGCTTAGAGCCTTTTGTGACACGCGGAGATGTTCAGCTTAAGAATAGACTTTTAAATTTCACAAGGGGTCTGGAACAACTGCAATCTCTTTTGGAATATCAGCCTATTTATCTGATTCTGCCTGAAATTAAATCGGAACTTGCAGCATTGATTTTAGAGCGTATACGTGGCTATGCATCAGTTAAGCTTCTGGAAATACCGCTTATATACCCTTATGACAACTTCGCCATTCTTGCGCGCAAGCTTGGTCTTAAAAGTAACGGCGGACCTGTATGGGGTGTCAGGACTGAAGGAGTTCTTGCTGCTGACCGAGCATTGACTTTTGGCAAAGCGTGTACAGTCAAGATTATTTCGGTTGGGGGTATAAGCGTCAATTCACCGGTTCACCTTAAGGTTATGGCTGGCTACCCAATACAGTCGATTCTTGAGAAGTATATATTGTCCCCTGATGCAAGAGTAATCAATGGCGGTATTCTCACGGGTAATATTTTTGATTCTAAGGCATTAGGATTAGATGTAGAGTGCCGTGGCATAACGGTGATTCCAGAACCTCCGGCGAGGGAATTTCTTGGTTTTATAAGACCTGGCTGGGACCGGAGTAGCTACTCAGGATGTTTCCTAAGTTCAGCTAGAAAGAATTTCAGGGAGCGATTTACAGCAGCAGTTCGCGGAGAGCGTCGTCCATGCATTTCCTGCAATTTCTGCGAAGAAGTTTGTCCAGCTGGGATTATGCCATATCTGATTCATAAATATTTATATCGTGATTTGATTGAAGAAACTGAAGAGGCCCGCGTAGACCTTTGTATCGAGTGTGGATTATGCTCTTTTGTTTGCCCATCTAAAATCGACCTTAGAAGTGAGTTTATCAAGCTTAAGGGACTGATTGAGAAAGAAAAAGAAGAAATCCGTAAAGAAAAAGAGCGCCAGGAAAAATTGCGACAAGAAGAGGCCGCCCAACAAGAAGCGGTGGAGGATATAAACAAGTGAAGATATTGCTTCGTCTATTTGAGACAATCCGGCCCACATTTGAAGGAGGCAAGTTGAGGGTTCTCAAACCTGTTTACGAGGCGATGGAGAATTTCTTTTTCGCACCATCAACAACCACAACAGGAGCTCCCCATGTCCGTGACCCTCTCGATATTAAACGGCTGATGTCAATGGTGATAGTCGCCCTTTTACCATGTCTGGCTGTCTCCTTTTACTTTTTTGGTTTGCGACTTCTTGCAATGATTATTATCTCTTACATGGCCGGCGGAATTGTTGAGGTGGTATTTGCAATTGTGCGTAAGGAAGAAATCAACGAAGGTTTTTTGGTCACAGGTATGTTGTTTCCGCTAATTCTCCCTCCGACCCTGCCTCTTTGGATGGTTGGAGTAGGAGTGGCATTTGGTGTTTTTGCAGGCAAAGAATTGTTTGGCGGCACAGGTCGTAACGTCTTCAATCCAGCTATTGTTGGTCGATGCTTTTTGGCTCTTGCGTACCCTGCAGCGATGTCCGGTAACTGTATAACTGCGGGGCATGGTTTTGGCGGACGAATGCTTCAGTACGTAACCGCATCAAACATTGACGCGGTAAGCCAAGCTACACCGTTAGTTTTGGCCAAACAGGGTACTCTTACTGACCTGTCGCATATGTTTTTGGGTAACATTTCAGGAAGTATAGGAGAGACTTCTGCGATTGCAATTATCCTTGGAGGTGTGTTTTTACTGTTTTCCCGTGTAGCTAACTGGCGAACAGTTGTGGGCATTGTCGGTTCTGCAGCAGTGGCGGCGGGTATATTTCATTATAGTGATCCTGAAAGATTTGCCCCAGTATTGTGGCATTTGTGCGCGGGTGGACTGCTTTTCGGGGCATTTTTCATGGCGACTGATCCTGTTACGAGTCCAGTTACAAATGCAGGCAAATGGGCATATGGCGTAATGATAGGCGTGGTGACATTACTTATACGCAATTTTACGGGGTATGTTGAGGGAGTGATGTTTGCTATTTTGCTGGGTAATATTGTTGCTCCAATTTTTGATGAGATAGTTGTTAAGTTTCGCCTGATGGGGCTTAGAGATGAAAAATAGTTTATATACACTATGCTACGCGGGGCTTCTTGGAACAGTTTGTGCATTGTTGTTGACCTTTGCATCCAGTTTTACAGCACCCTACAGGAGAGCCAACGCAGAGGCAGAAGAGATTCGCAATATTATGACAGCGCTAAAAGTTCCCCTGGAAAGCAATATCTCATCGAAGCGGCTGGTTGAAATATTCAACGCCAATATACATGAACAATCACACGGCGAGCAGACAATTTACGTTTACTCCCCCGCAGAGGCACAAGGCAAGTCGGATGCGATTGCAGTTCGATTCTCAGGTTCAGGATTATGGGGTCCGATTAAAGGTTTTTTAGCCCTTGAGCCGGACATGAAAACAATTCGTGGGGTAACGTTTTATGAGCAGGAAGAGACTCCCGGTCTTGGAGGTGAGATTGCTTCGTCGTGGTTCCTGGAGCAGTTCGCAGGTAAATCAATAATGGATGAGTCCGGTAAGGGAGGAATTAAAATCAGCAGAGGACATGAACAAAAGGCCCTTAATGAAGTCGATGCTATTACGGGTGCAACAATGACATGTGAGAAAGTCGAGTCAATGCTTAATACGGTTATAGAAAATATTGTTAAGGAGAAAGACAGGAATGAGCAATAATAAACAGCCTGTTTGTCTTTCCTGTGGTTCCGGGGGGGTGTGTAGAGGTAGAGGTTTTCTAACACTGAAGGACGGAGCATGGACGAACAATCCGCTGGCGATTCAGGTGCTGGGTATTTGCTCTGCGTTGGCTGTAACGAACCGGCTGGAAAATTCTTTAGTTATGGGTGGAGCCCTTATCTTTGTGTGCATTTTCTCGAATTTATTTGTTTCATTGCTTCGAAATTGCACCCCTCATCGGATTCGTATGATTGCAGAAGTTGCGATCATAGCGACTTTTGTAATACTGTTTGATCAATTTCTTAAAGCCTTTTACTGGGACATGTCTAAGCAGCTCGGCCCATATGTAGGTTTGATAATAACCAACTGTATTATCATGGGGCGGGCCGAGGCATTTGCTCTGCAGAACCCCCCGGTATTATCGATCATCGATGGTTTGGCCAACGGTGCCGGTTACGCGGTCGTATTAGCGATAATTGGGTTCATCAGAGAGCTGTTGGGCACGGGTGAAGTTATGGGCCATGCTGTTCTAAGCAGCGAATGGTATACATCTAATCAGTTAATGATACTGGCACCGGGCGCGTTTTTTGTCCTTGGGATTGTTATTGCAATTTTCAATGTCATGAAAGGTCCAGTGACCGAGGAGAAGAAGTAATGAGCGAAACATCAGCATTTGTAATATTAATTGCCGCTATATTTACCAATAATATTCTCCTAACAAATTTTCTTGGCATATGTTCCTTTATTGCGTGCTCAGGCCAAATCGGGACAGCTTTGGGGCTCGGCACTGCGGTTACATTTGTTATGGTAACGACCACAATGCTCAATTTTATCATTTATCATTTTGTACTAATCCCACTTGGCCTCGTTCATCTGCAGTTTATTGTCTTTATAGCGGTGATTGCAGCTTTCGTACAGTTTGTAGAAATGTTCGTAGAGCGATTCAGTCCCAAACTTTATTTTGCGCTGGGCATATTTTTGCCCCTGATAACGGTTAACTGTGCCATTCTTGGCGCATCTCTGTTTATGGTGATTCGGAACTATAGTTTCGTCCAAACGGTTGGTTTTGGACTCGGAGCCGGCCTTGGCTGGGCCGTTGCAATTATTCTTATGGCAGGTTTGAGGCAAAAGATGCGATACAGCAATATTCCTGAGCCATTTCAAGGGGTACCGATAGCGATGATTGTTACATGTGTGCTTGCAATGGCATTTATGGGCTTTGCAGGTATGGTTTCAATTCAATAGGAGCATGTGGTGGTTTATTTATGGTCTATATTATGTTTTGGAGGTTTGGTCACGGTCCTGGCGGCATGGCTAATGATTTCAGAACATCTGCTGGTCAACTATGGTTTCTGCAAGCTGGATATAAATACTGGTCAAAAGCCGCTTGAGGTCGATGGTGGGCAAACATTGCTTTTCACCCTTTACTCAAATGAGATTTTCATACCTTCGGCCTGTGGTGGTAAAGGTTCGTGCGGGCATTGCAAGATTGTCATTACAAGTGGCGGCGGACCGGTACTTCCCACCGAGACGCCTTATTTAACTCGCAAAGAGATACGAACAAATCTGCGATTAGCCTGTCAAGTTAAGATTCGGGAAGACATATATGTTCGAATACCTGAAGAGCTTTTAAACGTCAGAATGTTTTCTTCCACAGTGGAGAATGTTCACAACTTGACACATGACATCAAGGAAATACAACTTCATTTGGAAGAACCAGCTGAGATTTCACATCGACCAGGGCAGTACATACAGGTTCAGGCACCGTCACAGGATGGCCCTGTTTTCCGTGCTTACTCTATAAGTTCCCCGGTACATGAGCCCAGCGTAGTTGAGCTTGTTGTGAGATTGGTTCCTGGTGGTATAGGGTCTACGTACCTTCATAATCTCAGTGTGGGAGAGTCTGTCAATTTTACGGGTCCATACGGCGAATTTTATCTGAACGAGGACCCAACTGTTGAAATAGTGTGTGTCGGTGGCGGCTGTGGAATGGCACCGATGAAAAATATTATATGTACCGTTTACAAGCGATGGCCTGAGCGAAAGTGCTGGCTGTTCTTTGGATGTAGAACCTCTGCGGATGTTTTTTACCTGCGTGAATTTGAGACATTGGCCAACAAACACCCTAATTTTCATGTTGTATATGCGCTTTCAGACAAACTGGAAGGAGATGAAAAATGGGACGGAAAGACAGGATTCATACATTTGTCTGTGGATAAGCATTTGGAGCCAGGTGCCAAGAGGCAGGCATTTCTTTGTGGTCCTCCGCTTATGATCGAGGCGGTTACAAGGGTTCTTAAGGAAAAAGGTATTAGTTCAGAAGATATATTCTACGACGAATTTTAAAGGAGAAACAGGTATGGAAAAGAAACAGTTGGAAGTTAGCCAGAGACAGTCTGTTGCAACTAAAGAATGTAAAACTAAAAAGAAATGGCAGAAGCCCAAACTTGAGGATGTTTCCGGTAAAGTGATGGCTCAGCCTTATATTAGATTTACATAATAGTTGGGTAGTTTGTACCTCAATATTAGAAACTCGATGGTAGATTCTTGGTGCTCATTCAAGAATCATGTGTATCTATGGAAAGAGAGGATTAGATGAAGTTTACTGAGCATACGAAACTCCGAAAGGAAAAATTCGGTTCGGTGGTTTTTGATACTCTGACTGAGAAGATATTTATAACAGACCAGATTGGCGCCGAAATTCTGGAACTGATTGAAGAGGGCAAGGATTTCCCTGAAATCGTCGGCGAACTGGCAGAGAGCTTTGATGGTGATAAGCAGATGATAGAAGAGGATGTCATTGAGTTTGTTAATCAGTTGAAATCTAACAACATAATCAGTGTACAGGAGTAAATATGGATATAGTCGCTGAAGGTAAGAAATTGAGTCGTTTAACGAATCCCGGGCCGGATGACCAACTACGGGAGCTCCTTGAAGGTAGCGATTTTGAAGATTATAAGTCACCGCTTTTTATAGCTTGGCAGCTTAATTCAGCCTGTAACTTAGGCTGTCTTCATTGCTGTGAGGAGGCTGGCCGCAGTATGCCTGATGAAATGACCAAGAAGCAGGCTCTTGATTTTTGCAGCCAAATCGCGGATTTGGATATTCCCTATATGGCCATATCGGGCGGAGAGCCTCTGCTTTGTCCTCATATTTTCGATGTTTGTCGGCTTATCAGGGATAATAATATAAGTCTCAAGATAGAGACTAATGGCGAGTTCATTGACAAAGAAACAGCTGAAAAGTTTGCAGAATTAAAAATGAGGTCGGTTCAGATCAGTTTAGACGGCGCATCAGCCGAAGCACACGAGAAATTGCGGCTTCGAGGTGACTGGGCCAAAGCGGTAGCAGCGTGCAAATTGCTCGTAAAATATGGTGTTAACACCGAAATTGTGTTTGTTCCTACGCAGTTCAATATTCATGAAATTGGTGAAATCATTGAACTGGCTTATTCACTCGGAGTTTATGGTTTCTACACAGGCAAAACGATGCGAATAGGCCGGGCAGCTAAAAACTGGGATATCATTTGCCCATCTGAGGATGAATATGCTAGGTTTTTTGATGTGCTGCAGGAAAAAACCGAAAAATATAAAGGTAAAATGAAAATCTATCACTATCCTTATGATGTGATCGAAGAGTTGAAATATCGTCTGGAAAAGCCGTCAGCAAGCTTACTGGTCATTCCCAACGGCAAAGTTAAACTTATTGGTCCGTTGCCTTTTATCTGTGGCGATCTGAAAAAGAAAAGCCTTAAAGATATCTGGCAAGACTACAAGCAAGCCTGGCGAAAACCTGAGGTTATCGAATTTACAAAGAAAGTGATTGCTGATCCCAAACTTCTGGCTCAATCTAATAACTGGGTAGAAATTTAAGTCTGCTATGAACATAGTAAAACTAATAAGATATCGGTTTTTTCTGTTTGCGGGTCTACTTCCTTACTTCTTAGGTCAGGCTGTAGCAATCAATATTCAGGGGAAACTTAACTGGTTGCATTTCTGGTTGGGTTTTGCAGGGATATTTCTTGTTCTTGTTGCGGTAGAGTTGTTCAACGAATATTTCGATGCCAAAGAAGGCGGCGACAGAATTTTTTCACAGCAGCAACCTGAAATTCCTCCCTGGTTTTATAAGTTAGGGATTCTGGCTCTTGGACTTGCGTTTATCATTGGGTTCTATCTAACCCTGAAGACAGATTGGCTTGTGCTTTTGTTTTCTTTTTTTGGATTTTTTGGTGCTTATTTCTATGTCGGCCCACCGATTAGATGGGCATATCGTGGGTTTGGTGAGTTGGTTATAGCCCTCTGCTATGGGCCGTTTATGTTATTAGGTAGCTATTATATTCAAACCCAAAGAATTGATTTTGTGCCGTTCTTTGTCTCTGTGATTAGCGGATTGAGTGTGTTTTGCTTGGCTGTTCTGAACGAAATACCAGACTATTATCAGGACATGCTCGTTGGAAAACGAAATTTAGTGGTGAGACTCGGAAAACAACGAGCAATTCTATTGTTAAAGTTGGGTTTGGCAAGTGTCTTCGCACTTTTGATTTCAGGTGTAGTTTTTAAAATAATACCTGCGATAGCAATAGCAGCAATAGTCACACTGCCTTGGATTTTAAAAAGCATAAAAAATGCTGAGAAAAACTACGATAATCCCAAAGCATTTCGTTTTGCAGTAAACTCTGTGGTTGTCACGCATATTGTGATTACCCTGTTTTTAGGTATAAGTTTTTTGGGAGAGCAGGTCAAATGAATCTTGAAGAGATTTATCAACCAATCACAGACGATTTAAAAAAGGTGGAACGTTTCTTGGAGTTCTCCATCAAGGAATCGAAAAACCCTTCGATTTTAGCAATGAGTGATTCCTTATCTGAATCTGGCGGCAAGAGGCTGAGGCCCGCCCTTGTAATCCTTTCGGAAAAAGCCGCCTCGGCCGGAAAAGGTAGTAATTGCGACCATAACGAACTCATTATGTTGGCAGCTGCTGTGGAATTAATACATATTGCCTCTCTGATTCACGATGATGTCCTCGATGGCGCGACTATGCGCCGTAGTAAACCGAGTATTAATGCCAGATTGGGAGATGATGTCTCGATTGTATTTGGTGACTACATCTACTCTAAAGCTTTTGAACTGATTGGAAAGTGTAGAAATCCAGATGTCTTTGAATGTATATCTCAGGCAATATATGTGATGTGCGAGGGGGAACTGATTCAGATCTGTCAAAGGGGCAATTTAGATTTATCTAAAGACAACTATATTACTATCGTAAGAAAAAAAACAGCTTCATTGTTTGCGGCGTGCTGTCACGCAGGCACTATCTTAGGCAATCATGACGAAAGCGTTCGAGCGTCATTAAAAGAATTTGGGCTGAACTTTGGTATAGCCTTTCAGATCATAGATGATTGTAAGGATATAATCGGTGAAGCGAGAGTCCTTGGCAAAGAACCCGGCCAGGACGTAGCTGCAGGCGATATGACCTTGCCTTTGTTGAATCTACTTGACGTCGTTGGTCCGACCGGAAGAAGAGAGATAAAAAGGATGTTTGAATCCACAATAGATAAACACAGTCTGGAAAGAACAAGAAAGATGTTTGTTGGATCAGATGCCTTAGCTTCGACCCAAAAAACAGCTCTTTATTATATTGACCGTGCAAAACGTGAACTTAATGAACTTAAAAACTCCGATTATCAAAGAAGTCTACGCTGTCTGACTAATTATGTTACTGAGGACTTTTTCAATTTTGTGAGGTGAATTATGGAAAAAGCAAAGGTTGTGATTGTAGATGATGATCTGGATTTAACAAAGGCGCTACAGATCGTTTTGGAAAGTGAGCAGTATGCAGTGGTCACGGCCTCCGACAGAGCAGGCGGGATGGAAAAAATCAAGAGTGAGAAACCTGATTTAATCATACTGGACGTTATGATGTCCACGTGGCAGGACGGGTTTGAGATGGCCAGGGAATTGAAGCAAGACTCTCAGTCCAAAGATATTCCCATTCTAATACTAACGGCGGTTAAGGATAGAACGGGAATAAGTTTCAAGTCTGCAGCAGGTGACCCTGTCTGGTTGCCGGTGGATGATTTCCTGGACAAGCCAGTAGAGCCTGAACTATTACTGTCCAAGGTTGCAGAACTGCTGTCGAAGAGCCGGTAAATATGGAATTAAACTCGCAAAGTACAAGACTTGCCAAAGGTGCCTGCTGGATGATAAGGCTCCGGTGGTTAGCCATAGTAGTAGTGGTGGCTGGCACCTATTTTTCCAGCAATGTCCTGGGCATATCAATGCAAGATTTTGCCCTCTACGGGATAGGGGTTCTACTTGCTATTTACAATACGACAATCCTGCTACTGTTAAAACACTTTACAAGGGGTCAAATTGAGCCACCCACACAGGCGGTAAAGAGAATAATCAACTTTCAAATGTCCACTGACCTGTTGATACTGACGGTTTTGCTGCACTACTCCGGCGGAATTGAAAACCCTTTTGTTTTTTACTTCATATTCCACATGATAATCGCGAGTATTTTACTTTCAGTTCGAGAGAGTTATCTGCAGGTCACATTCGCAGTTTCTCTTTTTGGTTTGCTGGTATTACTCGAATATATACAACTTATTCCTCACCATTGTTTACATGGATTCGTGGTTCATTGCTTACATCGAGACGGTCTTTATGTTTTCGGTACTTTCTTCGTTTTCGTAACGGCATTGTACCTGGTAGTGTATATGGCCAGCTATGTTGCTGTGAGGCTGAGGCGTGCTGAACAAGCCTACAAAGAGGCTAATGTGCAGCTCCAGGAAAAAGACCGTGTGAAGGACGAGTATGTGTTACGTGTAACACATGACATCAAAGGTCATCTTGCAGCAATCCAAGGCTGTCTCGGGGTCGTAGTAAATAAAATAGTTGGTTCGCTTAATGAGGAGCAGTCAGACCTTATCAACCGTGCACACAACCGTACCAGGAAGGTTACGTACTTTATAAAGGCATTGTTAAGGTTGACCCAAATGCGTCTCAGCAATAATTTAGAGATGGATTCTTTTTCATTAAAAAACACCATATGCGATGTGGTAACTGCCGTAGAAACCAAGGCTCAAAGTAAATCTATAGCTTTAAATTGTTCTATTGGACCATCAGTAAATGAGATTTTTGGTAACCAACTGTCTATTGAAGAAGCAATTACAAACTTGTTATTTAATGCGATTAAATATACCCCAATTAATGGAACTGTAGAGATAAATGCGAGAGAGCAGAGCAATTGTGTGCTTGTGGAAATTGTTGATACAGGTATTGGGATACCACAGGGAGAACTGTCCAAAGTCTTTGACGAATTCTATCGAGCAACAAACGCAAAGGAAGTTGAAAAAGATGGTACTGGTTTGGGGCTCTCAATAGTAAAGCAAATTATTGAAAGACATAATGGAAAGATATCGGTAGATAGCCAGGAAGGTATCGGAACAAAATTCTGCTTTACTTTACCTAAGACAAGTTGCTCCAAAGTGTAGATGTTTTGAAAACATAAATTTTTATTAAACATAGTGTCAATCTTACAAGTATTATTTTTTACATTTTTAAAAATGAACATTCAAGAAAGAAGTGATTTAGCTTTGTAATGATAAAATTGGATTTTGGAGAATCGTATTATGACCCCCAAAAAGATTCTTTGGGTAGATGATGATGAAGACCTTACCTTGTCCTTTCGGCCGAGTCTGGAGAAAGAGGGGTGGGTGGTCCAGTTGGCTTCTTCCGTCAGAGAGGCAAAGTTTGTGATGGTTAAAGACAGACCTAATCTTATTGTTATGGATATTATAATGGAAGGTGAACACGGCTATAGCGCAATCGAAGATCTTAAGATTAATCCAGAACTTACAAATGTACCAGTAATCGTTTTCAGTAGCTTGACCCACAGATGGGGCGAAACAACAGCTACACGTGAGGATGCTCTTGTTAGCGATGCCGTTGAATTTGTGGACAAGTCCGCTGGACTCAAGGCACTTATCCAGACCATACATAAGTACCTTGAAGACTGATAGATATGTATACCACAAAGAATGTCAAAGAAATCCTAGTTGTCTAAGAGGTTGTGCCAAGAATAAACCGTATCATTAATTAAAGGTGATAGTAAGTGTAATTTTATGAGTTGAACATGCCGCAGAAAAAACTTAAAGGAAGATTAAAAGATAAATCGGGATTTATTGTGATTGCAGAATTAACTGGTGGACCCAACTTCAGTTTTGGCCCTGTTGAAAAATTTCTAAGCGCCTATAAAGACGTGGGCAGTTCGTTTGTGGCGGAAGGTTTTGACTTTGTTGGTATTGCCAGTCCCCACAATCCAGGAGGAACACCCAATATCGAAACTGCTAATGTACTGTCCTATCTACGAGCACAAGGTCTTCTTGGTGATTTAGATTTTATTCCACATATCAGCTGCAAAGACCAAAACACTGATGCACTTATTAGTTCCCTGGCAGGTTTTAGAGCCATGAATGTTGAAACCGTTTTGGTTGTAACGGGTGACAAGCCTGTAAAGGGGAAAGGGGTATTTGAGTTAGAGTCTATAGGCCTTCTACAGATGGTCAAAGAAATGAATGTAGAATCATACAAAAAAGTGTCTCTTGAACGATTGGATGATGTCCATCAGTTCTTCGCTGGCGCTGTTGTTTCTCCTTTCAAATACACTGAAGCTTCGCTATTGCAACAATACTACAAGATGGAGAAAAAAATTACCTGCAATGCAGAATTTCTAATAACCCAGGTTGGATGGGACTGGAAGAAATCTATCGAGCTTTTTAGATATCTTGAAGAAAACGGCTTGGACATACCGGTAATTGGGAATGTTTTTCTTTTAAGTACGGGTACTCCCGCCCCAAGATTGATGCACGGCCTAGAGTTGCCAGGCTGTTTTGTCAGTGATAGACTTTTTGCAAAAGTTTGTTCAGAAAGTGTTGATAAACATATAGAGCGAGCTGCACAACAGGTAGCTATGTATAAATCAATTGGGGCAGCAGGAGTTGATATTGGCTCGGTCCATGATTTCCAAATTTTTATTCAGATACTCGAACGGGCATCAGAAATCGGAGACGACTGGGGAGAATACAAGGATAATCTCTATTGGCCCAAAGAGGATGGATTCTATCTTTATGATGATGCGGGCAAGCGAGTCGCTCTTTCAAAGCCGAAAAAAAGATTTAAGCAAAAATATTTTGATTTTCTACATCGAAACTTTATGAGTCCAGACTGCCGAACTTTCCATATAATAAAGAAAGTGATGGTTTTTCTCCATGCACAAAATAACCAAGGCTTTGCGTACAAGGTTTTTGCAGCTTTTGAGTATGCAATGAAACGGTTTTTCTTTGACTGTGAAATGTGTGGTGATTGTTATTTGCCAGAAAACTTTGGTCTTTGCACAATTGGAGGATGTGAAAAGGGTCTGGCCAATGCGCCGTGTGGCGATGCAACCGTAGATGGTTATTGTGGAAATAACTTTGACCTGGTCTGTATAGGTGAGCTAATTTATAAAGCTGCAGCTTCAAAATCCGATGGAATTGAGCAGTGGCGAGCTACGATAAACAAGCCTAGGATTCATTCGCTGGAGCAAACATCTTCGATTTTGAATTATTTGTTTGGAAGGGACCATACTGCAGAAGGTACACTTATTTCCATTGGCGAATCCATTCATGCTTCAATTCCTAAAGTTGCCAAGATGATGAAATTGCTCCACAACAGTGGAGCTGATGGTTATTCAAAGTCAAGCGGATTGTTGAATTATTTCAAGGCTGTGATCGAATCACAGGCAGCAAAAAATGCTGATTACATCGCTGTGAATTTAGATGCCATAGCCGAAAAGAATGAACAGCTTGCTATTGACATGATGGTTGAGTATGTCAGGATGATACACAAATGGGGCAAAACTGTTCCGATATGTATAGACAGTAATAGTAATAAAGTCGTTATTGCCGGGTTGAAGGAATGGTATAAAACTGGTGAGCTAATTAAGCCGCCGCTTATAAGCACGATTAAACTTGACGCAATGGATGAAATACTGTCGCTGAAGAAGAACTACGATTTTAAATTCGTAGGCCTTTTAGAAGACATTGAACAACCTGCCGGCCAGATTGCGTCAAGCTCTATTAATGGTTTACATTCGTTTGCAAGGCAGATTTTTGACAAGGCTGTGAGGGAATATGGTTTTAAACCTGGTGAGATATTTTTCGAATTAGGTCTTAGCCCATTGAGTAAGGATTTGCCAGCAGATGACAATGTGGCTGGACACACATATGTCACATTTGAGGCTATCAAGAAGATCAAGCAAGACCCACAAATGAAAGACTCGTATTGTTTGATACGTGCTAGCAGCGCTATCCAAGGCTTGCCCGGCCGAAGAATTGGTGTTTGCAGAGCATATTTGGCAAGGGCAATGGAGTATGGTCTCGATGCGGCCTTTGTCGATGTTATGCATCAATATGCGGCAGTTGTGCCGGATTTGGAACTACTGGATTTAGTGGATGCCTATGCAACAATGGATGGGTCAGCCAAAAGCAAAGGAAAAGCAGTTATGTTGATAGACAGGTTCTGCCAACAAAACCAGAAAGAAAAGGTTAAATCATGCTGACTTGTAGTGATGCTTTAGGAAATTCGATTTTGAAAGGAAAAGGTTATGCTGAAATATTTTAGATTATCATTATTACGTAACATATTATTGGCTGTCAGAAAGTGGGCACTGGCATTTCTTGCAGGGTTGTTCTTTGCTATATTGTGCTTTGTGGGGATTAACTTCGCAATGGAGCCGGTATCAAAGTCAGAATATTGCGGGACCAAGTGCCATGAAATGGACACGGCTTACCAGAGCTGGAAGTTTTCAGTTCATGGAGTCAACGAAAAAGGGCTCCGCTCTGAATGCATTGATTGCCACCTTCCGTCAAAAGATAATTATTTTACCCATATTATTGTCAAAGCGTACGAGGGGGGCAAGGATCTTTACAAACACCATTTTGGTAAGGAATACAATGTGGAAGAAGTTCGCCAAAAAGTTTTGGACCACATTTCAAATAAAATATGTCTCAGTTGTCATGTTGATTTGCTGGCCAAGCCCAGCAGTGACTTGACCAAGGAAGCACACACGGAATCCTTGAGGTTGCCTGACGAACCGGACAGCAGATGCATTGAGTGTCACGAAGATGTTGGCCACCAAAGGTAGACTTTACGTGTCCCCTGACAATCAGTACAAAAAACACGCATTATCCTAAGCTCTAACGATCAGCTTTTTCTTAAAATCGAGAATCATGTTTGTCATTCTTAGGAATTTTCAGCTGTTTCACGGGGTGTCCAGAAGTAAAATATTACATTTTTACTAATCTTAAGTTCTTTATAACACTGGGGATAGCAACTAACCCGTTATTGCTTCTGTGCTATCTATGTCTATGGCACAATATTTGCGTTTAATCCTTAAGTTTGGATTATTTAGCAAGGAAAGTCTATGTGCATGGTAATGAGCCATTCGATTTCTTTTGCTTAGATCTGTTGTTTCAGTAGGTAGTAAATTGCAAATAATAGGTAAGGATTTGGAACTATAAACGTGAACAGGTACCTTACAAAAAGAAGCATTTTAGTTGCTGTTGGCATTTGTTGTTTCGTTACCGTGACTATCGGGGGCCGAGTCGGTTTAGGGATTGAGGATGCTTCAGACCACGAGCTGGGGGTTATGTATTACGAAAATAATGAGACCAGCAAAGCAATTGAATTTTTCAAAGAAACTCTGGCAGCGAGTTTTGATAAGCCGACAAACGGAGAGTTACAGAAAGCTGTTGCTCTGGCTCAAGATGACAAAGCTGGCGAAGCTGAAAAAATCCTCCTTTTATTGCTTGAGGATGAAGAGAATGCCGCCCGGGCAAGATATGAATTAGGCCTTATCTACGAGAAACAGGGCAAGCTTGATGCCTCTGCCACAATGTTCCGCAACGCACAGGTTGTAATCGCCGACAAGGGAGCAGTGTATTTGGGAATCAGTACCTGCAAAAAATGTCATTTCAAACTGTATAGGTCATGGAAAAAGACAAAAACAGCTAAAAGCTTTGAAATACTGAAACCTGGAGTTGCCGCTGAGGTGAAAACCAAGCTCAAATTTGACCCCCAGAAAGACTATACCAGAGACCCAAAGTGTCTCGAGTGTCATACAACAGGTTTTGGACTGCCGGGTGGTTACAAGATACCAGAGCCCGGGGATACCAAAGCAGCAAAGCGCGCGAAAGAAAACGCCGGCATTACCTGTGAAGGCTGCCACGGTCCTGGAAGCAACTATATACCTGTTCTTAAGGATGTTATGTTTAAAAAGCAGAAATATACCCAGAAACAACTCTGCGATCTGGGCATGTTTGAGGTTGGTGCCCGCGTCTGTTCTAAATGCCACAACTCAAGAAACCCCACTGCCGAGACTGACTTCCACTTTGATTTTGATGAATATAAAGACAAAGATACCCACGAACACTTTCCCTTGAAGTACCTGATCGAGGAGTAAGTGCTGACATTAGAGGATGATTAAAAAAGTTATTTTATAAAGGAAAAAGAGCCATGAAAGGGAAAAAAACCCGCGCAGCTGGACGGTTGGTAGTACTACTGTGTATAGGTTTAGGTGTCTTTATTGGTGCCTGCAGTATTTTCGAATACGAGCCTGTGGTTATGACGCCACTATCAATTCCAGGGGCGGAGTACATCGGGGCTGAAAGCTGTGCGGCTGAGGATTGTCATGACACAGAATCCAGGTATTTCGAGCTTACCGACCATGCAAGTGTGACAATCGACATAACGGAAGATGATGCAGAAGCCGGTGAGGTAGAGGGGTGTGAAGCATGTCACGGGCCCGGCAGCCTTCATGTTGAAGACGTCTACGACAAGAGCAAAATCATCAGAGCGGATGCTGAAACGGCATGTTTTACCTGCCACCTTGATGTTAAAGGCAAGTTTATGCTCCAGCACCATCATCCCGTACCTGAAGGAAGAATGTTCTGCTATGACTGCCATGATATGCATGGAAGTGACGTGCGGGCTACCGGAGGGAAAATGCTGTTAGGTGCTGGCCTGTTGGGACGGGACGAAAAATGCTTCAAGTGCCACAAGGAACAGAGGGGCCCGTTTGTCTTCGAGCATGAAGCGATGCGGGAAGGCTGT
>Ga0114923_10001229_pt1 | contig 18130 bp, 15 predicted proteins | sample SumtaG_FD_89578 | JGI IMG/M metagenome (GOLD analysis project Ga0114923, IMG submission 89578) | Deep subsurface microbial communities from Indian Ocean to uncover new lineages of life (NeLLi) - Sumatra_00157 metaG | ecosystem: Environmental > Aquatic > Marine > Oceanic > Sediment | place: near...
AATTTTAATTTTAACCTTTTTTTTTTTTTTTTTTTTTTGATCACAATCCTCCGGCTAAACTATCTCAACGTTTTCGATACTCGAAAATATATTTTTGCATGGAATCTTTTAGTTTCAATTTTTGTTTTTTCAGGTTTCGTACTTCGATCAATTCTCTACCTGTTTTAAAACTTCTATTATTAAGTTTTTCCAATTGATGCTCAAATTCCCGGTGTTTTATATCCAGGTTTTTGAAGCTTTCATCCTTCCGGATTAAAATTTCTTTTATTTTCTGATCATTCATATTTATTTTCATATTCATGGTAATGCTGATGCACTCCTTTTTCTTAATTCTCTACAGTTTCGGCAAAAGGTCAAATATGATTGCATATTCCGATCTTTGCCGATGATGGTAAGGGTGGTAATGATGGATTCGATAATGGATTTTTCCAGCCTGTCCAATACGATATAGTCCAATCCCTTTTCAATGGCCAGGGAGACGAAATTAGACGATATCAAATACCTCATGGGCAGGCCTTCGGATAAGACGGATAAATTGGCGATGGTTTTAACCTGGGGAAAATCCAATTTGAATAATTCCAGGGTGTTTAGAAAGGTCTTCCCGTTTTCAATGTCGTCTTCCAACGGTCTAACAATGGGGTCCAGTAAGATATCACTTCTCTTCATCCCGTTATCCATCAGGTAATCGATATAGAGTTGGGCGATAAACAGCGATTTTTCCGGTACCAATTCACCGCCATTTTCCGTATCTTTTATCGAGGCGATCAGTTTCACTTCTCTGCCGATTGCGTTCTCCAGGATAACATCTATTTTTTCCCTGTTGAATTCAATGTCACCGACAACCACTTCATTGGTTGCTATTTTTATCACTTCAACCAGGGTATCGATATTACTGCTTCTAACCAGTGCTTTACTGCCGCAGCCTTCGATGATGCGGATGGCTTCGCTGAGAAAAGGGACCTCGCTATCCAGGAGAGAGACGGCATTCAATTCTATAAATTCCGCACCGCCCCTGATTTGAGCAATAACCTCCCTGCGGATGAATTCAAAATCCATTTTATTCATCTTGTCCAAGATTTTTTTATTATTTGAATTTAATACATTACCGATAATCGTTATCATGTTGATCCTATTGGTCTATCCTGCTAAAATTGTTTAAACGTATCGTTATACTTGTAAATTTAAACATTAAAGAACTCTTTTAATATTGAAATAGCCTCAAGTCCGGCCCGGTCATGGGCTTCGACGGTGGAAGCGCCAAGATGGGGAGCGGGAAATACCTTTTCATGATCGATCAACTGGAAATTCTCAAGGGGTTCCTGTTCATAGACATCCACGGCAACCGCTTTAATCTTATCACTTTCCAGCGCTTTGCTAAGGGCAGCTTCATCGACCACTCCGCCGCGGGCCACATTCACAAAGACAACGCCCCCTTTCATTTTTTCAAATGCACCGGTTGATACCAGGTTCTTTGTGGATTCCGTCAACGGCAGGTGGACCGAAATAAAGTCCGATAAGCGCAGCAGTTCATCCAGTGATACCTGTTTGGCATCCATATCCGTTTGCACCTCAACATTGTCATAATACAAAACCTTCATGCCCATGGCCAATTCTCTTTTGGCCACTTCTTTGCCAATGCGCCCCATCCCGATAACTCCGGCCGTCTTGCCATTGAGTTCCATGCCTTTTGAAAAAAGTTTCGTTTCCCACTTGTGTTCTTTCATGCTTTTGTATGCCGGACCGATAAACCGGCAAATTCCTAACATTTGGGCCAATGTATACTCTGCAACCGTGATAGAGGCGGCAAGCGGTGTATTTCTCACTTCGATATTTTTTGCTTGGGCAAATTCCACATCGATGTTATCCGTTTCAATACCGGTCCTGATAATGATCTTTAAATACCGGGCACCTTCCAGTATTTCGCGGTCTAAGGCTGTGGTGCCGTTGGCAATAATTACCTCAAAATTTTTGATCTCCTTTTTTAATTGGCCGGGATTCATCTTTGTTTTGACAACAATTTCAAATTCCGGTATTTCTTTAAGAAGCTCGACAGCTTTTTGGCTCAATGTGTCAACCACCAATACCTTAATCAATCAAATTCCTCCTGGAAAAATATTCTATTAAGGTTACCAAACTTTTGCCTTACTGTCAAGAAATAATATACTCAAAATCCTCTGATTATTTGTTTTTTTTCTCGAATTTCTCCATAAATCGTATCAATTCCTTAACGCCTTCCAGGGTCATGGCATTGTATATGGATGCCCGGCAGCCGCCGACACTGCGATGTCCTTTTAACCCGATCAAGCCGTTCTCTGCGCCTTCTTTGACAAATTTGGTTTCCAATTCCCCCGGTGCGATGCGGAAAGTAACATTCATTTTTGAGCGGTCGTTGACGGCAGCGGTGCCGTTATAGATGGAGCTGTTGTCAATCGCTTCATATAAAATTCTTGCCTTTTCATTATTGGTGGCTGCCATTGCCTCGATGCCGCCGTTGGTTTCCAGCCAATCCATCACCAGTTTAACCAAATAGATGGCAAAACAGGGCGGTGTGTTGTAGAGGGATTTATGTTCCCTATAGGTCTTGTAGCTCATCATGGAGATCAGGTTATCCGTGCCATTGTCGATCAGGTCATTTCTCATTATCACCAGGGTTACGCCCGCGGGTCCCATATTTTTCTGGGCCCCGGCATAGATTGCGGCAAATTTGGATACATCCAATTTCCGGCTGAAGATATCTGAAGACATATCGACAATTAGCGGGGTATCCCCGGTGTCGGGAAACGTGTGCATTTGGATACCGCCAATGGTTTCATTGGAAGTAACATGAACGTATTTGGCATCGGGGGACAATTGGATCCCCGGGATGTAGCTGAAGTTTTTATCTTCGGAACTCCCGGCGATATTAACGGTTCCGAAGAGTTTGGCTTCTTTAATCGCTTTTTTGGCCCAGGAGCCGGTGTTGACGTAATCGGCTTTTCCACCTTTTAGAAAGTTCATGGGAATCATGCCGAACTGTAAGCTGGCACCGCCCTGTATAAACATGATGGAATAATTACCAGGTATTTCCATCAGGGACCTGATTTTTTCTTCTGCGGCGTCGATAACTCCGACAAAATCTTTGGAGCGGTGACTGATCTCCATTACAGAAAGCCCGATACCGTTAAAATCCAGCAACTCTTCCTGTGCTTTTTTCATTACTTCGTAGGGAAGGATTGCCGGGCCCGCGTAAAAATTATACTTTTTAGACATTTTCACAGCCTCCTATAATCGGTAATTTGTTATAAATTAAATTTAATTATACATATATTCTAAAAACTATGCAAGGAAAAAGGGTTAGGCGAGAAAAAATTTCATCGAGTTGACAAAAATTTGAAATTTTATTATATTAATTACCCTTTTAAAAAGAAAGGTAATACCAAAGATGGCCCGGACGGGGCCAAGGAGGATAAAAAAATGGAAAAATTTTTACCTGTTTTAGGAAGGATTTTCCTGGCGGCGATTTTTATCAAGTCAGGGATCGGCAAAATTACGAGTTTTTCAGGTACTGCTGCATACATGAAAATGAATGGAATACCAATCGCATGGCTCTTCTTGATTGGAGCGATTGTTTTCGAGCTTGTGGGGGCATTGTCGATGCTCCTGGGCTGGAAAGCAAAATGGGGCGCCTGGTTATTAATTATTTTCTTAATACCCACAACCCTTATCTTTCATAGCAAACTTTCCGACCCGATGCAAATGATCATGTTCATAAAAAACCTGGCCATTTTGGGCGGGTTGTTCATGGTGGCTTATTTCGGGTCCGGGCCTTACAGCTTGAAAAAGGAGAATTGATAGAGTTTGTGATGATAAACCATTGACACATATATTCAATTGTGTTATCTTATACACCTGAAAAATAAGCAAATGGTCCCTTAGCTCAATTGGTAGAGCAATTGACTCTTAATCAATAGGTTGTAGGTTCAAGTCCTACAGGGATCATTTTCCGCCATTTAGCGGGTGGACCCAGGACAAGGAAAAAACTAAAAAAGGGTTGACAAATTAAAGGTTCCATTGACTTACAACTTTTTGTTATAAAAATCAAACCATTTTTTTCCAGGGATTTTCTTGACTTTTATCGCAAACTCATTACAATTTAAATATGAAAAATGTGTTTTATATACTTCAATCCGAATGAGTGAAAATGCATATGGAAAAAAAGAAAAATGAAAGGGCAGCGGCGAAGTTATCCGATGAATTTCAAGCACTGGTCCTATTAAAACAAATTACCGACTATTCAAACGTTGATTTGCCCTGGGTGAGCTACCTCCGTGAAATTTCTAAGAATTTAATTGAATTTTCTAAGTGCGATTCACTTGAACTTCATATAAAAGAAAAAGGTAAAGAAAACAGTTGTGAAGTAATAAAACGTACAAATCAATCGTTTCACTTCAAGACTATATACTTTATATCCGACAAAAATGAAGAGAATCTACCAAACAGAGAATTTAATCCCAACTTCGAGCGATTCTACAAGGATACGAGAGATAGCAAAATTGATCCATCATTGCCTTTTTTCACCAGGAATGGCAGTTTCTGGACAGGGGATATCGAGAACACCTTAATGGTATATCCTGGAAAAAAAATAAACACACACTATTATAGTTTTAAAATCGATAAAAATTATCGCTCAATTGCCATCATTCCAATAAAAGTAGGTAACCATAGAATGGGAATACTGCAATTCATGTGCCGGGAAAAAGACTTTTTTATCGAATCAGAGATTGAATTTTATGAAAACTTTGTATTAATCCTGGGGCTTGTGTTGTTGAATCAACGTTCTCAAGCAGCCTTGACGGAAAGAGTTAAGGAGATGACATGCTTGTATGGCATTGCTCATGCCTTTGAGCGACACGGGACCTCACTGGAAAAGATCCTGGAGAGTACTGTAAATTTAATTCCCCCGGCCTGGCAATACCCGGAGATTACCCAAAGCAGGATCGTATTCAACGAACAAACCTATTCTACCCTGGGTTTTAAAGAAGGGCCATTTAAACAAACGGCCGATATCGTGGTGAAAGGAGAGAAACAGGGTACCATTGAAGTTGTGTACCGAGAAAAAAAACCCATACTTGATGAAGGCCCTTTTCTCAAAGAGGAACGAAATTTACTCAATACAATTTCCAAAGAGTTGGCCGTAATCATCGAACGAAAACAATCGGAATTAGAAGAGCAAAAATTGCAAGCACAACTCCGTCATGCGGACCGATTGGCAACCGTCGGTCAACTGGCCTCAGGTGTCGCTCACGAGTTGAATGAACCGTTGGGCAATATCCTGGGCTTTGCACAACTGGCAAAAAAAAGCCCTGAATTACCCAAACAAGCCGGACAGGATATCGAAAAAATAATTAATGCTTCCCTGCATGCCAGGGAAATTGTAAAAAAACTGCTCATTTTTTCCCGACAGATGCCGACAATGAAAATTAAAGTTGATTTAAGTCCTTTGGTCAAAGAAGGGCTTTACTTTCTCCAGTCGCGCTGCGTAAAAGAAGGCATTGAACTGAATTATTCACTTGCCCAAGACCTCCCGGAAATTATTATAGACCCGTCTCAACTAAAGCAAATTGTTGTCAACCTGGTAGTAAATGCAATCCAAGCTATGCCGGGGGGGGGCAAACTGGATGTACAGACACAGGCCCGCAATGACCATATTTCACTCATCGTCGAAGATACGGGAATAGGAATGAGCAAAGAGGTGTTAAAGCAGATATTCGTGCCATTCTTTACCACAAAGGACATTGGGGAGGGAACCGGCCTGGGCCTATCTGTAGTCCATGGGATTGTGAGTTCACACGGTGGTTCGATAGAAGTTGACAGCACCGTAGGTATGGGATCACGCTTTGAGATTCGACTGCCCCTGGCGGAATCGACCGAAAAGGAGGATAAATAGAATGGCAAAAGCCACTGGAAACGAAAGGATTCTAATTGTCGATGATTCTATAGATACACTGGAGATGGTGCAGAGAAATCTTAAATCAAAAGGATACCGGACCTTCACCGCTGTCAGTGTCGTTGAAGCAATCAATATTCTCAAATCGACGCCAATCGACCTGGTTATAACCGATATTAAAATGCCCAAGGTCAGTGGTTATGACCTGATCGAACACATTAAAGAAAACTTTAAGGAAATTGAAACCGTTGTAATTACCGGTTTTCCTTCCATCGAAGGGGCGGTTAAATCCTTAAAAATCGGGGCCGAGGAGTATCTGCCCAAACCATTTACCGATGATGAACTTTTTTCAATTGTAGAACGGGCACTTGAAAAACTCCTTATGCGTAAGGCCATGAAAGATCGATTCCAAAAGATACCGTCCGCCCCTTTCGGTCTTATAGGCAAGTCGACGCCAATGCGAAAGGTTTTTCAAGATATCGAAAAGGCGGCATCGACCGCTGCCACAGTGGTCATAACCGGGGAGAGCGGTACGGGCAAGGAACTGGTGGCCAGGGCCATCCACTATTGCAGTTCACGGGCGTCCGCTCCTCTTTTGCCTGTAAATTGCGGCGGCATCCCGGAGAACCTACTGGAGAGCGAACTCTTTGGCTATGTAAAAGGAGCCTTTACCGGGGCTTTCGAGACCAGGGCCGGATTCTTCCAGACGGCCGACGGGGGAACGATCTTTTTGGACGAAATCAGTGAGACCAGTTTGGCAATGCAGGTGAAATTACTTCGGGTACTCCAGGAAAAAGAAATCTGTATGGTAGGTTCGAGACGCACCCAAAAAGTAGATGTAAGGATCCTGGCCGCAACCAATAAAGACATACTGGGCCTGGTAACCGCCGGATTATTTAGGGAAGACCTGTATTACCGTCTCGATGTTATTAATATAGATATCCCGCCTTTACGGGAGCGAGAAGACGATATTTTGCTCTTGATTCAATATTTTATCGACAAATTTGCCAAAGAATCCAATAAACCCATACCCCAGTTTTCCGATAATGCCTTACGGGTTCTCAAAAACTATAACTGGCCGGGAAATGTCAGGGAGTTGGAAAATGTCATCAACCGCCTGGTGATAATGAGTGAAGAAAATATTATCGAAGTTCCGGATCTCCCTGAACTGATGCGTTTCTCAATCATGCGGGCTTCAGGCCTGAACCGAACCCTGGCTGAAGTGGAAGCCGACCACATTTGCAATGTCCTGGCCAATGTGAACAACAACAAAACCCAGGCGGCAGCGATATTGGGCATAGACCGTAAAACATTAAGAGAAAAACTAAAAAAGATAAATCCCAACTCAATCTAACCGGGGAATTTCTCCCCACCGATTCATTTTTCCCCGATTTATTCCTGTATGCCGTGATATATTTCCAGGAATAAAATTTTTTTTTTTAAAATAACGCAATCCCTTGAAACATTTGATATCGCAGGGATATTTCTCTCCATACCTAATTATCGCTGCACAAAAGCCGTCTATTTTCTTTAATTCCCGATCATTGGCATAGAGATTGCTCTCAATAAATTTCAGGAGGTATTTATGAGACAAGATAAAGTCGTAAAAGAAGTAAGTATTAAAACCGAACAAATTTCCTATAACGATATTTGTTCAACCTGTAACCATCTTCAGATTTGTATGAACAGGAAAGATAGGCTGCGCCCCATATGGTTTTGTGAAGAGTTTGATGATTATGTGCCGGTTGAATCAGCGTTTAAAATCCCTGAATACAAACCCAGGACCAACACCACTGAGTTCAAGGGGCTTTGCATGAATTGTGAGAACCGCAATAGCTGTGGGTTTCTAAGACCCAATGGGGGTGTCTGGCACTGCGATGAGTACAGTTAAAAATTTTGCATGCGGATATACAAACCGTTTGAATAAACACGCACAGTTACAATAAAAGGAGTAGAAATGAATACCGGTATTGAAAAAATTGCCAAAAAGCACAATAATGAGTTGGGGGGAGTTATTGCCATACTGGAGGAAATACAGTCGAAATACAGTTACCTTCCTGAAAAAGCCTTAAAGACCGTGGCGCAAGAGACCGGCCGCTCCCTGGTGGATATATACGGGGTAGCCACCTTTTATAAGTACTTCAGTTTAAAACCCAGGGGTGAACACCTGGTATCTGTCTGTTTGGGTACGGCCTGTCATGTGCGCCAGGGACCCGTAATCGCAAAGGAATTTGAAAATCAACTGGGTATTCGGGCCGGTGAAACCACATCAAACAGGGAGTTTTCCTTAGAGACGGTTAACTGTTTGGGCGCATGTGCACGCGGCCCCATCGTCGTTGTTGACGGGCACTACTTCTCAAATGTTAATAAAGCACAGGTTTCCCAAATATTAAAAAAAACCCGTGAAGGTCTCGATCGTACCGATGTCAAGAATGACCGGCGCATCTTCCCGGTCAAGCTGCGCTGCCCTCACTGCAACCGCGGCTTGCTAGACCCGGACTATCTCATCGATGACTATCCATCCATCCGATTGACCATCTCTTTCGGACGCAAACACGGCTGGATTCGCTTGTCTTCCCTATATGGAAGTTACACGATGAAATCCGAGTATGAAATTCCAATCGATACCGTTGTCAATTTCTTTTGCCCCCATTGTCATGCCGAACTTGTCGGAGCTTCTTCTTGCCCATTATGTAATGCCCCTATGGTACCGATGGTCATTTATGGGGGCGGTCTTGTCCAGATCTGTTCCCGCCGGGGATGCAAAAATCATATGATCGATCTGGTCAAGGGACTTTGCATCAACTGTGAGAACCGTAATACCTGTAAATTTATCAAACCAAATGGCGGTGTCTGGCACTGCGAAGAGTACCGGTAAAATAACATGATTCCAGGTAACGTTGAAAGGAGGAACCAATGGCAAATTTGTCTTCTATCGATGATTTAAAAGAATTATTTGAAAGAGTCAAACGTGATGGTGATAAATTCAAACCTCGTATTGTGATATGTGCCGGGACAGCGTGCCAGGCAAGCGGGGCCAACGACATCATCCGGGTAGCCAAAAAATATATCCTGCAAAATCAACTGCTGGACACCATTGGTTTACGAATTACAGGCTGCCATGGCTTCTGCGAAATGGGTCCATTCATTCTAACCGAACCCCAGGGGGCATTCTATCATAAGGTTTCGATTGATAATATCGGCAGGATCATCGATGCCGTTATTGCCGATGATTATGTGGAAGAACTCCTGTATACAGACCCGAAAACAAATGAAAGATACTACAAACAGGACGATATACCCTTTTTCAACAAACAGCAGCGTACCATTTTCAGCAAGAACCAGGAGATTGATCCGATCCGTATTTATGATTATATTAACAATGGTGGTTACACAGCTTTCGAAAAGGTTTTGTCCGGGTTTTCCCCCCGGCAGGTGCTGGAGGAAGTAAAAGCATCGGGGCTTCGCGGTCGCGGCGGCGCCGGGTTTCCCACCGCTGTGAAGTGGGAAATGTTAGCCGGGCAACCGGCTGAAAACGGCAAGTATATTGTCTGCAATGCCGATGAAGGTGACCCTGGTGCCTATATGGACAGGAGCCTCCTGGAGGGTAATCCCCACAGCATCATCGAGGGAATGATTATCGGCGCTTATGCCACCGGCACAACCGAAGGGGTTGTTTATGTCCGCAATGAATACCCCCTGGCCATCAAACATTTAATCATAGCCCTCCGCCAGGCACGGGACCTCGGTCTCCTGGGTGAAAACATACTGGGGACTGATTTTTCTTTCGATATTCGTATCGTAAAAGGTGCGGGTGCTTTCGTATGCGGAGAGGAAACCGCCCTGATGAGGTCTATCGAAGGGAAAATCGGCGAACCACGCCAGCGTCCTCCCTACCCGGTTAAGAAAGGTATCGAGGGTAAACCCACAGTGATCAATAATGTTGAGACCTGGGCCAACATTCCCTTCATTATTAACATGGGCGCCTCAGAATATGCTAAGATAGGAACCGAGGGAAACTCCGGCACCAAAATTTTTAGTCTTGTGGGAAAGATAAAAAATACCGGGCTTATCGAGGTGCCGATGGGTATCAGCATCAAGGAAATTGTTTACGACATTGGCGGCGGCTCTCCCGGTAAGGCAAAAATAAAAGCGGTTCAAACCGGTGGACCTTCAGGCGGCTGTATCCCCGTTAGCAAATTTGATTTGCCTATCGATTACGACAGCCTGGCAAAAGCCGGGTCCATTATGGGCTCCGGCGGAATGATCGTCATGGATGAACATACCTGTATGGTTGATGTTGCTAAATATTTCATGAATTTTTTAAAGGTTGAGTCGTGTGGAAAATGTTTTTCCTGTCGAAAAGGTACCCAACGAATGTATGAAATCCTTGACGGTATCTCAAATGGAAAAGGCACCCTGGAGCAGTTGAATTTACTGGAGGAACTGGCTCAAGTGGTTAAGGATACCACCATGTGTGGATTAGGCCAAACAGCATCAAACCCGGTACTTTCAACACTGCACTATTTTCGGGATGAGTATATGGAGCACATAGAAAACAAGGAATGCCCGGCCGGTGTGTGCAAAGAACTGGTTGGGGCCCCCTGTCAGAATGCTTGCCCATTGGGTACGGAAGCCTGGCGGTATGTTGCTTATATTGCCCGTGGTGAATATGAAAAAGCTTACCGGGTGATCAGGGAAGTCAATCCCTTCCCGTCCGTTTGTGCACGGGTGTGCAGTCACCCCTGTGAAGACAGTTGCCGGGCGGGAACCACCGGTGGTCAAGCAATCGCTATCAGGGCTTTAAAACGGTTTATAACAGATCGCATAGACCCCGCAATTTACAAACCTCTCAGGGTAGTAAAAACAGGTAAAGATATGCCAAAAGTGGCAGTTGTCGGTGCCGGTCCAGCCGGGCTCTCCGCTGCCCACTACCTTTCTCTGCAAGGGTACAAAGTAACGGTTTTTGAAAAATCCGGCCAGCCCGGGGGAATGCTTAATCTCTGCATACCAGCCTATCGTATGCCCAGGGATATCCTGGAAAAAGAAATTGATGCCTTACTGGATGAAAATATAACATTAACGTGTAATACAGCCCTTGGTCCGGACTTTACCATAGATAGTCTTTTCGAGAATGGGTACAAAGCAATATTTCTTGCCGTAGGTGCTCACAAAAGCCGATTATTGGGTATCGAGGGGGAGGATGTCGAAGGTGTTTATCCTGCCCTGGATTTTTTAAAAGCCTTTAACCTGCGGGGTGAAAAACAAGCAAACGGACATGTGGGCGTTATTGGTGGGGGAGACTCCGCGGTAGACGCAGCAAGGGCAGCACTTCGCCAGAAAGAGGTAAAAAGTGTAACCATTCTCTATCGCCGGACACGCCATGAAATGCCTGCGCTGGCAGAAGAGGTGGAAGCTGCCGTCCAAGAAGGAGTACTATTGAAAACGTTGGTTTCTCCCACTAAAATCGTTTCCCATGATGACCGTTTGGAGGGCGTAGAATGTATAGACAATAAACAAGGGGATGTTGATGCCGGCGGCAGGAGAAAACCCATCCCTATCGAGGGTACAGAGCATTTTATCCCCCTGGATACGTTAATTGTAACCATTGGCGACGTCCCGGAGATTTATAATATCTTAACAATGGGAATTGAAGTGATCGACCAGGGGACAGTAAAAGTAAACAAGCACACCCTGGTGACCAACAGACCCGGTGTATTTGCCGGTGGAGATGTGATAACCGGTCCGGATACCGTTGTTGAAGCGATCGCCGCCGGTAAAAAGGCAGCAAAAATGATTAACCGTTATCTTTGTGAAGAAGAAATGAGACAGCCCCCCGTGGTTCACCTGCCAAGGATTTATATTGAACCGACCGAAGAAACGGAAGAGGAACCCGGTCATTATCGAAGAGTCGAAGTACCGACAATACCAATTGAAACCAGGAAGCAGCACTTCACCGAGATTGAGTCGGCACTGTCTGTTCAAGCAGCAAAGCGGGAAGCCGGCAGGTGCATGAGGTGTGACCTGGAATTTACAGCCTATCAAGATAAAAAAGAAGATAAATACATGGAAGCAGGAGAAAAATCAGCATGATTGATTTAACGATTAATGGATTAAACGTATCGGTAGAAGAAGGAAGCACGCTGCTTGAAGCAGCAAAATTCCTGGGATTCCCCATCCCCACCCTTTGCTATATGGAGAGTTTGTCGCCATATGGTGCCTGCCGGCTCTGTGTGGTGGAAATTGGCGAAGGGCAAAAGACCCGGTTGGTATCATCCTGTACCTATCCGGCCCAGGAGGGGCTCAAGGTGCGAACGGCGTCGTCACGGGTTATCAAAGCTCGAAAGATGATCCTGGAACTGCTGTTGGCATCCTGTCCGCAATCAAAAATAATTCAAGACCTGGCGTCAAAGCATGACGTTCGACAGCAGCGTTTTAAGCAAGAGTACGAAGACTGTATTCTTTGTGGACTGTGTGTACGGATGTGCAAGGAACAAATGATGGCCAAAGCCATCGGCTTCCGCGGCCGGGGGGAAAGTCGCAGCATTGGCACTCCCTTTGATATCGATTCCGATGTCTGCCGACAGTGCGGCGGTTGTATTTATGTGTGCCCTGCCTGTCAACTGAGATGTACTTACACGGAACCGGAAAAAGCCATATGCGGGGGTTGTGCAAATCTTAGCCCCCCCTGTGTGGAAAAAGAGCAATTTGATGATATGATGTGCTATATGGAACCCTGTGTCGCGTGTGAAATAGATATAAAAGATAAAATGAAAAAAGGAGGAGTATTATGACATATTCAAGAATTAATTCGTCTGCGGCAACCTTAACGAAAAACAGGACGGAAGAGTCCATCACCCCCGCATCCGGTATGTGTGTAACATGCGTGGACGGATGTATCGGTATGTGCGAGATCGGTAAATCCGCTTACCGGGGGCATGAAGTAATCTACCCCCAACCCTTTGGTGTAATCACCACGGCAGCCGAGAAAAAATATCCCGTGGATTATTCACACTTCAACATTATGGGGACTGCTGTCGGCGCCCATGGGGTTGAGGCGGATAGTGATAAAGCGATATTCCCCGCGGTTAATCTTGACGTTACATTTGGTCATGATAAGGGAATAAAATTTCGCTATCCATGGATTATCCCCGGCATAGGTTCAACCAATATTGCCAAAAATAATTGGGAAGGCCTGGCCATAGGCTCTGCCCTTGCAGGAACGGGTCTTACCATTGGTGAAAATGTTGTCGGCATGGACCCGGAAAGTGTTATAAAAGATGGTAAAATTGTGGATACCACGGATATGAAACGCCGGATTAAACTTTACCGGGATCATCAACGCGATGGCTATGGAGCCATCATTGTTCAGGCAAATGTGGAAGATACCCGGCTGGGAGTACAGGAATATGTGATCGAAAAACTTGGTGTTGAATGTGTTGAACTTAAGTGGGGGCAGGGTGCAAAAAATATTGGCGGTGAAGTCAAGATAAAAGATTTAAAAAAAGCCCAACTGCTCTATGATCGGGGTTACATTGTTATACCGAATCCCACCGACCCCAATGTGATCAGGGCATTTGAACGGGGCACCTTCAAAGAGTTCGAGCGGCACTCACGCATTGGTATGGTTTCCGAAGAATCGTTTGCCAAGAGGGTAGAAGAACTGCGCAAAGCAGGAACCAAGTATATCTTCTTAAAAACCGGTGCCTATCGACCGGAAGATTTAGCCCGGGCAATCGCTTTTGCATCCAAATACAGGATCGATCTTCTTACCGTTGACGGTGCCGGAGGCGGTACGGGAATGAGTCCCTGGCGAATGATGAATGAATGGGGAGTCCCCCCGGTTGAACTTCATTCTCTTCTTTATCGATACACCAAAAGTCTTGCTGATAAGGGGAAATATGTTCCCGCATTGGCATTGGCCGGCGGTTTTACTTTCGAAGATCAAATCTTCAAAGGTTTAGCCTTAGGCGCACCTTTTGTAAAGTTGGTGGGAATGGCCCGGGCGCCTATTGCAGCCGCTATGGTGGGAAAAACCATCGGCCGGACCATTGAAGAAAATCAAATTCCCGTTTATGTTGAACGTTTCGGAAATAAAATTGATGAAATTTTTGTAACTGCAAATCAATTGCGATTGGAATTGGGAAATGATGAATTTAAAAAGATTCCCACCGGTGCGATTGGACTTTATACCTATTACGAACGATTAGCCCAGGGACTCCGTCAATTAATGTGCGGCAGCAGGAAATTTTCCCTTGATTATATTTCCCGTGATGATTTAGCGGCGTTAACTCGAGAAGCAGCCGAAATTAGTGATATCGCTTATGTGATGGATATCGATAAATCCGAAGTTGAGAAAATTCTCAACGATCAATTAAAGCAAGAAGTAAATTAACGACATTATTTATATCTCTGATTCAAGCCTCATTTAGGTTCTTACCTTTTGTCAGTTGATAAGAGGTAAGAACCAAATGAGGCCAATTTTCTTCACTGCATCGGCCCGGTTTTACAGGTTCTCAACGAAATAATCCCATATATCAGCGGCAGTGGGCTGCTTCTCCAAAAGCCCGGATAAATCCTCTTTGTTTTCAATTGCTTTTTTTACTCCTGCGCTTACAGCCGTGTCCCCGTAAAGAATCGAACCCACCAGGTGTGAATCCCGGAAAACAAATCGATTGTATTTGCCTTTATCTTCTGCCTCAATAATGATATCACTGCCGTCTTCTGCTTCAAACTTACCGATACTTAATAAATCGATACCCAATACTTTAATGGAATTGGACCGGGGGATGCCGCCAAATTCAGCGGTTTTTCCCGCAGCATTCATGCCGGCAATGCTTCCCTGGTACTGGGCGGCATTCCAAAGCCCGTACACTACACCTCGATGTTCCGCGATGTCACCGGCGGCATAAACATAAGGATCGGATGTTTGCATATAATCGTTAACAATAATTCCCCGGTTGATTCGTAAACCGCACAAACGAGCCAGGTAACTGTTTGAGCGAACTCCCGTGGTTATTATCGCCAGGTCAGCGGGAATTGTCTCCCCGTTTTTAAGGAGAACCCCGGCTACACGTTCATCTCCCACCAACTCCTGGACAGAAGTGGTTACTTTTAATGAAATCCCCAATCCTTCCACGTGTTTTCTTAATCGTTCCGCTGCTGTTTGGTTCAACTGGCGCGGCATTAACCATTTAAAATTTTCCAACAGTGTTATTCCTTTCGATCGTTTGGCCAGTGCACCGGCGGTCTCCAAGCCCAATATACCCCCACCGATGATGACGATGGATTTAGCCGTTTTCGCCTCCCGGAGGATATAAAGCGCATCATTTAAATTCCGCAGGGTTGTCACGCCTTCCATACGGGCACCGGGGATTGGCGGTATAAAGGGATGGGCGCCGGCCGTAAGAATCAGTTTGTCATAAGAATGTGTTCTCCCATCGGTGAAGGTTACTTCTTTTTTATCCATGGAAATGGTAGAGACTTCAGCACCCGCTATAAGGTTAACACGGTTTTCTTTATACCAATTTTCCCCATGAATGGGAAGTTTATCTTCACTCAATTCATCGGCAAGGAAACGGGTGAGATTGAGACGATAATAAGGAATATGCTTTTCCTTTGATACCAATGTGATTCGGGCGCTTGCTGAAAATTGGCGAATTGCTTCAACCGCGGAAACACCGGCGATACCGGAGCCCACAATGAGGATTTCACCTGGTTTGCCGGTATCGACTGTATCATCTTTTTTGGTCTCGGTAATAGCTTCAAACCGCTCCGGGGGTGCACCGCAAACCGGGCAATGGTCAGAGGGGGGGGCACCTTTATGTTCATAATTGCAGACAAGACAGCGCCATTTTTCGGGTTTTGCCATCGGCTCGGCTTTAGTGGGTTCTTTGTAGGGTTCGAAGTGCTCTTTTGGTGAGCCGCATACCGGGCATTCACCCGGTGGTTCCGGCCCCCGATGCACATACCCGCAAACCACACACCGCCAGGCACCTGGGTTTTCTTCAGACATAATCATACCTCCAACTCTTTTTAGTATTGATTTCCCCTCTCCCTGCTCACCAGGGAAAGGGGAAATCAAATGGGTGAATATTTAGGTTACTAAGTAAATCTTTTTACCAGTTTTCCCCCAGCACCTCATACCAGGCTTTGGGATGGGCACAGGCCGGACACATATCAGGGGCTTCGGGCCCTTCATGGAGATAGCCGCAGTTGATGCATCTCCAAACCACCGGCTTATCCTTTTTAAATACCGTCCCGGCTTCAATATTGGCTGCCAGGTCCCGGTACCGTTTCTCATGCTGCTTTTCAGCCACTGCGATTTTTTCAAAAACCATGGCTATGGCATCTAAGCCTTCTTCACGGGCGACTTTGGCAAACCCGGGATACATTTCCGTATGTTCGTAATGCTCTCCGGCTGCCGCTGCCTTTAAATTTTCCAGTGTTGTCCCGATGACGCCGGCAGGGAATGCCGCACTGATTTCAACGTCTCCACCTGCCAAGAACTTGAAAAGTCGTTTGGCGTGCTCTTTTTCCTGGTTGGCGGTTTCTTCAAAAATAGCGGCAATCTGCTCAAACCCATCTTTTTTAGCCTTACCGACAAAATAGGTGTAGCGATTTCGTGCCTGGGATTCCCCTGCAAACGCCGTTAATAGATTTTTTTCTGTTTGGCTGCCTTTTAAAGTTGCCATATTCATTTCCTCCTTTTTTGTTTAAAGATTTTGTTGATTGGACTTAGTCTTCCTTTCCCCGCTATTTTGTCTCTAACGGTAAAGGGAGCTAAGCCCATATATTCTAGCAAATTTGTTTACCTCATTTTGATTAGAAACCTCATGCTTCATCCCTACACCTGTCACAAAAGCCCTTGAGAACCACTCGCATACTGGAAACAGTGAATTTTTGTTTAATCTCTCCGGGAATTATCAATTTATCAAAGGCTTCATGGTAAAAGTCCATTATCTCACCACAACTTATACAATAGAAATGATGATGTGAGTCCATATTGGGATCAAAACGCCTGGGGTCGCCATGCCCCTCGACAAGATCGATAATGCCAATTTCAGAGAAAGTCAAAAGGGTGCGGTTGACGGTATCGAATGATATATTTGGGAATGTCCTTTTGATGGCTTGATATATGACATCTGCCGAAGGATGATCTTTTGCTTTGATGAGTTCTTTATAAATGGCCGTACGTTGGGGTGTGATTTTAAGATTGCACTCTTTGCATTTCTCGACAAAGGCATTAAGGTTACCTGGATTAACTACTTTTTCCATTTGGCTATTATATAATAATGATTCCTATTTGTCAAGGTCCTTTGGCAAAATATTGTTCAAAAAAAAATTTTCATAGCAGTCAATCATGAAGACGGATTCTTCGCCCGGAGACGATGAAAATGGTGTATGGTCTATTGTAGGGGCTTGATTTATCAAGCCCTATCCCAGGGCAATTCATCCGTAGGGTTTGATGAATCAAACCCCTACGAGCGAATTTCCGCCACGGCATCCAAATCACCTGCAAATAAAAAAGCGAAAGCCGCTTTAATATCTTCCGCGATCATCCGTCTTTTTGATTTTTCAATCAAGTAATTTTTCCCGGTTTGCAAATAGGAAGGAAAAACTCTTTTTTCTTGAAAGTAGAACTCTTGCTTTCTTATCTTATAGGTGGAACCATCCGGGACAGCTTTTTTACCGGTTTGTTTTTTGCAGATATAATTGAAGGCCTTTATTGCCACATCGCCCATCAGTAAAAAGACTTTGATGTTGGTAAAAAAATTAATCTCTTTTTCCAGGATTTCGGAGCAGTTCTTTATTGTTTTCGCGGAGATCGAATATTGGGTTTTCCCACATTTGATGGCCGTGGTTATATATACGCCTAACTCAAATATTTCATCCATGGTGGATATATTTATCCCCGCATCGTTAAACGCCTGGATGGTTGTTTGCAAGTAGAAGGGATTATCGGCAGCATAAAAATAATCGTTTTTATCTGCCGGGGGTGCCTCTGAAATCATGAATATTTTTATATCCTGGGGTACAATCTTTTTAAAAGGCAGCAGGTAAGCGTTCTTATCGATGTCGGTGCAGGGGAATTCCCAGCATTTTAAACAGTCGCTAATTTTCATTTTTATCACCTTATAATAAAAAGTTTTTTGGGGGTCCAGGGGGCGATTTTTCAAAAAAGCCCCCTGGCCGCCGGAGGCA
>Ga0114923_10001231_pt1 | contig 18127 bp, 17 predicted proteins | sample SumtaG_FD_89578 | JGI IMG/M metagenome (GOLD analysis project Ga0114923, IMG submission 89578) | Deep subsurface microbial communities from Indian Ocean to uncover new lineages of life (NeLLi) - Sumatra_00157 metaG | ecosystem: Environmental > Aquatic > Marine > Oceanic > Sediment | place: near...
CGTCCCCGGCATGACTGTCGCGGATGACGAAGCTGGTTACAAGGGCCGGTTCCTGGTTTGGGGACCCAAGCTCAAGTATACCGCCGCCAACCTCGCTGGCTCAGCCGCAACACTCGCCCCCGTGGTGACGTACAAGGCCGCCAGCATGGTCGAAGTCAAGTCTGCCTGGACTTCACTGTCCGCAGGCGTCATGGACTCCGACGCTTCCAGCGAAAACTTCACCTTCGGTCGCGCCCCCGACGTGCTGCTCCTCGATATGGAAGCCAGCACTTGGGACAGCATGAGTGCTGTCATTCAGGGTACGGTCGACGGTTCCAACTGGTTCGACCTGGATGGCACACGCCATACCGCGAACGACCAGTACCGCACCTTCAACAACCCTGGTGGTCTCACCAACTTCCGTCTCGAATGGACGGGTGGTGGTCTCAGCACGGTTGCCATGGCCATTCAGGTCATCGGCCTCACCAACCAAGACGCTCTCGGCATCAAGAAGGATGCTGGCGTCCTGGCCACCGCACTGGAGACCATGACGGACTCCACGGGTGGAACGCCGGACACGGCGGCTCCCATCATGACGGCCCACACCGGCTCTTATGTTGAGGCCACCATCGAGAACGCGTTCTCCACGCTCACGCATCACTACAACCGTGTAGTGGTCGAGCTTCAGCGCGTCACCGACGCTCTCCAAGCGAACGGCGTCCTGCCGACCAGGTAAGCCGAACTACCAATTAACTACCACTCAAGGAGGACCGGTCTCACCACTGGTCCTCCTTTTTTCCTGAGGATACACCATGCCACTCCATGTTCTCGTCGACGACGTCGCTGGCAACCGCACAGAGGCCGATTCCGTCCCTGAGCTGGCGGTCATCCAAGACTACCAGAACTCCGAGTACGGCATTGTGCAGGTAAACATTCCAGGCGCCGCCACCGTTTCCCTTCGGGGCCGGCTGTCTCGGAACATGCCCTGGACCGAAATCACTTCTTTCACTTCATCCGGCGCGACTCGTGTTTCGCTGATGTCTCAAATGCTGGTCGTTATATCCGGCCACTCTGGTGACGCCGTGCGCGTCGAATTACGGGAGAGATAAATGTTCAACTTCTTCAAATGGGGCCAGCCCACCACCGACCCCGTGCTACTCCCTGCTTCTCCCGTGCAAAACATGGGCATGCAGGCGCAACCCCTTCTCATCAACGCCCCAGTGGGCTCAACGGAGCGCACGCTCCGCTGCCTACACCGCATGGTCCGAGTACATCAGGCCATCGCGAAACACGCCGACGACACATCGTACTGCGTGCCCTTCACGGAGGAGCTGGCCCGCAAACAGGCACTGCTTCTTCTGTCTGGTGACACTGGGCCCGTGGACGTCGACTCGCTCAAAGAGCGCATCGCCAATCTGGAGGCCAAATAGATGGCAACCACCTTCAACCTGATGGACAAGTTTCGTGAGAAGATTCTTGACGAAACAGCCGTCACGGACATAGAGTACTCCGGCACGCCCGCGAATGACGTGATGCACATCTTGCTGGCGAGCGCACTGACCGTCGACCAGAACACCGACGTTCTCGTCTCTGACCTCGCCGTCTTCACCGAAGTCACCGGCACCAACTACACAGCCGGCGGGAACGCCGTCGCCAACGCGACAGTCACGATTGACGGAGCTGGACTCATTACGGCTGATGTCGACGACCCCGCAGTGTGGTCTCAGCACGCCTCCGGCTTCGCCGACGCCGTGCGCGCAGTCCTCGCTATGAAGAACGCGGGTGCTTCAAGCACCTGGCCGCTCATCGGTTACTCCGACGCTTTCACCGCAGCGGGTAACGTCGCCGGTGACTTCGCCGTGCAGTTCGCTGCGGCGGGCATCTTCACAAGCGCGAGATAACTAGAGGAATCCAAATGCCGACTATCATCGACCGAATCACAAGAGTAATACGTTTCAGCATCAGTGATGCTGATTACGACATAGCGGACGTGATTGAAAGTCCTGATTTGTCGGCTGTGGAAAACTTTGAAGGTCTTGACCACGCACCACCACGCTACATCGAAATCACCGGTGATGTGGTTACGCTCAAGGACCAAGCGGCCCGCGATGCTGTGGACGCCGCCATAGTAGTTATCAACCTTGACGCAATCGCAGACAAGCTCAACCGCCCGACCACCTTTGAGCGTGCCTTTGCGGAAATCTTGCTCGACGAGTTCAACACATTGCGGGCTCTGCATGGTCTCGCGCCGAGAACCAGGGCGCAACTCCGTGCGGCGCTCCGGGGGAAGCTCTAATGGCATCCGGGCAGACTCTCTGGGTTTTCAAGCCTCTGGCAAACGAGACGCCTATTTCGGGCACAGCGGGGCTCGCTTTTATTGCGGCAACGACGGGGCACCGGCCCGTGTTGACTTTTGACCGCGTCGCCACCGAAGCTGGGATATGGACCTTTGTCATGCCGTCCAACTATTCAGCGCTTGGGATTACCCTGGACATTTTCGGGGCGCAGGATGTAGCAAACACCGATACCAAAGTTGTTCAAATGGAAGCGCAATTCGAGCGCACCGAAGCGGGCGTGGACTTGGGTGGCGCGAACGATTTTGCCGCTATTCAAGAGGACGGTGAAACGACCGTCAACAACACGGAAGATGCGTTGTTCAAGTCTACGATTACATTCACGAACTCACAGATTGATGGGCTCCTTGTTGGGGAGTCCGGGCGCTTGCAAATCTCGCGGAACAACACGACTGGGGGCACGAACGCGGAGGGAGATTTCCAGCTCCTCTTGGCCCACATGAAGGAAACGTAATGTCCCGCCTGTTCAATGGTAGCTCCGATAAGATGCGCATCGGCACCGGCAACATCGCGGGCGCAATTACTTTTTCTGCTTGGATTTATCCGACTAATGTGACTGGAACTCACTACATAATGACTATCAGCGAAAGTGGCGTTGATAGTCCGCATAGGGCGCTGCTCCTGAGTGGGACGAGCGTGCTGGCAAACCATTACGACGGGGATTCGCAGTTCGCCTCTATCGGCACGGTGTCGATTAACACATGGCATCACGTTGCGGCAAGTTTTGTCAGTAACAGTTCGCGCTTTGCGTGGCTCGATGGCACAAAGTCAACAGAAAACACCGTCACGCAGACAGGCTTGACCGCTATCGACCATGCCACCATCGGCGTGTTGGAATTTACGGTCGACACCGGGCATTTTGCAGGCCGCATCGAAGATGCGTGTTTCTATAATGGCGCCACCTCTCAGCTATTTGCGGACCAGATGGCTGCAGGCTTCGCAATGCAGGCGCCGATGAGCATGTTTACGTACAACCCGATGGTCGGTGATTACTCAAATCCGCGTGACCTGATTAACGGTCCTCTATGGACTTTGACAGGTACGACCCGAGCCGTCTCCCCACCGGGACTAGTGCGTCCCGACGCTACTCATGTCTCTCCGCTGTCCGAACCCACCATCATTGACTTCGGTGCCGCCAGTTGGCCTTGGGCTGCTCAGGCCCTTGACCTCAAGGCAGATACTACGAATGTCCTCACCGCGCCAGCGTTCAACTGGGCGGCGCAGTCTCTCGACCTCAAGGCGGACACTACGCATGCCCTCACCGCACCAGCGTTCAACTGGGCGGCTCAGGCTGTCAACATCAAGGCGGACACCTTGGTGGACCTCACCGCCGCCGCATGGTCTTGGGCCGCTCAGTCGCTCACCATCCTGGCGGCCACCACGGTGGACCTTGCCGCTGCCACATGGTCTTGGGCCGCCCAAGCCATCAACACCAAAGCGGACACCCTGGTGGACTTTGCCGCCGCCACATGGTCCTGGGCTGCCCAAGCTATCAGCACCAAAGCGGACACCTTAGTGGACCTCTCGGCGGCTTCGTGGTCCTGGGCTGCCCAAGCTATCAGCACCAAAGCGGACACCCTGGTGGACCTCACCGCTGCCGCTTGGTCCTGGGCCGCGCAGGCCATAACGATTATCAGCGGGTCAGTCATCGCCCTGACGGCTGCCTCATGGAACTGGGCCGCGCAGGCTATCACGCTAAAGACCGACACCTTGGTAGCATTGGCGGCTGCCTCCTGGAACTGGGCTGCACAGGCTATCACCGTCACCGCAGCCGGCCCCGCCTCTCTGATTCGTAACCTCGCACAGAACCTCTCGCGTGGGCTCACCCGAGTCCTCGCCAAAACCACGGACGACGAATAAATGGCCGCACTCGACGACTTCGTACTCTCCACCGAGCTGGACGCCGTGAACGTCATGCTGTTCACCATCGGCGAGCAGCCCGTAAGCTCCCTCGCGGAGAGCGGACTCGCCGACGTGGCCATCGCCAAGGTCATCTTGGCCGAGCAGAACCGACGCATCCAGGCGAAAGGTTGGGACTTCAACACCGACCTCGACTTCGCCCTGGCCAAGGACGTCAACAACAAGATACCAGTGCCACCCAACGCGCTGCGTATCGACCCCTCACGAGGAGCCACGGCTGTCCAACGCGCCGGCTTCATGTGGGACCGAACCAACAACACCCAGATTTGGGACAACCAGATGTTCTGTGACATCGTGCGCTACTTCCCGTTCACCGACCTGCCGCAGAGCGCTCGCTACTACATCACGCTCAAGTCCGCCCGCGTCTTCCAGAAGCGCATCCAGGGCGACGACTCCCTTGAGACCTTCACAGAGAAGGACGAGTTTGAGGCGAAGACTGACTTCCACGACGCCGAGCAGTCCAGCGCTGACCGCAACATGCTGAAGACCTCCGAGATTCACGGCATGGTCCACGCCGGTCGTGACCTCCGCTCCTACTGGGGCTGAGCATGATAAGCTAATTTCGGTACAACACAATAAGCTAATTTTGATACCTCACATTGGATGTGAGGTATCCACTTCTTCTGAGGATTCACCATGCCGCTCGCGAAGCAGACCATCGTCTCCCTGCTCAACGGCATATCACAGCAGCCCGCGTCTTTGCGGCATCCCTCGCAGGCAGAGGCCCAGGTTAACTGCCTCAGTTCCCTCTCAGTGGGACTTGAGAAGCGCCCGCCTTCGGAGCATGTCGCGAAGATTCAGGTCACGCCAATCCCCTCCGAGGGGCACTTCTGGCACACCATCAACCGTAGCTCCACGCAGCAGTACCAAATCTCCGTCGAGAACGGTGACGTGCGCGTGTTCGATATGAGCACCGGCGCAGAGAAGACGGTCAACTTCACGGAAAACCGCTTCTTCAGCCTGGACGACAGCGTCGCCACCGACACCGGCCTCAACCGGCGCATCTACATCCCCGTCGGTACGACCACGGCTGACTTCGCCACCACCGGTATCGTCACGGCCACCGTGCTGTGGGAGGAGTCCACCGATGGACTCTTTGCCGGCGAGGAGACCACCGTACGCACCGACACCACCGACACCGACGCCGCCGTCACCGTAGTGGGTGGCCGCTGGTATCGAGCGCGAGTCTCGGCTTGGACGTCCGGCACCATCGACGCTTGGATTGACTGGGGTGATACCAGCTACCTGGTGAGCACCGACCCCAAGACCCACTTCCGCGCCATCTCCGTGGCGGACTACACGTTCATCGGTAACAACCAAATCACCGTGGCCATGGACACGAGCGCCCTGGAGCCCAACGGCGAGGTCATCACCGACACCGTACAGGTCTTCGGCGACCTCCCGGCCCCCATGCCTGGCGCCGCCAAGATTTACCACGTCTCCGGTGACGTCAACAACGACTTCGACGGCTACTACGTCAAGGTCGACGCCGCCAACAAGGTGTACGAGGAGTACAAGAAGCCTGGCGCCACCGATACGCTCGACCAGGCCACCATGCCACACACGCTCGTCGACAACCTCGACGGCACGTTCACCTTCGGCAATGGCTCGTGGAACGGGCGTGACGTGGGTGACGAGACCGAGACCAACAAGAACCCGCCGTTCGTCGGCCAGAAAATCAACGAGGTCTTCTTCTTCCGCAACCGCTTCGGCGTGTGCGCGGGCGAGTCCGTCTCGCTGTCGCGCATCGGCACCGCCGTCGGCGGCTACTTCAACTTCTTCCGCGAGACCGTCACGTCGGTCCTCGCCACCGACCCCATCCACATGGAGGCGCCCAGTGAGAAGAACTCGAAGTTTATTGCCGCTGTTCCTTTCGATGAGTCTCTGGTCCTGTTCTCCGAGGAAGCTCAGTTCGTCCTCAATAGCGAAGGCACTCTCACGCCCGCAAGTGCGCGCATCGACGTTAGCACCGAGTTCACTGCGTCCGGTAACGCGCGACCCGTGGGCGTCGGACAGAATGTATACTTCCCTGTTGATGGCGGCGACCATGTTGGCATCCGAGAATACTTCGTCGAAGCCGACACACGCACAAACGATGCGGCTAATGTCACCGCTCACATCCCGCGCTACATTCCCACAGCTCCAATTAAGCTAGCCGGTAGCACCAACGAGGACATGCTCGCGGTCCTCACGTCGGGGAACCAGCAGCGCATCTACGTCTACAAGTTCTTCTGGGATGGCCAGACGAAGGCACAGTCCTCGTGGTCGTTCTGGGAGATGTCCACCGAGGACACCATCCGCAACATCGACTTCATCGGCCCGGTCCTGTTCCTGACCATCGAGCGCTCCGACGGCATGTACCTGGAGAAGATTTCTCTGAACGACGATGACGCTCAGGACGACATCAACGTCAAGGTCCACCTCGACCGGCGGCAGCAGCTCACCGGCGTCTACAATGCCACATCCAACATCACCACCTGGACGTTCGCCTCGGCGACCGCCATCGCCGACAGCCGGCGGGTGGTCACGGGCAGCGCCTTTGCCACCGAGGGCGAGGTGCCCACGCTCACCGCTACCGGCGGGAGCATCATCGACGCACAGGATGAAACCAGTTATGACGGCTCACCAGCAACAGAAGGCTCCTTCACGGGGGGCACTGGGCACGCTGCTACTGACGTGCTCACCATGTCCGACGGGACCACTATCACCGTGGACACTGTCAGTTCTGGAGTGGTTACAGAATTTACCATCCTCGTCCCGGCCTCTGCCAGCAACGTGGCCGGCACGCAGCTCACGCAGTCTGCCTCCGATGCCGCAGGTATCGACTTCACGCTGACGCCCCTGGCCGACAACATCGAGAAAATCACGACCACCATCACCGCAGTCGGCGACTGGTCGACCGGCGTCTGCTGGTCCGGCACCAACTACACGCAGAGCTACACCTTCAGCGAGCAGTTCCAGCGCGCCGATGGGGAGACTCCCGACCTCTCGGGTCGCCTCCAGCTCCGCAAGTGGAACGTACGTTTCGTCAACACCGGCTTCTTCCAGGCACGAGTCTCCGCGGCTGCCCGCGCCACCCAGGTATACACCTTCTCGGGTGCTGTACTCGGCGATGCTGACTTCAAGCTCGGCGACCTCGTCCTCTACACCGGTACCTTCCCGTTCCCCGTGCTGGCCAAGAGCAGCCTTGTCACGATTCAGCTCATCAACACGACATGGAAACCTGCGACGTGGCTCTCCAGCGAGTGGCTGGCGCTACACTCGGGGCAGTCAGTCATTCAGTCCTAGATATAGAATCCTGCATCAAACCGCGCGTTTGATGCACCTTTCTATATCAGCGTGAATTATAGTTCCGACTTGTGAATTATAGTTCAGTGGGGGTAATCCATGTCGAAACTGGTAATGCACCGGAACTGTTACCCTGACTCCGACGACCTCGGCCCGCGCCTGCGTGGCATCGACAAGTTCGAAGTCCGCGTCACCAACGACTGGGCGCCTGCCGCGGCTATCCGGGAGAGCATCGCCAAGAGCACTCTGTACTGGACCGGCACTATCGACGACCAGGAGGAGATGGTTGTGGGCGTCGCCCCGTTGGACCACTGCCCAGGCTGGGCCGCCCCGTGGATGCTGACCACCGACAGGTTCATCTACTCGCCGGGCGCCTGCCGTGACTTCCTCCGACGCACCCCCGCGTTCGTCGAGGAGTGCGCCAAGGGCTTTGACGTGCTGTTCAACCTCATCAGCGAGCACAACTACGCCTCGCGCCGCTGGCTCCGCTACGCCGACTTCAAGATTAAGCTCAACCCGCCCCAAATCATCAAGGGCTACCGCTTTCTCGAATTTATCCGTGTCACCCCCGGCGGCACCTACTGGGAATAACATTTATGTGCGCACCAATGATTGCGATGGTCGTCGTCATGGCGGCTATGGCCGCCAAGGCGGGTATGGACGCAAAAAGAACGCGTCCGTGCAGCGCAAGAACGCCATCGCTCAGCAGAAGATTGAGCAGGAAGCGCTGCTCCAGAGGAAGGCTGAGCAGGGTGACGCCAAGGCGATGGAGGCTTTCGAGAAGGCCCGCGCCAACCGAGTGGACGCCGCGCGCGTCATGGCTTCAGCCGGAGAGCAGGGTGCCACCACTGGGAACTTCCAGATGGACACCATGCTCCAGGGTCTGGGCTTCGGCACCGGCCTCCAGAACACCGCTGACCAACGGAGTGACGAAGCTCAGAAGGCCAACATGGACCTCCAGCTCCGGGGCTCGGGTATCTCCTTCACCAACAAGATGCGCACCATCAACGCCTCCGACCCGTCTGGCGTGAGCATCGCGATAAACACCATCGGTGCCGGCGCCAGCGCGTACGCGGGCGCACCGGGTGCGCTCACGTTGCCCACGAAGCCGACCAACACCGGCGGTAGTCGTGGCATCGACGTACTGGGGCACACATAATGGCAACTCGCAAACGCTCACGCAGTGTGGTAGCCACCGGTACTGCCGGCCCCCAGGGCCTCCGCAAGGGCGCCACGCAGGCTCTCCGCTCCGGCATCGTCGACCAACCCGAACAGAAGGCCGCCCGCATCATCGTTGGCGCAGAGCGCGCACCGCGCATCACCCCGCAGACCAGGGTCGGCCAGGGCATCACCGGAGAGTTGTTCGACTCCCTCGGTAAGTTCGCCACCGGGCCCGCCGCCAAGGCCCTCCGTGAGGAGTGGCTCGGTCGACTCCAGGCCGACGCTGAGGAGGCCGTACTCACAGGCAAGTCCCTCGACGAGGTCGATGACCCCAACTTCATCTTCGAGCACTACTACCGTGGCGCCCTCGGCCAGAAGCGCGGCGCCGACATGCTCGGGCGGATTGCCGCCGAATGGGAAACCAACGCCAACGAGCCCGACTACGACTACGAAGCCAGCGCCCGCGCTGTCCTCGAAGACCTCGAAGGCATGGACGATGACACCGCCGCGAATGCCGTGGCCATCATCAAGGGCCGCCTGGGTGGCATGCTCAACCTGGAGCGCAACCGCCGGCAGACCAAGGCCCAGAACGACGCCGTGCTCGTGGGCCAAGAGAACATCACCAACCTGAACCTCAACGAGGCCAAGAAGGACAACTACCAAGCGGTCTTCGAGAACATGCGCGCAGGCCGCGCCGACCTCAAGCTCCTGCCGGGCTACACCGACAAGCGCCACAACCAGTGGGAATATAACGAGTGGGTCTCCTACCTCAAGCAGAATGGCCCCACTGACGCCTGGCTCGAAGCTGTCAAGCAGCCCTTCAACGGTGTCGAGGGTGGCCCGAGCCTGTGGACCAACCCCCAGGTGGGCGCGAAGCTCCGCCAGCAGTGGGAGTCCGCTGTTGCCGGCGCCAAGGTCATCGACGCCCAACTCCAGGGCGAGACCATGGCCGCTGTCAGGATACAGGTCGATGCCGACGAGCAGATGACCGAGGTCTTGGCCCAGCATCTCCGAGATGTCGGCATCGGGGAACCCACCATCCGTGGCTTCTGGGACCGGGGTAGTGCCCTCAAGCACGCCCGCTTCGTCGAGACCGTCGATTTCAGTAACCTCTTGGGCAAGACGCCCGAGGAGGGCACCCCAGCAGAAATCGCCGCAGCCCGCAACGCCAACCTCAAGCAGCACCGTACGGCCCTGGCGTTCACCGCCGAGGAGTGGAACAAGCGGATGGCGCGTGGCCGGAAGGAGCTGACCGACAGCGGCGTGGCGGACGACAAAGTCAACCAGTACATCGCCGAGACTGAGGCGCGCTACGGGCGCCTGTCCACCCACTCCAAGGGACTCTTACAGCAGGGCCTCAACTCCACCAACGCACAACAGCTTGAGGAGACCTACATGCTGGCCCGCACGTACGCTACCACCAACGCACCGACGTGGGCGCAGGGCTTGCCCGACGGTACCCGGCAGAAATACGAACTGCTCAATATCTGGACCCGCCAGGGTCTGGGCTTCCCCGACTTCATCCTGGCCCGCAAGTCCATGTCCGAGGGCATGCAGGCCGCCACAGTCTCCATGGGTGCGACCGGAGCCGGCGTAGCCATCGCTGAGGCCCTTGAGGGCGAAGGTCTCGGCATCCAGTTCGCCGCACGCCACAAGAACCTGACCCGCGCCCTCCTGGCGATGGGTCGCTTCGACTCCGTGGAAGACGCCGCAGAAGCAGCCGCAGTGGAGCTGAAGGCTGGCGTGCGCTCCGTGGGCGCGCTGGGCGAGCGCTTCCAGATTGACGCCAGTGTCATTGACGAGCGCCTCGGCGAGCAGGAGTTCTACAACGCCTACGAGGGCCAGGCCCTCATCTGGCTTGAGGAGAAGCGCCGGCTGGACCCCGCCGCCATCTCGATGGACTTCGGGCTCGTCTCCGCCATCGACGTCGACCGCCGCGAGCGGTTCGACTTCTGGCCCCGGCGCGACGGCAGTACCTGGGTCTACCACAACGACCGCCTCTCGTTCGTCATCCCGACCGACGAAGTCCTTGCGAGGACTCATGCACTGGGAATCCCCCGGCGCGAAGTCGAGAACAGGCGAGCCGCCGAGAAGCAGCAGGCCGACCAAGCTCACGCCAATCGTGAGCGGAAGCTACAGGCCTCGGCCCGCGCAGGCGAGAAGAAGTCAGGAATCAGACTACTCCCATAGGAGAACCGCATGCCTCTATCCGACCCGCAGCGCCCGAGGGTGTTCGACGACGAGATAGTGCCCTCCGCACGGAGCGTGCTCAGCCCCCAGCAGCCCGAGCCCGACGAGGCGACAGCCATACCGCTTGGCCAGAAGACCGGAGCCCAGCTCCGCGTCGAGAGGCTCGAAGCCATCGAAACGCGCCCCACCGGGCAGACCCTGGAGGCCGCCTCCAAGTCCTTCAACCCGACTCGGAATCTCATCGAAGGCAGCATCGAGAGGGCTCGTGGTGCGGAGCTGCTGGACCCCAACTTCCTCCTGACGGGCGACATGCTCGCCGAGGCGCAAGACCGACTCGGGGTCACTGACCTCGCCCAGCAGCTTGAGCTGAACGACTACCTGGGAGAGTCCTTCTCCGAGGCCGAGTTTGAGGAGCGCATCATGCGCTACCAGCACGCCCGCGAGACCATGGCTCAGGTCTTCGAGGATGGCATCGGCGGGGGCATCGGAGCCCTGGTGCTGGCGTACATGATAGACCCCTCAGTCCTCATCGCGCCCGGCATGAGCCGCGCCGCGCCCATCGCCCGTGGCCTCCAGAGTGTCCTGCGCGCCAAGCGTGCGCAGACCACCGCAGGCATCGTGGCCACCGAGGCCATCGTGGCTGAGAGTGCAGTCGCTCTCGGCAACCCCCTGGTCGACGAGGACGACGTCCTGGTGGCTCTGCTCCTGGGTGGCGGCATCGGTGCCGGCCTGGGTGCTGGCATGGCGAAGCACCTTACCAAGAGCGAGCTGTACAAGAAGCAGCAAGCCGCAACGGCACGGCGCGCCTCGATATGGGAGCAGGCCGAGACCGGTGTGACGAAAGAGAAGCCTACCCCTGAAGGCGGCACCCCCGACAACGGGCTCCCCGACGAGTTCCCGGACATCGAGAAGATGCGCAGCGACCTGGACGTCGAGGCCGAACAAGTGCTCGGGCAGAGCGCTGACGACGCCCCCAAGGTGGTGGCGGCGGCCCCGCCGACCTCCGGCAGCCGTACGCTCGACAACATCGCCGGCCAGCTCGACGAGACCACCCCCATGCCTGTGCTCCGCGACATCCAGCGCGAGCTGGGCATCGTGGTCAACACCGGGCGCAGCAAGGTCGAGGTCCGAGCGACCATCGCAAAGGCGCAGAAAGCCAGAGACGATTCCGCAGGCGCAGCCAAGACTCCCGCCGGAACCCCGGAGACTCCTCCGGTGGGCCCGACGTCCATCCTGGGCGAGCTGGTGGCGGGCCACGCAGGCACCGTCCCCAAGGCCCGCGAGGCCACAGTGCTCAAGATGTTCGGATTCAACATAACCATCCCCCGCTTCGACCCGCTCAGGCGGCTCACCACGGCCAGCTCGGAGAAGCTCCGGGCCCTCGGCCACGCCCTGTGGGACGACCGCCTCGGCTTCAAGGGTGGCCAGCAGCTCACCGCCAAGGAGACCGCTCACCGGTTCTTCTCACAGCTCGCCAACCCCCTGCTCCGCAGCATCGATGCCAACGGGAAAGCCTGGGCCGCGGCTCGGGGTATTCGCTGGAGCCACAACGTCGGGGCCCAAGACAACTTCTTCAATGAAGTGACCAAAGCTGTGCGCGCCAACATCCCCGAGGGCCTGGAGCCCGCCATTGCGCAGGCCGCGCGCGACTGGCAGAAGACGTACATCAGAGAGCTGAAGCTGATGAAACGCCTCGGCATGATTGACGACGCTGTGCCGGAAGACCCTACGTTCGTCCCCCGGATACTCGACGACAACAAGTTCCAGGCCAACCTTGAGCGCTTCGGCGCACAGGGTGCAGCCAACGAGTTCGACGGCGGACTGCTCAAGGTAGTCCACCAGGCCATCCTCAAGGGCCAGCCCGACATCGAGCCCAAGCTCGCCAAGGTGCTCGCACGCGGCTGGCTCAAGATGCACCGCAAGCGTCACATCGGCATGGACGCGAACTTCGCCTACGGTATCAACCTGGCGGACGTTCGGTTTGCTCGTGAAATCATCGAGGAGGGCCTCAGGGGCATCGGCAAGACCACCCAGCAAATAGACGAGTTGCAGAGCACGGTCGACGCCATGCTCGCGCGCGTCACCAAGCGCGCCACGCAACAGGGCAAGATTGGCACAGCCAAGATGCGCATCAAGATGGATGAAGTCCACAAGGTGGACCTCACGATTCAGTCCGGTAACGAAGTCGGTCAGGTGGTACAACTCAGTCTGCAAGACCTCCTACGCGGTAACGCGCACAACATCGCCCTCACGCAGCTCCGGCGCGTCGCGGGCCACGCCGCACTCAAGCAGAAGCTCGGCAAGTCCATGACCGGCGGACAGATGTCCGACTTCCTGGACGAGGTCCGCATCGAGGCGGACAGCTTCAACCTGGCGCGCTCCGAAGTCGACGCTATCGTCGAGGCCACCGAGGTAATGATGAGAGAGATTCTGTCGATGCCCGTCGCCGATATGAAGGGCGCCAACAGCAAGCTCAACCGCTTCGGGCGCGCCGTGCGCAAGTTCAATACCATCACCACGATGAACATGTCCGGCTTCGCGTCGTTCGTGGAGTTCGCCTTCCCGATGCAGCGCGGCGCCATCGCCATGCTCACCGAGGCCCTGCCGGCGTACAGGCAGTTCATCCGAGATGCCAAGACTGGCAAAATCTCCAATGAAGTCATGGACTTCCTGGACATCTACTCTGGCGAGGGCGCGGAGGATTTACTCCGCCCGACCTTCGCGCGCATTGATGACCCCGATGACGCCATCATCGGATTGAACCTCGATACCAAACCTGGCTTCGGCGCCAAGGTCGAGCAGGCCCTCCAGCAGGGCTCGCATATCACGCTCGAATATCTCGCCGGCCTGCTGCCGATGACGCGCATGCAGAAGCGACTCACCGGAGCCATGCAGCTCCACGAGTTCGCCACCATCATGGGCGACTCCAAGAAGTTCTTGCAGCGTGTCGATGAGCTTGGCCTGAGTCCTGCACAGGGCAAAGCCGCCCTCCGAGGCGCCAGGAAGGCACGCACTACCATCCAACGCATCCGACGGGAAGGCGAAGCGACGGCCCTGGACCTCCAGGCTCTCCGCGAGGCCGACCCCGAGGCTTTCGAGGCCATCATGCTGGGCGTCCAGCGGGCTCAGGACCGTGCCGTCATCTCGGCGACCGGTGGTGACATCCCGCCAATGTTCCGCAAGACCGAGCTGGGCAAGATAATCGCTCAGTTCCAGGGCTTCGCCATGACGTCGTACACGCAGCATTTCCTGGCGCCCATCTCCCGCGGCGACCTGGGACAGTTCTACGCTGTCCTCCAGGGCATGATGCTCGCCACCATGGCGTACACGGTCCAACAGGTCACGCTCAACGCCGGCAACTCCAAGAAGCTCAAGGAACGCCTGAGCCTCGACCAGATTGCACTCAAGTCTCTCGCCCGCACGAGCCACGCCTCCATTCTCCCCATGCTGACAGATACCGCCTCCGGCATCGTCTTCGGCAAGCCCATCTTCAACGCCACGGTCTCTGGCCGCCCCTCGGACGCCATACGCGGCATCCCGACCCTCCGCACGCTCGACGCTGCTGCCACGCTCGGTGGGGGCCTGCTCCAGGGCAGGCTGACTCAGAACACCGCCCGAGCTGCCAAGACCCTGACTCCATTCGGTAACGCCGTCCCTGTGGGCGGCATCCTCAACGCCATAGTCGACCAAACCCCCGAGAGGTCTGAATAATGCCATTCGCCCGCGATACCTACACCTCTGCTGGTGAGGCGACGTACACCATTACGTTCCCTTACCTTGCCGAGGGCCACGTCAACTTGTTCGTTGATGGCGTCTCCAAGACCTTCACCTTCGACAACGCGACCACCGCACGCCCCGACGTTGCTGTCACCAGCGGCCAGGTTGTGCTCATCACGCGCACGTCGAACCAGACCGCGCGCCTCACGGATTACGTGGACGCTTCGGTCTTCAAGGCAGATACCCTGGATGACGACCTCTTGCAGGCGTTCTACATCGCGCAGGAAGCGCTTGACGAGTCCACTCTCGTCCTCGGGCTCGACTCCACAGGCGTGTTCTGGGACGCGGAGTCCAAGAGCCTCATCAACCTCGTGGGCGTTGCCACCACCGGCTACGCAGTCGAGTACGACCAGATGGTCGCCTTCGTCGCAGGCGTTGGTGGCGTAACCGCACCTGTGGACGTCACCGAAGACGACTTCTTCCTTCGCGCGACGTCCGCTGGGAACTTCACCTGGCAAGACTTCCTGATTGCCATGATAACCGACTCGGGCGTTAAAGGGCGCGCCGTCCTGGCTGCTGCCACTGATGCCGCCGCCCAACAGGCTATGAACACCGAAGTTGGTGTGGACGTACAAGCCTTCGACGTCAACCTCGACGACGTGGCCGCCATCGTGCAGGCCAAGGGCGGGCTGGTGGTCTCCGATGGAACCGACTACATCGCCGAGGCAGTGGGCACAAATGACTTCATTCTTGTTGCTGATTCGGCCCAAGCTAGCGGCATCAAGTGGGCGGCCAATGCCGCGGCCAGCGCGACCACCACATCTGAGGGTGCCGTTGAGCTAGCCACCAACGCTGAAGTCGTCACCGGAACCGATACCGCGCGCGTCGCGCCCTTGTCCGCCTTGAACTCTCACGAGGGTGTTTGCAAGGGCTGGCTGCACTACGACCAGACAGCCCCCTCGACACTCGACAGCCACAACGTCACCAGCGTGACGGACAACGCCGCAGGCGACTTCACCGTCGTTTGGGCCACAGACTTTGGTGGCGCCGATACCTGCGCCATTATCGGGACCGGTGGCTTCACTAATTACATGGTCGCCGTCAAAGCCGCTGGCTACGCCGCCGCGTCCACGGTTATGGCCACCACTCTGACCACCGACGGCTCTCTCGTCGACCGGGACGACAACAGCGTAGTCGCAGTAGGAACACAGTAATGGCTAACACAGATATGAGAATCGTTGTCCTGCGGGCAGATGGTGGAATCTCCGTCATCGAGCCCGCCACCAATGCGGTGCCCCTGGCCGATATTGTCGACAGGACCATGCCCGAGCTTCCCGCGGGCTCCTCGATAGTAGCAGCCCTGACACGAGACGAGCTGGACATCATGCTCACCCCCGCCGTTCCCTCGGTAAGTTGGGAGAACATCGACGGTGTCCCGACGCAGGTACTGAACAGGCTCCAGCTTCGCCACTACCGGAACGCCTGGCAATGGGGCCCCACGGGGATTTTCGTCCCAGCCGCCAGCAAGACCGCTCAAGACGAGGCCAATCTCCGCAAAGTGCGCAACGAGCTTCTCGAAGATACCGACCACGAGGTTCTGGGCGACCGTCCGGCAAACCCGGCTCTGAATGCCTACCGCCAGGCGCTCCGAGACGTTACGCAGCAGGGCGTGCCCGCGCGGGACGTTGTGTGGCCCACCTTGCCGCCCGGCCTCTCCCGGAGAAAGTAGCCGTGACCCCCGAGCAAGCGACCGTCCTAGGTCGCATCGACGAGCGCACAGCCTCCATTAAGGACTCGATAGACCGCCACGAGAGCGCTATCAACGAGCTGTACGCCAAGACCAACGAGAACTCAAGGTTCAACGCACGAGTCAAGGGCACCACCAAGGGTGTGCTCGGCGGCGTAGGACTCGTCGGCGCCCTTGCCGGCGCCCTCGCGAAAGCCAAAGGTATGTTCTGATGTGGAATATGATTCTCGGCCCAGTGGTCGACCTCGTCAAGACGGTCGCCGGGGGCTTCCTCGACAGCGCCAAGGCCAAGCGAGAGCTGAAGGCCGCCCGTGCGCAGACCGAACTCAAGATTGAGTACGCCCGCGCCACGGCAGACATCAACTGGGACACCCAGGCGATGCTCAACGCGCAGAAAAGCTGGTCGGATGAGTGGTTCACCATCCTCCTCTCCATCCCCGCTATCCTGTCCTTCGTCAAGTTCACCCTCTGGGGTATGTCCTTCGACGGCCCCAGCATCGTCATGGACGGCTTCACCGCCCTTGCGATGGCACCTGACTGGTACCTCGCTGCCTTCGGCATCGCTGTATCCGCCGCCTTCGGCATGCGCGCCTACGGCAAGAAGATGATAGGGAAGATGAAATGAGCGGCGCCAACGAGAAGCTCGCGGGCGAGCTGAGCGCCGACTTGCTGCACATCTACCAGGCGAAGCTCAAGGCGATGCTCAAAGACCCCGAGAACGTCAACGTGTCTCTCCTCAGGGAAGTGAGGGAGTTTCTACGGATGCACCACATCGAGCTGGATGCCAACAGTGCGCCAATGCAGGAATTACAGTCAGATGCCGACGAACTCGCCTCCTACAGAAACCGTCGAACAGGCTCTGCGTGAAGACTTCGCGTTCTTCGCGTTCAAGCTCTGGCAGTACCTTAACCTACCACAGCTCACCTTCTGCCAAGAGGACATCGCCGAGTACCTCGCAACCGGCCCACGCCGAAGAATGGTTCAAGCGTTTCGCGGTGTCGGAAAATCCTGGCTCACCGCCGCCTATGTTCTCTGGCGACTCCACCGAAACGCCAACGAGCGCATCCTCGTCATCTCGGCCAGCAAAGACCGAGCCGACGGCTTCACGGTCTTCGTTCGCCAGCTTATTGGCGACGTACCCTTTCTCCAGTACCTCCGACCTCGCGCAGGTCGCAGGGACTCGGTCATTTCTTTCGACGTCGGACCCTCGGAGCCCCATCAGAGTCCTTCGGTCAAGTCTGCCGGCATCACAGGCCAGATTACTGGCTCGCGTGCGACGCTCATTGTCGCAGACGACATAGAGACCCCAGTCAACAGCGCAACCAACCTGCTGCGCGAAAGGCTCGCCGAGGCGGTCAAAGAGTTTGATGCTGTGCTACTTCCACAAGGCGAAGTTGTTTATCTGGGCACACCGCAAACCGAGATGTCCCTGTACAAGGAATTGCCGAACCGCGGCTACGACATCCGCATCTGGCCCGCCCGAACGCCCGTCCGCCAGAAGTTGGAGTCCTATGGCGACATGCTTGCGCCCATCATCCGAAAGCTCTGCGAGCAGGGTGAATGGCTCCCCACGGACCCCGAAAGGTTCGATGAGGCGGACCTGAGCGAGCGCGAAGCATCCTATGGGCGCTCCGGCTTCGCCCTCCAGTTCATGCTGGACCAGAGCCTGAGCGACCTTGAGCGGTTCCCGCTGAAAGCCGCGGACCTCCTCATCGCCGAGGTATCCGACAAGGGCTACAGCGAGCTGCACTGGGGCCGCTCTACTGCTGGC
>Ga0114923_10001233_pt1 | contig 18108 bp, 14 predicted proteins | sample SumtaG_FD_89578 | JGI IMG/M metagenome (GOLD analysis project Ga0114923, IMG submission 89578) | Deep subsurface microbial communities from Indian Ocean to uncover new lineages of life (NeLLi) - Sumatra_00157 metaG | ecosystem: Environmental > Aquatic > Marine > Oceanic > Sediment | place: near...
TCCGCGGCATTGCCCCCCAGGTCGAAGACCATTGTCGAGCCGTCACCCACTGCCTTAAAACTGCCCACTACTTTAAGCAGCACCGCTTTGTCCTTATACTTTTTCAATTCCGTTAAAAGGTTCTTGTAGTCCCCCGGGTTCAGTGGGTACCCGGCCCAGTGATCAAAGGTATTCCCGGACCGTTGAGAATAAAATGTTTTAATTTCATCTTTTTTGGGTAACCGGTAGGATTCCCCTGTTTGTTCACTCAACCAGCGGGTGTATTGTTTTGCCTGTTCAAAGGTAATACCTGTGACCGGGAAATTGCCGGTGCTGGCTTCAAAGCGGAAGGTTTTGTCAAACGCCGCCCACTGGGCACGGGTCACCTCGAATCGCCCGATTTTCTTCTTTTTATATTCTGCTACTTCAGGGATCAGCAAACCCTTTTTCTCAACGCCGTACAATCCCTTTACCTTTGAAATGTCCAGGTACTTTGCCAGCCGATCCAGGGGACTTCCTTTTTTCAAGGATTCATTTTTTTCTTTATAGGTTTTAAACAGGTACGTCTCAAACCAGCGGATCTCTTCGGTTACTTTTCGCCGCAGGTGGGCCAGTTTCCTGGGGCTGTGTCTCTCCCCGGGAAATGAGATAAACCGCACCGGCGCCTTACCGGATACCTGCAGCGCCCGGTAAAACTCCCATCCCTGGTGGTAAGGAACCGCCCGGTCTTTGCTGCCGTGAAATATCAATGTGGGGGTGGTAACTTTTTTTAATTGAAACAACGGTGATTTTTTTATATAGTGGTCCAATTTTTCCCAGGGGGGGCCGCCAAAGTAATAATTATCAAAGGCCACGCCAAACGCACAATTGCCGTAATCACTGGTCCAATTGACATCGGCCGCCCCCAGGCTGGCGGCTTTGTAACGGTCCGTACCAATGATTAAGCCGATTCCCAGGATGGCACCGTTACTCCAGCCCATAATTCCCAGTTTATCTTTATCCACCAGCCCTTTTGAAATTAATTCATCCACGCCCTTTTCAATGTCGGGGATTTCGTATTCGTAATAGTGACCGGCAATGGATTCGCCAAACTCAAGACCATAATTGGAACTGCCGTGATAATTGACCCTTAATATGAAGGTGCCCCGTTCCGCCAGCAAATGGGCGGGTCTGGACCACCGGTCTGCAAAAAAATCCATGTCGGCACCATAAGGCCCACCGTGGATCATTAAAATTAACGGATATTTTTTACCGCTTTTATACCGGTAAGGATAATAGAGAATGCCCTCAACCATCTCATCCTTTGCTCCTTTCCACCGGGTGATCTTTGTTTTGCTAAGAGGACGCTCAAAAAAAGGGGATTGAATATCCATTACTTCTTGCTTTTTAATGAAGCGGTCGCCTTTCAATTCCGCCAGGTAATACCTTGGTGGTAAAGAGGCAGTGGAATATTTATAAATCATGGTTTTTCCATCTTCAGCCAATTGAAGGGATGAAATATTTTTTTGAAATTCCCCGTTGATCCATTTTCGTTTCCATGTCTCTCCTTTTTTATGGTAACGTGCGTATTTGTAATGAACTCCCCCCGGGAGGGTCATGATAAAACCTCCGGGTGCAGCGGTTAAACGGCTGCCGTACCGATCCCAATCGAGGTCCACTTCCCTGTATAAGCCTGTAGCCAATGAGTACCAATAAATTTTTGTGACCGAGGCCATGGTGTATTTGGGGTGTGTCGTGTAATGCATATAAGCATAAAATCCTTTATCATCCATTGCCCATTTAAAGGTTCCCCGGGGTTTTAGTGACGGATCGGCAAAAATCTCCTTTGTTTCACCGGATTTTAAATGCATTAAATAATATTTGGGACGGATTTCCTGGTCCTGTTCGAAAAGCAAACTCATACTGATGGTGTAAATGACCCACTCTTTATTGTGGGAAAGGGTAAAACCCTGAAGGGGTTTGCTGTTATCCGTCAATCGTTTTGTCTTTTTGGTTTTTAAATTGTATTTAAATAATCGTGTGATCACGCGGTGTGCCTCGTCTTCCACAACCTCGGCGGTGTCTTTTTTTTCTTTTTTTTCTTTTTCATAAAGGGATTTGGCTTCCCTGGTAATAAACAATAGATTTTCCTTGTTTAGCCATTCGTATTGCTTGACACCGTTTTTAAAATGAGTAACGGGATAGGGTTCGCCCCCGCTGAGGTTCATTATCCAGATGTTACCGGGTTTGGTCTCTTTGAATGTTCGACCGGTTTTAAAGCTGATGCTGTTACTGGCGGCACCCGGCACCCATCGAAGGGAAAAAAAGGTGTCCTCCCCCCGGGTCAAACGGATTTTTTCCGCCTTCTTCTTTTTCTTGTCATCCAGGTGGGTCAGGTAGAGAACATTGTATCTTTTCTGCTCCTTTAAATTCCACCGGTAAATGGTCCAGACCAGTTTTTTCCCCCCCGGTGACAACCGGTAACTGCTGACCCGGTCAAGGGTTAAAAGGTCATCCACTTTCCATTTCCACCGGGATTTATTATTTTCATTACTATAAAGGAATGAAATCCAGCCAATCAATATAAAAATGAAAAATCCGTACGCTATTCTTCTCATTTTAATCATACCTCCTGGTAGTCCGTTCTAAAAATAATGTACGATTTTCGCTGGCCCTGAACGCGAATCGCGGCGTTGTTCTTCCTCGACATAGCCCAACTATGCCTCGTTATCTCGCCTTGCGCTTCGCGCCCATGGCTCACCGAAAACATGCACATTATTTTCAGAACGAACTACTAGTCCAATAAGATACAACATCGACAACCCGTTACTCGATCTTTTTCATGGTTCTTGACCAGCGGGTTTTGGGGAAAAAGTTAACAATGGTTTTGGCGATGTCTTTAATTTTATACCATATTCCCGGTGTTAAATATTCTTCCGTGGTGGACTCATAGGACCAATAAACTCTCCAGGGTCTGCCAATGATGTAATCTTTAGGTAACGGCCCCCAGAAGCGGGAATCAAAGCTGTTGTCCCGGTTGTCTCCCATACAAAAATAGTGACCGTCGGGAATGGTAAAGTCCGGGAGATTGTCTCTAGCGGATCTCTCTATTTTTTTGTCTTTAAAATAAGTATAAGGCTCATCCAACGGTTTCCCATCGATATAAACTTTTTTATCGACAATTTTTATTTTCTCCCCGGGTAAGCCAACGACCCGTTTGACATACTCTTTATCCAATTCAGCCGGTGATTTAAAGGTGACGATCATTCCCCGTTCTACCCTTGTCTGGGGGAATATAAAATCTTCCAGGCTACCCATTGAATCGGAGTAGGCCACTTTGTCCACCAGGATGTGGTCACCCACCAGGATGTTATTCTCCATGGAACTGGTGGGAATGACAAAAGACTGGAGTAAAAATGTCATGACAAAAAAGACATATACCAGGGTTTCGGCTATCAGTTCAAAATACTCTCTAAATAAACCGACGTCCCGCTTCTTTTTCTCTTCTTTCGTTTCGTTTTTCGTGTCTGTTTTCTGTTGAGTTTTTTTTAGCATCTATTATTTTACTGCAAATGACAAATAAAATCAATCATTGTTCAGAACATGAAATCATTGACATTTCACCCAAATGATTGTACAATCACGCTTAATAATAAATTATAATTTAATCGCATAGGAATTTTCATTTTTGAAAAATGGTTTTTACTTCGATTGATTTTGTTATCTTTTTTTGCGCTGTCTTTGCCCTGTACTTTTTCGTCCCCCAAAAATGGAAATGGGTATTTCTCCTGGCTGCCAGTTATTTCTTCTACGGTTATTGGAAAATAGAATACCTGGCGTTATTGATCGTTCCCACCCTTATCGTCTATTTCCTGGGCCTTAAAATCAGCCGGGCACCTGCCGAAGCCAAAAGCCGGAGAAAATGGCTGCTGATTGCCGGGCTGGTCTCTGCCCTGGCGGTATTATTCGTCTACAGGTACACCAATTTTATCGGCAGCTCACTTTTCTCCCTGGCAGGCCTCATGATCAAAGACCTAACCTACAACCCCCTGGAACTCATCTATCCCTTCGGCATCTCTTTCTACTCTTTCAAAATGGTCAGTTACCTGGTAGACGTCTACAACGAAAACGCACCGGCTGAAAAACACCCGGGATACTTTGCCCTTTATGTCTCTTTCTTCCCCCAAATCCTTGCCGGCCCCATCGACCGGGCTGTTAATTTTATCCCTGAACTGAAGAAAAAAGTCAATTTCGACATCGAACGGATCATGTCCGGATTCCGGTTGGTGGTATGGGGAGTATTCAAAAAAATGGTCATTGCTGACCGGCTTGCCATTTTCGTGGATGAAGTGTTTCGCAGCCCGGAGCAACAGGGTTTGAATTTGTTGTTTGGCGCTTACTTTTACGGTTTCCAGATTTACTGCGATTTTTCCGGCTATTCGGATATCGCCATCGGCATTTCACGAATACTGGGCTTTAAATCGATGAAAAATTTCGATTTTCCCTATTTCAGTAAAAGTATGACCCAATTCTGGAACCGCTGGCACATATCCCTCTCCACCTGGCTGCGGGATTACCTGTTTTTGCCCATTGCTTACGCCGTCATGAGACCCATTAAAACAGCAAAGTTATACAAAATAAAGGCGGAAACCTGGGGATATGTTATCGGTATGTTTGTCACCATGTTCCTGGGCGGGTTGTGGCACGGTGCCAGTTGGACCTTTGTTATCTGGGGAACCTTGCACGGTCTTTACTTGATCATCGGCTACACCACCAAAAAAGCCAGGAAGAGATGGGTCAAAAAAATCAAATTAAACAAATTGCCCCGGCTGCGTCATTTTATCAGTGTGTTTATCACCTTTAACCTTATCTCTTTTGCCTGGATTTTTTTCCGGGCGGAATCCTTTGAAAAAGCTTTCGTTTACATTAAATACCTCCAATTAAAACCCCCGGAAACAGGAACAGTATACTTGCTGTATAATTTGATAATGGTGGTTATTTTTATCCTGCTGGAGATTTTGTATAAAAACAGGGATAAATTTCGATTTATTCAACGGATACCGGCGGTGATTAAAATTGCCGGCTTTGCTTTATTTATCTGCCTCATCATCATCTTTGCCGTGGACACTGCCAATGAGTTTATCTACTTCCAATTCTAGTGCCGATACAAAAGGAATAAAAAAATACCTGGGGGGATTTTTTTTATTTATCCTGCTTCTCTTTCTATTCGACCGGGCATTATTCCTGGTGATAGAAAGAGTAGAAGCCGGTTTTTACTCGAAAAACAAATTTGAGCAGCGTTTTAAAAGGTATATGAAAGACAAAAGATTCAACACGTTGATCTTTGGAACATCACGCACTTATGAAGGGATACACCCCTATTATATCGAGAAAATACTGGGACAAAAAGCGTTTAAAGAAACATTCCAGGGAAAAGGGCCGAAATACAACTACTATTTCTACCGGCTCTATAAAAAATACGCCGGTACACCGAAAGTAGTCATCTATGGGGTAGACTATTTTATATACACGTTAACCTCAGACCGCAAATATATGGCACGGTTTGACCCCAAATGGATGGCACGGTTTGACATCAAAAACCGGGAAAAAAAGATAAACTATTTTTCCAGCCCGCTGCTGTTGGTGGAACATAAGAAAAAAATCGATAATTTTTACAACAATATCTTGATCCGTTTAAAAGAAAAACGGTCACCGGACCAGGAATCCGGATCGATCCAGGATTTTATCGATATCCAGGAATACACCGGTGCGGACCTCCCCCCTAAAAAAGTAATCACCAAGCGACCCCCCAAATTCACCCGGCAGTTCTACCCCCGATCCCCGGGAGAAGAGGGACACTTTTTTATGGATTTACTGGATGAACTGGACCGGGATAATGTAACAGTGGTGCTGGTGCTTTTGCCGGATTATTTCGGTACCTATAAAACCAATTTTCAGCGCAATGATTTTATCCAGCATTTAAAAACATTAAAACGGAAATACAAGAAATTATTTATTTATAACTACAACCGGCCCAGGAGATTTAAACTGGATAATCCCTTTTATTTTATCGACGGCGGTTACGGCAACAGCAATTCCCATCTTTCTAAAAAGGGTGCCAGGGAATTTAACAACCTCCTGGCCAAAGACTTAAGGAAACATTACCGGCAGCCCCCGGCCGTTGACCCTTTTCCTTAAATTTTTATCCTGTATAGTTCCCAGCTTTCTTCATCGATATTTTCTTCAAGTTTATAAAAATAATTATCACTGATCATAAAATGGAAGGTAAAATCCAATCCATAATTTTCCGGTACCGGTAGGTAAACCCGCTTTTTCTCATTTCCTTTCAGGTCCATAACAATACACTCCCGTTGATCCTTCTTCAATTTATTGGTCATCACATATATCGTGTCTTTATCGACAATCATTGTATAGATCGGCGGATAATAATCTTTAAAACTTATCCTGTTTTTAACATATTCGTAGTACTGCCTATAATTGGGAGAGGTTTTAAACCATTTCAGGGTTTTATCTTTATAAGATGGGGGTATTTTAAGTCTTTTATAATCAGTTTTAATACGGTACAATTTTTCCCCATTGTCATCAAAGGCATCGATGGCAAACCCATGAATCCCGGCTATAATAAAGAGTTTATCTCCAACTATACCGGAATAAAAAGGAGTCGTGGGAAAATCAAACTTAGCATTTGCGCCCACTTCAACATCCGATTTATAAAGGAGCTTCCCTTTTTTAAGGTTTTCATCGGCTAAAAATAACGCGAATACAAATCCCTGGCTGTTTTCTTCTATTGGCGCAGTGGAGAGGCAAATATAGTTTTTCCCAAGCGGATAAAAGCCATCATATGGTTTAACTTTATATTCCTTAATATATTCCCCGATTTTTGAAAAGATCGACAATTTTCCGATACTGGTTACATAAACGTTACCCTTATAGGGCGTAACACCCAACGGACTACCAAAGGCATCCATTTTAAATTCACGGGGGCCTTCCCCTTCCTTGCCGAATTTGCCGACGAACTTATAATCCTTAAGGTTATACATAAAGATGGTGGCCTTTTCCTGGATATAGATATAACCATTTCCTATGTTTAAGCCTTCCGGTTGGCCGAATTCTTCAAGAACAGCAACCTTCTTTGCTTGTATGTCTAAAAGTGACAAAAAGGCCCAACAGGTTATAAAAAGTACAACTTTAAATTTCATAAGATACCTCCTCCGTGGTTCTATTATTTATTTTACGCTATTTTACGGTTAACGTCAATCTCGGTACCGGTAAAAAGTTTCATTAAATTGATTAACGTTCCCGGAAGAGAAACCGGGTGCCCGGTCTTTCGTCTTTTAATAAGACCGGACACCCGGTGGGAAAATTATTCTGTGAATTCTGTGAATATTATTCGACGACCTTCATTTTGGCAGTTTCAGCGACTTCAGCAATACCAATGTTATAAGTGGCATAAATCGAGTAGAGATAACTTGATTGTGAACCGCTGCCAAAAGGATCAGGCATGCCGCCGGACCATGTCGAAGTGGACTGATATCTCCCGGGTGAACCGGTTTGATATCGAATCCCCGGGTTACTCTCATAAACCCAGGCCAACCAGACCGTGGACCCGCCCGACACAGACGCGGAACTGGTCAGGTTAATGGTCTGCCAACCGGTGCTGCCGCTGACAGCGGTGGCGGCGGTTACCGCTAACCTGTTCTGCGGCGTACCTTCGCCATCGTACACCGCCAAAATCATGCTGCCACTGCCGCCAGTATGGTACATGGTGATACTGGTAATCGTACCGTTCTCCGGCATGGTAAAGGGCATGGCTCGCCGGTAGCCACTGACCGAAGTACTTCCAAATACAGAGGTATTGCCGACAGTACCCGTGGTACCGATTTCTGTGAACGTGGCGGTCACACTTTTGTTGGAGTCCATGGTAATCGTGGTGGGGTTCTGTGAACCACTCAACGCACCACTCCAACTGTCAAACTGCCAACCCGAATCAGGATCGGCCGTCAGTGTTACGATGGTACCTGAATCGTACGTCCCGCCTGGGGGATTCAAGGTGATACTTCCACTGCCGACGGTGTTGGTGGTCAAGGTATATTGGGTTGGAGTGCCTCCCGGGCTGTAATTGGCATAAATCGAGTAGAGATAATTTGCTTGTGAACCGCTGCCAAAGGGATCGGGCATGCCGCCGGACCATGTCGAAGAGGACTGGTATCTCCCGGGCGAACCGGTTTGATATCGAATTCCCGGGTTACTTTCATATACCCAGGCCAGCCAGACCGTGGTGCCGCCCGACACATACGCCGGACTGGTTAGGTTAATGGTCTGCCAACCGGTGCTGCCGTTGACAGCGGTGGTTGGGGTTAGCGCTAACCTGCTCTGCGGCGTACCCTCGCCATCGTATACTGCCAAAATCATGGAACCACTGCCGCCGGTATGGTACATGACGACGCTTTCGATGGTGCCGTCCTCCGGCATGGTAAAGGGCATGGCCCGCCGGGAGCTGCTGGTGGAAGTACTTCCAAATACAGTGGTGTTTCCGACGGTGGGGGTTACTTCCGTTACCGTAATATAATTGGTTTTGGTTTCCGTATCGTCACCGGCCGAATTGGTGGCGGTTAAGGTGACATCATAGACCCCTGCCGTATTATAGGTGACGGTTGGATGCTGGGCGCTGCTGCCGGATGGGCTGCCCGCTTCAAAGGTCCAGGCCCAGGACGTGGGACTGTTGGTGGAGAGATCAGTAAAGTTTACACTTTGACCTTCGGATACGGTGGTAGTGTTGGCAGAGAAGTCTGCCACCGGCGGTGCCGGGGGAGTGCCGCCGCCTATGGCATCGTTGGGAAGATTGGAGCCAAGGTCTGAAATAATGGCAGGAATAGGAACGCCGCGGTTGGGGCAATTGGCACAGTGATGCAACGCCACCACCAGGTTGTCGTTGTAGGCCAACACCGGCGATCCGGAACTGCCGCCTTCGGTGTCCGCATAATAACCGATATCCCCGGGACCTCCCGAACATGGGGCCTGGCTGGTACTGTAAATCTTGGCATAAGGGCCGTCGGTATCGCTGAAAACTGCCAACTGCTTGCCTTTGGCACCCGGATGCTGTGGGATATAAATCCGCTCATCAAGAGCAGGCAGCGTATCTCTAAGCTGCATATAACCGTAGGTTGACGTCACGTTGCTGGGTAAGAGAACCAGGGCGTAATCCAGGGCGGAATCCACTTGAATCAATGTGCCGGAGCTGGCTTCCACGGTCCCGGGGCAGGCAAACCAACCGGTGCAACTGGTGGAACAGGTGGCACCTTCGGCCATGAACTCGAAGTCGGTATTGTTGGCAGTGCTCTGGCTGCCGATACAATGCTGGTTGGTCATGACATGGCCTTCGCTTCCCAGTAACCAACCAGTACATGCGCTGGAGCCATTCAACAATAACCGGCAAACCGCTTTGGACTCGTTATACATGTCAGTGCCCAGGTAACATTTGGCCCATTCTTTGTCGTCGCTGCTGCAAATGGCTTTACTGTTGTCCCGATGATCGTCCTCCAGCCCTGACATCACCGCCTCGATATACCCTGGTTCGTAACCGTGTACCCACTTGTCAATGACAAATCCATAGCCGCTCCGTTTGTTTTTACTGACAAGCCTAACGACGGCTTTTTCTCCCGGGATGTGAGTGGCCCAGAAATTACTGATCATTTCCTCGGTATTGGTTTTCCTGTTTTTGATCTTTTTCCCTTTCTCTTTGTACTCATAATAATACTTACCGTCAGGACTGTAGATTTCCAGGATGTCACCCTTGGCCAGGTCAAAATCCGAAAAGTGGATGGCAATATACCCGGCATCGGGCCAATGAAACTCCTGCTTCTATACCACACCTTTAACACCTTGATACGGGTGCTGGGTTTCGAACTTTTGGACAACTTCTTCTCCAACCTGTACTATCGAATAGAGACAGGTGGAGGCTAACATCAACATAACCGCGAAAAAAATCGAAAAAATTCTTTTCATTGTTCCTCCTTTATATCATTAAATTTGATTGGCACAATAAATAGCGATAGTATAAATCCATGGTATGATAATAATCGCTTGGACGTATTCTGTCAATCCTCCAAAGGTTGTAGTTTTGGTATGAAAATAAAATCAAGAATTTGTACAACTAAAGTTGTACGTTAACGATTTGGTTGTACGAATAACAGTTCCGTGTGTTTTCCGCCAGTCCCAATTTTTACCATTTTTAACTTTAAAATTCTGTCGTTAAATCCCCTCCTTTCCTGTCCTCTAAAGTGACCCTGACAATAGAAAAAGAATATTTTTTAATGGGCTGAGACCCTCACTTTTTCACAGGTCCCGATTTTTTTCTTCGCTCCTTACCAGTTCTCGTGTCAACACCTGACCTTCGTTCATTTTCTACTTGAATCTTAACCTGCCTTCTTTCTTTGCCTGAACGTCTTTCCTTACCCGATCGTTTTTCTTTAATTTTCATAATACCTCCTTACTCTCATTTTTTTTCTTTTCCAGGCAGACGAAATAGGAAAATCGTTTTTCCCATATGCGTACTATAGGATAAAATACTCCAATTGTCAAGTGATAAGAAGGAATTGAAAAGGGGTACAGGCCCGAATGTCATGAAAAAGTTCTAAAAAAGTATATTAACCGTTAAGCTGGCCATTTCGGAAATTCGCCTGTCCCCATTTTTTCCCATAAAGAGGAGGATTTCCAGGAATATATGGATGATGAAATTTTTTGTGAAATCATGAAGAGAATCAATAAAAAAGGGTTAAGGGAAGATGATTTCGTCTATATAGAAAACGAGAAAGAAATCTGGGAAGAAGTGGAACGATTTGAACAGGGAATTTATGAAGTTGCATGGAAAGATGGCAGGGAAGATGGCAGGAAAGAAGGTATAGAGGAAATCGCAAAAGTAATGAAGACCTCAGGGCTCCCGATAGAAAAGATTTCCGAGATTACCAATCTATCGAAAGAAGCAATCGATGAATTATAAGTGGCGAAAAACATGGGCTTTGGAGACAGGTTTAGACAGATAGGGGTTGACTAAAATTTATTTAAAATTACTTTTTTCCACCCTGTCAATCAAATAATTCAGCCGTTCTTGATGCCTGCCGCCTTCAAATTCCGTATTTAACCATGTTTCAACGATTCTCAGCGCCTTTTCCACTGCGATGAGCCGGGCACCCATGTTCAGGACATTGGCGTTATTGTGTTTCCTGCTCATTTCCGCCGAATATTCATCATTGCACAAGGCAGCCCTGACATTTTTGAACTTATTGGAAACCATGGACATGCCGAGACCGGTTCCGCACACAATGATTCCCCTTGAGTTTTCCGGGTCCGCCGAGACTTTTCCCGCCGCCCTGGCACCATACTCCGACCAGTTTACCGATTCAAGTGAATCGGTTCCCATATCCTCGATGGTGAAATTTTTTTTATTTTTGCCCAGGTACTTTTTTATCTCCTCTTTTAACGGAAACCCGGCATGATCGGACGCTAGATAGATTTTCATTTTCCTTTAATTCCTTATGGTTTAATTTTTTATTTCGACTCCGCCGAAAATAGCCGAGGCATTTATTACCAGGCGTTTTCCGCTGGTTATTTCTTCGTTGGAGACCTTATTCGAGACACCTCCCAGGATGGCGGTGGACCGTATTTCAATCGCCCAGGATTCAGGAATACGTATTTCCACACCACCGAAAGTAGCGGAAGCTGACAGCACCGCACCTTGCTCATCAAGACCGGCAGACCGTAAATCGATTTCCACACCGCCAAATAGAGCGGAAACAGAACCGCCTTTAAAGTTTTTATTATTTACTTTTCTTTCAAGAGCGCCGAAAATCGCAGACCCAAAGATCCGGTCTTCACCGGGGGGCCCGGTAACTTCATCCCCCTCCCCTGATTCGGAGGGTTTGTACTTGTATCCGCCGTACCTTTCAAAAATAATGGAAAGCCCGATGAAAATCAATACCACCGGCCAGAACTTCCATATCTCATTCCACTCCAGGATATCATTGGTGGTCAAAAGGAAAATGACGCCCAGGAAAATCAAAAACCACCCGCCAAAAGCGGTGATTCGCCGATGTTGAACCAGGTGAAGCAAGCCGATAACGATTAAGATCAGGGGCCACCATTGACTGATACGAAAATCAAGGATGTCAAGATTAGTCAATACCCATACGACACCCAATGCTACCAGCAGCAGCCCGACGAACCATGTTCCAAAATAAAATCTCCTATTACGCCTCATGTTACCTCCTCCATGCATATTGGTATTTTAAAAATTCAATATTTAAAGTTAATCATACCAGAATATAAACAAAATGCCAACCCCCTGGGGCGCGGGTCAGTTTATTATGGTAATTCCCCCGAAAGTAGTAGTGGCATTTATAATCAGCCGTTTTCCGCTGGTTTGTTCTTCGTTACTCGTCCAGTTGGTGATGCCCCCAAAGACGGTGCTGGGTCGTACTTCAATGACCCACATTTTGGGCAGACGTATTGTGATACCGCCGAAGGTGGAAAAAAGGTCCAGCACCGCGCCTTTGTCATCAAGCCCGGCAGAGTGAAAATTGAGATCTGCACCGCCAAATACAGTATAAATAATACCGCCTTTAAACGCCTTGCTTTTTACCTTTTTGGTAATGCCGCCGAAAACCGAAGACCCGCGGAATCGGTCGCTGACGGGCTCGGGCTCCTCGTCTATATAATCGAATCCAGATGCTTTGTCTCCAATGATCCGTTGAATAATAATTAAGAGTCCGAAAAAGACCAATATCACCGGCCAGATTTTCCATATCAATGCCCACCTTACGATATCGTGGGCAGTCAAAAGGAATATCAGGCCCAGGACAATTAAAAACCACCCAATAGGGGCGAAAATTCGCCGACGAAGAACCAGGTAAAGCACGCCGAATACAATTAAAACCAAGGGCCACCACTTATAGACAGGAAAATCAAGTATACCAATATTATTTAGTATCCATGCCACACCCACTGCCAGCAGCAGCAGCCCCACCACCCATGCTCCCCAATGAGATTTTTTTTTATCTGTCATGTTACTTCCTCCACTTTATTTTATATGAATAGTACCAGGAAAAAAACAAAATTTCAAATCCCACAGCAAGGGGAGTTTACCTAATCTATTTTGTCCCATCCGATTGTTGCACTGCCATCGGGATGAAACTCAGCGATGCATCCTTTACCTAAGCGTGGGGATTTTTGACTGAAGTATAATCCGCGGGCCTTCAGGGCAGCCACGATTTCAGGGTTAACGCGCTCATCCAGCCAATTCTTTGACCAGTCAACCGTCCAATCCTTTTCATCATAGGGGATACTGCCGAAACGGGGTAACGCTGCTGCCTGGTCCGCGGGCAACCCATAGTCCAGCAAGTTAACCAGGAATTGGAATGCAGCGTGGGGGTTTGAAGAACTGAACGTACCGCAGGCGTACTTCAATGTTCCATCTTTAAACACAAAGAAATTCGGGGCCCCCTGGGTGCGCCGCTGCCCCGGCCCGGTGTATCGGCCGGGCATATCACCTGATCCATTCAAAAGAACCCCCCGGACGAACAGTCCCAGTCCCCACAACTCCGAATTAATGGAGTGTTTCCCGGATACGACGTTGCCATCTATATCGGCGATAATCGAACTGAGGGTGTGGCGAGGGGGAGGCGTCTTTGGATAGACCTTCGTCAATGCTCCTTTCACCTTAGCCCAAATGCCCGCCGTATACTTCGACGTCAGCCTGGAATTTACCAGGTCCCGGTTGTCCAGGCTGCGATAGTCCCTGATCCAGTACTCCCTGTCGATGGCCCGTGCCACACGGACAACGATTTCCAGTGCGTCCGCGGAAACGGAAAAATGTCCCAGCGGTTTGATACTGCTGTGCTCCAGGGTTTTCAGGGCGAGAAGCGCCCAAAGGGCATACATTGTGCGGCCCGACGAGGCATAGATGCCATAACCTCGATAAGACATCCTCCAGGGCTGCGTCCAGGTCGGCTGATAGGATGCCATGTCCTGGCCGTGTCATCACCCCCCCTTGCCTGCGCACCGTCTCCACACACCGGGCAGCCCATTCCCCTCGATACATGTAACCGGCTCCCTGTTCTGCCAGTTTGGCCAGGAATTCTGCCAGTTCGGGCTGTTTCAGGATATTCCCGGCCTGGAGAGCGGTGCCGTTGGGGAAGAAAGTACGGCGGCCATACTCTGTGCCCCGGAGCTTCCGGGCCTCGGCCTGGATATGCCCGGCGTAACGTTTATCGATGACAAAACCGTCGCTGGCTATCTCGATTGCCGGCTGCAGAACGTTGGCAAAACTCAATCGTCCAAAGCGCGTTGAAATGGCTTCCAGACCGGCGACAATCCCCGGGACCACAATCGCTTTTCCTATCACCGGGTTTTTGGGATCATATGCCCCTTCTGGGTCCAATACCGAGTTGTAACCACCATCCAGGTATAAAATCTCATCGGTTCCCGCACGGTAGATCAGGGTACTGAGCAAACCCGCAAGAGTAACGTACCCGGAGGAGACCACATTCTCTACCATTGTCACCGCAACAAAGGCATCGAAAGCATTACCCCCGGAGTTAAGAATGATGTATCCCGCTTTTTTGGCTGCCTCATGGTATGAAACCACCAGGGGTGAACGAACCCGGCTTGAAACATCCGCCGGTTTATAATTTTTTATGAGACCGGTCGAACACCCCGCGTTGACCAAAGTAAAAAGAGAGATCATTATGATCAATCCGCATGCAATAACACTAAAAATAATTCTTTTCATTTGTTTCCTCTTTTTTTTATAGCCTATTCCTCTTCGCTGTTGGTTTTTTGTTTTGTTTGAAGTTTAATATATAGTATTATTTGATCATTTTGTCAATATTTCTTCCCTAAGGCCAAAATCCCCTTGATTTTTTCTCTATATGATGGTATATATTGTTATACTATTAAACAAATACAAATGCCGAAAGATAAAAAAAAATTTCTAGTTGTGGTACTGTTGAGTGTTTACGCATTGCTGTTGCACCACGAGGTGGTGGTGAACCAGGTACTGTGTCATAAAAATGACGGGTCCGCGGACTTAGAACTGGCAATTCTCGGTTTTAAGTGTGAATGTAGAAATATAAACGACCGTTCTCATTCCCCTCACCGTAAACCCGAAAACCGCAATCAATTATTCCCCCGATTCATCGATTGCTATGACCTGCCCCTGGGTGACGCCTGGTTGAAGCGAAATATTACCGAAAGTACGTTTGAATTTGAAACCGATTCTTCCAAACAGTATGATCTAAACCTTCAAATAAAATTGCAATTAGACGATCCCTTTGGGCGTTTAATCGAGTCCATACCTTTAAGTAAATTCCTGGAGAAAATCCCACCTCAAAAAGGCAGCGTAGTCCTGCGCTGTTGATCCTTCCAAATAACACCCCGGCGGGGTGTACCCCCAAAAACACAAAGACACATAGGCCGCGGCGCGGCCACCCTTTATAATGAAAATTCCTATGCGATTAAAATAAAAACAAGGAAGGATTAAATGAGAATAAAACAAACCAAAACTATTTATTTGGTTATATTATTTTTACTATTTATTAGTGTCTCTTCATCGATGGTATATGCATCTAAAGGGACAAAAACAGGAGCAGGCAAGCAGTACACCCTCCGGCAACTGGTGGCACTAGCCGAAAAGAATAACCTGCCGGTGAAAATATCGGAACTGGATAAAGATATTGCCACAGAGGAGTACAGGGATGCCAGGGCCCTGCCCAATCCCCAATTGGAATACGCCGGGGGCAGAGCAGATATCCCCGGCGAACCCGGTAAAGCCAAACTCTGGGAAATTGGATTAAGATGGTCTGCCCCCAACCCGATCTACCGGTATTTTTTCCTCAAATCTAAAAAAACCTTCATCAAGGAAGCGGAGATAAAAGCGGAAATCAAGAAAAAAGAGATTATAAAAGGTTTAAAAATCCACTTCTACAGGCTCCAGCTTTACCAAAAAATAAAAGTCTTCCTGGAGGAAAAACTCCGTATATTAAATGAAGTCAGCAGGATAACCAAAGCAAAAGTCAGCATCGGCGAGTCAAAAGAGATTTATTTTCTGCGTTCGTCGGTGGAAATCCAAAAAAACAAAACCCGCCTTTTCCAGGTCCAAAAAATCATCGCCTCTGAGCGGACAAACGTGAAGGAATTACTAAATTATACCTTGCCCGATGATTTTACTATAGTTGAAGATTTTAGTTCTACTCCTCTACCGGACATTGAAGAAGGAATTCGGAAACGAATCGATAAATCCCCCCTCATCTTGTTAAAAACGAATCGACTGGACAGGGAAAACAAGTATCTCAAGGCCGCCAGGTTTTCCATTATCGAATCCGTTGAATTCTTCGCTGAGCGGGAAAAGGAAGTGGAGGGCAAGTTGTGGAGGGTGGGTATCGGTATTGCCGTTCCCCTCTTTAACTGGAAATCCGCCCATACCAGGAAGGCAAAATACCAAAAAGAAAGAGCCCGGATGGAATTTGAACACGCTAAAAAACATTTTTTTGCCGATATCCAGCGGATGGTTTCGGGAATCCGGGTACTGGAAAAAGAGATCGAGACCTTCAAAGGAGCCATACTAAAAGAAGGCAGGGTAAATATGGAACTCTCCGAAAAACTCTACAAAGAAGGCGAAGTCCCCCTGGTGGTTTTCCTGGATTCACAGAACAGTTTTTTTGAAATCGAAGAACGGTATTACGAAGCCATCAGCGAATGGAACATTTTAAAAGCAGAGCTTGAGGCTGTGCTGGGAGAAGAATAATGAGAAGACAATTTGTTATATTAACCATATTTATGTTGATTCTTTCCGGATTTTCCATCCACTGTGGGAAATCAGAACCCGAACATAGCCATGCCGGCGGAGATACGCATTCACATGATAATGAAGAAGGTAAAGAACAGCCTACAGCAGGTGAGAATCAACGTCAGCATCTTCATGTAGAACCTGGGATCATTAAACAATGGGGTATCAAATACACTTCCCCGGAACCCAGGGATTATGTGGAAAAGATCGTGTTGACCGGGGTGGTCAAAGAAAATAAAACCTCCACTTTTATAATCAACGCACTGGTCTGCGGGATTGTCACAGGGATAAAAAAAGACATCGGCGACACTGTTAAAAAAGGGGATATCCTCTGTATGTTAAACTCTTCCCAACTACTGGAACTTAAAACAAAGTACATCAAAGCTTTCCAGGAGTACCGCTTGACAAAAGAAAACTACCGGCGCACTGAAAAACTTTTCAAGATCAAAGCCATTGAGAAAAAAGAGCTCATCAGCAGGGAAAGTGCTTATAAAACCGCGATGGCAGACTATTTTTCCCATGAAGCCGAACTGGGTACCCTGGGATTTGATAAACAAAGACTTCAACAAATAAAAGAGGCGGTGCAGCAGGATGAGGCAGAAAAAATCCGGGCGTTTCTTTCCACTTATTACAGTATCCGTTCACCCGCACCGGGCAAAGTGATGATGAGAGATTTGAGCCTGGGTCAGCGGGTGGAAAACAATACAACCATCTTTGAGATTTCCGATACCCGGAAGCTGTGGGTCATACTGGACGCCATGGAAAAAGACCTCCGCTACATTGAGAAAAAGAAACAGGCGACTATTGTTTCTGATGTCTATCCCGGGGAGAATTTCCCCGGTAAAGTCCTCACCCTCATGGAGAAAATCGATCCCGAACTGCGTACAGTGAAGGTCAGGGTTGAAGTAGAAAACCGCGGCGGGCTTCTGAAACCGGGAATGTATGTCAGGGGAAAGCTGGAGAAAAAAATCAAGAAAAAATACCTGGCTGTTCCCGCCAGTGCACTGGTTAAAGTGTCAGGGGTTGACGGTGTTTTTGTAATCGAAGAGGGTGAGTTTGCCTTTAAGCCCGTCCAGGTGATAGAAACCGATTCCGCCGGTTTTGCCTTTTTAAAAGGCGTCCAACCGGAAGACATGGTCGTCACCGAAGGTGCATTTTATCTAAAAGCCGAGTATGAAATCCAAAGCGGCAGCGCAGACTCCCACGCAGGACACGGGCATGAGCACTGATTTATGCCTCCGGCGGCCAGGGACTCTTTTTAAAAAAACCGTCCCTGGACCCTGCAAAAA